>ENA-OQVM01000493-OQVM01000493.1-marine-metagenome-genome-assembly--contig:-NODE-493-length-61785-cov-9.144406_pt1 | contig 61785 bp, 51 predicted proteins | sample MGYA00237776_ERZ505498 | MGnify/ENA primary metagenome ERZ505498 (study PRJEB26159, sample SAMN06265151) | marine metagenome | isolation source: Helgoland LTER site | place: Germany:Helgoland, sampling... | reverse complement strand
GGCTACGCCCTCGCGATGACAAGATCTGGACTTATGAGATAGGCGATTCGGTACACCAAGCTCATTGTCATTGCGAGAAAGACGACAGTCTGACGCGGCAATCCATCGTGTCTCGAGGACGCGTTCAGACTTGTCTCTTCGCTTACGGGTTCACAGTGGATCGCCACGGGCTTTCAGCCCTCGCGATGACAAAATAGGTGGCACTCTCTTTTTAAAAGCAAAAGATTTTATCCATAATCCTCCCGAAAGCTTGACAAGGGGGGTACCCTTTCCACAAGTTCAAAATGTGGAAATTATGGAAGCAGTGATTTATGGAATGGCGGGTATGAGTGTGGGCTTAATTGCCCTGGTCATTTATGTGGTGAAAAATAGAAACCTCAAAAATGAGGACTCCAAGGAACTCCAGTTAAAAATAAGTGAGCTGGAGGGTTCCGCACATGCACTGGCAACTGAAAATCGCCTGCAAAAGGAGGAGATTCAACAGGGCCAGCAGCTCGAAGCAGAGTTACGGGAACAGCTAAAACAGGCGGATCATGAAAAAGTGCAAAAGGCGACTCAGAATATAGAGTTAAACCGGAGGCTGGAAAATCAAATTGAGGAACAGGAAAAGATTGCCAAGCAAATGCAGGAACGTTTTGAAAATCTGGCCAATAAAATTCTCGAGCAAAAGAGTGCTAAGTTTACCGAGGCAAATAAGGAAAATATCAAAGCGGTACTCGAACCATTAGATAAAGATATCCAGTTGTTTCGAAAAAAAGTGGAGGATATTCACGAAAAAGATCTCAGCCAACACGCATCCCTCAAAGAATTCCTTGGAAATATGCAACAAAGCCAGGCTCAATTGAGCGAGGAGGCGAGAAATTTGACTCATGCACTCAAAGGAGATTCCAAAAAACAGGGAGACTGGGGAGAATTTATCCTCGAACGTACTTTGGAGGCATCCGGTTTAATCAAGGGTCAGGAATTTACGATGCAGGAAACTTTTGATCGTCAACGACCGGATGCCATTATTCGCCTGCCCGAAAACCGGGCCATTGTAGTGGATGCCAAGGTATCCCTGACTGCATACGAACGTTCGATCTCATTGGAGGACGAAGAACTGCAAAAGGGAGCACTGAAAGAACACCTGCAATCGGTAAAAAAACATGTCGATGAACTTTCAGAAAAGGATTACTCCGCAATCGAGCAGATCAATACACCCGATTTTGTACTCCTTTTTATTCCGGTTGAACCTGCATTTGGAGCCGCCTTACGGGAGGATCCTAATCTGTACCAATATGCTTTTGATCGAAAAATTGTGTTGGTGACCTCCACCACCCTGATGGCCACCGTTAAAACAGTGGCCAACTTATGGAAATTGGAAAAACAAAATAAGCATGCTCACGAAATTGCCCGACAGGCTGGAAATCTCTATGATAAATTCTGCGGTTTTTTGACCAATATGGATGATATTGGAAAGGCATTGCAAAAAGCTGCGGAGGCACATGAAAAGGGTTTCGGACAATTATCCAAAGGGAGTGGGAATTTAGTCGGAAGAGTGGAAAAGCTGAGGGATCTAGGGATTCAATCCAAAAAAGAATTACCCGTCTCTTTTGCCCAGTTTGACAAGGTTGATTCAGGCGGGGATACAGAACAGCAGGATGAACTTACTTTGGAAGAAGATCAGGAGTTGGACCGCACTGCCTAAAATCTGCCACCTTACTTCTCCAATCAGTTATTGCGGAGGACGAGTTAGAAAACCGCTTTACCAGGGAGGTTGTTCATCACTCGGAAAACTCTCTGGTTTCCCTGGTTGTCAAATTGGTTTCTATTTCCGGGAAGAGTCGCGGACTCCTTTTTCGAAGAAACCACTTTTCCGGGCAGACTGGCCAAATGAATATAAGAGGGTTGCTTTAAAGACGGCCCTCGAAAGACAGGGTCCTCCTCTTTTGGTAGATCCGGTTCTACGAGGTGAGGAGCTCGGTCCATTCCTTCCATACCTGGACCCCGATTATCCAAAACTTCATCGAGGTGGGCCAGTGTCTTCTCTCGAAAGATCTGCATCGAATCCACTTTACCCAACCCTCGAAGTTCCTGGTTTACTTGTTCAAAGTAACTCAGTGTAAATGCATCCACTTGCGGGTCAAGTGAGGGAAACTCTTTATTATTATCTGCCAACCATGTGGCAAAGGATTTATAAATCTCCTCTATCTTGGCATTGATCAGATCTTTATTAACTTCCTTTCTAGGCAAGACCTGCTTGGCAATGAGATTATTCCCGTGGGGAAGAAACTCTTCGACTGGCTGAATATCGGCAGGGGAATTGAGTCCCGCAGGATTTTTAATCTTTGCGAACGCTTTATTCGGAGGAAGAGATGGGGATAATTTCAAACCCACAATTTCACGAAGTTCCTCCAATCCCACCCGATCCTTGCCCAATTTATCAAGCTGGGTATTAATAAATGAGAGTTGGCCCTTAATCATCCTAGAACCATTACTTGATTTTCCAGAATCCATCTGTGGATTACCGGATTGTTTATAAAAATCTGCCATCGATTCAATGGATCGGCGAATGCGGGTTTCTGCAAACTTACGGGATGCTGAATTGGGTGCGTAATCTTCATTTCCAGGAGCATAATCATGGGCAGTAATCGTATTGTCATCATAGTATTTTCGAATCCTTGCAAGTAGTCGATCTACCGTATGCTTGGACCTGCCATTCAATCGCATTTCCTCTCTCATGCTTCTCTCCCACCCTTCGATATTAGGGGGCGATGAAACCTTTGTACTTTTTATACGGGGTGCATAATAAAACATTGCCGGAGATGCGGGCGGGGAGTTCTGTACAGTCGGGGGGCATTTCTTTTGAGGAACGAATGTATTGTGATTGGCGGGAATAAATCGCGGCACTTTGTTGGCTTGTTCGAATTTTTCCCTAACGGGAGGAACATACTTACCTTTTTGAAAAGATTTTTCATCAATAACAAACTTTCGATTTTGTTTACTGTTTGGCTTACTATAACCAAGCTTAGTACTATCAGGTAATTTTAAACGATTTTCTAAACCCTCTTGAACTGGTGGAATAAACCGAGGTGAATCGGGAGGACTGAAAACAACTGAATTGGGCGAAAACAGGCCGCAACAATCGATTAAGCTATTCGAAAAAAGCTTCGAAGTTACGAAAAAGAAAAGAAGGAGCAAGAGCGACAATAAGAAAAATTGAATTACATTTGTGAATTTCATACTTAGTATAAATACACAAATACTCCACCCGAGCAAATAGTTTATTTAATAATTTAACTTTGTTCGTGAAGTGATTTTCCATTATCCATTAATTATCATTTATTTATGTAAATTATAAATTAACAGACAAAATCTATTGATGATTAGTGCCACCCTTATAATCACGAGTTAGATCTTTAAGAACATTTACAATTTCCCGAGTAGTTAATCCGGTTGCATCCAGTAAATTACGATCAATACCGGAACTCCCTCGAAATGAGGAACTGGAACTTTCTTCCACATTGATCAATAATCCATTTCCAATTCTCGCTAATGCCTGCCCCAGAGGAAAAGAGGTAGAAAACAAATCTTGAACAGAGTCTTCGATAAAGGAAGTGATTACATGATCAAATCCAATATCGGCCAATGCGCCTGCAGTCCATTTCGCACAATCATTTCGATAATCGTCGAAATTATTTCCACTAAGAAATTGAACCTGTACCAGTTTCTCAAATGAGACATGTCCAAAATTGAAAAATAAACCACAAAGATAAGCGTCATCAGCGCTTAAATCCAATAAGTCATAGTAATGTTTAGTAAACCGAGCTAATATAACAGAACGTTTCTTCAGGATTGTCCCGTTTATTCCAAGTAAACCTAATGGCAATTGGAACACCTCCTGGTTCATCGTGCGTATGGCAAGACTCTTCAAGAAACTTAATCCTTTCTTAAATAGAATCTCTTTGGCAAAACCCTCACTATCTTGATTAAATCCAGCCCTACGAGTCAACTTATCCAATAATGACTGATTCTCGGAACACAAATTCAAAACATCCTCCAATGTCGGATCCTCCTTATTGATTAACTTTTCAACCCTTGGAAGTAAAGCAAGAGAAGAATAATCCTCTTGCAGAATAGTTGATAACACTTCATCACCTGTTGCTATTAAGTTCATTTTTATGTAATATTTATTGTTTTTACAATAAACCCACGAATAACTATATAAGTCAAGTTACTACTATTAAAATATGTTTTATTTATTACTATAGTACCTTTTTTCGACTCGTTACTTTAGTATTCTCTAATCAGAATACTCCTTTAAAAAAATTGAATTAACCAAACTACAGAATCAAATTGTGTAAATCAGTATTGCACATATTTTTTTTATTCCGCTACACTCCTACTATGAAATTTCCGCTCGTTTTAATTTTTTTATTTTCTACATTCTCACTCTATCCAGAATCTCCCAATATTCTATGGATAACCGCAGAGGATATGAGTCCTGTACTAGGTTGCTATGGATACGCGGACGCGAACACCCCCCATATTGATGCATTGGCCGAGGAAAGCGTTCGTTACTCCAAGGCTTTTGCCTCGGCACCAGTTTGCTCGCCTTCCCGCTCTTGCCTGATCCAGGGTTCCTACCCTCCCACACTTGGCACACAGCAGATGCGCTCCGGGTTCCCTCTGCCTTCTGGCATGAAAGGCTTCCCTGCCCTGCTCCGCAAACAGGGATACTACACCACCAATAATGTAAAAACAGACTACAATTCAGGAAACTACCAGGAGATTATCAAAAGTTCATGGGATGAGAATTCTGTCTCCGCTCATTGGCGAATGAGGGAGGATAAGAACAAGCCTTTCTTTTCTGTTTTCAACCTAATGACTTCCCACCAAAGCCGGTCGATGGTATGGCCGCATGAACGATTTGAAAAAGAAATTCAGTCCAAACTTAGCACTGATCAGATCCACAATCCGGCAAAAGTCACGATCCCGCCCTATTACCCGGACACTCCGGTGGTACGCAAAACTGTGGCCCGCTTTCACGACTGTGTAACTGCAATGGATAAAGAAGTGGGCGAAATCCTCAGGCAATTGGAACAGGATGGACTGTCGGAGAACACAATTGTTTTCTTTTTCTCCGATCATGGATCCGGGATGCCCCGACACAAACGGGCCCTGCTCGACTCCGGCATGCATGTACCGCTCCTCATTCGGATTCCTGAAAAATGGAAAAATTTCGCCCCTGACCAGCCGGGCTCAACCACTGATCGAATGGTCGCTTTTGTTGATTTCGCATCTACTGTGCTGAATCTGACCGGAATCGATATCCCGTCCTACATGCAGGGGAAACCTTTCTTGGGCCCAGAACAAGTGAAAGCACGAAGGTATGTATTCGGTCACCGTGACCGGGTGGATGAAGTGCGCGACTTGGCCCGCTCGGTCCGCGATCAGAACTTTCTTTATATCCGCAATTACATGCCCCACCTCGGTTACAACCAACCGACTGCCTGGCCTGACCTGGGTGAAATTAGGCATGAATTTTACCGCCTCGCAGACCGAAAAAAGATGACTTCTCCACAATGGCATTTTGCCGGACCCACCCGTTCGGTTGAGGAATTGTATGACTGTAAAAAAGATCCGCAAAATCTTACAAACCTGGCCGGTTCGGCTGCACATAAAAAGATTCTTACCCGACTACGCGGTGCACTCAACCAACACCTTAACCAAACACGGGACCTTGGTTTTCTGCCCGAGTATGAAGCCTGGAAACTATTCGAAAACAGCTCAGGTTGGGAGGTGGGAAAGTCGGGCAAAATAGACCTTCAGGCGATAAGGAAAGCCGCATCGCAAGTTGGCCTGGTTGGGGAATCAATCCTGATTGCCAACCTTAAATCCACCAACGAGCTTGTTCGCTATTGGGGTGCAATTGGACTCTGCGCCCACAAAGAAGAACTGGGAAAAGATGCAAAAAAAGCTCTCAATAATGCCCTGAATGATCAGTCGCCCTCGGTGCGAATTGAAGCGGCCAACACCCTTCTGCTCCGCGGGAAACCTGCTCCTGCCCTATCGGTCTTGATTCAGGAGTTAAAGCATGAAAATTTAATCGTGGTGACCCATGCCGCTCGAACCATCGAACTATTGGGCAAGAAAGCCAAAAAGGCCCGAAAACCGATGGAGGAATGCCTGGTTCGGGCCCACAAGATCCGACCACCCGACCTCTCCCCTGTAATCGTACTTCCTGGAGATCAGGATATGGCTATGTTTGTCGGATTTTCCTGTCAGGCATTTTTAAATAAACTAAAACAGAAGTAACAAAAAAAGGTGCCAAAGTCCGCAAATAAATTCGAACTTCGTCCGATGGAAACGGATGAATGGAACGAGGTGGCTGAATTGATTCACGAGTCCACAAATTCATGGTATGTGGCCAATGGAAAAAATCCTATCTTCAACGGCCCGCCTTCAGATGCCCTGCTCTTTTGTGAGGTCTATGAGGCACTCGATCCGGGGTGCTGTATCCTGGCAGTTTGCCGAGAATACGGAAAGATTGCCGGCTCCTGTTTTTATCATCCCCGCACCACTCATGTTTCCCTCGGGATCATGAACGTTCATTCGGATTTTTTTGGAAAAGGAATCGCAAGTTCCCTTTTATCCTGGATAACCAGCTTTGCTGAAGAAAAAAAATTGCCTATCCGTCTGATTTCAAGTGCCCAGAATCTCGATTCCTTCTCGCTTTATACGAAAAAGGGTTTTGTGCCATTCCTCAGCTTCCAGGATCTATTCATCCAAGTTCCAGCAAATGGATTATCTCTTGTTGAGATACCCGATAGTGAAACCATTCGGGAAGCTGTAGCCGAAGATATTGCGGACATGGTTGAACTGGAACTGGAATTGGTCGGAATTGAGCGGGCGAAAGACTTTTCTCATTTCATCAAAAATTCAGAGGGCATTTGGAAAACCCTTATTTCCCGGGACAGGGATGAGAAACTGCTTGGCTTTCTATGCTCAGTAAATCACCCGGCGAGCCGGATAATCGGTCCCGGTGTTGCCCGGTCAGAAAATATCACAACTGCTCTTCTTGCTGCTCAACTCGATTTTTTTCGCGGATTCAGTCCCGTATTTCTGCTTCCAACTAATGCCGCAGAAGCCGTAAAAACTGTCTATTCATGGGGAGCTAGAAATTGTGAAATTCATTTCGCCCAATGCTTGGGAAAAAAACCAACCACGAGAGGTGTCATTATGCCCACCTTCATGCCCGAGACAGCATAAAATGAGAATTGAAAGGGTTTCTTAAAATGGAAAATCTGTTTTCTTATGGCACCCTGCAATTAGAAAAAGTACAGCTAGAAACTTTTGGAAGAAGTCTTTGCGGAAAAAAGGATGTCCTAATCGGTTATGTGATTTCAAAAATCAAAATTACGGATCAAGCTGTTCTTGCAAGAAGTGGAACTGAAATTCACCCAATCCTCCGTTACACTGGAAACCCTTCCGATGAAATAGAGGGAGTTATTTTTGAAATTTCCAAGGAAGAACTACAACAGGCGGATACTTACGAGGTTAGTGCCTACAAACGAACAGAAGCCAATTTCAAGTCTGGAGCAACAGCCTGGGCTTATGTGGCTGCAGAATAAATATTGGAGACTTGGATTAAATTTTTAAAAACCATTTTTCAGTGCAACTGAAAACGGAGCATTAATTCTTCCCATACCATTCCGGGGTACCGAACCAGTCGTGCATTTCTTTATCAAAGGGAGCGACCACTCCTATGGGTTCAGGAAACTCTCCCTGATCCTGGGTCTCCACGATCCAAGTATTCAAAGCAGTACGCATTTGAAGGAGTGCCAGACGATGCTCGGGCTTTGCGGAGCTAGCAAGGTTGTTTATCTCATGCGGATCCGCCTCGGTGTCAAATAGTTGCTCCGGAGAAACTGTGGGAGACATAAGATCAGCCGGTGGGCCCGTTAATTTTCCCGCTGCCATTAATTCACGCATAAGTGGCTTGATCGGAAAACATTTTTCTTTGTATCGGTTCAAAGATGTAAAATGACGATCAGGGTAGTAATTACGTAGGTAATGATATTTCTTTCCCCTGACACTACGGACTCGGTTAACAGTCTCATCTACCCGGTCACGAGCGGAAAAAGCATAGGTTCGCTGAGGACCAACACGGTTGCCCAGGAAAACCCTTCCGTGCATCCCAAAAGGTTTTTTTATCCCAGCAAAACCAAGAGTCGTAGGCGTAATGTCAATTAGGCTGACAACTTCGTCTTTAACCGCACCTACACTGTAATTTGCAGGGGCAGGGAAACCTGTAGGCCAACGGATGATCATGGGCACATGAAGCCCACTATCATAACACCAATGAATACCCCGTGGCTCGATCCGTCCATTATCGCCAAAAAACATAACGATGGTATTATCGGCCAATCCATCCTTTTTCAGGCGCTGGAGCACTTTCCCAATCGTCTTGTCCATACCCGAAACGGAATTCAGGTAGCGAGCCCATTCCGCACGCACAACGGGATGATCAGGATAGTACGGAGGGGGAGTTACATTTTTTACTGTGGCAATCTGTTCATGGTGCTTTTCACCCTTCCATTCAACTCGGGGTTGGCGCCAGGTGTTTCGGTCATAAATATCGTATTCGCATTCCAGGGTGTTCATCTGAGCAAAGAAAGGCTGATTCTCTTTCAGCTCTTCCCACTTACCTCCATCATAGAGTTTACCCTCATTAACAAAATTAAGGTCAAGTTTTCCTGATCCGATCTCTTCTCCATTCATCGTCTTGAGATTCGCGGTAAAGTATCCTTCATCCTTTAAGCGATGGGTAATGGGCCGGACGCCTGCCGGCAAACGGTAACCATCTTCTCGATGGGAACGCATATTATGTGTATCTGTCGTGGTCTGGTACATACCCACAAAAAACGCACTTCGGCTGGGCGCACATACCGGGGAAGTTGAAAAAACTTTTGTGTAACGCTCTCCCTGGGCAGCGAGCTTATCCAAGTTAGGCGTTTTTACATTCTTCGCCCCGTAGCAACCAAGATCAAGTTTTAGGTTTTCTCCTACAATCCAAAGTATATTGGGTTTGTCCCTTGAAAAAACGAAGGCAGAGGTAATGAGGGAAAAGAGAGTAACACGAAATATATTTTTATTCATTGGTCATTTTTTTATTAGTTTTAACATGGTTTCTCCAAAGCCACGGCCCACCCGGGAAAAAAATATGGTACTACCCAGGTAGTGGTACGGTCGATCGGAACCAATTTTTTTCCACTCTTCAAAATTGTCCCGCCATGTGGGAAAAGCTTCATCCGCTTTTTTGTCCCAGTAGACATCAGTTGGGATCGCGATTACATTTCCCTTAAACTCATTGACCTCATTCATGGATGCCTGGGCGGCCTTCACGACTGCCATATTCCCGGCCGCTTGCTTAAAGCCGTTCTGCCCCATGATACCAATGACAAAGGGGAGGTTGGGTTTGCCCAAGTCCTCACGTACATCCTTGATAAAATTCTCCATATTGTTTGCGTACTCTTCCTCGAAACCATTGTACATATCATTCCATCCCTGAAACCAAACAAAGCCAGAAATTTCATACCCCTGCCCTTGGTAGGAGGGAAATCGGGCCTTGAGAGTAGATAGACAATCCTGCACCTCCCTGATCATTAAACGGTAATAGTAGCCATGACTCTCAATCACCTCCTTCCTGTACTGGTCGGAATTTTCTTTCCAAATTTGATCGATAGATTTCTCCACCTGTGCCTCCGCTTCTTTTCTAGATGCCTTCGGGTCTTCTTTCTTCAATTGATTCCATTTTTGCTTCACCCGGTTATTATGATCCCTCTTCGCCATACTCATTACAAATTCATCTATTTTTTCATTGGATGGAATCCCCGAACTGGGTGGGCGAAAATCTCGGCCAATGCTTTTCCCTCCCCATGCAGTTTTGATCAGCAGAACCTGCTCGGTAAACTCATCGCCCACGGTGTTACCAAATTCAAGTTCCGGTCCAATTTTCCCTGGTGAACCATAGCCCACAGTTAGGTTTCCCCTTCGGCCTAGGTAATCAATCCAAATATCATCCCGTTCGATATATTCTCCGTCTCTGTGTAAATGGGCAAAAAAGTCTTTGGTATCCGAAGCCAGTATCTGATGATTTAACAATGGATCAATCCCGCCCTTCCCCTCCATGTTTGACTGGCCTGCCAATATGAAAACCTGAATGGGAGCTTTAGCAAAACCCTGAGGATAAAAAATTGTAAATAGAACAAAATACAAAGTTTGCGAAAGGAGTCTCATTCAATCTTTAGTTCAGTTTAAAAGAAATTGACGCAATAAGAAAATCAGTCATTTCTAAATTATGTTTTATCCTCCCAGTAAAAAATTTGTCGTTTAATCTCACATTTTGAAGGCCCTATCTCAAAAAAGTAGACGATGGATTTGGCTGCTTGGAATAACCCTCATATTGTGGTTCACATACCCAGTAATTCGGGTCGGTGTGTTCTTTATTTTTGACCCAATCCCTGAAGATCGGGCTATCACGCTTAACAAAAACCTGATAAATGACGCCAGTGGGTTAAACGAAACCAACCACTCAGGGATCATCCAACTCCCAGCCGATCTTAATCAAAGTATTTCCCTGCTCCAGGAAACCCTGAATCAAGCCACTTTAAAAAACAAAAGAATTATCCCGCTCGGTGCTCGGCACTCGATGGGTAAACAGAGCATTGGAAGAGGAGCCATTCATATCGATCTTTCCAGGCTCAAAGCAATAAAGATGGAAAGTGGATTACTCCATGTTCAGGCAGGAGCGAGGTGGAAGGAGGTTCTGCAATTTTTGGCTCCACTCGGGTTGTCGGTTGAAGTCATGCAGAGCAACGCCGATTTTTCTATCGGAGGAACGCTCAGCGTGAATGCACATGGTTGGCAACCTGATCGACCACCGGTGAGTTCGACCGTTGAAAAAATTACCTTACTTAATGCAAACGGTGAGCTACTCACCTGTTCGAGGTCAGAAAATAAACAGGTTTTTAAACATGCCCTTGGAGGCTATGGATTATTCGGAATTATTCTCGAAGCCTGGATCAGACCGGTTCCGAATGAAATCCTCAGATCCACTCATCAAATTGTTACCTGTGAAAATTTCAACAGCCAGTGGAATAAAATTAAAGAGAGTCCAATCCGGCTTGCATTTGGTCGACTGTCCGTGGCACCGGAAACATTTTTCGAACAGGTACTTCTTACAAGCTATCAAACAACCGGAGAAATATCCAAATTACCTGCTGAGTATGAACCAACTCTCAAAACCTCGTTAGCCCGGGCCATTTTCCGGGCCTCCTTAAACAGTAACCGGGGGAAATCATTCCGTCAATGGATGGAAAACTTGATCGGTGGAGAAGCCGGGGGAATCCATTCGAGAGCAAACCTGCTGATCGAACCGGTGCGTATCTTTACCAATAACGATAAAGATAAAACTGATATTCTCGTTGAAATTTTTGTACCTCAGGCAAAATTTCCTGATTTCATTTACTTGGCACGAGAAATAATGCGTACACAGGCAGACAGTCTTCTCAATGTAACGATCCGAGAAATCTCACAGGATAGGGACACGGCTCTACCTTATGCCAAAAAAGATATGTTCGGATTAGTAATGCTTTTCACGATTGATCGCACGGAGGAAGCAGAAAAAGCTTTATTACCAAGCGTAAGTGGACTCATCGACATTGCTCTTGCACAAGGGGGCACTTTTTACCTGCCTTATCGAAACTACGCTAATACAAAACAGTTACTGCAGGCGTACCCGGAACTGGAAAATTTTATTTCCTCAAAGAAAAAAGCAGACCCAAAGGAAATATTTGCCAGTGATTTTTATTCCTATTTCCTCCAATCGGCAGATTGGAAAAATGTGATACCTTAACGGGTTTCTCTCAGTGCAGACTCATAATCTGTACCACTCAGTACCTTTTTCAAAGCGGAATAGTCTGATTCTAAAGATTCCTCAAGTACTGAGTAATACAGTTCGGAATGATAATAACAGGTTGCCACATCGGCATCAATTAGCTCCACATCATCCTCCCGAACGGTTGGCATTCGAAGAAGACGACCACGGGTAAAATTCTTTAATTTGAGAATATAATCAGAGGCATTTAAGGAAATTATTTTCTTCATCAATATCGCGTTTTTCAGACGGTTTAAGTCACCCAGGTTTCTAAGAAAGATTACCTGCTTTGCAGCAGTTCCAGGAGTCCGCTTATTGGACTCTAGTAACAAGGATCGCCAGGCTTGATCATCTGGGCAATCCACTATTTTTATTTCCGGCACAGGTTCGTGAAGAAGTTCATTAATTTCAAGGGAATTTCGGTGCATTCGGAAGCACAAACCAAAGGCTTTCCCGCTTTGCTTCTTTGCCAATACAAAAGGAGCTACATCCCGTAAATACTCGGCCAGAAAACGAACTTTTATTCCATCGCCTCTGTCTTTCGACTTTTCGAAGAAAATAAGTTTTTCTACATCCAAAACATCGGATGCTTGTTGCCTTTTCAGCACTTCGTAAATCTGCCTTCGTACTAATGCACCTTCTCCCGGAACCGCATCATGAGCAAATTTTTCATAGGGATATTCGGTTGATAATTGAGGATGATCGGTGACCACTCGATCCACAGCACTTTGTAATTGTTGAAGGCCTTTATTTTCGGTTAAATATCTGAGATCAAAGGTATCTTCTGCACGAATTCGATAAGCGTCTCGAAATAAACGATGTCCAAATTGATCAAAAAGATCGTCATCTTTGGGCATGCCCGCATGTACCGGACTATCTTCGGGTAATACAGAGGGAGTGATTACGATGATAACCTCTCTCTTCTGCCCAGTCTCATTTTTAGAACGGAAAAGAGCACCCAAAAAGGGAATATCTCCTAATAGGGGTACCTTTCTTATGGTCTGTTCTGAATCTTTTGCGATTAAACCACCCACGATAAAAGGAGTGTCATTTGCAATTCGAGCATAGGTCTTAACCTCTCGAATTGATAAAGTTGGTGCAGTGGCAAGAACGATTGAGTCCTTACCCAGCACTTTTTCATCTTTACCGGGAACCCGTGCAGAGACCGCGGCATTGATCTGTAAAGAAACTTCCGTTCCATCGCGATTGATGCGAGGTCGAACCGCAAGTTGGATTCCTGCCACAACATCACGAAAATCTACCGCACTTACATAGTCCTTCACAAATTTTGTGTTCGCAATAGGAATCCTTTCAGAGACATTAATAAAGGCCATTCGATTATCCAATGTAAGCACACTGGGGCGGGACAAGACCTGAGCGGAACCATCTTCAACCAATGCCTGAAGCCGCACGTTGAACTCTCGGAATACATTGGTAATCGTCGCATCAAGTTGGGCGCTACCAGCAGCAGGATAAGCTATCTTCCCCAGTACTAAACTATCGTTTGTACCATCCAGTTTATCTTGAATAAAATTGTTGTCAGATATCCCTTCTCCTCCGCTATTAAAATCCCACTCCACGCCAAGTTGATCTAAAGCTTGGGAGGAGATCTCCAGTACCATTGCCTCGATCATAATTTTGCGTGCAGGTAAATCGATTTGTTCCTGAATTATTCGCCTGACACGACCCGCCTTTTCCGGTGCTGCGGCATCAAAGAAGAGGAGGAGTTCATTAATTGGATCTGTCTCCGTTTTGGGGAAGACTTTTTCGTGGTCAGGAATCGTTTCATGAAATACAGTTTCAGGAATCGCCACCACGACGGGCAACTGGGTCGGGTCAATCGGTTTTTTCGGATCCCCGATATTGATGCCATAAAAATTCAGTAATTGAGCACAGCGACTGGGATCGACATAGCTCAACCGAATCCTTTCCGACTTCATTTCAATCTCTACACCTCGAGTATTTTCAGCATTTTGTCCGAACAGTGTTGAAACCAATATCAAGAAAAGACTAGTGAAAGAAGGGGAGAGATATTTCCTCATGATGAACTTGGTTTATTCGGAACTGTTTTAGCATGCGGATGACTGGAAGGGAAAAAATCGGTAAAAAAAGTTTGGATCGTACGACCCACTCCAATTTTTTTGGAGCGAGTGATGGATCGCGCTTCTTCTTTTTGAATCTTCCACTTGGTCTTCATAATTCGATCCTGACCGAGGACCATTCGCTCATTGACTAACGACAGGAAATCACCATTCCGACTCGCTAACTCGGCAACCACTTCTGGATCAAAAGCTAATACCACCGAATCAGTAATTGCAGATATTGTTGATAAGCGAGTGCCTTTGTGCAAAACCCCTTCCGCCCCGAAATGAATCCCCGATTCTAATCGTTCCACTTTTGCCCGAAACTCCATGTCGGCAACTTCAATTGAGGAGCATAATAACCCTTCTGCGAGTAAATAAAAAGTATCTCCAACATTTCCTTGGCGATATAAAAACTCTCCGGCTTTTAAGTCTTTTCGTTTCACTTTCTTGAGAAGTGCAAGACAATCCTCCTTGGACAGGACCTCAAATAATTCACTCCTGGTGAGAACTTCGTCAAAATTATCGTCCCGTGCTGATGCAATTAATGGCAAACTCGATGCGGTATCGAAATACAACATTTCTTTTTCCATTGAAGGAGTCAGTCCCGCCCGTGCCAAGTGTTCGATCACACTTTTATTAACCACATGCTTGGATTCCCTGGGTGATATTTGAGCAGGCAGAATAAAAAATCTGACCGCATATCGCTGTCCGGTTGACAAAGCTTCATCGAGAAGGACTTCCGGAGCGGGTTCTACTAAAATTCTTTTACTTCCTGCCACTGACTGCACACCCGACATAAGTACTCTGATTGCCCGATCGGGTGAGACGGAATAATCGAGAATAAATTGAAGATCGATTCGAAAATGAGGCTTAGGCTGCATGTAATTAGTAAGAATTGCTTCCCCCATTTTACTATTCGGCACCACCACTAAGTTCTTGGCAGTGGTCTTCAATCGGGTTGTCCTCCAATTAATCTCCACTACTTGACCCACGATATGAGTCTCTCTTCGGTTTTGGTGAACCATAACCCAATCTCCGATTTGAAAGGATTTTTCAATATGCATTGAAAGCCCTATAAATATATCAAGAATCACATTGCGAAGAGCCACCCCTATTACGATGCTGACCACCCCAGAGGTTGCCCATATTCCTGTGACCGACTGCTTAAAGACAGTGGCCAATATGCCAATCAATGCCACTCCAAAGATACAGATCCCGGTAACATCCTTCGGCAATCTCGGGACCGAACGACCGGATATACCCGCAATTAAACCATCCCAAATAAATACGGTTACCATTCGTTGAACAAGAAAAGCAGTAGATAACCATAACCCGATTTGAGTCCCATACTCGACTACTTGATGCACCACGAGTGAGGCATTTCCTAAAAACCGAGCCAACAATTCTTCTTTGCTGACAATTGAAATAAGAAAAAACAAAAATGCAGATACTGGGATCCATAATCTTGCCAGTAAAAAAACGAGTGGTACTTCCTGCTTAGGCTTTAATTCTTTATCTTTCACTACTCAATTTTCCTTTTTTCCTTTTTCTCGAAAAACCGATTCCTCATAGTTTTTCATTAAGCGTGCCATCATTGCAAATTTTGGTATCGGCACCTGTTCACCATCATGGCGAATCACTTCGAGCATTGCCGAAAGACTCTGATTTACAAACTGATTAAAATTATAGGCTTCCCCTAAATCTGAACAAACTCCCTTTATTTCATCAAAAGTCTGCTCGGGAACCCGAATCGTGATCGTTTTTCCTTTGGCCATCAGTAATAACGAAACGAACACACATACAATTGCATTGCAAGTTTAATATTAATTTTAAACAATTTGTAATTTAATTATTGCAACGCAATACAACTAGAGTGAAAAAAGAATAATTAAATATGTCTAAAAATTACTTGATTGGATATTATATTGTAATAGAATTCTAACAAACACTGTTATTAACAAATAAAAGGTCCTTATGAATGGAAAAAAATGCTTTGAACTGCCCAGTCATTTTTCTCGTCGAGAATTTATGCATGTTGGGTTTATCGGTGGATTGGGATTAACATTAGCTGACTTCCTTAGATTAAAATCACACGGGGCACAGAAATTTTATAAATCAAAGGAAGGAACTGCCAAAAGCGTCATTCATATTTATCTCCCCGGCGGAATGGCCCATCAAGAATCTTGGGATCCAAAGCCCTACGCTCCACTTGAATACCGTGGTCCTTTTAAAAGTATTCCCACCAAAATTCCGGGCGTCCATTTTAGTGAACAATTTAAGGAGTCTGCAAAAATTGCGGATAAGATAACAGTTTGTCGATCCATGAGTCATGGCGAAGCAGCACATGAACGTGGAACCCACAACATGTTTACCGGATATCGCCCCAGTCCTGCCCTGTCCTACCCGAGTATAGGTTCTGTGGTTTCACATGAATTTGGTTCTCGGGAGAACCTCCCTCCTTATGTTTGTATTCCCAAAGTGCCTAATGAATTTGCGGGAAGTGGATATTTAAGTTCATCCTATGGCCCATTCGGATTGGGTGGAGACCCTGCAAAGGGAGATTTTAAAGTTAAGGACCTTACCTTACCCAACGGAATAACCGAAGATCGTTTTAATAAACGCAGGTCTCTGTTAAATACCGTGGACGATCACTTTAGGCAGATGGAGAAATCGGACGCACTCAGCTCAATGGATAATTTTTACAATGATGCTTATTCCTTAATCAGTTCGAAAGAAGCTCGGGAAGCGTTCGACATGAAAAAGGAAAGCGATAAGACCAAAGAGCGATACGGTAAAAATGAAGCCGGGCAAAGGATGCTCCTATCCAGAAGACTTGTGGAATCGGGTGTGCGCTTTGTATCCATGACTTATGGAGGATGGGACATGCATTCTAATATCGAACAGGGATTTAAAAAACAGGGGCCTGAACTGGATAAAGCATTTGCTACTCTTATTTCTGACCTTGATGAACGCGGATTACTGGATAGCACGTTGGTGATGATGACATCTGAGTTTGGAAGAACACCTAAGATTAACAAAACCAATGGTCGCGATCATTACCCCAGAGTCTTCAGTATTGCACTTGCAGGTGGAGGCATTACTCGTGGTCAAGTATACGGATCATCCGATGCATTTGCCACCGCACCGGAAGAAAATCCACTCTCAGTTGAAGATTTGGCAACCACAGTCTACGATCGGTTAGGTATTGTGGCAGATAAAGAATTAATGGCCCCGGGCGATCGTCCCATTGAAATTGTGGATGGCGGAAAAGTGGTCAAAGAACTGTTGGCCTAATTTTCTCTCAGTGCATATTCTCAATTGGTTTTTCCCAATTTGGACTAATTTGCTCACCTTGCAAATTACCTTAATCAGCGCAAGCCCATGAATTTTCTAGTCCGTTTGGTTCTTCCTGCAATAATGTGTTCAGCTTTTTTAGTTCATGCTGCTGAACCTATCATCACAAATGTTTTACCTCGGGGGGGACAAGCCGGATCCGAAATGGATGTTACGATTTCCGGGAATCGCCTCAAGGAGAGCCAAGAAATATTTTTTTATGGGAAGGGCATCACCGCATTCGATGTAAACGCGACCAATGATAAATCCATTCAAGCCAAATTTAAAATTTCCAAGGATGCAGAACTTGGCCAGCATGAGTTAAGGCTTAGAACCAAGTCCGGTATCAGCACTCTTAAAACTTTTTGGGTGGGACCCTACCCTAACCTAGCTGAAGAAGAACCTAATACCTCTATTGAAGATGCTCAAAAAATTACGATCAACCACACAATCAACGGTGTCGTTAAAAACGAAGATGTTGATTACTTTGAATTCAATGCAACCAAGGACCAGAGAATCTCATTAGAAATTGAAGCCATCCGTCTCTCGGGTCCTCTCTTTGATCCATACATCGCGATTCTTGATTCAAATCGATTTGAAGTCGCAACATCCGATGATACAGAACTGCTTCTTCAAGATAGCACTCTCAGCACTATTATCCCAAAATCCGGTCAGTATTTCGTAGAAGTAAGGGAATCATCCTATCGAGGCGGTAATAACTTCTATTACCGGCTTCACATTGGAGATTTCCCGCGACCTTTAATTGCTTTTCCTTCTGGGGGACAGGCGGGTAAGTTACTCGAGGTAACTTTTTTGGGAGATCCAACCGGCCCCATAAAAAAGAAGATTCAATTACCAAGCGAAGAAAACCTTGGATTTGGATATCGTGTTGAACAAAATGGTTCGATCGCTCCTGCTCCCAATGCAATCCGGGTCTGCGAATTCCCCTCGATTTTAGAAAATGAGCCTAATGATGGCCTAAAAACTGCAAATGTAACTGAGCTTACCCTCCCATTGGCTTTTGATGGAATTATCGAAAAAGAAAAGGATGTGGATTTCTTCAAGTTTAAAGCCAAGAAGGGACAGAAATTTAATATTTATGCCCATGCTCAATCGATTGGATCTCCCCTCGACCCGGTTTTAAATTTATATGATGACAAAGGAAAGAGCATTAAAGGAAGCGACGATGCAAACAATGGCCGTGACAGCTTGATCACCATTACCATCCCCAAGGACGGAAACTATACCCTTCGTGTACGCGATCATCTGTATGCGGGCGGAGAGCGTTTTGTCTACAGGCTCGAGGCCCATCCCTTTTCACCAAAGGTCATTGCATCCATACCCATGTTTGGCAACCGCGATACTCAATCCAGGCAGATGATTCCAGTTGCCCGCGGAAATAAAGCCGCCACCGCCCTGAATCTTTCCCGTAAAAATTTCAGTGGTGAGCTTGAAGTACTTGCAGAAAACTTACCCGTTGGAGTGACCATGCGAGTACCTAAAGCCCCTTCCAGTTTCAATTCCGTACCGGTTGTTTTTGAGGCAACCCCAGATGCACCGCTGGGGCAAAGCTTGGTTAATTTAAAAGTCAGGCACACCGATCCTGCAAAAAATATTGAGGGGAACTTCAACCACAATTTGGCATTAGTTTATGGGCCTCCGAATAATCGAACCTACTACGAGAGTACATTCAAGCACCTGAGCGTGGGCGTAGTTGAAAAAGTTCCCTTCTCGATATTGATTCATCCACCCGCCACCCCAATTGTGCGTGGAGGTTCGATCAATCTGAAAGTGGAAGCGATTCGGGATACCAATTTCACTGCACCTATTACCCTTCGTATTCAAACCCGCCCTCCAGGTATTGGAGCGAAAGGAACGGTCTCAATCGCCAAAGACAAATCAACCGCTTATTACTCTCTTACTGCAAATGGTGGTACATCACTTGGCGACTGGGATATCGCGGTGCAGGGCGAAGCAAATAACGGAAACGGAATACAATTGGCCTCCTCACAGCTGACCCCTATTACCGTGGAGGATCCCTATTTATCGATCAAGATAAACATGGCCGCAATTGAAAGAGGTAAAGAAGGCGAAATTATTTGCGACCTTGATATCAAACGTCCCTTCGAAGGCATGGCTTCGCTTTCGATCCGAGGGCTCCCCGCATTTGCAACCACCGCAGATCAGGAATTTGATGCCAACGCAACACAGGTTATTTTCCCGATCAAAACAGAGGAAAAAGTTCGGGTTGGTATTACCAAGAATTTATTCTGCTTTGCCAAAGTCCCCTTCAAAGGAAGTAAGATCACCCATACCGTCGGACAAGGCGGACAAATTAGAATTGATAAACCCCCACCCAAGCCGAAGACGAAACCTAAGTCAGATTTGATTGTGGCCGTAAAAAAACCGGTTGAAGCAAAAACCAAAAAGAAGCCATTGAGCAGACTTGAACAGCTCAGGCTCGCGAAAAGAGGAGGGAATTAGGAATCATGCTCAACCGTCTTACTAGTCTTGGTGTAATCATATTCTCCATCAGTTCATTTGCTTTATTTTCCGAAAATAATTCCAATAGTAAAGCAGATCTTAGCACGCCTCCACCGGCGGAAAAATCGATCTCTGTAAAAGTAAAAAATCCGGTACCAGTTGCACCGGATTTCCATAAGCAAGTACGTCCCATTTTGGAAGCATCCTGCATCGAATGCCATGGGGTTGAAAAACAAAAAGGTGATTTACGGATGGATACCCTGGCCAATCTGTTAAAAGGAGGAGATTCAGGCCCCGCAATTGTCCCCGGTAATATTGATGAAAGCATCCTGCTTGAGAGAATTTTTCTCCCCGTGGATGATGATGAAATAATGCCCCCCGAAAATGGCCCCCTTTCCTTGAATCAGCAGGATATTTTAAAGAGGTGGATCATTACGGGTGCAAATTGGCCAAAGGGTGTTCAATTATTTCCTGTTTCCAAGCAGGAGTTTGCCCTTCGAAAAAAAGCGGAGTCCAAAAAGCTGGTCAGTTTACAAATTCATCCTAAACAAATCAGCCTCACCACAAAAGAGGATTTCAATTCATTTGTAGTGGTAGCCAAATACGATGATGATGTAACCAGAGATGTAACCAAGGAATCCACCTTTTCACTCAGCGACGAAAAGATCGCCCAAATGGAAAACCATACCATCTCACCGGTGAAAGATGGCAACGCCACACTCAAAGCAAGTTTTCATAACCTGAATACTGAACTATTGATCGAGGTCAAAGATGCCCAGGCGGAGAGGCCCGTTAGCTTTAACCTCGATGTAATGCCCGTTTTCTTAAAGGCAGGTTGTAATACTGGATCCTGCCATGGATCTGCCCGTGGTCAGGATCGCTTTATGCTTTCCCTTTTTGGGTATGATGCCAAGGGTGATCATCACCGTATAACCCGGGAACAGGGAACAAGGCGGATCAACTTGGCTATTCCTGAAGAAAGTATGCTGGTGGAAAAAGCCATCGCAGCAGTTCCCCACACAGGTGGTAAACTATTTGAAAAAAATAGTGACCATTGGCACACATTGGTCAATTGGCTAAAAAGAGGAGCACCAGAGGATCCAAAAGATATTGCCAAGCCCACTGACCTAGAACTTCTCCCTAAAAGCCTTCTGCTTGAAGGAAAAGGTGCAAAACAGCAAATGATGGTGATTGCTCATTATTCAGATGGAACCACTCGTGATGTAACCTCCTTGTCCGTATTCCAATCCAACAACGATGTCTCCGCAAATGTTGATAAAAATGGAATCGTTACTGCGGAGAAAAGAGGAGAAGCTTTTATTACCGCTCGGTTTGATGTTTTTACAAAGGGAACTCAGGCCATTGTGATACCGGAAGATTTACAATATAAAAAGCCTTCTCTTTCTACTAATAATTATATCGACAACCTGGTACATGATAAACTGCATAAATTGAGAATCTACCCTTCTGAACTTTGCTCGGATGAGGTTTTCTTAAGAAGAGTATACCTGGATGTGGCGGGTGCGGTTCCGGATGCGGAAACGACCGCAAAATTCCTCAAAGATTCGAATGCGAATAAGAGGGAACTAGTCATTGATCAACTTTTAGACCGAAAAGAATTCACCGATATGTGGGTTATGAAATTTGCGGAACTTCTCCAAATTCGAACCGATGATAATAACGGAGTAAGTTATAAATCAACCCTGCTCTATTTCAATTGGATCAAGGATCGAATTGCCAATAATATGCCGATGGATCAAATTGTGCGTGAATTACTTACCGCAAAAGGGGGAACTTTTGTGAGCCCGGCCACGAATTACTACCAGATCGAACGGGACAATTTAAAAATTACTGAAAATGTGGCTCAGGTCTTTATGGGAATGAGGATTCAGTGTGCTCAGTGTCACGATCATCCATTTGATCAGTGGACTCAGGATGATTACTATTCATTCGCCTCTTTCTTTAGCCAAGTTGGTCGTAAGCGGGGTGCTGACCCGAGGGAATCGATTATTTACAACCGTAATAGTGGCGAGATCAACCACCCGATACATAAGAAGCCCATGCCACCAAAATTCCTTGGTGGGGAAACACCTGAAATCAAAAAAGGAACCGATCGAAGAGAGGTTTTGGCGGACTGGCTGGCTTCTCCTGATAATCCATTTTTTGCCCGCAATTTAGCCAATATTGTTTGGTCACATTTCTTCGGACAGGGAATCATTGAGCCTGTGGATGATGTGCGAATTTCCAACCCGCCCTCCAATCCTGAACTTCTCGATAAATTGGCCAGTCAATTCACAGAATATAAGTACGATTTTAAAAAACTTGTTCGTGATGTCTGTAATTCCAGGGCTTATCAATTAAGTACCCGCACAAATCCATCCAACGAGGATGACCTGCGAAACTTTGCCCGTGCACAACTTCGTAGGATGCGGGCCGAAGTTCTTCTCGATGTAATCTCGCAGGTAACCCAGACGAAGAACAAATTCCAGGGCCTGCCATTGGGTGCCCGGGCTCTGCAAATCGCCGATGGTCGATTCAGCAATTACTTTCTGACCACATTTGGCCGGGCGACCAGGGAGACAGTTTGCTCATGCGAAGTTGTGATGGAGCCAAATATGTCTCAGGCACTTCATCTTTTAAATGGAGATGTGACCAACAGCCGAATAAATCAGGGGAAGGTAGTTCAAACGATGCTGAAGGACGGTAAATCTCCGGCATTAATAATCGATGATCTCTACCTACGATGTTACTCACGACTTCCCCGGGGAGATGAAAAAGCAAATTTATTGGCATCCATAGACACTGAAAATCCGACAGAAAGTCTGACGGATATTTTTTGGGCTCTTTTGAACTCAAAAGAATTTATCTTTAACCACTGATTACTTCGAACCCGAAATAATGTTTTTTTCGTTAGGCATGAAAATTACTTCACCCATTACGGCACTCTATTTATTATCAATCATTGGAGTCTTAGCTTCTCCCGAAAAACCAAACCTTGAGGATGACATCATGCCCATCTTCGAATCGAAATGTAACTCCTGCCATAACGCCGACCGGGCAAGAGGGGGATTGGACCTGACCAATATGAACGCCATTTTGGTGGGTGGAAGTTCGGGAGAAAGTGTAATATCCGGGGATGGTGAAAATAGTTATCTTTATAAATTAATAGCCCGGGTTGAAAAGCCGTACATGCCTCAACGGGAGGACAAAATGCCACAAGGCGAAATTGACTTGGTAAAAAAATGGATCGATCTTGGCCTTCTCCCTACTGCAACGGGGAAACCAATTCAAAAAAAGAAGTCAACGGTCAACCTCGCACTGGGAAATGTAACCATCGGAAAACCTGACGGCCCACCTCCAATGCCCAGGCATCTATCCCTCGAACCATCCGTTGTCACCAATCGTGCATTTGCCCCTTCAGCAATGGCCTCCGCCCCATGGTCCCCTCTTGTCGCAATTGCCGGGCAAAAACAGGTCCTTCTCTACCATACAGAAACGCTTAATTTGATGGGCGTACTCCCCTACCCCGAAGGATTTATCGAATCTCTCACATTCAGCCGAAATGGAAAATTGATTGTGGCCGGTGGCGGACGCGGAGGAAAAAGTGGAAGAGTGGCTGCTTGGGAAGTCGAATCAGGAAAAAGACTGATTACTATGGGGGAGGAATATGACGCCATACTTACTGCCGATCTTTCCGCTGATCAGAGCTTGCTCGCAATTGGCAGCCCATCCAAACTTATAAAAGTGTACGATGTTGCATCCGATGAACTGCTTTATGAAATCAAGAAACATTCAGAGTGGGTGACACAGGTCGCATTCTCCCCGGATGGTATTCTCCTTGCAACCGCGGACCGGAACGGAGGCCTTCATATTTGGGAAGCAGAGACCGGCAATCCATTCTATACCCTGGACGGACATAAACAGGGTATTAACGATTTATCGTGGCGGGCAGATTCAAATATACTCGTCTCGGTCTGCGAAGAGGGCTCTGTACGCACTTGGGAAATGATCAATGGCAAACAGGTGAAATCCTGGAATGCACATCCCGGTGGAACCATGACTGCCTATTTTGATTCAAAAGGAAACATCGTAACCGGAGGGAGAGACAAGAATGTAAAACTTTGGACAGGGGATGGAAAAGGAATTCGTACAGTCAGTGGGTTTAGCGATATCATTATGGAAGTTTGTTACTCCCACGATGGATCCCGGGTGGTTGCAGCTGACTGGTCAGGCCAGGTATCTGTTTGGGACACATCCGATGGAAAAAAAGTGGGCGACCTTCGAGCAAATCCTCTTGAGATCAGTGATTCCTTACACCTGGCCAAGCAAGAGTTTGAAAAAAATAAGCGAGCCCTTGAGCATGCCCGTTCAGCCCGTGATCTTGTTGTTCAGTCCACAAACATTGCAAAAGCTAAGCATGCTAAAAACCTAGAAAATTTAGCTAAGTCGGAGAATGGAAATAAACTTGCCACCGAAGCACATTCAGCGACCGAACAAATGGGGAGGGATTCAATTGCTGTTCTCCAACAAATGGGAGTGGAAAAAGCATCCAAAGATAAAGAATGTAAGGACCTTAAAGTTGAATTGAAAAAACTGGATGCGAAACTGTTGAAGGATAATCAAATATTATCCACTGAATCTACTAAGCAAAAGGAACGGACTGCCCTACTCGACATTCAAAAAGAAGCACACCAAAAGATAGTTGCGGCGGCCAAAGATTCAAATGACACCCAACCCCTCGCCGCCTCTGTTCAGAAAACGAAAAGCCTCGAAGCTTTAGTGGCACAGTCCACCGAACAAGTGAAGAAGCAGCAAGGCGTGGTCAATCAGGCTTTACTGAGTAAAAAATCTATCGAGCAAAATATAATGACCGCTGAAAAAAATCTTTCAGCAAGTATCCAATCTTACAATTTAGCACTGGAGAAAAAGAAAAAGATGGACCTTGAGAGAAATGATAAAATTACAATTTTCAAAGAATCCAAAACTCAACTTGCCACAGCAAAAGCTAATGTGTCCAAGAGCCAGGTGGCATTAAGCAAAGCAGAGGAGAATTCTAAAAAACCACTGACTGAATTTGCACAGGCTGAAAAGAATTTCAAACAGGCTGAACATCAAGTCTCCCGCTGGAATGCTGAAATTATTAATGTTAAACGCCATATTGAATTAAGAAATCTTAGTAAGTTAAAATCCGAATTGAACGAGTACGAGGTTGTGCTCAATGAATCAAGGGCACTGAAAAACTCTGCACAGAAAGCTTTTCAAAATATTGCTGAGTCGTTACAGAAATTACCTCAAACCATTGCCCGGAATAAGGAATTGCTCGCTCAGAAAAAAATTGCTTTGGTTGAGACCGAAAAAAGAAAAGTTTTAGTTTTACAGGTCAGGGCAGATAAGAACTTATTTATTCAGGATGTGAATCGATTGGCCACCCTTGCCAAAAATAAGTCTCAAGCACAGGAACCTAACTCCATGTTTGGTCAGGCAAGTGATAAGTTTCAGGAAACTATCACATTACTTAAAAAAGATCTCGCTGAAACCGAAAATCTCCTCGCAGGGAAGGAACAGGAAATCATTCAGGCAAAGGACGCAGTTACTCAAGCTGCAAATAGCCTGAATAGTTCCGTAAAACTCCTAGAATCCACACCAGAGCAGCTTAAGAACAAAGAACAATCCCTAGAAGAGGCTAAAGCGGAAGAGGCGCTTCGGCAAAAAGAATTTAATCTGGTTAAAAGTAAAGTTGATCAACAATCTGCGAAGTCAGATGCCCTTTACCAACAATACCTTGGTTTATTACCAAAGAATTAATTTATTTTTTGGAGAAGCTTCTGCATTTCCAATCCAATTATACTCCCTGGACCAAGATCCAATACATTTCTCTTCTCAAGAAAATCAATCGCATCCCTTGCCTGTTCTTTCTGACCACTTCGGGCAAGAGTCTCAACATATGGCCTGACTAAACCGTAATACAACTCTCCTCCAGCGGTTTTTTCAAAATCCTTAACCATCCGTTCAAATAATTTTTCTGCATCGGACCAAAGTTTTTTCTCTAGTTTTTTCATTATTTGCTCTGCTCCCTCCTTGATTGCCAAATCAAACCGTCCGGAGCGGTTCTGTTTTAGAATTAGGCTCCTAATTCGGTCCGCTTGTCTCGGGTTACCCATCTCGTCGTATACATCTGCTAATTTTTTTTGTCCCTCAATCTTCAGGTCAACCGTATTCGAAAATGCCTTTAACCAAGCATCCCAAAAATTTCTCTTCTCCCTCAGGTCGGAAAGATTCCGCTCCACCCAGCTTGCTTCCTCTTTCCATACCTCGGTGAATGCAGGGTGAAGTGTTCGGGCTCTCTGAAGAGATTCCCGGAAAAAAACGGCGGTCGGGTTTGCCATAGCCCATGCAAAGTAATCCACTGCTTTCCCGCGAAATCCGCTGAGGTTTTTTTCTCCGCGGGCAAGTGCACCCAGTTCATCATCGGTAATTAACTTCCAGCTTTGCGGATCAATTGCATTGCCCACCGGATAATTCTGATTTTCATAGCGACCACAATCCGTTTCCCAACGACCCGGGTTTTTCAGAAATCCAAACCAGGCATGACCACCTCCACTTCCCTGTCCCACGAAGGTAAGAGTGGGAATGCCCTTGGCTTTTCCTGCCATCGAACTGAAATAGGCCTGATCAACACAAATTCCACCTTTTTCCTGGATGGAAGAAAGCGAATAACTCCCGTACGGCCAGCGAAAAAGAGCGCCCTCCAACCTCGGACGGTCATACTGAATGGAGGCAAATATTTTACCAAAGCTGGACCGTCTGAATTTAACGCTATTCCGAACCCATTCCAACTCGCTGCTCGGCAAGCGGTGATCTACCACAAATTTCAGCTCCGTGACCGAGAGCTGACTAGGGTCATATTCCAATTTCCTCGCCAAGTGAGCTTTGACTAATTCTCCAAACCGTTGACTGGGCAGAGAAGGATCAATCGGTACATCTTTGTTGGAAACCTGATGGTGAGGCCAGTCCCTTGGAAAAGGTTGATCAAAGACAACCGCGTAGGCGGAAGCTAATGCTGCATATTTTTCGATGGACTGAGGATGATCGCGGGCGATCGAAAGAAAAATTTTCAGGGCCTGGATATCATTGTCCTCATGATGTAGAGCTTTAAGAAAAACTTTTTGAAGAGTGGTTTTTTTTCCCACCTCAATAAAAACGGACTCGAACGAGTCGTTTCCTGTTTTGGAATAGAACCGTGAATAGAGATTGATCCATCGCCAGTGGTCAAACCAGGAAAAGAAGTCCCGGCCCTCCCTCATTGATCTGTCCTCTTTCTTCGTCCAAATAGAACGAAGATTGGACATCAATTCATTAGCAAGTTTATCGAGGTCACCTTCCTTGTTCATCGACCACCATTTGTCCATCTCAGATGGGCTCCAAATGGCTAAGGAAAGGGTGGTTCCGCCCGGTCGTTGTGGCCTAACCGATCCGACTGGAGCACGAGATACACTTTCCTTGTATTGTCCGTTGAGGGCATTTTTGACATAGGCCTGATCTAGCCCTGAGAGCATAGCGAGCGGGAAAACAAATTGCTTAGAATCATTTCTTTCAATCGTGAGCTTATCCCCTGACTTGCTTATTAAACGGGCCTGAATTCGCACGCCAGTGGTTGAAGTCCAAGTACGGAATGGGAATTCCGCGGAGAAACACTTAAATCCAAAGATGAAAGCAATGACCACTGAAAGAAATAACTTTTTCATTAGATGAGTTTAACGGAACAGAGATGTTTCTACTATTATAATAAAGTAAATGTTTTGTAGTCCCTAGTAAACATAAAGCTCTGTGATTCAAAAAATAATCTAAAGTAACCAACCTTTTCCATATTTTCGCTTGATATACTTTTTCTCTGCTTCATCGCGGGACCACCCCAGTCAATTCTTTCCACCGTTCGTACCTCAAGATTGCCTAGAAGAACAGTCTCAGGAACTGAACCAGCACAGGAAAAATTTGATTAGGGCAGGCATTCATCGCGAATACCGAAAAACACTCCACAGGATTTACGGTCTAAGTGGAAGTAACTTTCTGCTCAACACGCGGTATGAAATTAGATTTTTGATAGGTTCAAGTAGAAAGCAATACCTGACAATCTAGAAATATCCAATCAGGCAAACTTGACTTTCGAACTTACGGCGTAATTATTATTTGCTTTATGAATTTATTATATTTCTCAATTCATTTACATTTTTGGACCGGAACACTTTTTTTACTTTTCTTTAATTCTGTATCACTCGCAGGAGTAGAGAAAAACGAATCTAATTCATCGGGTTTGACCGACCTTCAACTGGCTAAAAGAGATGCGGAAGATTTTGAAAAACTGGCAGCCCTTATCAAACCCTCTATTGTGGTGGTCGAAGGTGTGGATCGAATCGGAAGAGAAGGAGGAAGAGGAACTGGATTCGTGGTGAGTTCAAACGGGATAATTGCCACTAACTTTCATGTCATTGGAGAGCATCGAGAGTTCAAAATTCGCTTTGCCGATGGAAAAACTTACACACCCACTGCCATATTAGGAATCGACCGAGAGAACGACTTAGCTATTTTCAAGATCGACGCAGAGAATCTGCCTGCACTGCAGCTCGGTGATTCGGATAAAATCTCACCTGGTCAATCCGTATTTGCAATCGGAAATCCACTCGGATACAGCCACAGCGTAAGCCGAGGAGTAATTGCGGCGGTTCGTGAGCTTGAACAGGGCGATGGTCGCCCCCTGGTTCAAGTGGCAATCCCCATTGAACCAGGCAGTAGTGGGAGCCCTACACTGGATCTAGACGGTCGAGTAGTATCCATACTGGCCATCAAGTCGGGAGGGGCCATGGGTTTTGGAGTACCAGTAAATAAGCTAAAGTCTCTGCTCAATAAACAAATCCCAGTCCCAATAAAAAAATGGTTCACCATTGGAACACTCGACAATACGGAATGGAGTTCTGTAATGGCGGGGAGTTGGAAACAACGGGCAGGAACCATTATTGCTTCCGGTCTAGGATCAGGGTTTGGGGGAAGAATGCTTTGCCTCTCCGCTAAAGATACAATTGCAGTACCGTATGAATTAGAAGTGGAGGTTCGCTTGGACGATGAAAGCGGTGCAGCCGGTTTGGTTTTTCACGCTGATGGCCAAAATAAACACTATGGTTTTTATCCCACAAATAAATCGCTTCGCTTAACTTGCTTTGAAGGGCAAAGCGTTTACTCATGGAATATTTTGAACACGGTTACCTCACAAATGTACCGACCGGGGCAATGGAATAGTCTGCGGGTCAAACTCAAGGAAAAGGGAAAAATCATGTGTTTTTTAAATGATCAACTGGTCATTGAAATAACCGACTCTTCCCTCCAAAATGGAAAAGTTGGACTTTGCAAGTTTCGTTCGCCAACTGCAGAGTTTCGCAATTTCAAACAGGCGAAGAGCTTCCCCACTTCTTTAATTTCTCCGCAGGCAAGACGAAAAATTAAAAATATTACTAAAAACCTCACTGAGTTAGAACCACTGAGCGAACAGGATCTTGAACAATTAGTCACGATGGGCTCATCAGTTCCTCAGGCCCTAAAGGATCAGGCTTTAATACTCGAAAAGAAGTCTTCTAACTTAAATCAACTGGCACAAAAAATTAAGGATATACTACTCGTTGAGGAACTCACACAGTCTCTTGCTCATGAGGATGAAAACTCAGTCGACCTGCTTCGATCCGCTCTCCTGATCGCACGGTTAGAAAATCAGAACTTTGATCTGAATACATACCTCGATAAAGCAGAAAGACTGGCCAAGAATATTGCATCCCACTTTCCCGAGAAAGCAACAGGGGAAGAAAAATTAAAAATATTAGTACATCAACTATTTGTGGAGATGGGTTACCACGGCAGTACACTTGACTATAGTCATCCCTCAAACAGTTACATCAATGAAGTGATGGATGACAAGGAGGGTCTCCCAATCACCTTGTCAGTTCTGTTTATCGAATTAGCAAACCGGTTGGAACTACCAGTCAGCGGGCTCGGACTGCCTGGACATTTCATTGCGATGTATCGGGACGAATCAAAAAATAAATCGAGGGAAATTTTGGTAGATCCATTCGGGGGGAAAATTGTCAGCCGAAAAGAAGCCTCACAAATTACCGGACTACGTCTAAGCGAAAAAGATTTTCAGCCTTCTTCTAAGAAAGACATCATTACACGCATGCTGCGTAATCTGATTCAATCTGCCAGCACCAATGGTGATGCCAGTACCCGCTTATTATACATAAATGCAATTTTAGGAATAGATCCAAAAGATAGCTATACCAGAGCGATTCGAGCCATGCTCCATTACGGAGAAGGCCGGTATTTAGAAGCGATGAAAGATATTGATCAATTAATTTCAGAAAACCCAGACAGTCCTGAAATGGCCCCATTAGTCGAAATTAAAAATCGCTTACTTAAAAAACAAACTAAGTAAGTTATTCCAAGTCGTCTTCAATCCATTCATCCTCTCCCGTTTTCCCATCAGGCCCCATTGAGAAAAGTCGAAAACCTCGCCCCCCCTCTTGCAGAGGGTATTCATAGACATAATCATTGCCCCAAGGGTCTTTAAACGCGACGTCCTTACCCAAAATTTGAGATAACCAAAGCATCAATGATTTTCCCTCGTTATGTTCGATATCAGGAATCTGGGTGGTGTCATAAGATTCTAAGTCGTATCCAAACAGCTCAGTCGAAATAGTGGCAGGATAGGGAGGCATCTCCAATGTTCCTTTTTCATTATGAAACCCGGCAAGTGATAAAAATAAGCATTCTCCGGGAGTGCAAACATTCTGCGGGCAGATGGGATACCCATTGAAAGACCGACGATAGTTCTCGATCGAAACTTTTAGAACTCGCAACTCCACATATGCCTGTTTGTGTGCCTGTTTATCCAACACATAAAAGTAACCCGTAAACATCAGCCCACATAATACTCCCACAATTGCTAACACCACAAGCAACTCAACCAAAGTAAAGCCGGTAATTTTCGATTTTATGCGAATACCTTCCCCCACCCTAATTGGACCAAAGCTTCTCGCACATCAGCTAGATCCTCATCCTCCAATGCCATCAGTTTAAACTTCTCCTCCCTCTTCACAGCTTCTTTTAAAAAATCCATACACTCCCCCGTTTTTTTTAACACACAGGCATAACAAGCTAAATTAAAGCGAATTAACCCATCATCAAAATGCAAGGCCAAGCCCTCTAACAGGATAGATCGTGCTTCGGTAATTGATTCATGGCGACGGGTCGCATAAGCATCCGCAATCCACCAGTCCACCTCCTCCGAAAATTCATACCTCAATCCCCTGGCAATCTTTTGTGCTCCCTCCCAATTTTCTAATTCTTGATCGATACTGAGAAAAAAGACCTTACTCCTTTTCCCCCAAGGTTCTTCCTTGGGTAATGCCCTTAGCTCCCTCTTTGCATCCTCATACATCTCCATCGCGAGATAACCATGGGACCTTCGCCAATGAACTTCAGGTTTTAAAATGTGGGGAGGCAGATCTTTCATTTCACTCACAAGATTGAAATTAATCCCCCGCTTTACAATCGGCAAGCGACAAAGAAAAAACTAGTAATCATACTAAAGTAGAGTATTTAAAATATTCTCACTCAAAGAAAAAGCCTGTGCCATGAGAGCCTGCGAACTCTGCAATCTAATTTGCTCCTTCGCCATTTGGGTCGATTCGTCAGCCAGGATATTACTGGTTAGTCTGGATATACCCATCTCACTTAAATAAACCTGATTACTTAATCGCTCACCCGCGATTTCCAATTTGGACATATTTGCACCGATGGTGCCCATTTGGGCACCAATCCCCTCGATCTCTTTCGCCAAGCTCACGACTGCACTTGCCGCCTCCCCTGCTGTCGAGATCGAGACATTCTGCATTAATCCAATTCCCACCGGATCAAGAGTAACCGAATCGGTTGAAGAATCGCCTAAAGTCACATAGTTTGATGGTATCGATGGTACGGAATAATTAGCCGCAATTTGAAATAGAGAAGTAGACTCAATTCTCAAAGTTAAACTAGTTGTTTCATTATTTGCAGGTGTTGTTGAAACTTGTCCTTGATTAGTAAACTTAGTCCCCGTTTTAGAATCCATTCCAGAAGGACTGCCATCATCTGCTAAACCAAGATTCGCTAAGTAATAACTTTTATTATCAAAATTGCTGTCGGTCGGCACTGTTTCATCATCATCATTACCCTTAATATTATCAGCTCCATCTAAATCTGTTTGTGAAGAATTACCATCAGACAAAGGTACAAATTGAAAAGTTGTGTTTTGACCTGGACTGTACTCAACAATGAATCGATCAAAATCAAACTTTTTAGCGTTGCCTGCAGTATCCCAATTATCCCCAGTATCAAATATTTTTAAGGATCCTTGTTTTAGGATATACCTTTCTCCAGAAGTTCCACCATTAACATCAATTGTCATAATTCCAGAAGTGAACTTAACATCTTTCGTAACCTCCCAAGCATCGGTATTACCACTAAAATTTTCATATGTTTTTGGCGTTGTCTCCGCCAAACCAGCACCAAAATCAACATCTTTTTTTACATAAGCGGCAATGTCATCGTAAAGAATTTTCCCCTCATATGTATCTGCCCTTATGCTTAGGCTATCCTGTCGCAACGTCTCAAACTCAGTACTCAAAACAGAACGATCTGATTGACTAAGCAAGGGGTCCATTGCCTGTGAAGCCAACAGGCTCATTCTCTCATAAAGTTGATGTGCCTTCTTCAATCCCGCTTCCTGCATTTGTATATAACTGACCGCATTTTGCATGCTGCTTGCTAATTTACTTTTAGTGCGGTTTTCTGCCCCCAAACGGGACGCCATAGTCAAACCGCCTCCGTCCCCACTCTCACGCATACTTTCAGCCGCGTCCCCCGAGTTCATAAGGCGTCTTGTAGAGTGTTCAATACCCGTGGCACTTCGATGCATATTCATCGAAAGTCTCCCAAGATTGACAGTAGAAATTCCGGTCATTCCCCTTACAGAAGATTACTCATTAAATTCCGGTTGATCCCTCGGGATTGTACAAGGAGAGAACTGGTCACATCTGACCTTAAATTCTTTTTTACCAAATCTATCGCAGTCTCGGCATAGTCTCGCTCTTTTTTGGCCAAATTGGATTGCTCCGCAATAACATAAGAAGAGAGACGGTCTGCGGAAATACTCAAGTCGTTCACCATAGAAGCCAAGTTCCCTCGTTGCTTTAAAACATTGTCTAACTCGTTCAGTATTCGAGAAGCAGCAGTTGATGCATTTTCATTCGAATCTACGGAAACATCATAAAGAGTACTAAATAAAGCGGGACTCAGGTTTATTTTTTGCCCACCCACATCTACCGACAAAACATCATCGCTTAATAATGCATCAAACCTGGCTTCCGCTTGAAACAAAGAGCTGGATTCGACTATAACACTGAGTTGAGTCTCATTTGGCTGAGCACTGTTGGTAAGAATGGGATCTCCATTGAAATTCGACATCGAGCTTTTAGATCCAGAATTAAAGCTAGAATTATCGTCCACACCATCTAAGTCACTATCCAAATAACTATAATTGTAAGTTGTGGATTGTCCTGGAGAATATTGAATAACGAATTGATCAAAATCTTCGTTATACGCATTCCCTGCAGTTTTCCACCAACTACTATCAAATAAAATATTATTACTTCCTTGCTTTACATAAAATCTTTCCGGTGCTGTTCCCGCATTAACTTTTAATGTTAGTGTACCTCGGTCATAACGAACATCCTTTGTTGCAGTCCATCGGCTCAAGTTTGTTCTTCCGTTATAAGCCGTGTCATCATCAGAATCTACATTCCTGTGCTCGTAGGTATCGGGTGCTGTTGGGTTTTGCTCAGTTTCATTCAAACCACTGTCAAAATCCACACTTTCCTGAAATATATAATGCCCCTGGAATTTAGTGCCTTGCAAATCGTATAGGGTTTCCTTCAAGCTTTCAAATTCTGCATGATACATTCCCCGCTCAGAGGAACTGATCAAATCATTGGAAGCGGAACCTGCAACACTTGCCATTCGATCCATTACTTGGAGAACATTTTCCAACCCGGCATCTTGAATTTGGGCATAAGTCAAAAAATTCTGTATGTTTTGAACTTCAATTTTCTTGCGATCACTTAAACTACTCATCCTGGCAGAGTAACTAGCATCCCCTGAGTTACCTTTCGTTATCGCAACCTCAGTTGCACTAACGGATAAGGCTTTATTGGTGCTACGCTGGAGGCCAAGAAGTGCCTTACTAGTTGCATGCGACAGGTTCCCAAAAATAGATGCATTGGGAGAAAGCATGGGACTTACAAAAGTTTTCCTACTAAGTTTTGATTAATGCCCTGAGCTTGGACAAGTAGTGCACTAGTGGCCTGTGAGCGTAAGCTCTTTTTTGCAAAATCGATTGAAGTGGATGCAAAATCTCTTTCTTTTTTAGCAAGGTGTGCCTGTTCCGCCACAAAATACGAATCCAATCGATCTGTGGACATCATAATTTCATTTGTAACCGACCCTATTGTAGCCCTTTTATCAGATATTGTATCCAGTTCATCTAAGATTTTTGCTCCTGATAAAGAAGCGTTTGCTTCGTTATTAACCGAGTATCCTGAAAAATTATCAAATGCAGCGGGCTCAAAAATTATTTTATGACTACCCGCATTGATGGAAAGAGAATTTTCGCTGGCTTTGAAAAGGTTATACCCTTGAAACTGAATATCCTGCAATTCGGCAAGGTCCAATTTAAGAGTTTCAAATTCAGCATTTAATAAGGATCTTTCATTTGAACTGATAAGAGAATTAGAAGCAGAACCAGCAATGCTTCCCATTCGATCCGTAATGGCAAAGGCTTTCTCTAGTCCGGCATCCTGCATTTGCCCAAAACTTACTAAGTTTTGTAAATTTTCAGACTCGACTTTTCTATTGTCGCTTAGGCTGCTTAGTCTGGCTAAGTAACTCGCATCACCAGAATTTCCTTCTGAAATCGCCAACTCGGTGGAGTGAACCTTAAGCGATTTACTAATGCTCCTCTGTAAATCGAGCATCGCTTTTCCCGTAGCGTGGGAAAGGTTTCCATAAATTGGTGAGTTAGGTGAAAGCATAGAGATATTAAAATAATTGCCTCCATGCAATGAGAATAGCGGAATACCGCTCGCGCATCCTTGCGCACGAGTACACAAAACCGTCTTCCGCAAGGTAAGTCAAATATTATTTCACTTATTTCGATTCCACCAAGTGGCTAGAACGCTCCCAATCAAACAATGAATTACGGCACTCAATGCACAGGGAGCCGGCACCATCGGCATATGTGAAAAATGTTTACTCGCCAAAGCCATACCCAACCCGGAATTTTGCATTCCTACTTCAATCGAAAAAGTTCGACAGTCCAATCGATCTCTTTTGAAGAGTAATCCGATCATAAAACCAAGAAAAAAACCGCCCAAATGAAGCAAAAGAACGGCAATTACTAATAGGTACCAATACTCTAAAATTATGTTTCTTTTAGCTGCCAATACATAACCAACAATTAATAATATAAATAATACTGATATTAATGGGGACACTTTTGAAACCTGATGGGCAGAATTTTCGAATAACTTTTTCCATAGCAATCCAAATAGAAGAGGTAGTAAAACAATCAGTAAAATACTCTTGAGTAGTCCCCACGAGTCAACCGGGACATAATGTCCTGCGTATAAGTTCATGAGCCAGGGGGTTAAGAAAATAGCGAGTATCGTAGAAACGAGAGTTAAACTCACCGATAGCGCCAAATTTGCTTTTGCCAAAAAAACCACAACATTTGAGGCAGTCCCCCCCGGACAGCAGGATACTAAAATTAAACCGACCGCCATTTCAGATGGTAACTGAAGCACCCAAGCCAATCCCGCTCCCCATGCTGGCATGATTAAGAACTGAGAAAAAACTCCCAAGCCCACTACTTTTGGTTCTCTCCAAACACGAATAAAATCGTTGGGCTGCAGGGTCATTCCCATACCCAACATAATAATACCTAAGCCCCATCCAATCGCATCTTTCCCGTACCACAAAAAACAGGAAGGTTCAATAAGGGCAAGTATTCCTACCAATACCGACCAAAGCGGGAAGAATTGAGTTGCCCCCGCGGCGATCCGTTCCACCCTATTTTGTATCTTCAAATTATTTTACCAATCCCATTAGAAATCAATGAAAACAAAACTTAAGGTCAAGATTTCCCTCGTACTGGCAACTTCTATAATCATAAATATATTTCTTATTTGGGAGGTTTTTCGTCTTCGAGATGAGAATAGAAAGATGAATAATAAAGGCAGTTCATCAAGCCAGAGTTTGGAAGAGTATTGGGATGAAAATCAACCTTTAGAAAAGGAGGGAAACAAGCCTTAATTCGCAATTTCCCAAAATTCAACCTCTCCCCACAAATGTCCCCAGCCTTGAAATTGGGGGGAAATTCTAAAATACCGGGCGTTCACCGCTCGTAAATCTAGCTCAGCCCACACTCCCTTTCCCTTTTCAGTAATAAAACCATCATACTCATTAAAGTCCAAAAATTGCTTTCCATTCTTACTCACCTCCACTTTAATCTCTGCTAATTCATCCGCTCGGTCGGTTGCTTGGAAGTAAATCCTAATTACACCGATTCTCTTTTCTTCACCCAAATCAAAGGTCACTACCGGGTTTACCTTAAACCAAGCCGTCCAAGTCGAGCGCCAGCCGTCTTCAGGCAATTTCCCGTCCATTAAAAGAGAAACATTCAATCTCCCCGCATCCATAGTTGGGTTCTTGGAGGTGGATACTTTTACTATTGGGGATAATCGATATTTCTTAGAATCACCATCCCGGGCACGACTTTGTGAAAGTACTAATGTGCAGCTCAAAAATACACTTAAAAAAACGGGCAGGTAAAATAAATTCCTTTTCATATACCTTTTTTGATCCAATTAATAGTTTCCTGCAAGTTTCATTACAAAGAACTGGCAATAATTTTCCCATCGAGATAAACATCCGCCCAAACCCAAAATCCATTTTTTCCGCGCTCTAAATTTCTGATTCGCACATGACTTGATTCTTTTAATATCCGACGAAATCGATGCCATTGTCGAAAGGCAGTGCTTACTTTAAGTGGATCCGGGTCGGTAAGAGATTCTACATTCAATCCCCGGACCTTTATGGTTAGTGCCCGTCCAAAAACAGGATTTAACTCTTTTACATGGGCAACAAATGTATTTCCATTCAGGGTTTCAAGGATATCACTTGAAACATCCAATTCAAAAGTGGAAGGAAAGCTTCGATTAACCGATGCGTTTTGACTCGAACATGCAGTCATAAATTGCATAAAAGTGAATAGTCCAATCAGTAAAACTCGCATCCATAGTAAATAGAATACGATTGCTCTTCGAGTCAACCCTTGGACTATTTGACAATCATAACTTTCGATTCACCATCCAGTGGCAACCCGACTCCTCGGCGATCTTCATAAACATTCTCTCTGCTTTGTTTAATTTCCTTCCTTTTCGAACTGAAATACCCCATGTGCGGGCTAATTTTTTGGGCCCCAATGCAAGGCTGACTAGTTCTCCCCGCTGGACCTCTTCCTCGACTGCCCAGTCGGCAAGAATTCCCACTCCCATTCCGACTTTTATTAATTCCTTACTCGCTTCGGGACTACTAATTTCCATAAATGAGGAAAGTCGAATTCCCCTTTTATCAAAATAATCAGTAATAATTCGGAATGTATAACTGCCTTTATTGTAGAGAATGAAATTCTCAACCCCTGCATTATCCCAATCAATCCTCTTGGTTTTGACCCAGGGATGAGAAGGAGAAACCACCACCCTTAATTCATCGTTGAAACAGGGCATGAATTCAATTTCTGGCATATTAAAAGGCGACAATGTAACCGCCAGGTCAATTTTCCCTTCGCTCAAAAGTTGTAAGCATTCGGGTGTATCCTCACATTTCACCTCAAACCGGCATGGAGATTGAGTTTCTTTAAATTCTTTTAAAATTGATGGGAGAAAAAACCGACAAGCCTGTGTACTCGCACCTAATCGAATGCGCCCTGTGCCAAATTTTTCAAAACCATCCAATTCGTCTCGAACATTTTCCATTTCAACAAGAAATGGGCGAACAAAATTCAATAATCGATCACCCGCTTGTGTTAAAGAAACTTTTTTTCCCTGCCGACTAAAGAGTTTGCAACCTGCCTCATCCTCTAAATTTTTCATTGAATGACTCACTGCTGATTGAGTGAGAAAAAGATGTTTTGCTGTTTTGGTAAAACTTCCGGTACGGCAAAGCACATCAAAAGCTTCAAGTTGCCTAGTGTCAAATGGACGAATTCTTTTCATATTTCCAACCAATTAGCAAATCACGAACCAACTTTGTATTTTAAGGATTTTTGCACGAATTATGACAATCTGAAATGAAACCCGAACTATCTTCGCCACCTCAATTACAGCAAGGCATTACAAATATTTATATTCTCGCTTGTGTGTATGAAAAGAAATCCATAACTTTCAGTCATGTGCAGCATATTTAAAATTATTACAGCTTGCATCCTACTTCAATTGGTAACAAGCGATGGGCGTGCTCAACTGCACCCCATGGAAGCGTTTGGTAGAACTCTGTTCGATTCCTTTAGGCAAGCTGACTTTAACAGTTATTACAATCGCTCCATTTTTTCTTTGAATGAAAAATCCTTCAAGTTTTTTCTGCAGAATATTGAAAACAAAACCATTCAGGAAAATCTCATTTCTCAACACAAACAAAATTTTCCAGCACATTATTCACTCAATGAAAAATGGAAGGTTGCATTCCAACATTTGTGGCGAAATGAACTTCGTCACATTGCCCGATATTCCCCTTCTCAAGTTCGAAACGAGTCATTCATTCCGATTCTCAAGGAAGCATCCGATTACAATATACAATGGGAAACAACTCAACTACTTGCTATTGAAGTTCTCCTTCCCGTCAGTTGGAAAAATGGAAGGTTTCAAATTAAAAGTGACCAAGGAATCGATTTAAATCAAAGCAACGAAAGAATTTTGTTTTTAGATCGTAACTTAGATTATCGCTTAACCTTGAACAAATTCACGTATTCAAAAACATTTATGATTGGGTCAGATCCTGAAGACTCAGATCAAGCCTACAAACAAGGCATCCTGGGGAACGGATCGGGGCAGGGTGATATTTTGATCAGGTTTAATTCCGCTACTCCTTCTAACCTATTCTACTTTTGCCCGGATCAACTGGGTGCTGGCGGTCCTATAATCATTAAAGATATGGACGACATGAACAAACCGAACCAGAGAACAGACCTGTTGCTTACCTTTTCCTTCGACCAACCTTCCAGGGCTTTTCAAATCATTCTTAAAGATGTATTACTCTCAAGCCGGGGTCCTATTTTCACAGAGAGGCCAAAATTTCTTGGCGAGGTATCCCTTCCTCGCGGATTATCTTATCCCAATTAATTTAAATTCTCGGCTTATCTAAAATAACCTCAGTCAATTGACCGTTTTTATAACGTGATATATTAAAGAGGTCTCCCTTTTCATTCCACCTTCGAAAAACTCCGCTTGCTTTTCCATCAAACCACTGCCCTTCCTCTTTTAAGTTTCCATTGGGCCACCAAAATCTCTCCATTCCGTCTTTTCGTCCTTTAAAAAAATCTGCTTCACCACGGGGAGTACCATCAGGATAAACTTCCGATGCTCGACCGGAAAAAGGATTTCGTTCGACATCATAATGCCACAAGCCGGTTGTCTTATCCATAACTAAGCCACTGCCGTTAACCGTTTTTAATTTTAAAGAAAGGCGGGAATTCTCCCATTGTAAGGTTTCTATTTTTAACTTTAATTCTTTTAATTGTTGTTTTCGGCCAAATGCTGAATCACCAAGTTGTTCTTCCGATACCTCTTCACTCGTGGTCTCTGTATCCAAACAACCAACCAAAAATAATAAGGTCGCAGTGAGCCAAATGAAATTAAGCTTCATCCCATTATCGAATAGAGCCTAACCGGTCAAATGCAAGAGCAATACAATTGGTATGCAATATTTCGACAATCGAATAACCTCATGTTCATATTTTCAAAAATCTAGACCAAATCGCACTTTATTCTTTGAATAATATATCATTTAAAATAGGTTGGTTACTTACTCATGAAAATATCAGAAATAAAAAATATACTGAAGCAACTCAAAGAAGTTTCTTTCGTTTTACCGAATGGAAATAATGTTCCACCCCACTTTCACATTACTGAACTGGGAATTATTTCCAAGGAATACATTGACTGCGGGGGAACGATCCGAAAAGACAAAACCGCCAATTTTCAACTCTGGACTGCAGATGACTTGGACCATCGAATAGAACCCGAAAAAATCATTGATATTATTGATATCGCCGAAAATTCAATCGGTTTAGGCGATCTTGAAGTAGAAGTAGAGTATCAAACAGAAACCATTGGAAAATATGGTCTCGAATTTGTAGAGGGCACATTCCACCTTTCTTCCACTCAGACCGATTGCCTGGCCAAGGATAAATGTGGAATTACCGAAAAACCGGAACTTCCCTCCGATACCTCCTCTTGCTGTAGCCCCACTACTGGTTGTTGCTGAAGACTCTTCCAAGGGATAGAAAAGGCTCTCCTGTCAGGTTACCTTTTATAATCATAATATAAAGAGAAGGAAACACTGAGGACTAACACAACGGAAAATCCTCCGCCCAATAATTTCATATTATCCTCCTCCCTCATTCCGACCACCCAAAGGGAGTATGCGAATACCGAAGCAGCAAGTAAAAGCAGAATTTTGACTAGTACACGGTACAACATTAAAAAGTTACTAGAATAGAATCTCTTTTTTTGAAAGTCGTTTAATTCAATACTTCCAACATTTCTTTTGTATAAAAGAAAAATGGAGCCGAGAATCGGATTCGAACCGACGACCTACGCATTACGAATGCGCCGCTCTACCAACTGAGCTATCCCGGCAAATTTAAATAGTTTGTATAACTTGATGGATGTGCAGTTAGTTTTCAAAACAATTCCAAGGCTAGAGCTCAAGTTTTAATGAAAACCTCGAAGTAATGAGGAAATACTTCAGATAGAATAAAGGTGAAGTTTTCAAAATCTTCCCGTAATTTCCTTTATTGGCTCGAGATTGTGTTCCCAGTCTAGTACATCTAAAGATAAAACTATGGGGCAATTATTAAATGCGGAACCACAAAGAAGTAAATTTTCTTCCATCTCCAAGTACATGTTTTGGTTAATGCTTCGAAACTTTGCAACTAGGCAATGGGTATTTTCAAAACCGGGTCACGATAAGGGTAGTCGAATGTTCACTCTGCCAGGATGTATTATCGCATCCCCTTCCCGACCACATGACAACGAAACCACCGAGGACTATGTTCATTTCTGGGTGCGGGATGGTGCCCTGACTGTAAATGAATGCATTTACCATGACCTCCCCACCAAGGAAATGCTCGATGATTACGTGAGCTTTAGTTATACGATACAAGAAACCGCCATTCGGGCTGGAAGAGGCGCACATGCCTGTTTCAATATTGACGGAACGGAACGATCGTGGGGCGAACAGGGGGATGGTCCCGGACTACGTATTTTATCCATTTTGGAAATTTGGGATCAATTGAGCGAAGAGGCAAAGTCTACTGCCCGCAAGATTCTAGTGAGAGACCGCCAATATATCATCGAGCATTATGACGGAGACACAGATAATGCGTGGGAAGAAATCACTGGTAACAGTTTTTTTTCCCGGACTGCCCAAAGACAGGCAATTGATAAGCTGGAAAAATCCTCATCCAAAACCGGTATTGCTCCAGAGAAAAAGATTCCCGAAATCATTCAAGCTTTAACCACATTATTGGAGGAACATTGGGCAAGTGATCTCGGACATTACCGTTCAATTTTGAATGGAAAAGCAAAAAATGGCACATTAAGGGGTCATGAACTCAACATTGATATTGTTTTTGCATGCACCTATAATGGATTGACCTGCTTTGATGAACGTATGATTGCCACTGTGGCGAAACTGAGGGACGAGTTTGAAAAACTCTACCCCATCAACGAGCAGGACCGGGCATTAGGTATTGGCCCCTTAATAGGACGATATCCGGGCGACAAGTATGATGGAACCGTAAATCAAGGGGAGGACATGGGACATCCATGGCCACTCTGTACCGCTAATCTAGCCCGCTATTACTACCAATGCATAGTTGAAATTGCCAATGTTGCCTGCGTTACCATTACCGAACCAATGGAACCTTTTTTCAAGCAGATCGGCTTCAAGCAAAGCGGAAAGATTAGTAAATCATCACGGGAATACAACGACTTGCAAGCTGCACTATTAGGTGCTGGCGATAAGTTGATGCGTGCAATCGTATACCATTCCGATCACTTAGAATTAAGTGAGCAATTTGACCGCACCCATGGTACTTGCATGAGTGTAAGAAGTTTAACTTGGTCGTACTCCTCTTTTATTGCCTCTTCAAGGATTCGCGAAAAGGCAATATCGCAACTCTAAATTATTACTTTAAAGCTAACTAGTGGCAAGATCGGGTACCGGAAGTAACCGCATTCAATTCTTGGTCGTTTTTACCCGTATCTTGTTTCTGCCGATCGTTTTATAATTTAAATTTTTAATCGCCCCTTTTGCTTCACTTACATTTGGCATTTCAATAAAACCAAATCCTTTTGAAGATCCACTTTTGGGGTCTATCACCAATGTGCAGTATTCGATTTCTCCAAATTCCTTAAATATATTTACCAACTCTTCCTCCGTTGTTAATCGATCCAAGTTGCGTACCAGTAATTTCATTTAATTATTTTAGTGTAAGATGAGAATAGTTTCTTTTGATGAAGATTTCATCCTAATTAGTTTGGAGGCTAGATAAAGCATTAAAGGAGAAAGATTCACTTCTGATTCTTTTCGCGTGAATAATTATTCACTGCATTACCAAATTAGGTTGATTCAGGGTAATTGCGTTTCATTAGAGTGAGGAAATTGATCGCTAAATAACTAATTAAGAATAATAAATTACAAAGAGATTCGTACTTTTCAGTGAATCGTTTATGGTGGTCGAACTTGAATAGAAGGTAAAATTGGCATTTGCCGTTAATAGGGAAAGGAAAAACATGAAAAAAACATTTCAATTAGCACACGAGAAAATTAAGTATCCCCGAATGATCGAGTCGGTAAAAGCGGAGGTCAGAAAGCATTTGAAGCGTTGCCGCAGGAAAAGCCTACCCAAAGGTGCAGACTTTTGGGACTTTAATTGCAAGTTTGGAGATACCGAAAAACATGCAACCAGTTGTCATTTAGCAGAAATTGATAAAAAAGTGAACGATGCGGAAGAGCGAGAACTTCAGTCGTTTTACATCGAAGTGATCGCCACTCCAGGAACCAGGCAAAAGAAACAAAATTAGGTATTATATGCAAGACCGCTAAGTTCTTCGGAACTATTCCGCGGATAGTAGTCCATTTGGAAACATCCAGCCTAGCAAACTCTCTTTAGCTCAATCTCCTTAGAAGTTTTCTCTTTTATGTGCTCACACTATAACTTTTAAGTCCGATGTATATTCTCTATCTTGGTATACCAATTAGTGGGGAAGTCCCTGTGAAGAGTACGGAAGAAATTGAATGACTAGTCCAAACTTAACTTTCCCATTGCAGGGAATTTCAAACAGTTATTCCCTTCTACAAAATTAGTTTATTCAGTAGCTTGTGGAGAATTTAAATTACGATTCACCATCGCCTGAAGAAGGTAAGGGTTTTCTTGCCGATCTTCACTGTGTGCAATTCCCCCAATGGGTTCCCAACCCTCCTGAATCGCCTCATTTACTTTTTCAGACAGTGTGGAAGTAGCTGACTCCATTGCTCCACCCCCCATCACTCCCTGGCTAGCATCTTCGATAATTACTTTATATTGCATAATGGATCTTCTCTATTTGTATGATTAATTTAAGAACTTTTCTTAAAAACGGGAGCACCTTGGATCTTGATTGAATTTAATTTGGTTCCTTTCCCAAGGGGCCTGGCTTTTATTCCGGTTAATCGAAAATTTTCTCCTTCCGCCTTCAATTCAAAGCGTAACCGGAAAGGTTTTTCTTCGGGACCGTCAAATGATATCCAAATCAATGGTTCTTCAAAAGTTTTTTCTTCCACCCATGTTCCAACCAATGAAATAGGAAAATATCCATCAATTATAACTTGTTTGTCATCTTTAAATTGAAGAGTCACTTCCCTTCCTTCCACTAGTCCACTGTAACTTCCCTGGATGTCCTGTCCGCATGAAGCGAAGAAAAAAATAATCAAAATAATCAGAAACGACGAATTACACATTTTTTTCATATTTTAAAGCTAGCATTAATTTTACCGGCAAGGCTATTACAAATTATAAAACAGATTAGAACGAACGCTTCAATTCAGCGAATTAAAATCTCAAAAGTTGCTCTAGAAAAGAGTTTGCCCAAATCTAAATTCATAACTTAATTCCCAGGGTGCTTTTTACTGGGAGTAATGTTTCGCCAATGCCTCCGCCACTTTTATGCCATCGATCGCGGCACTCATAATGCCTCCCGCATAACCTGCCCCCTCCCCCGCCGGGTAAAGCCCGGCAGTATTAATCGACTGAAAGGCCATGCTTTCTTTTTCCAAATGTCGCCGAATCCGAATTGGTGCACTGGTCCGAGTCTCAACTCCAGTAAGTAGGGCATCAGGTCTGTCAAACCCCTCGATTTGTTTCCCAAATTCCGGCAAAGCTTCTTGTATCGCTTTAATCGCATAGGATGGTAGGACTGTAGCAGCGTGATTTCCTGTCAGGTCAGTCAGCTTAACACCCGGCTTGTAGGAAGGTATAACATCGCCCAATTTCTGACTGGATCGCCCCGCCAAAAAATCGCCCACCAATTGTCCGGGTGCAAAATAATCCTCCCCACCTAATTGATAAGCAATCGATTCAAGGTTCCTCTGGAATCCAATACCTGCCAAGGGGTTCTTCTCATCCGCACCAAAATCCTCAGGTTCAATCCCAACCACAATGCCAGCATTTGCATTTCTCTCCAACCGGGAGTATTGACTCATACCATTCGTCACTACCCGGCCAACTTCTGAGGTCGCGGCAACAACAGTTCCACCCGGGCACATACAAAAACTGTATACACTTCGCCCGTTCTTCGCATGATGAACAAGCTTATAATCTGCAGCACCTACATGTTCCACTATTTTTCCAGGATGCATGGGGTAACGATCCTCATTTCCGAATCGTGCACGGTCAATCAATCCTTGTGGATGTTCAATACGAAAACCGATTGAAAATGGTTTTGGCTCTACAAAAACACCACGGGAATGAAGCATTTCGAAAGTGTCACGGGCACTGTGACCAACCGCAAGTATGACTTGATCTGCATCAATTTCCGACCTCTCTCCGCTGATCATATTCAAGGTCTCTAACCCTCGGATTCCACCCGCTTCCACCACAATGTTTTCCACACGGCTGGAAAATCGAATCTCTCCTCCCAGTCGCTCGATCTCACTGCGTAAATATTCCACAATTTTCACCAACCGAAAAGTACCCACATGGGGCTTACTCACATATAAAATCTCTTCCGGGGCACCACCTTTTACCATTTCCTCCATCACCTTACGGCCCAAATGCCTTCGGTCTTTCGCTTGAGTCCATAATTTACCATCTGAAAATGTACCCGCTCCACCCTCGCCAAACTGCACATTGCTTTCTTGGTTAAATATTTGCTTCCTCCAAAAACCCCAAGTGTCCTTAGTTCGCTCTCGTACTGCTTTCCCTCGCTCTATCACCAAGGGCCTTAATCCCAATTGAGCTAAGGTTAATGCAGCAAATAAACCACAAGGCCCAGTACCCACTACCACAGGTCGTTTGTACCCCGGTGTACTGGTGTAAGAATTTCCTTCAATGGCAGAAAAAACCGGCTTGTATTCCATATCCGGAGTAGTCTGCAAATGAAATTTTGAAATGAGGAACGAAATGTCAACTTCCGCAGAAAATTGGAGATCTAAAGTGTAGATAAAATGAATATTCGACTTTTTGCGGGCATCGTATCCTCGACGAAAGACATGAAGACTTAATAAATCAATATCCTGCAAACTAAGAATCTTCAGGACTTCAGAACGTAAATCACTTTGATTATGATCAAGCGGTAACTTTAAATTGGTAAGTCGGTAAGATGATACAGTAGAGTCATTCACAATAAGGTCCGGGCAAAGCAAAAAGGTTTATTAAATCAAATTGGATTCGTTTTGATATTTCTTATACAAAAAAAAACACACCCTTTGCAACTCGTCTCAATAAAAGAATCGTAGAATCCTATAATGTTGATGACATCGCCATATTTCCTAGATGTACTCTCCATCGTTAAAGTAGTGAAATAACTGGTCCGATAAGGATTGCTGTGATCAATTCAAGAAATAGATAAAAGTTCGAACAAATACTACTCCCAATGACTATTTTTAGAAAATTCACAGATTTAAACGCCAGGCGTTAAAATAGTTTCATAATTCAAAACCCACAGACAAATTAAAATCTTCCAACGACCCTATTTATTTAACTAGCTAATTATATATATTGATTAGCTTAGCTAGTGATGAATTACTAAATTAAGGTCCTACTAGTAATTAATAAGTTCGAAATTAAATCAATGAAATCAAAAAAAGTTACTCACTTTTACTCTTTTCATTCGACTGTATAAATTTGCTTCGTACTCTGAATTAGAAATTATTAAATATTTAAGATCATGAACGAAGTAACTATTAAAGGAGAAATTGTATTTGTGGATGAAGTTCGCGAATACGGAGCAAACGGATTCAGAAAGCATCAAGTAGTCGTAGAGACAGGAGACGGGAAATGGGCCAATCCAATACCCGTAGAGTTTATCAAGGATTCAATTGAACAGAGTAAGGGTCTAAAAAAAGGCGAAAAAGTCTCGATCGATGCCCGAATCAGTGGACGAGAATGGCAAGGAAAAGATGGTGTAACCAAATGGTTTACTTCAATTAGTGGTTACAAAATTCAATCCGAAGGTGGTGCTCCACCATCGAGTGAAGCTGATTCTTCCTCGTTTGAAACTTTTGACGAATACGATGATGGCGTGGAAGATGATGTGCCATTCTGATTCCGGTTTAAACGAGATACACTAAATTATCGGTCTATTCCTTCCACCAACGCAAGGATCGAAAATCGGGGGGACTTCCCTTCCACGGGGCTCCTAACTTACGAGCTTGCAATGTAGAATTCTTCGGAGGTCGAAGAGTTTCACTATCATTGAGCCTTAGTTCCTTAATCCCGACCCAATTCGCGATAGGCTTCATTTCAAAATTCTTAAAATCAGAGAGCGAAAGCTTGACGGGATGCCATTTATTTTTACCGGGTATTGTTAATTCCGCCACATGTTGGTCCAGTCCCACAATCATTTGATTAGGCATTTCTGCTTTCACCTCAAAGGAGAGCTTTGCATTCTTAGGAGCCTTCCATGCGGGGTGGTAAAGTTGATGAGTTTTTATTCCCCATTTTTTCAGGTTGTAACTAAACCATTCCTTTTCCCAGTCACCTTTAAAGTCTTCAATCAAAAGATTGGGCTTTAGCGTCGTCACTATGTTGGCTTTCTTTAAATCAGCCGCTGTGGCAACCTCCATCAACGAGGATAAAACAAACTGGTTGGTGGAATAGATTCCGTAATAATACCCCGCCCCGGAAATTGGTTTCTTTAAATGGTAACTAACATTTGCATAAACCCACAATGGTTTCTCAATACTGAAGAGGTGAAGAGGTGCAGTCCATTTACCCTCATTCTTGGAAACCGCTGAATGCTGCCAAAAACGGTTTTTTGTATTATTCGAATTATCTCTCTTCCCATCCGTCTGAACCTGCTGGGTGTAGAACACATCGATCGAAGAAACCTCTTGGGTATCATCCACGCCAACGGTAACCGTTGGTGCTTTCCCCGGTGGCAATAATAACTTCAATTTCGGATTTTCAGGGAGACGAAACGAATTTTTCAGGTGTTGATCAAACCATAATTGCGTCGCTACTTCGTATTCGGGGGTATCCTGATGATTATGATGAGGAGAACAGGTTATCCGCCAATCTTTGCTTTTCATTTCTCTAATCGAGGTTTCTAAATCATTAATCCGACCATGAAAATCATTGGATGGGCTAAGGAAAATAATCGGGCAGGTAATTTCTTTCAGACTCGGAGGATCACTCACTGTGGCCAGATGCAACGGGTTGGCGGAATAACGATCACTAATTCCTCCGCAAGACGGTGCAGCTGCCTTCACCCGTTTATCGGAACCGGCAGTCAATACGGTCAATTTGCCACCCATAGAATGTCCATAGACACCAAGTTTATTACCATCAACCTCCGGTTGTCTTTCCAAAAAAGTCAGCCCCCGCCGTGCTCCAAGAGTGGCAAGAAACCAGCCATTATTACGAGGCGACTCGACTGCATCCAAGGTCCAATCCGCAACGGGAATGGAAGGGAATGCATCTTTTCCATATCGGCTTGGTGCATGGTATGCGTCCAAGGCTCCCCAGTCTGTAGTTAATTTGAATAGGGGATCATTTTTCTTTCCCTCCCAAAAAAGTTTCACCTCATTAGGGGATACCCGGTATCCCGGTGCCGAAATCCGTCCAGCCCAGGAAATTGAAATGGATGCATAACCACGCTTCGCATTGGCAAGGGGAGCTTTGTGATCTGCATACTGCCCACCTCCATGAATCTGGACTAAACCTGGCAATTTCTTGCCGCCTTTCGGATATCCATACACCCCCGCCATCATTGCCTTCTCACCCTTAAACACTCCAATTCGATAGCGTAGTACTTTCAATATAATACTATCCTCTTCCCATTCCTTTAATACTTCCACCTCCATCGGTTCTCTCCTTGGATCAAAACCCTTCCATGCATTATTCCAAGTCTGTGGTGCATGATTACCATCCAACGACGGCAGAGTTTCCGCCAACAAGCTTTCTTTTTTTTCCGCGGATACAGGGAGGGTTAAAAATGGGAGTACTAAAAAGATTAAAGAAGTTTTTCTTAAATTCATTCTAGGTTTTATCCTACATTTCAATCTCCTTGGCAATCTTTTCAAAATGAAGAAATCAAGATCACAAAGAATCATCACTGCTTTAGTTAAATACATTTAAGAAACATTTTCTTGCCCAATTAGACTTCATATTAAATGGTATAAGCAGATGGCAGAAAAAATTAAAATTTACCCTAAAACCTTGGCGGATGGCGGACTTGAATTTGAAATCTCGATAGAGGATCAATCTCTTTTTGGGAAAAAAGCCACTGTTTCAGTTAAACGAGAAGTTTTTGTAAAAGATTCTCGCCCTGTTCATGAGACTGTAGATCTTAATACATTTACTTTTACAGTTTCAGCCTCTCAAATATTCAGCGTACCCGCAGCGATAATGAAAAAGGCTTCCGGTTCATTTCCCTACTCCGGTTCAAAAATTAAAATACAAACTTTTGCAGAAGTCAAAATCACCACGGCACTTTTCTTTAATTCAACCACCAAGTTTAGTCTTTCTAATCATATCTCAGGTGAACTACCCAAAAGGGCCAAGGTAAAGAATAACGCGAAACAACTCATTGATCCAAAAGACTCCTTCCATTTTTTTAAGAATCTCAGTTCAATTCCTACCGGGAATAAAATTGCAACTATTTTACTTCTCTTATTTGGAGGAGCGTTGATCATATTTAACTTAATTATCGGTTATCATGATCAAATGGCTCCAGAACATATGACCTGGTTATATAGTCATTATGATTCCGACGGAGATAAATCCTCTCCCATAATCAAAGCATTAACGGGTTGCGTGACAATTGCCGCCATTGTTTGGGTAGCGATGATAAAACAACTTCAAAAATATATGGCCTTTCATTTCCGTTCGAGAATCAGCAAAGTAAACCGTGAATCGACGATTAACATTGGCAAACTTGTTACCGGACGCAGCCGAGTCGATTTGATTGACCCAGTCCTCCGCGTGGTTGCGTGTAATATGGAAAAAGGTAAATATGTACGGGGTTACGGTAGCAACCGGCGAACGGTCAGCTTCAGTCATCCAAACCGTGCAGTGCTTCTTTATTCCAGGAAAATTCCAATCATTCCAAAAGGGGCTCCAATCCATAATTATTTCAACGAGGAATTCTCCTTCAAACCAATGTTTCAAGCCCTCTATCCAAGGCAAATGATCAGTCAATCGCACGGACTTGATTTAGTTTGGGAAGTCCAGCTTATCGTGGGCGATTTAGTTGATCAGGAACTGATCGGTAACCGGGGTGTATTTATTCAAAAAGAGTTTTATTCTGCATGAGGAAAAGAGTTCAAAATATTCCGCCTTTTAATGACTTTCTCAATCTTTCAAAGCAGGATTTTAATAATACACGCCTCCTTATTTTTCATGGAATCAGCGGTTCTGGAAAAAGCACAAATTTAAATTACACAGCCCATTATCATGCATCGTTTCAAAATCAGTCAGTAAAGTGGATATGGACCCATCACAAAAGATTTAAAACTGGGGCTGTCAAGAACTACGATTTGGTAGTCGTGGATGAAATTATATCCCCATCCCAATTACCAGCTATTACCAAACTTCTTGGTACAAATAAAAAAGTTGCCGTAGCATCACACCTTAATCCAGCTTGGTTTAAAATTCTTTGCCCGTTCACACCCACACTTTCTTTTCGTACCGATGCTTCATCTGAAAAAATTCGTGCATATCTTGATAATAAAGGCATTTTATATTCTCCTGAGTCTATTTTGTCTTTTTGTAAAACCTATGGATCCAATTATGTCGACCTCCAATGCATTTTGGAAAATCATACCGGTAAAAGTTTTGATGATGCATTAAGATGGAATCAAAAATTTAATAAAATTAAAAACTTCACTCCGGCAAAGTGGATACCGACTTTGCCACGCTTAAAATTCGACTAAAGATCAGTTTCCCGTTGCCCCATTTCTTGATAATATAGAGCAGGTGAAATAAAAATTTCCCGTCCTTGCTCTCCTCTCCTATGAATGCTTGGATAGCATAATCTAAATGGAAGATAAAAAAGCAGAGTTTTCTCTCGATTCACCCAGGCAAAAAGGACAAGCCCGTCGCCCGCTTGCCGAGCGTATGCGACCACGCCATATCGAAGAAGTATTGGGACAGTCTCACATCCTCGGTGAAGGTTGCCTGCTGCCCAACCTGATTAAGGAGAACCGGGTATCCAATCTAATCCTCGCCGGCCCGCCCGGTTCCGGAAAAACGACCCTTGCCTCTGTCATTGCCGCAGAGGGGAATTGCAAGCTCCTTAAAGTAAACGCGGTTACCTCCAATGCGGCCGAACTACGCGACACTCTTAAACTTGTTCGCTATTATGGTTCCGAGAATTGTTTTCTTTTTGTGGACGAACTCCATCGATTCAACAAGGCACAGCAGGACTTGCTCCTCCCCGATGTCGAGTCGGGCGATGTTCGCATGATTGGAGCCACCACTCACAATCCGCGCTACTATATTATCGACCCCCTTCTTAGTCGTTGCCAATTGATTTCACTGGAAGCAATCCCACCCGATTGTATTGAAACTGCTCTCGAATCTGCCCTCAACGACTTGGAGCGTGGATTGGGCTCACGATCATGCACTGCTAACAAGGGAATCATAAAGCAAATTGCCCTGCTCGCAGAGGGCGATCTACGCAAGGGATATAATTTTATTGAAACCATCATCGAAGCCCTTCCCCAAGAAAGTAAAATTACCGAGGAACATATCGCTGGATTTTGCAGGGAACGAAGTATTCGCTACGATCGCGATGAAGATGAACACTACAATACCACATCCGCCTTCATTAAAAGTATGCGAGGAAACGACCCCGATGCCGCCATTTACTGGCTCGCTAAAATGCTTGCCGGTGGAGAAGATCCTCGCTTCATTGCTCGACGATTAGTTATTTTTGCATCCGAGGATGTAGGCCTTGCCGACTCCCGAGCCCTGCTTATGGCCGACGCTACCTTCCGGGCATGTGAAACCATTGGCCTTCCCGAATGCGAGTTCAATCTGGCACATACCACCCTCTTTCTTGCCACCTGTCCCAAAAGTAATAGTGCCACCATTGCTTTGTCCAAAGCAAAACAGGCAATTAAAGACAGCCCCGTTCAGTCAGTTCCTACATCCATACAGGATCGGCATGGACGAAACAAAAACCATCGTGATAATGAAGACGAGTCTTATTTATACAGTCACGATTACCCCGAAAATATTTCCGGTCAACACTACCTCGAAAAACCACTCGATTTATACAAATCTAAAAAATCGGGGGCCGAATCTGCTATCGCTGAACGGATAAATCAATGGAAGATCATAAGAAATGAAATGAATACCTAATCGATTTTGTTAAAAATAATAAACCACAACCTAAGCACCATCGTTATATAAATATATGTTCTCTCATTTTCCGTTCAAGACATACCTTAAATCTAAAGTTCTATCTTTGCTTTTATTATGTTGTTTTTGTAAGAGCTACGGACAAAAAAACCTAAAACTAAAATTTCAGGACTGGATTGAAGATGATGATCGTATCAAGGTTCGTTCTTGGTATGCGGAGGCAAATACTCCTATTAATGACAGTTGGGATGTCGGGGTAACTGGAATGGTGGACACCATTTCAGGTGCCACTCCAAATGGCCGACCACCAACCACTAATAATTCCGAATGGCTTGCCAAATTAAATGAGGAAAGAAAAGCCGGAATATTGAACTTAAACAAAAAGGGTACGGATTATGATTTTTCATTTGAAGTTGGACTCAGTGACGAACCTGACTATCTGTCCCGCAGTTATGCCGCTCAAATTTCGCGGGGATTTGCCGAGGATACCCTTATTGTGACCACTGGTATTTCATATCTTGACGACGAGGTGGACAGCGGCGTGCCCGGTGGACCAGGACTAGGAATCCAATCCAAGAAAACACCCGAGTTGATGGTGGGGGTATACCGAATGCTCGATTCGAAAAGTTCCGTTTCCTTGAATCTTACTTACGGTCGTCCCAAGGGTTATCTCAGCGATCCATACAAACAGATCGGTGCGACCAAAACTCTCTTTCCAGGTGATCCTGTTTTGGAAAAAGATATCCTATACCTTTACCCAGAAAACAGACCCGATGAACGAGACACCTTTACGGTATATTTAGAAGGCAAAAAGTATTTTGAAGAATTGGACGGATCTGTTGACACATCATATAGGTTCTTTTCCGATGATTCAGGCTTAACCGGTCACACCATTGAGCTTAAATGGATGCAAAGACTGGGCGAAAAATTTGTGATTAGTCCCCTCTATCGAATTTATCAGCAATCGCAGGCAGATTTTTACAACATTACATTGGACGGAACAGGAAAAACTCCTGTTTTACAACCGAATGGAAATACTCCCCACTATTCCGCGGATTACAGATTATCCGAATTGAGAGCTTCAACCTACGGTTTAAAAATTACTTACTTCCACAGGTCAGATTTAAGTCTCGATCTGTCTTTGGATCGTTATTTAGTCAATGGACGAGACGGTCGTACCGACCAGAGAGTTTATCCAGATGCCCAAGTTTTGACTATGGGCATGCAATGGGAGTTTTAAAAATGGAACTTTCCACAGTTAATCCCCAAACCCTTGCAAATGGCTTATTTCGTATTTCATTTCAAGCATTGGGAACACAATGTGAGATTTCCTATTCAACCAACTCTGGTAAAGTGGCGACCGACTTTCGGGATGGAGCCCTCCATTGGATCCGTTCCTTTGAAAAAAGATATTCCCGTTACATACCCGACAGTCTAATTAGCCAGATTAACAGAAGTGCCGGGCTTTCCCCCGTTCAAATTGATTCAGAGGACCACCGATTATTCAAATTGTGTGACACTCTCCATTTTCTTACCCAAGGAGTTTTTGACCCCACCACCCTTCCCCTATCCAACATTTGGGATTTTAAAGCGGAAGTTCCAACCATACCCTCTGACTCGAAAATACAACATGCACTTGAAAAAGTGGGATGGGGAAGAGTCGACCTGCAAAAGGACTGCGTTTACTTGCCTGAGAAAGGAATGGGCTTGGATTTTGGTGGTTTTGGAAAAGAATACGCAGTCGACAGGGTGACTGAAATCGCGAAAAGCTTTGGAATTACAAATGCAATGGTTAATCTTGGAGGGGATATCCGTACGATTGGTTCTCCGAGGAAGACCGACTCTTGGCGAGTTGGAATTGAAGACCCAAACCAACCAGGAAAGGCCCGATTTTGCCTAAGTACAAACAATCTTGCAGTCGCCACCTCCGGAAATTATCAACGGTTTTTTAAATTGAACGGCAGGCACTACGGCCACCTTTTAGACCACCGAACAGGATACCCAACCACCAGTTCGTATTTGTCGGCATCTGTCATTGCTAATACCTGCCTCGAAGCGGGCATACTAAGCACATCATCACTCTTAGATGGCAATCAATCGGGATTGAAAATTATTGAGAATTTTTTCGGTGCAGAAGGTTGCATTTGGACCAATGATGGCTTGTCTTGGACTAAAAATTTCGGCGATTATATCGACTCAAAATAAATCATTTAAATACTATGAAACTACTCCTTACCTTACTTACGCTGTTTTCAATTGGATGTTCTCCAAAGGTCACGGTCTCTCCGATGGATCGGGCTTTCCACTTTGATTACCTCATGAAAAGTGATCGAGATACTTTGGCGGTAAAAATGTTTGATCATGCCTATTTTAGCAGAGAAGCATCCAGAGGTGGTCGAGGAGTTGGTGGAGGAGGTTGCGGATGCAACTGAAAAAGAAACTGCACAGCCTACCATGGCTGACCCTATTATTATTACTGCAAAGAACACCTTCGATTCCTTTGGCTAAGAATTTATTGCTCTCCTTTGCCGGAGTAGTTGAAAAAGTTTGGTCTTGGAAAATGATCCTCCCTGCCGCCTCATCTATCGGAACATGGCATGCTTTATCAGGTGCCAGTCCTTATGTTACCTCTGCCCAGGAAGTCCCATCTTCGGTTACCGCAGGGGATTCTTTTAGTTTTAGTTTTTACAGTGAGGTATACAGTGCAGAAAGTTACCAAATTGAAAACCTGCCAGACGGTCTATCTTACAACAACGATATTAACGGCCCAAAAATCACCGGAACTCTTCCAGTTGCCGGTACCTACTCCATCAGCATTACCGGTTATCGTTACCCCGAACTCTCGGGAAATAAGACTCCCGTCTATTCCCTTACACTCAACGTAGCGGAAGCGGAAAAGTCCGAGCAAACCGAAAGCACTTCCTCACTTTGGTCTGACTCCAAAACTATTGCCACCGGATCTGGGTGGTATCGTTCTGAATGGTTCGGAGATTTTTATGGTAATTCAGGGGGCTGGACTTACCACATTAATCATGGCTGGTTATATCTCAATGGAAGCGATGAAGTAAATTTGTGGTTCTATGACGAAAAACTGGGCTGGCTCTTCACTGGAAAAGAATTATTTCCAAGGATCTACAGAAGTTCAAACTCAACTTGGCTTTATGACCAGTCAGACGCAACCACACGCAAATTTTGGGACTATTCAACTTCAGAGAATTTTCTTTCAAGCAAAAACTAATTTCTATCGATCTGTAAGATAGTATTAACTGGTATTATATTCACCCGAATTTCAAAACATTTTCACCTTTTAGGGAATGGGTTACTCCCGTTTTTTGGTTTTCGATTCGGATAAGACAGCAACCTTAAAAGTTTAATCCGCTTCGGTTGAGTATGGATTTACCACAAACTTGTTTTCCATAAGTTAAAAAATTCAACAGTTACAACTGAAATTTAAACGCTGAAGTATTACACTGAAGATTACTGATCCTAGATCTACTTTGTTAGACTTTTTGGTTCGGTTAACAAGTAAAGATTAGCGATAACTCACTACACGGACTTGACCTCTTCAGTCACTTTTTTCAAAATTTAAATTTTACTATGAAAAAAAATACTACCCTTTCATTCTTTCTTTTATTACCCTTACTAACGGGCGTATTTGCGGCCGAGAAAAATATCATTTTCTTGATTACCGACGACCAGTCCCCCACCCTCGGTTGCTACGGAAATCCGATTGCCAAGACTCCGGCAATCGATGCCCTCGCCGAAGATGGCACACTATTTCAAAACGCCTTTGCCACCACCGCCAGCTGCTCCGCCAGTCGTTCCGTGGTCATGAGCGGACTCCACAATCATGCCAACGGACAATACGGTCACCAACACTCCTTTCATAAATTCTCCAGTTACTTTAATGTAATCGGATTATCCCTTCCTCGTAATCTTTCAGAAGCGGGATATCGAACAGGCCACATTGGAAAATACCATGTCTCTCCTGAAGAAGTATTTCGGTTTGAAACTTACCTAAAAGGAAACCCCCGAAATGCGGTTCAGATGGCCGAGCAAACAAAAGAATTCATAACAGCTGAAAGTGACCAACCCTTCTTTCTCTATTTTGCCACCTCGGACCCGCATCGTGGAGGAGGGAAAGATAAGAATTCAAAAAGAACGCTCAAACCCGACCTGTTCGGCAATAAACCGGACGGAAAGTCCCACGACGGAGTGGAAGAGGTCTTTTACAGCCCAAACGATGTTCCAATCCCTCACTTTCTTAGCGATACTCCGGAGACCCGAGAGGAACTCGCTCACTATTATCAGAGTGTTTCACGGATTGACCAAGGATTGGCCCACTTAGTCAAAATTTTAAAAGAGTCGAATCTCTACGAGAAAACTATGATTGTATTTACATCAGATCACGGGATGGCATTCGCAGGTGGAAAAACCACCGTTTACGAAGGCGGGCTAAAAGTTCCTTTTGTAGTTCGTAATCCTTATGAAAAGAAACGTGGAATCAAACACTCCGCCCTAATTAGTCATATTGATATCACACCCAGTCTACTTGACTTTGCCGGAACTTTGGATCTTCAAAAAAACAGGCCTAAAAATTGGCAAGATCCTAAAAAATCATTTCCTCCCACACAAACACGCAGTCCAAAAGATAACCGAGGTGTAACTGGAAAGCTGTCATCGTTTCACGGCAAGTCCTGGCTTTCCATTCTGGGAGACCCCACAAAAAAACACTGGGATGAAATCTTTGCCTCCCACACCTTTCACGAAATTCAAATGTACTATCCCATGCGGGTCATCCGCGACGACCAATATAAATTGATCTGGAATATCGCCCATCCTCTCCCCTATCCCTTTGCCTCCGACCTCTGGGCAGCCAGTAGCTTCCAGGCACAGTATCAAAAATCAATGAGTGCTCCTTATGGACAAAAAACGGTTCGTGACTACATCCATCGCCCAGAATTTGAATTCTATAAAATTGATCAAGATCCACACGAATCAAATAACCTAGCCAGTAGCTCGAAACACACCGCCATACTCAACACCTACAAGGAAAAGCTTAAATCCGCCCAGTCCAAATTTCACGATCCATGGATCATGAAATGGAACTATGAATAAAATATTTTAAGGGTAGATTTCTCGAAAGATTATTCGAGGGGTTTTAAAAATGGATTTTGGACGGACTCACCTTGTCGTTTCTTTTCTGCGACATACTTCCCGGCCACAATCTCTATAAAATTGGTATTTTCTATTTTTACCGATGCCAGAAACTGTTGACTATTTCTCTGCCCAACAACTAAGAATCCATCAAATTCGGTATGTAACCGGATCGCCACAACCTCTCCGCCCGGCTGAATAGGAATTTGAACCAGCTGTTCTCGGTCACTCAACACGATCGGATTATTGATTATCTCAACAGCTACCGGCAATACTACAGTCGAATTTTCTTTTACCCACTCCAGTACATTCAAGATGAATTCTGCCGGTATCACATTTTCATCAACAACTATTGGATCAGACTGAGAACGAATAATTTGATCATTGGACTGATCCAGTTTATTTTTCAATATTTCGATCTCGGCACGGCTCTTGGCTAATTCTTCTTCAAGTTGTGCAGAATTTTCTTCTGATAAAATCTTCTCCTCACTGAGAACGTCGGCCTGATTAACTAAATAAAAATTCTCCGATTCCAACTTCTTTTTAAGATCAATTTGAAAAGTTTGATCCTGTTCTAACTGCACTAGTTTTTTGTTTAACTGATCTACCGTTTCTTTCGTGATGTCCTCATCCGCAGACAAAAGGATTATCAAACCAGCTGTACTCAAAAAAGCCATTGCCAAACAAACAATTGAAAAAATACTGAAAACCGATTTCCCCTTCCCACTGCTACGAAATCCATGCTCCATCGAGACTAACTGGCTCTGCATTGCCTCCAGCGACTTTGTTTTGAATACTCCCTCCGAACGGGCGGATTGCATCTGCTTGATCGATTGCTGCAATTCATCGCGAATCTCCATAACCCTTTGATTACCGTCCACTAAACGCCCCGCTAAAATACCGGCCAAGTTCAAACAAAGCTGACCACCGCTCGTCCCATGCTCAACTATAAATTTGAGTAACCGGGTGTAGTCCATTCTCCATAATAAACAAGTACCCACTGAGGTTGCAGTTACGGAAGATATCCTGCCTTTTAAAAATGCGACTTCTCCAAAGGTGTCCCCAACCGTCAAGATAGATAACTTTTGATTTTCTCCAAAGTGATCTGCTTTTAACAAATCAACCTGACCGCTCATCAACATATATAAATAATTTTGACTACCGCCCTCACTTGCCAATTGCTCGTTATTGGACAAGATCCATTCCCCCTCCGATCGGAATGCCTCTGCCTCCAGGTTATCCATATTGAAACATAGTCCTTCACTCGGGAATACATAGCCGCCCTTCAATACTTCATCATGAGATATTAGCTTCATACAAGATCCAATCTACCACCCGATGCAATTCCTACATTACAAAACCAATCACCATCGGAAAAATTCAAAAAACTAGTTTCCCGTACCACGCGCCAATGCATCAATACTACCACCCTATTAACCAACTCAAATCCTATCATAATTTACTGTCCACCAATTATTTAACCACAAAATCGTAAGAACATATTTATTTGGTTCCACCTGTAAAGAATAAACAAAAAGATTTATGCTTATTTTCTTAAAAGTACATAAACACATTTAAAACTCTAATAATACCGTTCGGATGGGTGCAGAAAATTACAGATGGTTGTTTCCCAAACTATTATGTCAGCAAAAAGCTTTAGTGCTAAGAATTTGAATATGAATTCAAATTCTTAAGGAACCTCACCATTTTCCATACATCGGATTGGGGAGAAGAAAATTCGTTTTTCCAAATTCCTTTTTCTGGCCACTCGGAAAGTCGCCCATCTGATCTCCCACATATCCAATCACATTCAAAGGACCGATCTTTTTCATTCGTCCCGTCCCGTCAGTCACTTCTTTCCTCCTCACCTCCTTAAGATCATTCTTATCAAGCCTGAGTAAAAATAAATCATCTGGATCCAGTACCCCCAGTAACCGCAGATTTTCCCGGGTGGGTTCGAGGTTATGATTCATCCGGTTACTCAGGAAGACCACCCGGACTCCCTTCTTCCGAAGCGCCTTCAAAAATTCCTTTGCCCCCGGAACTAATCCCGTCTCTTCCCGGTTTACCCACTCCGACCATGAATCCTGAGTAAAACTAAGACCGGCCTTCCACCTCTCGACTTGGTAAAGGCTATTATCCAAAACGGTCTCATCGAGATCCACCACCACCGCCAAATTATCAGAATTTTTTTCCGTCTTTACCTTTCTGATTATAGCCACGGTGGCCTGACGAAACAACTGTTCACACAATGTCCTGTGCTCAGTGGATTGACGAATCCAGCGGATATCGTTAGGCAATTTTTCCTCGCCCACAACCATGACCGACCCGATCAGGAAAAGAAATAAACTAAGAATTCCGAACTTTATTTTCATACGCATAATGTAACTCCCTATTGGTAATTTAAGGTCGCAGTGACAGGATAATGATCGGATGGATATCTGCCCTGATCATGGGTTCGATCAATCTTCGCAGAGAGAACTCGAAATTTCGGACTGCATAACACCCAGTCAATCCGATTGCCGATCAACCGCCCCTTCCATGCTGTCAATGTACTTTCCTCCTCGGTCCGCGTTGGATGCGCCAAACGAAAAGTATCGATTAAATTAACCCCGACCAGAAATTGATAAGGCTTGCTTCCCTCAGCCGAATTAAAATCACCGGTAATCACCACCCCTACTCCCTTCTCTAAAGTGGAGACTCGGTTCTTAATAATTTTCGCCGCCTCTTCCCGAGCCACTTTACCGCGGTGATCAAAGTGAGTGTTAATCAAGACCAGTTTTTTCCCCTCTGCCTGCTTATCCTGAAGGCGAACTATATTTGCAATGCGGGGAAGGGATGAATCCCAACTCTTACTGCCCGGTTTATCGGGAGTCTCCGAAAGCCAAAAAGTTGACTTTTCAATCGCGTCAAACCGGTCCTTTCGAAACATAACCGAACATGCTTCGCCATCGTTTGGATCCACTAACCGACTTCTTCCGTAATAAACATATCCCGGAAAGTTTTCCCGTAAATATTCCTCCTGCATGGGAAAAACTTCCTGTAATCCTAGGAGGTCTGGAGTATACTCCCGAATTGTTTTCACCACCAATTCCTTTCGTAAATCCCAGCGGTTCTCCCCGTCCTTAGCCACACCCAACCGGATATTAAAACTCATTACCTTTATGTCTCGGGGCTGTTTTGATAAAGCCCTGTCCTGTGCAAGTAATTCGAAATAACCCGCCAAGTAAAAAAGAAGGACAATAAACAAATGGCTCGGAAATCGGTACATCTTATTATTCAAAGACTTGTCACCAACCCCGTCAAGAACCACCACCTTCTACTCAAAAACAATTTTCAAACCGCTTAAGTAGTAAGCAATAAACTGAAACTGGATAAGAGAGAAAATTTCGACAAAAAGATTTAAGAACATTCTTGATTGCTTTCCTCATTTCTTCAAAGATTAGCTATACTGTCCAGAAAACAAAACAAATGAGATGGCCATTAACAAATTTCATATTTCTATACTAATGCGGAGCCCATTTCGTGTGACAAAGGGGGTGTAACAGATGAAATATTAGAACAGGAGAAATAGAACCATAAAGCCTAATTTCGCCTGGTTGCAAACAATTCAAAGCGACTCTCCATGTTCGGGTACTCCTACTTACTTCAATGCCAAAACTCCAACGATATATGCACTAAAAGGCACGGTGCAGAAGCTACAATTGCAGAGCGTCTCAAAATAGAATTTATAAAAAAGTTTTTTATCTATAAAGTAATTTACCAAGAAAATCGGATATAATTGTGTGCACTTTTATTCCCATGTAACATCCACATTATTCTTCATAATCTCAGTCCTTAGCTGGGCAATTGAAAGAGAATAAAATGTTCCATGAGCAACATCTACATGACCAGTGGGTTTACCATCTTTATCCATTTCTATTTTGTTTACTATGCTCCAAGTATTAATTCCTCGAACAACGCCAAAATTATCGATTAATGGCCCTCCTGAATTCCCTCCATTAATAGTTGCATCATGTTCAATCACCTTACCTTCCTCCAAAGTATTTTTTACCACACTAACTTCGCCCGCTTTCTGAACATATCCAAAGTCGCTTTTAGAAAAGTAATCTTGAATACCTTTTTTATGAGATTTTAAGTCTGCCTCCCCAAGTGTAAATTTTCGTGACATAGCAGGAAACCCAAGCGTATAAACTTTAGTTCCTCTTTTAATTTCATCTGTGGAGGAAAGGTTAAAATAGTGCTTATTACGAAGTCTTTTCGCTTTTAGTATAGCAAAATCATATTTTTCACTAATGTGAATTATTTCAGCTTCGTATTTTTCC
>ENA-OQVM01000489-OQVM01000489.1-marine-metagenome-genome-assembly--contig:-NODE-489-length-62029-cov-6.087971_pt1 | contig 62029 bp, 56 predicted proteins | sample MGYA00237776_ERZ505498 | MGnify/ENA primary metagenome ERZ505498 (study PRJEB26159, sample SAMN06265151) | marine metagenome | isolation source: Helgoland LTER site | place: Germany:Helgoland, sampling... | reverse complement strand
GCCAGATCATAATCAGGATGATCGGTTCGTTTGGGGTACAGCACTTGTTTGACCCCTGGCAAGTCGCCAAGCGTCTCGGCCAAAGCCTGCGCGTTTTGTTGCGCGCGTTCAAACCTGAGATCAAAGGTCAACAGGCCACGTTCGGCCAACCAGCAATCGAACGGGCTTGCGGTCAAGCCAGCTGTGACCGCAAAATCAAGCATTTTTTGACGCAGCTCGGGGGATTTGGCCGCGACATATCCCAATGTCACATCCGAATGTCCTGCAAGCAGCTTTGTCACAGAATGAATGACAACATCGGCGCCGGCCAAAAGTGGCTGTACCGCGCGGGGGGTCGTGAAGGTATTGTCCACCGCTAGCAAAATGCCGCGTTCGTTGGCCAAACTCACCAAGCCGTGCAAATCTGCCACGCGTAGCGTCGGGTTCGACACCACCTCGATCATGATCAATTTGGTTTCGGGACGCAGCGCCGCGCGCATGGCATCCACAGATCCCGCATCGGCAAAACTTGTCGTGACCCCCAATCGCGGCAAATCTTTCTGCAGCATGCGCAAAGACCGACCATAGAGTTGATCCCCCCCCAGCACATGATCACCGTGGCTCATCAATCCCATCAGCACCGCCGAAACGGCCGCCATACCCGATCCTGTCACAAACCCGCCTTGTGCTGACTCCATTCGGTCCAGAAGACCCGCCAAGACGTCGGCGTTGGGATGTCCTTCGCGGGCATAGGTATAGCCCGAAAGGTCCCCATCGTATTGTTCATCAAGCTCGTCGGGGGAGCGTGAGGCATAAACCACCGAAGGTGACAAAGGCGTCACCACCGGCGATGACACGCTGTCAGGCAACGCCAAAGGCCGCATCAGGCTGGAGGTATCGCGCCGCGTCATGGTCTGTCGACCCCGCTTAGTCCCGTTTTGAAACGGAGCATATTTTCCTGATAATGCAGCGCACTTGACCGCAACCCCATAATCGCTTGATCATCGACTTCGCGGACCACCTTTCCCGGAGCCCCCATCACCAGGCTGCCATCAGGAATAATTTTATTTTCGGTAATCAATGCGCCGGCGCCGATAATACAGTTTTTGCCAATTTTGACGCCATTGAGCACAATTGCCCCCATGCCGATAAGGGTATTTTCGCCAATCGTACAACCGTGCAACATCGATTTATGGCCGATGGTACACCCCGCCCCCACCGTGAGCGGAAAGCCCATATCGGTATGCAGGACGCAGTGCTCTTGCAGATTACTGCCCTCGTTGATCCAAATCACCTCATTGTCGCCGCGCAGCGTACAGCCAAACCAAACGGAGGATCCGCTTTCGATCACCACTTTGCCGATAACATTGGCGTCAGGCGCAATCCAAGTGTCGGTTGCGATGTCGGGGCGATGCCCATCTAAAGCGTAGATTGTCATTTGCGTTCCTCAAATTCAGCGTTCAAGCGGCGGACGGTCTCTACAACGTCTGGCTGTTGTGACAACCTCAACCGCTCAGCGCCAATGATTGTGCGCAGCTGCTGTTCGGTGCGGTCGAGATCTTGATTGATAAGGACATAATCATATTCGGGCCAGTGACTGATTTCATCGCGGCTTTTGGCCATCCGACCGTTGATAATCTCTTGGCTGTCTTGACCACGCGATTGCAAGCGCCGCTCTAACTCTGGGATCGAGGGTGGCAGAATGAAAATCGACAACGCATGTTTGCCCAATTGTGAATTGCGCAACTGTTGTCCACCCTGCCAGTCGACGTCAAATAAAACATCCTGGCCAGTGTCGATCGCCCGAGATACTGGCGCTTTCGGACTGCCGTAACGATTGCCAAACACTTCGGCATGTTCCAGCATATCGTTGCTGGCCACCAATGCTTGAAACTCTTCGCGGCTGTGGAAATAATAATCGCGACCGTGGGTTTCGCCGCTTCGAGGCGCGCGGGTGGTCGCCGAGACCGAGAATTGTATCGCAGCATCCCAAGCACGCAATCGCTTGGCCAGCGAAGATTTACCGGCCCCCGACGGCGAGGATAAAATGATCAGTAGACCGCGCCGCTGGTTCATCTGTGGCCCCTATTCAACATTCTGCACCTGTTCGCGCATTTGATCGATTATAGTTTTAAGCTCTAACCCTACGCGGGTCAGTTCAACCGAATGAGATTTAGAGCAAAGCGTATTGGCTTCGCGATTGAACTCTTGCGTCAGAAAATCAAGTTTTCGGCCGACCGGTCCGGATTGTTGTAATAGACCACGCGCCGCAGTGACATGTGCGCCCAGCCGGTCGATTTCTTCGGTGATATCTGATTTCACCACCAAGGTGGCAATTTCCTGTGCCAGACGCTGTTCATCCAAGTCCCGCCCACCAAGAGCTTTCTCTATATTTTGTTGCAACGTCACAGCCATCTGCGCTTTTTGTGCCTGAGCGCGATCAGCTGCCACGTCTGTCAAATCTGCGATCGCATCAACCTGCCTGGTAATAATTTCAGACAGGGCCCGGCCCTCAGACGCCCGCATCAACATCAACGAGCTGAGCACTGGGGTGAGAGATGACAACAAAGCGCCGCTTAATGCCTCCGTGTCAGACGGCTCGGGCGCGCTTTCGAGCACCCCCCTTAGGGCAAGTATATCGCACGCATTTGACGGTGAAAGTGCAAGCCCAATATCCATCGCTTGTGTCTCAATATCGCCCATTGCGGCAAGTACTTTGGTCAGATGTGATCGGTTTAAAACAACAGCGCCGGCGGTCTCTTCGCGGGTGACACGTAACGTCAGCGACACTGCCCCCCGCGACACCTGTGGCGTTATCAGGGCGCGCACCTGTGCCTCGAGCCCCTCTATCCAATCTGGCACGCGCAACCGCAGGTCACGCCCTTTGGCATTGACGCTGCGCAGGTCCCAGATCCAGACGAATGTGTCTTGGCTGCCAGAGGCCGAGGCAAAGCCTGTCATCGATTGTATCACAAACTGCTCCCGAATAATGCAAGCGCAGATAAGCCACATTACCAACGCGAGGCAAGAGAAACCCACGACTTTCTTAGCACTGTACTTTTTTAACCTAGATTAACCACTTACCAAAGAAAATCTGAAATCGATGTTTCTGTATGTAATATTAACAAAATATTAAGTTAGGTTAAGCCTATGTGAAGAAACTTTAGCGTGGATTTTATGGATAAAATGAACATGGATAAATACGGTCGTCACACAATAAATCTTGCAAGCAGCAATCAGGCTAATATTGTGTCATTTGACAACTACAAGCGCGGGGGCGATAACGAAACACTGAGAGAAATCGAACGCTATTGGCTGCAGCTAAGGGGCAGTTTTTTGCTTCCACATAGTGGCAACTTGCAAGCCAAAGACTTAAAGCCCTACCTCTCTAATATCTTTATTGCAGACAAAATTGCACCGGGGCTGGTTCAAATTAAAACAGCGGGAACCGGGATCGCCGCATGCTTCGGCATGGACCCAAGAGGGTTGCCCCTTAGCGCTTTATTCCGAGCACAAGCGCGGGGATCACTTGCCGTCGCCGTACATGCAACCTTGGACACCCCCGAGGTCACCAGATTGACACTGCATGCTGTCACCACCCCCCTAATGCCGGCGATAGCAGCTAAAATGTTGTTACTACCGCTGCTGGATGATCAGCCTGAACCCAATCGTATTTTCGGAGTTTTAACGTGCAGTTCTGGCAAGTCCAATGATCGTCTTCGGTTTGAAATTACCGAAACACAAAGCTATCCTTTGGATATTACACTGGAAACGCCGCCTGTCCGCGAACGTGTTACCGTAAATACCAGCCGGCACCAAAGTGCGTTAGGATTGCGCAATGACGATCAAGCACAGGAAAAACCATCCATTGAGGGAAATATTATTGATTTTCAGACACCCTGCGACAGCTCGTGAAACAATAAATTTCAAATTTACAGGCGCTTGTTGTTGTACAATTTATAGAGCGTTTAAAAAGTATACGAACATGAAATATAAACCGCTGTGCTGTAAAACTTGCCCACCGCAGCTGCAGATCTTTTTGACCACCAGCCCGACCGGAACGTTCAACCTAAAAAAAGCACAATCAGATTAAAACTGGCCCAATTGAACAGGCCAGAAATATACGCCGCGAAAAGGTGCCTTTCGTCAATGGGCATCCTCCCCGCTTCTCCCACATCCAAGGAGAGTGAGGCGCAGTCTTTTAGCCCGTTTTGGCGGCTGTTTGCACCCGCCTTTGGGTCAATTCTTCGGCAACCAAAAACGCCAGTTCCAGTGACTGGCTTGCATTTAGTCTTGGATCACAGGCGGTATGATAGCGATCTGAGAGATCTTCGTCGCTGACTGCCCGAACACCGCCCGTACATTCGGTTACATCCTGTCCAGTCATTTCGAAATGCACGCCACCCGGCACAGTACCTTCGGCATTGTGGATCGCAAAGAATTCGCGCACTTCCCGCAAAACGCTTTCAAAGGGGCGGGTTTTATAGCCGCTCGAGGATTTAATGGTATTGCCGTGCATCGCGTCACAGGTCCACAGGACATTTGCCCCTTCTTGCTGAACTGCCTTGATCAGTCGCGGCAGATGATCACCAACTTTTCCAGCACCAAACCGCGCAATCAAGGTCAGACGTCCGGCTTCATTCTCTGGGTTAAGCTTGGCCATCAGAACCTTAAGGTCTTCGGCTGTTGTGGTCGGCCCACATTTCAGACCAATCGGGTTTTGCACTCCGCGACAAAACTCTACATGTGCCCCGTCCGGTTGCCGGGTGCGGTCGCCAATCCAGATCATATGACCCGAGCCCGCGAGCCATTTTCCAGATGTCGAATCAAGCCGCGTCAACGCCTCTTCGTATTCCAATAACAGGCTTTCGTGGCTGGTGTAAAAATCGACTGTTTGCAAGCTGGGTGCTCGCTCACTGTCTAGGCCTGCGGCGGTCATGAAATCCAGAGCGTCGCTGATTGAACGCGCCATGTCTCTGTATTCTTTGGCTTGATCACTTTCGGTAAACCCCAAAGTCCAGCTGTGCACTTGATGCACATCGGCATAGCCACCAGTTGAAAACGCCCGCAGCAGATTCAACGTTGCTGCGGCCTGCGTATAGGCCTGCAGCATCTTTGATGGGTTGGGCCTCCGCGCCTCAGGCGCAAACGCCAACTCGTTAATTATATCACCACGGTAACTGGGCAGTTCCATACCACCCACCACTTCGGTCGGGGCAGATCTGGGTTTGGCAAATTGCCCAGCCATCCGCCCAACTTTGACAACTGGCACCTTGGCTCCGTATGTCAAAACCATCGCCATCTGCAGCATGACTTTAAAGGTGTCGCGGATTAAGTCGGCGCTAAACTGTTCAAAGCTTTCCGCACAATCGCCGCCTTGCAGCAAGAACGCTTCACCTCGGGATGCCGCCCCTAGAGCTGCTTTGAGGCGGCGTGCCTCTCCGGCAAAAACCAGCGGTGGATATTGTCCGAGTTGTGCCTCCACAGACTGCAAAGAGGACGCGTCCGTATACTCCGGCATTTGCACTCTGGGTTTACTCCGCCAGTTGTTTTTTTGCCAGTCATTCATGTGTTTTCTCCGCAGTTGGTAGATCTTCTGAGATGCTTATAACGGCGTCTGTTTAAAGTGACCATATAGTAATTCAACACGCCCTATTGACCTAACCCTACAGTTTGGTTCAATGGGGGAAAGAGCGTGCGTTTTTTACGAGCGAAATACCCACTTAAAATAAAGGCAGGATCGAGATGCAGTCTCAACTCCAGAGTGTCGCAATTGTGCCCCACGCAACAAAGCCTCGAAAATTTGTTTTCGTGTTGCTGCCTAAGTTCACGCTACTCTCCTTTGCGTCCGCGCTGGAATGTCTTAGAATTTCCAACAGAATGTCCAATCAAATCCTGTATGAGTGGGAAATAATTAGCGAAAATGGCACTTCGATCATCTGTTCTGCGGGTATTGAATTTTCGGTTGATCACGATTTGAACGAGCTGAATCGCGATGATACGATCATGCTTTGTGGCGGCGAAAATATTCGCGCAGCAACTACCAAGCGCCTGCTGAGCTGGCTGCGCCGTGAATCTCGACGCGGGCTTGCCATCGCGGGTTTATGCACAGGGGCCTTCCCTCTGGCCAAAGCAGGGCTTTTAGAGGGAAAACGCGCCACCATCCACTGGGAAAACCAAGACAGTTTCACGGAAGAGTTTGAGAACGTTGAACTCACCAAATCGGTGTTTATCATCGAAGGTAACCGCATGACCACCGCCGGCGGAACATCGTCAATCGATTTGATGTTGAAGTTGATCGCAAACGACCATGGTGAAGACCTTGCCAATGCAGTGGCTGACCAACAAATTTATTCGTCAATTCGCACAACTCAGGACGTACAACGCCTTTCAGTTCCAACCCGTTTAGGGGTGCGTCATCCTAAGCTTGGTCAAGTTATTCAGATGATGGAGCGCAACATAGAAGAGCCGATCAGCCCTTCGATACTGGCAAAACACGTGGCGATGTCCACGCGCCAGCTTGAGCGGTTGTTCCGACGATATCTCAGCCGCAGCCCGAAGCGGTATTACATGGAATTGAGATTGCAAAAAGCTCGCAATCTTCTGATGCAGACCGATATGAGCGTGATCAATGTGGCACTGGCCTGCGGGTTTGCCTCTCCGTCACATTTCTCGAAATGTTATCGCGCCCATTATGCGACAACACCTTACCGTGAACGCGGCAGCCAATCGACCAAACCATAATACGTCACTTGCCAGTACTGGGGGGAACTCTAGGGCAGGCAGTGCCTGCGCCAGACACGATACCGGGGTGCACATGTTTCACAGTCATGAAAAAATTGATTTAATCAAAAAACTCCGACATTCGCTGTGAACAGGCGGTAACCCCCAATTTTGCTTTTTTGCGAGTGCTTATTAATATTTCTTTCATTTTGCATCCATGCTGATTAAATGTGCACCTGAACACTGGGTTCAACTAAGGGAGATTTAAAATGAAAAAGCTGATGACAGCAACAGCGGCCGCAGCGCTGCTGGCGGGCTCTGCGTTTGCAGGCAGCCACAACGAAGTGAAAATCGGGGTGATCCTTGGCTTTACGGGCCCGTTGGAAACGATCACACCTGCGATGGGCGCCGGCGCAGAACTGGCGATGAAGGAAGTAACTGATTCTGGCAAACTGTTGGGCGGCGCGACCGTGACTTCGGTTCGGGCTGACTCGACATGTATCGACGCCGCAGCGGCAACAGCCGCAGCCGAGCGTTTGGTGACATCCGATAAAGTCAACGCCATTATGGGTGCCGATTGTTCGGGTGTGACCGGCGCAATTTTGCAAAACGTAGCGCGTCCAAATGGCGTTGTGATGATTTCGCCATCTGCAACGTCTCCGGCTTTGTCGACTGCAGAAGACGATGGCCTGTTCTTCCGCACCTCTCCCTCTGATGCGCGTCAAGGTGTCGTGATGACAAACATCATCATGGACCGCGGTTTTAAAACTGTCGCTCTGACCTATACCAACAACGACTACGGCAAGGGATTGGCCGACAGTTTCGCAGCCGCATTCGAAGCGGCCGGCGGCACTGTGACGATCAACGCGGCCCATGACGAAGACAAAGCGGATTACTCTGCTGAAGTTGGCGCTCTGGCCTCAGCTGGTGGTGATCTTCTGGTTGTTGCGGGCTACGAATCTGGCGGTGGTAAGCAGATTATTCAAGCCTCGCTTGACACTGGCGCGTTTGACACATTTGTTCTGCCAGACGGCATGGTCGGGCAGGCAATTGTTGATGCAATCGGTCCAGACCTGAACGGCTCGTTTGGTCAGTACCCCGGGTCGGAAAACAAGGGCGCAGACGTCTTTGGTGAACTGGCTTCTGCTGCGGGCTTTGAAGGGTCTTCGGCATTCGCGGGCGAAAGCTATGATGCGGCAGCTTTAATCATGCTGGCGATGCAAGCCGGTGGATCCAGCGCTTCAGCTGACATCATGCAACATGTGATGAATGTGGCCAACGCGCCAGGCGTACAAATCATGCCGGGCCAATTGGGTCAGGCGCTTGTTTTGTTAGAAGCCGGCTATGACGTCGACTATGTGGGTGCGACCGCAGTTGAATTGATCGGACCGGGTGAGTCTGCCGGCAACTACCGCGAGATTGAAATCCAGAACGCCAAAGTTGAAACGGTTGGATATCGTTAATCAAACCGACTTTGAATTCAAACAGCCCGGTTCGCCGGGCTGTTTGTCTATTGGGTGGCAGAGAAACCCCTGCCCTCATCCCTGCCTCGAAAGAACAAAATCGTGATTGAAGTCGAAAATCTGCATAAGCATTTCGGCGGTTTTCACGCTGTTGATGGTGCCAGCCTAAAGATCGCCAAAGGGTCGATCACCGGGCTTATCGGCCCCAATGGCGCCGGGAAAACCACGCTGTTTAATGTCATTGCTGGGGTTCATAAAGCCACATCGGGACGCGTCTTGATGGACGGGCGTGACATCACGGGTCTTGCGCCGCATGAGCTGTTTCACCAAGGCCTGCTCCGGACCTTTCAGATCGCCCATGAATTCACGTCCATGAGTGTGCGCGAAAACCTGATGATGGTCCCACCGCAGCAATCGGGTGAGACGCTTTGGAACACTTGGTTCGGCCGCAAACGCATCGCGAATGAAGAACGCGCCCTGCAGGCCAAAGCCGATGAAGTCATCGAGTTTTTAACCATATCACATCTCAAACAAGAAAAAGCCGGCAATCTGTCAGGCGGGCAAAAAAAGCTCTTGGAGCTTGGGCGCACTATGATGGTTGATGCCAAAATCGTATTTCTGGACGAAGTCGGTGCCGGCGTGAACCGCACCCTTCTTGGCACGATCAGCGACGCCATTCTGCGCCTAAACCAAGAGCGCAATTACACCTTTGTGGTGATCGAGCACGACATGGATTTTATTGGCAAGCTCTGCGACCCGGTGATCTGCATGGCTGAAGGAAAAGTATTGGCCGAGGGCACATTGGCTGAGATTAAGGCCAATGAGCGGGTGATAGAGGCCTATCTTGGCACCGGTTTGAAAAATAAGGCGGTGGCACAATGACTGACGAGCCGTTTCTAATCGGGGACGCTATGACTGGTGGCTATGGCAGCGGCCCCGATATTCTGCACGGATGCACAATTTCAGTGCAAAAAGGCCAGATCGCGGTGATCGTTGGGCCCAATGGTGCCGGAAAATCAACCGCGATGAAGGCGGTTTTTGGCATGCTGAACCTCAACGGTGGTGCGGTGCGACTGAACGGTGTGGATATAACAGCCCTTTCACCGCAAGACCGGGTCAAACACGGCATGGGTTTCGTACCCCAGACAAGCAACATTTTCACGTCGATGTCAGTAGAGGAAAACCTCGAGATGGGGGCGTTCATCCGCACCGATAATTTTCGCGAGACCATGGAGCAGGTTTATAGCCTGTTTCCGGTCTTGTATGAAAAACGCAATCAAGCTGCGGGCGAATTATCGGGCGGCCAACGCCAGCAGGTTGCGGTGGGGCGGGCGTTAATGACGCGGCCCAAAGTGCTGATGCTGGATGAGCCAACTGCCGGGGTGTCACCAATTGTGATGGATGAATTATTCGACCGCATTATTGAAGTGGCGCAATCTGGCATTCCAATTTTGATGGTTGAACAAAACGCCCGTCAAGCGCTTGAGATCGCCGATAAGGGCTATGTCTTGGTGCAGGGACGAAACGCTTTCTCCGGAACCGGCAAAGACCTGCTGAACGATCCTGAAGTCCGCAAATCATTCCTGGGAGGCTGAGCATGACCCGGCACATCTGGTCACTGAACAAAGCCGCTCTTTCGGCCATGGCGTCGCGCACACTGGCGATTGGCTTCTTCTTTGAGGCGCTGCGGCGCGGAGCGTACTGATGGATTTTCTGAATGCGATTGTGGCCTTGTGTAATTACGTCATTGTTCCCGGCGTGACCTATGGCAGTCAACTGGCGCTTGGCGCTTTGGGCGTGACGCTAATTTACAGCATTTTGAGGTTTTCCAATTTTGCCCATGGCGACACCATGGCCTTTGGCGCAACAGTGACCATATTAGTCACATGGTTTTTTCAGGCAAACGGTATTGGTCTGGGGCCCTTGCCCACCGCCCTGCTGGCGCTGCCATTTGGTATTTTGGGCTGCATTGCGCTGGTGTTGCTTACCGATCGCATGGTCTATCGATTTTACCGAGATCAGAAAGCCAAGCCTGTTATTTTAGTGATCGTGTCAATGGGGGTGATGTTCATTATGAACGGTTTGGTCCGGTTTATTCTGGGACCGGGAAATCGTACCATCACGGATGGCGAACGATTTATTATCTCAGCACGCGAATTCAAAGCCATGACCGGCCTGCGCGAAGGCCTAGCGTTAAAAACCACCCAAGGCATTACGGTTATCACGGCTGTTGTTGTGGTGGTGGCGCTGTTTTGGTTTCTCAACAAGACGCGCACCGGGAAATCCATGCGCGCCTATTCAGACAACGAAGATTTGGCCCTTTTATCGGGCATAAATCCGGAACGCGTCGTGATGGTGACATGGCTGATCGTCGCCAGCTTGGCAACGGTGGCGGGCGTGCTCTACGGTCTGGATAAGTCTTTCAAACCCTTTACTTATATGTTGTTGCTTTTGCCGATTTTCGCCTCGGCTATTGTCGGCGGCTTGGGCAGTCCAGTGGGCGCTATTGCCGGCGGATTTCTGATCGCCTTTTCCGAAGTGACCATCACATATGCTTGGAAAAAGGTGCTGGTCTATGCCCTGCCCAAACCTTTGGAACCGACGGGTTTGGTGCAATTGCTCAGCACTGATTATAAATATGCAGTGAGTTTTTCCTTGCTTGTTTTGGTTCTCTTGTTCCGTCCCACAGGCCTTTTCAGAGGGAAATCCGTATGAAAGATAGCACCAGGACCTATGGCCTGTTTGGCCTTGTTGTTGTTTTGATCTTGGCAACGGGGTTTTTGCAAAGTTGGAATTCGGCGCTTTTGATCCTTAATATGGGCTTAATTAGCGCGATAATGGCGCTGGGGGTTAACCTGCAATGGGGTTTTGCAGGCCTGTTTAACGTAGGGATCATGGGGTTTGCAGCGCTCGGTGGATTGGCCACGGTGTTAATTTCCATGCCCCCCGTACCCGAGGCATGGACGGCGGGTGGCCCACGTGTGTTGCTCGGGATCGTGATCGGGGCCTCTACGTTAAGCGCCGCAATTTGGGGATATAAAAGGCTGCCCGCAGGCCCAACCCGTCCACTTGGTCTGATGTTGTTTTTGGTGATTGGGTTTTTTATTTTCCGCGGAGTGTTTGATCCGGGTGTCAAGGCCGTTGAGGCGATCAACCCCGCTGGAACAGGCTATCTTGGTGGCCTTGGGTTGCCTGTGCTATTTGCCTGGCCGCTAGGTGGGTTATTGGCCGCTGGTGCGGCTTGGGTGATTGGTAAAACCGCGCTGGGACTGCGCTCGGATTATCTGGCGATTGCCACTCTGGGGATCGCTGAAATTATTGTTGCTATGATGAAGAACGAAGATTGGCTCGCGCGCGGTGTAAAGAATGTCACCGGCATACCGCGCCCGGTGCCCTATGAGGTTACGCTGCAAAATAATGTAAGCTTTACTAATTCAGCGCAAAGCCTTGGTCTTGATCCGGTGGTTGCCTCGTCGCTTTATGTCAAACTCAGCTATTCTATTTTATTTTCGGTGGTCCTGCTGGTCTTATTGTGGCTGGCACAACGGGCCTTGAAGAGCCCCTGGGGTCGTATGATGCGCGCTATCCGCGATAACGAAGTCGCGGCCGAAGCGATGGGCAAAGATGTCACCGCACGCCATTTACAGGTGTTCATTCTGGGTTCGGCAATATGTGGTATTGCCGGAGCGATGATGACCACGCTTGACGGGCAATTGACCCCCGGCAGCTATCAACCGATCCGTTATACATTTTTGATCTGGGTTATGGTGATTGTCGGGGGCTCGGGCAACAATCTTGGGGCTGTGTTGGGTGGGTTTGTGATCTGGTTTTTCTGGGTACAGGTCGAACCCATCGGTCAATTATTAATGACAGTGGCCACGATGGGGTTGGATGACAGCAGCCCATTAAAACTGCACCTTTTAGACAGCGTTGCCCATATGCGTTTGCTAACCATGGGGTTGATCTTGCTGCTGGTCTTAAGGTTTAGTCCGCGCGGTTTACTGCCTGAAAAGTGACATTATTTGCGGCTGGTTGATTTTTGTTGCGAATATATACAAAAAATTAACCTCTGAAATGTAGCTTGAAACAGAACAGAGCACGAGTGGTTGCTTTGTTTTATTTTCCTCCCAGTTGAACTGGCTGCACCATTATGGTGCAGCCTTTTTTGTATGTATGTCTCACAATTTATTGTTGACCACTCTGATCGAAATACGTAGCGTGCTAGATATAATAGTCGGCTAGTTCGACAGGGAGAATGGAAGAAAGAGCCTTTTGGCTCTTTTTTCTTTTCTGGGATACAGGACATGGCCTAATCGAAAAATCTCGCTTACCACCAAGGCAAACTTACAGTGTTGGTCCTGATAAAAATATAAATAAGCCAAAAGGTAAACGCCATATGCCTAAAATGTTCGTCGCCGTCACTATAGCATGTTCTTTATTTGCAGGGGCTCATCTGGCTGCCCAAACGGGTGCTCCCACCGCGCCAAATCCACCAGAGTTAGCTATGGGCACAACGGAGGGCGAACCGCAAATGGGTCAACCCTACACCGCTGAAAAAGTCGGCAGCTGGGAACGGCGCTGCATGCGCACCAATCAGGACCAAGCACAAGATCCCTGTCAACTTTATCAATTATTGGAGGATGATCTTGGCAATGCTGTGTCGGAAATTACCTTGTTTAAACTTGATACCGGCGGACAAGCCGTGGCCGGTGCAACCATTATTGTCCCACTGGAAACTCTGTTGACCGAACAACTGAAACTGCGGGTCGATGAAAGCCCCGCCCGAATTTACCCTTTTTCTTTCTGCACGTCGGTTGGCTGTATTGCGCGTATCGGTCTGACCAACGACGATATCGATAGCTTAAAACGCGGTTCCGCGGCCCGCCTGTCTTTGGTGCCGGTTGCAGCGCCAGACCAGCTGGTAATTTTAAAAATGCCACTTGACGGCTTCAGTGTGAGTTATTCAAAAATCAGCCCACTCGAGGATTAAACCGTGTTATACCTCGACGCAGTTCGCCGTACCATATAATCACTCTGGCCATTTCACACTCCAAGCCCGGATAACGTGGCCTGCGCAGCCCTAATGCCAGGGTTCGTGCCGCCTTGACCCAATTTTGTCATCGTGCTCTGCATAGCATTGTGCTGATCTTCGGGATGCGAGAGCAATGCAGCCAGCGCCGGGACAATTTTATCCGGCCGGCAATTGGCACCTATAAATTCTGGTACCACGCGGGTTTCCGAAACTAGATTGACCAAAGTGACAGTATCAACCCGCAACATTCGACCAATGATTTGTCGCGACAGCCACGCCATGTCATAGGCAATCACCATCGGGGTTGCAGCAGCAGCCAGCTCAAGCGAAACCGTACCAGAGGCCGCCAAAGCCACATCAGCGGCGGCAAAGGCCGCGCGTTTGTCACTATGCCCAGAATGGAGTGCCTGCGCTGCCTGTGTCTGTGCCTGTGCCTGTGGCGCCAGAACGATCGGCTGGCCGGGCCAACCCGCCACGGCTGACTGCACGTGCCCCGCAACTGCAGACACGGTCGGTACAACCACCCGAAGCGCTGGGTGCTGTTGTACAAGCGCTGTGACTGTGGCCCCAAAGACGGGCAGTAATCGCAGCACCTCAGAACGACGCGATCCAGGCAGAACCAATAATAATGGTGCCCCATCAATGTCATGCGCTTTGCGGAAGGCCGCGACTTCGCATGGTGTTGCTTGAGGGTCGGTCACAACAGGGTGCCCAACAAATTCGCATTGCATGCCGGCGGCGCGCATATAGGGTGGCTCAAATGGGAAAAGTGCCAGCACCTGATCAATGTAGGGGGCCATTTTAGCCGCCCGTTTTGGTCGCCAAGCCCAGACTGTTGGCGCAACATAATGCACTGTGCGAATAGAGCTGCGTGCCTTGACTTGTCGGGCCACCCGCAGATTAAATTCGGGCAAATCAATCGTGATCAAAACGTCGGGTTGAAACTGCAAAACGGCTTCAACAGTTTGTTGAATATAGCGCTTAAGTGCTTGATACTGAGATAATATTTCACCAATTCCCATGATGCTGATCTGGTCCATTGGAAACAAACTTGCCAGCCCCTGCCCGATCATCCCGGCACCGCCCACGCCGGCAAACTGAACCTTGTCACCAGCAAGATGTTGCAGCCCTTTCATCATTTCAGTGCCCAATTTGTCGCCCGAAGCCTCACCCGCGATGATAAACACCTTCACCTCAAATCTCCCGGGCTACAAAAAATAATCCAAACTCAGACACCAGTGCCCGCGTCTGATCTGGCTCTAATACCAGCACGCGCCCGGCGGCAATTGCCAGACCAGCCAAACCTGCCACCTGCACCGCCCTTATAGTATCGGGCCCGATTGCAGGCATATCCACCCGCAGGTCTTGACCTGTTTTCGGGGCTTTAACCAAAACGCCGCGGTGCCCACGCCGCAGATGTGGCGGTGTTTGTGCAACAAAACCAAGTAGCGCATCCGTACCCTGCAGTGTTTCCACCCCCAGGCATAGGCCGTTTTCAAACACACTGCTTTGGCCGATGTCGGCTTCTGAAAGTAACCCCAGCAAAGCCAGCCCCCTGTCTATATCTTCAAGATGCTCTGGCAGGGGGGCCACTTGCGATACTATCCCTGCAGTTGCGGTCAACTCAGGCAAGAGCTCATGGGCACCACACACCGTAAACCCCTGTATTTCGAACATTTCAATCACAAACCGTAGCAGACTATCATCACCAAGTTTAAATGCGGCGACAAGCTGTGGGGCAATCCGGAGCATAAATGCATCAAAGTTTTCTGGATTCAGCGCCGGCCGGTGCATTGAGCCTGCCAAAACCACCCGGCTGATACCGCGCTCTTTCAGCGTCGTGAACAAGCTCCCAAGCCGATCAAAGCTATGGTCTTCGGTTCGGCCTGTCAGGCTGTGAGCGATTCCGGTAAAAGTAATGCAAAGCGCGTCTGGATAGGCATTCGCCAAATCCGGTGGCAAAGCCCCTGCGCCGCTTAAAATGGCAAGATCTGACGGCATGGATCAGCTCGGCGTCAAAAAGGATCGGTCACTATGACCCAAAACAAAATCTACGATATCCTGCACATAGACCGAAGTGGTTTCATCCCCAAGTTTTTTGGTCCGCTCCAAAAAAGTTCCATCGCCTTGCGCCAACATTTGAAACGCCGCGCGCAAAGCCGTAATATCAGCCCGCTCTACCCCCTTGCGTTTCAAACCAACTAAATTCAAGCCGTCCAACGCGCCGCGGGGTCCCTGTACAAGGCCATATGGGATGACATCATTTGTAACCATTGTTACCGCACCAACAATCGCACCACGGCCTATACGGACAAATTGATGAATGCCTGAAAGGCCACCAATGATGACATCATCCTCAATGATGCAGTGACCAGCCAATGCGGCGCTGTTTACCACGATCACCCGATCGCCGATCTGGGCATCATGGGCGACATGGCAGCCAGCCATAAACAGCCCATCATCCCCAATCTTGGTCACACCGCCACCACCATCGGTACCAGTGTTCATTGTCACATGTTCCCGAATTCGATTGCGTTCACCGATCACGAGGCGCGTTTTTTCACCATTAAACTTGAGGTCTTGCGGAATTTCACCAATAACCGAAAAGGGGAAAATCGTCGTGTCTTGCCCAACCGTTGTCTGCCCCGAGACGACGACATGACTTTTCAATTCAACGCCGGCATTCAAAACCACATCTGGGCCAATATGACAAAACGGCCCAATCTTGCAATCTGGGTGAATCTCGGCACCCATTTCAATCACCGCGCTTGGATGGATCTTGACAGTCTCGGCCTCTGCGCGGTTCATATCAGACATCAGCCGGTTCCTGAGGCAGATCCATCATTGCGGTAAACTCTGCCTCGGCGGCCATTTCCCCTTCGACAGTGGCGACACCCCCAAATTTCCAAACCTTACCGCCGGGTTTGCCGCGTAATGTTGTCATCCGCATTTCCAAAACGTCCCCGGGAATAACCTTGCGCCGGAATTTACATTTATCAATCGCCATAAAATAGATCAGCATGTTTTTATCAGCCAGATCCAGGGCTGTTCCAACCATAACGCCTGCGGTCTGCGCCATTGCCTCAACAATAGTGACGCCGGGCATAATGGGCGCACCCGGGAAATGACCTTGGAAATGCGGCTCATTCATCGAGACATTTTTGATCCCAGTTGCGGATTTATATCCGTCAATTTCAAGCACTTTATCCACAAGCAGGAACGGATAACGATGTGGCAATATCCGTTGGATAAGCTGAATATCCGCACTCAAAATGGGTGAAGTCATACTGGGGTCCGATCCTTGTTCTTTCTAACGAGTATCTATCAAGCCCTTGAAAGCGGGACAAGCTTACTCTTTATCTGCCTCGAAACTCGTCTTCCCATCCCCCAGAAACGCATCAATCCGTTCGATAGCCTCATCGGTAAGGTTGATCGCGTCGTTCCAGATAAAGGCATAGCGCTGTTCGATGATTACATCTGCACCTGTGTCACGCATCAATGTTTCAAAAACCGGGCCGGTTGCCGCCATTAATGTCATCTGATCCTTACGGCGCTGCTCCATGCGCGTTTGATTTTTTGCTTGTTGTTGATTTGAAATAAATTGGACTTTTTCGTCAAAATTCACTGCCAAAACTCTGAATTCATCCGCGTCCATCGAACTGCGCTGTTCGGTCAGACGTGCTTCTTCCAACTCTAATTCTTGCAGAAGGCGTTTGTTATCAGCAATCTGTAATTGCTCCATCAGCCGCATTTCTGCCATAAGTCGCTGGCCGTAGAGAGTTTCACTCAGCACACGTTGTTTATCAATTATTATCACTGAGGTTGAGGGCAAGTTGGCTGTCTGCGCCGAAACATACCCCACAGTTGTGACCAAAAAAACAATCCAAATGATCAGGATGCGAAATATGGTCATGGGATCCTCAGAAGATTGACGAAATGGTGAGTTCAAAGCTTTCGGTTTTATCGTTGGTCTCAGATTGCAACACATCCATAAAATTAAACCTCAGTGGCCCAATGACAGTTTTCCAGAATAACGAAAAGCCGACCGTGTGACGAAGCTTGAACTTTTCAGATACCACTAACCCGTTAGTAGTTTCCAATCCCCACAGAGAACCTACGTCGTAGAACACACCCCCTGTGAGCCCGTACTCGTTTGGTATTCCCAAGGGAAATTGGCCTTCAAAGCGGGCAACCGCATAATTTGTGCCGTTGAGAGCGTCATCGTAAGAGCCTGACTTTACTTCGCGTGGCCCTACGCCATTTGCGTCAAACCCACGCAACATATCGGATCCAAGCGAGAAGCGATCGTTAACACGACTGCTGCCCTTCATAAACGACATTGTGCCGCCTTCAAGGGTGGCAGAAAGCGTAACTTCTTCTGCCATAACCTTTGTTTGCCCGGTTGTTTTAAAACTTGTTTTGACAAAGGTATTATCACCACCAAACCCACCAATTTCCTGCCCGAGTTGAAACAGAATTCCTGAATTGGTGTTTAGACCCTTTCGACGGCTGTCATAGGTATATCTATACCCGATCGAGCTGCTCAACACATCGCCCTTTTTAATTTCATCTTTGATGATTTCGCTGACCGCAGTGCTGGCTGTCAAACCCGAGGCGACTTTGGACGTGGAGATGCTGTAGCTCAGGTTCAAGGCGCTATAGTCGGTTAGCGGAAATCCAACCGAGGGCGAAAAAGAAGTCGCGCTTGAGTTGAAAGACACATTATCATAGGTATAAGAAACGTAACCCAACTCTAGCCCAGCTGACAAATTGCGGCCTAAAAAAGCGGGGTCACGAAAACTAAATTCAAGTTTTTTATTGGTTTGTGCAGTGGAGACGGCGATACCAATTGCTTGGCCTCTGCCCAGAAAATTACCCTCTTCAAAGGATATTTCCGCACCCAGCCCGGTGGTGCTGGCATATGTACCGCCAAAACCAAGACTGCCGGTTGGCCGTTCAACTACCGACACGTCAATAATGACCTGGTCGGGAGAGGAACCCTCACGCGGCTCAACCTTGGATTTCGAAAAGAAACCCAGAGCTTTGATACGTTCAGCGCTTTGGCGAATTTCGCGTGGATTAAACGGGTCGCCTTCAACCACTTTAAACTGCCGCCGTATAACCTTATCTAACGTCGTTGCATTGCCTTTTATATCGATACGCTGGACAAAGACCCGCGGCCCGTTGGATAGGGTGTATTCTATGTCTAGCGTCAATTCTCGATCATTGCGGGTAATCTTGGGCTCTACCCGTAGAAAATCATTCCCCTGCATTAGGGCAAAACGCTCTAACCGTGTAATATCTGTCTCAATAGGCAGAGGCGAGTAGGTATCCCCAGAGGTCACCTTTACCGCAGTCTCAAATGCAGCAATATCCACCGTCTCGATGTCTGAGACAACCGATACCTCGCCGACAGAAAACTGCTGACCCTCTTGGATCATAACAGTTACGAACATTCCGTCGCGTTTGCGAGATAGCTCCGAGGCAACATTTGTGATTTTAAAATCGACAAATCCGCGTGAGATATAGAAATCTCTCAGAAGTTGTTTGTCATAATCGATCCGGTCCGCGATGAACGTATCCTTAGATATAATACTGCGTAGCAGCCCAGCCTGTTTTGTGGCCAAAACCCGCCGCAATCTGCGTTCTGAAAAGGTTTTATTACCAACAAAGCTCAACCGTTCAATCTCGACCAAGCCCCCCTCGAAAACTTCAAATACCAAATCGACCCGATTGTCCGAGCGCCTGATCGCCTTGGGCGTTACTCTGGCTGCAAGCCGGCCCTTTTGCACATATGCATCGACGACGCGGGCCGCGTCTTGTTCAGCCATCTCCGCGTTGAAAACCCGTCGCGGCTGGGATTGGATAGCTTTTAACAGAGCCTCAGTTTTGAGCCTTTTATTCCCTTCAAAAACGATCTGGTTCAGCGTCGGTAATTCAACTACCAAAATTTTCAAAGTGCTTCCAACAGGCTCCATATCGACACGCTCGAACAAGCCGCTGGCCAAAATATTTCGGTAGGCAGTGTTCAGAGCACCCGCACTTATCGTGGCATCACGCTCAAGGCCCGCATAACTCAGGACAGTGTTACTTTCGATACGTTGGTTTCCGCTGACCTCAAACTTAGAAAACACATACGATTGTGCCTCTGCCGTTTGAGTAAATGAAAATACCACCATGCCGCAAAGTAAAACCAATGTCCGAACACGCAGCAGAACGGCGATGAAGGGAAAGCCAAGGGTTTGTGGCCAAATTGTATAGTAATTATTCATCGCGTGTTCCCAGTCATCTCGTAAAGCCTAAAATAGGTATCTCTATTACCAGCAGATGTCAAAAGCCAAGCCGGCCATTTTCTCATCACACTTAGCATGCTTCGGACACTTACCAAAACGCCCTATGAACGGTTAAAACTTCCAATAGTTCGCCTTTTTCGTATCAAACATGATGAAGTTAAGCCTTTCTGCCTCACGGGTCTAAGGGCACAACAAGTCATTTGACACACCAAACACCATTAAAGCCAATATAGACGCAAGCCCGGCCATCATAAGAAACCGCACAAGCGACTCGTTTGCTGGCCGGCCGGTTATCGCCTCATAACTGAAAAACAAAAGTTGCCCGCCATCCAACGGCGGTATCGGGAAAAGGTTCAACATGCCAATCGCTGTGCTTAGCACCGCGATAAAAATAATAAAGCTTTGACCGCCCTGACTGGCCATGGCGCCAGAAACCTGTGCAATTCCAATCGGTCCTGAAAGGTTACAGCTGCTGATCGCACCTGTTATCATGTGGTACATACCAGACAGCGACCCCTCGATAATCCGCAGGGTCCGTTTGACAGAGGCGCTGAAGGCCTGCCAGATTCCGGGGGCTTGTGTCGCCGGCTCAAAAACCTCACCGCCGACGATCCCGATTCGCCACTGCGTGGCAAAAGTATTGTCTGGTCCCGGCTCATCAACCCGACGCGGCGTCAAAGAAAATTGCAATTGCTCCCCTCCGCGCCAGACATCCAGTTTTAAAACTTTACCATTGGAATTTTCAACATGACCTTTTAGCTGATTGAACGAAAACACTGCCATTCCGTCGACCGCGGTAATCACATCTCCGACTTTCATATCGATCGCATAGGCAGCCGATTGTGGGGCAAGCTGAGTGATATGGGCCGGATAGGGGTGTGGACCCTGCACCTGGATTTCCATACCAGCGCGTCTCACCTCGTAAGTAAGGCTGGCTTTGTCGGGAAGAGCTGTGAGAAAGCCATAAAATGCAACACCATCGGTAAATGACGGCAGGCTCGCACCCTCAATGCCAAGAATCTCATCCCCCAGTTGCAACCCCTGTGGCGCAGGATTTGGCAGTAAACGACCCACTGTCAACGGATCAGACGGCACGCCCTGCATCATAAAAACGCCAAAAAATATCAAAATCGAAAGAATGAAGTTAAACACAGGTCCGGCAACGACAGTTGCCATGCGCGCACCAACAGGCGCGCCATGCATCGTTTTGCGCAACTCGACCGGGTCTGTCGTTTGTAGCGCTTGAAGATCTTTACTGCTGGCAGCGTCCGCGTCACCTCGAAATTTAACGTATCCGCCAAGGGGTAATGCCGCAATTTGCCATCTTGTGCCGCGGCTGTCTATTCTGGAAAACAGCACCGGTCCAAATCCAATTGAAAAGACATCCGCCTCTATCCCTGACCAGCGGCCAACGATATAATGCCCGTATTCGTGGATAGCCACGATAATCGACAACGCAATGACAAACGCGATCACGGTCGACAGCGCATCTCCAAAAGCAGGAATTATTGAATAAAGTGTCACACTTGGTCCTTATTATCAAACAGTGGCAACCTGACGTTTACCGTTGCATGGTTTCAAATGGTGGAGTTTACGCCTGTTATCAAGTTTAAAATAAACGGTGAGGAGCGGCGCATGCGAAGATCGGTATTGCGCTACGCCTTTACGCGCAGCATGCAGGACATAATTCGCCACATTTCTCAATAAAAAAACCCTACGCGCTGGCCATCCAAAAAGGGATGCCGTTTCAAAAACCGATCGAAGGAGAGAGAAAAATTTGAACCGCAAAAGTAACGGCAGCTGCAGCAATCATGCCATCAAACCGGTCCAAAAAGCCACCATGTCCGGGGATCAAAGACGAGCTGTCTTTGACACCGGCACGACGTTTGAGGTGACTTTCAAAAATATCACCAAACTGCGACACGATGGAAAGAACGATGCTGAGAGGTATAATAACCCAATGAACCCCCTCAAGCTGCCAGACAAAAAAGCCTCCAACGCATCCTGCTCCAAGCCACCCCGCGACGGTTCCAGACCAAGTCTTATTGGGGCTGATTGCGGCCCAAAACTTTGGCCCCCCAAGTAAGCGTCCCGCGAAATAGCCTGCAAGATCGGTGATGATCACCAGACTGATCAACCAAATCACCGCGCTAAGGCCAGATTGCATATACAGACCAAAAACGCCCATGGCACCAGCGGAAACAAGTGCGCCATAGGCTGGCAAAAGGCCGCCTTTTACGGGAAGGCACTTATAAATCAAAACAATAGCCAATAGCATCACAATCGCGGCTGCGCTGATGGGCAACCAGGTTGCCACAAAAAACGCCACAGCAGTGGCTGCCGCCAATGCCAGCGCGCGCCTGCCCTCATGCGGTGCAAAAAGGCCAATAACCTCCCAGATCATCGCACCACAGACCAGAGCCAATAACCCGCGCAGCCAAAGCCCACCAAGAGCCAAGGCCACGCCGCCTACGCCCAACATAACCAAAGCCGATGTCAGGCGCGGTGCCAAATCATTCCAGCGGGTTGCTCCGGTCATCCCACCACCGCGCCATATTTACGTTTGCGCAAATGAAACCCCTGTGTCAGCGATTTGAATTCTGCAGCGCTGAAGTCAGGCCACAATGTATCGACAAATTCATATTCCGCGTAGGCGGATTGCCAGAGTAAAAAATTTGAAACCCGTGCTTCACCACTGGTACGAATAACCAAATCGGGATCAGGCAAAACATAAGTATCCAAGTATTTTGGAAGAGTTTCCTCGTCTATACTTTCGGGGTCTAATTCACCAAGTGCCACATCTTTTGCCAAGCGTTTTGTCGCCCGGGCCACCTCATCGCGGCCGCCGTAATTCAATGCGACGGTCAAGTTGGTTCCACTGCAATTTTCCGTAGCGGCCTCCAATTCATCCATTAAAGCGACAAGTTTGAGGTCAAGCCGGACCCGATCGCCTATAAATCTGACTTTCACGTTGTTCTTGACCAACCCCCGCGTCTCTTTTTGAATGTAGACCTTAAACAGGCTCATTAGGCCAGAAACTTCGGACTGGGTCCGCCTCCAGTTTTCCGTCGAAAACCCAAAAACTGTGAGATATTTTACCCCAACATCAGGACACACGGCTACAATTTCACGAACCCGCGCCGCACCAGCATGGTGCCCGAACAAACGCGGTCGCCCGCGTTGGGTCGCCCAACGACCATTCCCATCCATAATTATAGCGACATGTTCCGGGCCTTGGCCCGCTATTTTGGTATTGTCATTTACAGACAATCGATTACCCCTTGTTCAGACCTGCATAATTTCAGTCTGTTTGGTCTCTAAATTTTTGTCGATCAAAGCAATGAAACGATTTGTGAGATCTTGAACTTCACCTTCCCACAGCTTTTGATCGTCTTCTGACATGCCGTTGGATTTGGCTTTCTTAATTTGATCCATCCCGTCGCGCCGGACATTGCGCACTGAAATACGTGCGCTTTCGGAATATTGCGCGGCAACCTTGGTCAGTTCACGCCGACGTTCTTCATTTAATTCTGGGATGGGCAACATAATAATCGTGCCGTTTAGTTGTGGATTGATGCCGAGACCGCTTTCACGAATAGCTTTTTCGACCTTGCCCACCATCGATTTGTCCCAAACGTTGATTGTCACCATCCGCGGTTCGGGGACATTGACGGTTCCAACCTGATTGATCGGGGTCTGTGATCCATAGGCATCTACAGTGATCGGCTCCAACATGCTTGATGAGGCGCGCCCTGTTCGCAACGAGGCAAACTCAACCTTAAGCGACCCAACCGCACCATCCATGCGGCGTTCCAAATCATCAGTGTCAATCATGATATCGTCGTCTGCCATGGTTTGTCTTTCCTGTTAACCTGATATGTCAGTGTAACCCTAACCATGCACTTTTGTATAGGTGCCTTCACCAGCTAAAATACCTTTAAAACCACCCGGTTCATCAAGGGAAAACACGAATATCGGCAAATTATTATCCCGAGCCAAAGCAATGGCGCTGGCATCCATCACCCCCAAATGCTGCGCTAGAACCTCATCATAGCTGACCGTGTCAAAGCGTTTCGCATCTGAGAACTTCTCCGGATCCTTGTCGTAAACACCGTCGACTTTAGTACCTTTGAAAATTGCTTCGCACGCCATTTCATTGGCGCGCAATGTTGCCGCGGTATCTGTCGTGAAATACGGGTTACCAGTGCCTGCAGCAAAGATACACACCCGGCTTTTTTCCAAGTGGCGTACCGCCCGACGGCGAATGAAGGGCTCGCACACCTGATCCATCGGGATGGCGCTAATAACCCTTGTAAAAACGCCAAGATCTTCCAATGCACTTTGCATCGCCAGCGCATTCATCACCGTGGCCAGCATGCCCATATAATCGGCTGTTGTGCGTTCCATCCCCTCGGCACTGCCCTGCAGGCCGCGAAAAATATTGCCGCCCCCGATGACCATACAAATCTCAACGTCAAGCGCATGCACCGATTGAATCTCTCTGGCGATTCGCTGCACGGTTGGAGGATGAAGACCAAAGCCTTGATCGCTCATCAATGCCTCGCCGGATATTTTGAGCATAACGCGCTTGTATTTTGTTATCTCGTTTGTGGCATCGGGCATGTTGCGCTCCATTCGGGCAGTGGTTTACATGGCAAATCATTGGCGTCATAACTCACTCGCTCAATGCGCTTTGCTTGGACAAAAAGCAAGATACCTAGGAACGATAAATGACCATTGCCGACCTCGCGGCACATTTTCCCGCACTGGACAGTCAGATCCCCGTGCTCATAGCCGGCCCAACGGCTTGCGGCAAATCTACATTGGCACTGCAAATCGCCAAAACCTTTGGGGGTGTGGTGATAAATGCCGATGCGATTCAGGTGTATGGGGCGTTGCAGATACTGACCGCCCGTCCCAGTATGGAAGACGAACGGCAGGTGCAACACCTGCTCTATGGGCATATCACGTTTGATCACGCCTATTCTGTGGGCCAGTGGCTGCGCGAGGTGACGCCTTTGTTACATGGCGGTGAGCGTCCGATCATCATTGGTGGAACGGGGCTTTATTTTCAGGCTCTGACGCAGGGGCTGGCAGCGATACCGCAGATTTCACCACAGATTATAGCGCGCTCGGAACAGGTGCTTGCAAATGCAGGCCACACGGCCCTTATCACAGAGTTGGATGCAGCCACAGCGGCCCGGATCGACCTTCACAATCCGATGCGAGTGCAACGCGCTTGGCAGGTGTTGCACAGCACCGGACGCGGTTTGGCCGACTGGCAAGACGCGACCCCACCGCCCATGCTGCGGGTGGCAGACAGTATTCCCATTGTTTTTAACGTGGCCCGGGATTGGCTGAACCAACGGATCGCAACCCGGTTTGAGAGCATGATCGCAGAGGGAGCACTAGATGAAATGCGCACCCTGCTGCCGGTTTGGTCCCCAGAGTTGCCTTGCGCCAAGGCCATCGGTGCCCGGCAATTGGTGGCTTATCTCAATGGCGAGACTTCGCTTGAAACCGCCCAATATGAGGCTACGATTGCCACTCAGCAATTTGCTAAACGGCAACGCACTTGGTTTCGTTCGAAGATGGCAGACTGGCACAGCTATGCACCCAGCGAAGATGCCCACCCGATGCCCTGAGCTGCGGACCGGTTTTGTCAACTGCGGGCTAAGTTTATCGCTCGGCTTTGGTTCTGCAGTCAAGGCGTATGTGCGACCAAACGTGCGCCGGAAAAATTGCAGCCCCGACGCCTTAAATCTTTAAGATGGCTGCGATGTATTTCTGGGTTTCGCGATAAGGCGGCACACCTTTATGTCTGCGGACTGCCTCTGGCCCGGCGTTATACGCCGCCAACGCCAGCCGCCAAGATCCAAACGCGCGGTACTGCGCCTTGAGATAGCGTGCGCCACCATCAAGGTTTGCGGCAGGTAACAGTGGATCAACGCCCAGATCACGGGCAGTGGCCGGCATCAACTGTGCCAGACCCACCGCGCCTTTGTGCGATTTGACCGATGGATTCCAGCCGCTTTCCTGTTCTACAAGCCTTAAAAACAGGCCTTCTGGTATGCCGTGACGTTGCGCTGCCGCCCTTGCCAGCGATAAAAATGGGCCCCGATAACTGCCGCGATAGCCCTGTAAATCCAATTTGGGTGGAACGATGATTCGCGGCCGCTCAAGACCAAAGCCCCCGCTCTTTGCGCGCGGCAAACGCGAATCCAACATTTTGAACTGATCGGCAAACAGAGCGCGTCTGGCTTTAGAGGCCCCAATTTCAGCATGCGCTACGCCGCTAATACTTAGCATTAAAAATAATTGTATACCTAAGCGCCAAAGCATCGATATTTCCTGTATAGCTAATCTCGATGATCCCATCATACATCAATGGGTTACAGTTACCAGTTAAACCAATTTTTCTGCGGTCCCAAGTCAAAATGCAGATAGATCATCTACCGTGATTGTTCCCTGGTCAATATAGCGGATTTCTATCTCTTGCCTGACACAACGTTCATTTTAAGGTTTCCTTCATGTTGCTCGAGTGGTGTAAGCATAAAGTCAACAATATCGGATTCGATGGAGGAACATATGGCAGGGTCGGTTAATAAGGTCATTCTCATTGGCAATCTGGGCCGTGACCCAGAGGTCAGGTCCTTTCAAAATGGTGGGAAAGTGTGCAATTTGCGTATCGCCACCTCTGAGGCTTGGAAAGATAAAAACACGGGTGAACGTCGTGAAAAGACGGAATGGCACAGCGTAGCTATTTTTCAAGAAGGTTTGGTGCGAATAGCAGAACAATACCTGCGCAAAGGCTCCAAGGTCTATATTGAGGGGCAATTACAGACCCGTAAATGGCAAGACCAATCGGGACAGGACAAATACAGCACAGAGGTTGTTTTGCAGGGCTTTGGCGGAACACTGACCATGCTGGATGGCCGCGATGGGGGCGGTGCTGGCGGTGCTGTCGGACCCTCTGGTGGCGGTTCCGGCTATGATAACCGCCAAGATAGTGGCTATGACGGCGGCTATAGTGGTGGCCCTCCGCAGGAGGGGGGAGCCCCTGCCCCATCGCGCGATCTAGATGATGAAATCCCGTTTTAACGGGTGAAAATACCTTGGCATTTGCGGGATGACCGATGTCGGCGACAGCAGCAAACGGGCGGGCTGTCGCCGTTTTGGTTTTTGAGACAAGGCTTTGGGCTTTTGCGAATAGGGCGCTAGTTTACTGATTTTTGTGCCGCAAAGCATCTTCCAATAAACCGAGTACACTTTCCTTAGGCACGTTGGATGTGATGAGACTCGTGCCAATCGCGCTTGCCAGTATGAAATTTAACTGGCCATCAACGACTTTTTTATCTTGCCCCATCAAGGCTAAAAGGGCCGCGGCATCTGGCAAATCACCATCAATATCGGCCAGATTGGTTTTCATGTTCATTGCTTTGAGATGCGCCCTGACCCGGCTCGGATCTTCTTGAGCGCAAAGCCCAAGGCGCGCTGACAATTCAAAGGCAAGCGCACATCCGATCGCCACCCCTTCCCCGTGCAATAGTCGATCAGAATAGCCGGTTGCCGCCTCAAGCGCGTGACAAAAGGTATGGCCCAAATTAAGCAACGCACGCTCGCCCTGCTCAGTCTCATCACGTTCTACGATCGCCGCTTTCATTTCACAGGCTCTTTTTACCGCCGTGATCCTTGCCGTTTGATCCCCTGCAGCCAGTGCAGCGCCGTTCCTCTCGAGCCAGTTGAAAAATTCCCAATCCCCCAACAGCCCGTATTTGACCACCTCGCCATAACCGGCGATGAAATCGCGCTGTTTGAGCGTCTCTAGGACTGTGATGTCCGCCAGCACCATCGCTGGCTGGTGAAAGGATCCAATTAGATTTTTGCCCTGCGGCGCGTTGATTCCGGTCTTGCCGCCAACCGAGCTGTCGACCTGTGCCAAAAGCGATGTCGGAATTTGAACAAATTGAACACCACGGCGCAAGATAGCTGCGGCAAACCCGACCAGATCACCAATCACACCGCCACCAAGCGCAATCACAATATCATTGCGCTCAATCTTTTGATCCAGCAACCATTCAACGGTCTGCCCCAAGACCTGCCAGTTTTTTGTCCGTTCTCCCGCTGGCAGTGTCAGGGCCACCATTTCGATATTGGCCGCCGACAAGCCCGTGCGCAGCGCCGCCAAATGCAATTCGGCCACGTTACTGTCGGTGACAACAGCGACCCGAGCTCGGCGCAATAGCGGCGCAATATAAGCACCGGACTCTATCAAAAGATCGGGTCCGATGTGAATATCATAGCTGCGCGTTTTCAAATCAACTTTGACGATTTTCATCACGTCACCTTTTCTAAAATATCTGACCGCTCCAGTAAGCAGGCCAAGACCCGTTCGGCCATCTGGTCGATCGACACGGAAGGTGCGGCCGGAACCGTCAAATCAGCTAAGGCATAAACCGGACCACGTTGAGCAAGCATGTCTTTCAGTGTTTCATACGGGTTTGGCGTCTGCAACAAAGGGCGGCCAGACTTTAGTCTAACCCGAGCCCACAGCAAATCTGGTTCTACTTCCAGAAACAACGATACCGCCTTTGCCGACATAAGATCACGATTTTGTGGCGTCAAAAATGCCCCACCACCGGTGGATAGAACACAGGTCGTATTGTCTAAAAGGCGCGCCAGAACTTGCGTTTCCTTGGCACGAAAAAACAGCTCGCCATCTCGTGCAAATATTTCGGAAATAGCCATATTGGAGGCAGATTCTATCTCAGCATCCGAATCAAGAAACGGTACCGAAAGGAGATTTGCCAAGGCCTTGCCAATCGCCGTCTTACCGGCCCCCATCATGCCCACAAGAGCCACTGTTTTTTTTAGTCGATAGCGCATTTACACCGTATTTCGGCAAACCGCCGAGAAAAATCAAAGTCTAGCGCCTGCATGACGTGAATTTAGATGAAACACCATACCGAAATGCTGTATGCTGTCAGAGGAAAGATTGGAGGAACGATGCAGCGTCTCGTGAAATGGCTTTTATATCTGGCTGTCACTGCCTTGGTGTTGCTTGTTGGCTACGCCTATATTGGGCCCTACTTCGGTGCTGATTTTGCACCGCAACAAGAAGAGATTCGCGTGCCAGTTACGTTGACCGATGAATAGAATATGGCTGCTGCTTATTGTTTTATCTTCTGAGGCCTACGCTGGCCCGCCATTGTCCGCCATTGAATGGCTTCAGACCTCCGAGCCGCCGATCGTGGCAGATCCAGTGAAACCCGCCAGCAAAATCGTCGATATCGCCCGTCCCTACCAGACGGCTGAACACCGCTCAATGATCAGCGTCAGCCCGTTGAGCCGCCTCTCTCCAGAAGCGGTTGGCTTACTTCCCAGCTATGTTACCGGCTTTCCCGGAGATTTATGGGTCAACAGCCCGCCAGAGCTTTTGGCAAGATTAATCCGCAATTTAGAGGTTGGTGACAATCCGGCGATGCAGGCGTTGTTGCTGACGCTTCTACTGGCTGAAACCGATCCACCTAAAAATGTCGAACCGGGCATTAGCATTCTGCTAGCCCGCGTCGATAAACTGATTGAAATTGGCGCGATTGAACCCGCGCTTGCGCTGGTTGAGCGGGCGGGATCCCAAGACCCTGCCCTGTTTGTACGGGCCTTTGATCTTGCACTTTTGGCAGATAAAACCGATCCTGCCTGTCGCGATGTGCTAACCAAATCGACCCTCGAACCTCAATATACGGTTAGGATATTTTGCCATGTCCGTAACGGTGATTGGGCTCTTGCCTCGTTTATATTAGAGAATGCCATCGCGCTTGGTGAAATTGAGCCGCGCACTGCACTGCTGCTGGATTTATTTCTAAACCCAGATCTTGCCGAAAGCACAGTGCCACCCGCACCAAGCACAGCGCCCAGCCCACTTGAGTTCAGACTTTTTGAGGCAATTGGAAGCCCGTTGCAAACAGCATCTTTGCCTGTGTCTTTTGCGATTGCTGATCTGTCGGGCAACAGCGGTTGGAAGGCGCAGTTGGAAGCCGCGGAACGGCTGGTTAAATCTGGCGCCCTATCTGAAAATCAGCTACTGGGCATATATACAGCGCGTCTGCCTGCCGCTTCTGGCGGTATTTGGGATCGGGTTGCAAGTTTGCAACGCTTTGATCAGGCTTTGATTTCTGGTACTCCGCGCGAGGTAGAGGCCACACTGGCTGAGATTTGGACGCAGATGACCGATGCCGGTCTGGCGGTCGGTTTTGCAAGGATGTTTGGCCGCATTTTGATGGAACAACCCTCAAGCCAAACCACCGACCGACTGCGATTTGATATACAAATGCTGGCGCCAATCTATCAAACTGCGGCACAGTTTCGCCCTTTGCGCGACGATGAAGACAGGTTTTTAACCGCATTGGCGCAAGGCACCCTGGCCCAGCACAGGCCCTTTAATGACACAAGCGCGGCAGTGCTAAGGGGCTTCACCGCGCAAGCTATACCCGCAAGGCTGCGAACTTTGTTGGACCAAAGACGCCTAGGAGAGGTTATTTTACGCTGTATTGCCGCGTTCAGCTATGGTGCAGCGGGTGATTCACAGCAGTTATCGGAGGCTTTGGCGACGCTGCAAGAGGTCGGGCTCAATACCACTGCTCAAAGTGCCGCGTTACAACTGTTGATACTCAAATGATCCCCAGGACCGATGACCGCTGGATTGAGTTGTTTTTAGACGCAAAAACTGCGGAACAGGGGCTCGCACATAATTCACAACTTGCATATCTGCGCGACCTTGCTGGTTTCAAGGCATTTTTAGTTCCGGCCAGAACCACTTTTGACGCGGTCATGCAATCTGACATTGAAGCCTATCTCATCGACTGTGATATCGCCGGACTTGCTAAAACCACACGGGCGCGGCGGCTTTCGGCCATTAAGCAATTGTACCGTTTTGCCTATCTTGAGGGCTGGCGCGAAGACAACCCTTCGCAGCAGATCGTTGGCCTTGGGCGCGACAAACGATTACCAAAGGTTCTAAGCACCACTGATGTGGATCAGTTGCTGGCCGCAGCCGAGCGCTGCGGTAAAACGGCGCAGGATCGGCAGCGCAACATCTGTCTGATGCAACTGCTCTATGCCACTGGCATGCGGGTCACCGAGTTGATGTCACTGCCGATTTTGGCGGCGCGTGGCGATCCGAGATTACTTTTGGTGCGGGGCAAAGGCGATAAGGAACGTCTGGTGCCCCTGTCCCCACCAGCCCGCAAAGAACTGGCAGCTTGGCTGGTTATCCGCGACCGCGACGAGGCGGCGAAAAAAACCAAGGGCGCACCGGGATCAAGGTTTTTGTTCCCGTCCCATGGCAAATTGGGCCATCTGACACGGCATTGGTTTTTCGGCTTAATTAAAACTCTTGCAAACGGAGCTGGTCTGCCCCCCAACAGCGTCACCCCACATACACTGCGGCACGCCTTTGCCACCCATTTGCTGGCCAATGGAGCGGACTTGCGGTCGATACAGACCCTGCTGGGCCACGCAGATATCGCGACAACCGAGATCTATACCCATGTGCTTGAGGCGCGATTGCGGTCTTTGGTCTTGGATCATCACCCGTTGTCTCGCGCATCCGACACACGCTAAAACCGGTAATCAAACCACATCCTGCTGCTTTGGCAGCTAGAATCTATCGAAAGCAGACGACAACCGTCTGCTATGACTTGTAAATTAGCCCACGCTGCTCAATATGCCGGTACGTGCTGGTTAGAAAATAGGATACCTCTGTCGATGGACTTGGCTCAAACAGATTTTGATCTTGCGTTTTGGACGACGGTGGGTGCGATTTTGCTGTTGCTGGTGCTCTCAGCATTTTTTTCCGGCAGCGAAACCGCTCTGACTGCCGCCTCTCGGGGCAAGCTGCACGCCCAGGCCGACAAAGGCAGTGTTGGTGCGCGGCGCGCGCTTGAAATCACCGAAGATAACGAACGGCTGATTGGCTCAGTCTTGCTGGGAAATAATCTGGTCAATATCCTCGCTACCTCACTGGCAACGGCCCTGTTTACCAGCCTGCTGGGAGAAAGCGGCGTTGCGTTGGCCACTTTGGTCATGACTGTACTGGTGTTGGTGTTTGCCGAAGTATTGCCCAAGACCTATGCAATCACCAATGCCGAGGTAGCCGCCGCCCGCACCGCCCCCATCATTGGCATCGTCATCGCGTTATTTTCGCCCATCGTCGCAGCGGTACGCTGGCTCGTGCGAGGGGTGTTGCGCATTTTTGGTGTGGTGACCGACCCCGACAGTCAAGTGCTTGCCGTCCGTGAAGAAATCGCCGGTGCGCTTAATCTGGGACATTCGGAAGGCGTAGTGGAAAAAGAGGATCGCGACCGTATTCTTGGGGCGCTTGACCTGTCCGAACGGACCGTTGAAGAGGTCATGCTGCATCGATCGGGTATTGAGATGATCGACGCCAATGACCCGCCAGCAGAAATTTTAAAACAATGTCTGTCAAGCAGTTACACACGTTTGCCAATGTACCGCGATGATCCAGAAAATATTATCGGCGTTGTGCATGCAAAAAATCTGCTGCGGGCGATGTATGCGTTGATGGAAGACCCTGAAACTGCTGTTGCCGCCCTGCAGGACTTCAATATTGGTGATGTGGCTATTAAGCCTTACTTCGTGCCGGACACCACGGCGCTTGACGATCAGATGCGGCAATTTTTGGAACGCCGAAGCCACTTTGCGTTGGTGGTCGATGAATATGGATCGCTCGAAGGGTTGATTACACTGGAGGATATTCTTGAAGAGATCGTCGGCGAAATCACTGACGAGTTTGATCCCGCACAAGACCAGAGTCTGACGCCATCCGATGACGGGCATGTCGTTGTTGACGGGGCGATGACGATCCGTGACCTAAACCGCGCCAAGGATTGGTCGCTGCCCGATGAGGAGGCCAACACCGTTGCGGGATTGGTCATCCATGAGGCGCAGATGATCCCAACCGTAGGGCAGGTGTTTTTGTTTCACGGATTTCGCTTTGAAGTTCAAGCCCGCTTTGCCAACCGCATTACTGAGCTTAAAATTCGCCCTCTGTAACAGGTGGCGTCACGCCACACTCACCACTGCGCGGATGTATGTTCAGCCAAATCCCCGACTTTGAGCGTACGGTCAAATGGGCAACCGGCGTTGGCCGGTGCCGGGGCAGCGCTTCAAACCGAAAATTTTTGACCAACATTGACAACAACAAAGGTCCCTCAACCATTGCAAAACCAGCGCCGATACAAACCCGGGGACCGGTCGAGAACGGAATGTAGGCGTCGCGCTGGCAAGCTTTGCCGTTCTCAGTATGCCAGCGCGCTGGGTCAAACCCATCAGGATTATCCCACAGCCTTGTGTGCCGGTGCAGATGCCAGGGGCTGACAACCATCTGACTGCCCGGTGCAATCTCGCGGTTGCGGAAGGTCACTGGACAGGTTGACTGGCGCACCATCATCGGCACTGGTGGATAGAGGCGTAAAGTCTCGCGAAACACGTCTCGGCTGAGTTTTAATTTTGCCACAGACGCATAATCGGGCGCGGTTAGGATTGCCGCCTCTTTGGCCACCTGCTCCTGCCAGTCGGGGTGTGTGGCCAGCAGATACAGCGCCCATGCCAACGCCGAAGCGCTGGTCTCATGGCCTGCAAGAAAAAATATCGCCACCTGATCAACCATTTCTTCAATTGAAAACCGATCATCTGTTTCGGGATCACGCTGGGTCATGATCTTGGTTGCCAAATCGTCAGGGGCGGTTCCGGCATTTATCTGATCCATCCGCTCCTTAGTCAATTGGGTAATCAGGCGCCGTATTGAGCGGGCAGAGCGCCGTGTGTCACCTCGGAAAAACTGAGGAAACCAACGGGGAAATCTGAAAAAGGCAGCCGCATTAAGCAAGGGCTGACTGCGTTGATAGATTTTAAACTGATCGAACATCTGCGTTGCAATCTGGTTTGTGATTGGCAATGAAAACAATGTTCGAAAAATCACATCCGCCGCTAGGTGACTGGTCTCAAATTCAATTTCAACCGGAGATTTTTTCCTTATATGTGGACGTAGACGCGCAACGGCCTGCAGGCCCGCCGCCCACATCGCTGGAAAGGCCTGTCTTATCCCGACACTTTGAAAAGCCGGGTCGATGATCCGTCGCTGTCGCTGCCATTCAGCACCATTGGTCAGAAACACGCTGTTGCCCAAAAGTGGACGCAAGCCCGCGCCGATGCGATCAGATTTAGGGAAAGCCACTGGCTGGGTTTTCAAAACACGTTTGATCAATTCAGGTTGGTTTAATAAATACGATCGAAAAAACGGTGTGCGAAATTCAGCCATCCACGCCCCATAAAGCCGAATAGGCTGCGCCGAAAGAATATCACGCCTAAACAACGCCAAATACTGCCACAACGACACGCTGTCTTTGCGTGCCTGAGGTTTGGGTGGCAGATCTGGTCTGGGGGGACGCACGCTCATGGGGTCACTGCGGTATATTTTGAAACTGCCTTGGTCAGACGGGACGGAGAAGAGGCCCGCGATCCATAGCGTTGGCGTAAGGTCAGTGGGCCGGCCGTAATTTGGAAATAATCATAATCATTGGGGGAATCAAACGCGCACATATATTGAAAATGCACCCTTAGAAACCGCCACCGTATACGTCGCCAACGGGCGGGTGCCAGCGTCTGGCTGAACGCAGCTGAAAACACTATGGGCCAGTACTGGGGAACGGGGGAGACACCGGTCACAGCCACCGGATCGCACAATGCAAAAGCGCAGACATCCCCAAGCGCGGTCACATCCACCCAAGAAAGTTGATCACAACCGGCCAAGTATTGCAGATCGCCGCGCAACCGTACCGCGTTCGGCAGAAACGATACCATAGGCACCACCTGCCCCAAAGATAGAAAGTTCAGCGCCGGGCCATCTGGGGAAAGCGGGCTTGCCCGCAGTACATCGGCAAGCACCGAAACCGCCAAATAGGCACCGGATGAATGACCCACCACAAGCACTTCGTCCACATCCCGTTGCAGACCCTCGGCCACCGCCCTTGCAAACACAGCAAGTCTCGCCTCAAGTGCAGCGGGATAGGCACCCTTTGCCTGCGCCGAAAAAGCGAAATCATGCATCAGGTAATAGGCAAAAATACGACCATCCTCCCGGCGAAACAACAGTAGAACAAGGCCAACTGCCAGCCCCCCAAGTGGGGCAAGCCACGGTGAGACTAGCCCCCAGAACCCTGCCGCCACCCCCGCGCCCAAAACCAAGGCCAGCGCCAATTGCAGCATCAGCATAACAATCGGATAAAGAGCAGCAAGAACCGGGCCTTTGCGCAAACGCGCCAAGCGCCAAAACGTTCCGCTTGCGACATATATCCACACTGTTGACAGCAATTGCCTGTAGGTAGCGACAATGCCCTGCGCCATACTGCTGCGCACCAAATCTGACCACGGCAGGATCTCGAAATCGGTCCTCACCGTCTGACCGTCGATAACTGCCTCGACGTGCCATCCAAACCTACCGCTGCCCAGCTTGGGCCGCAGCGCCATCTCAAACCCTGAAATCGCTGCCTGTTTGGCCGATTGCCTGCGGTACAGCTCCCGGTACCGACGCGGCGGCACCGGGTCATAGCCAGGAATATACAACACCAATCTGCGGCGAACTGCCTGCACACGCGACCCATCTTACTTTTTAAAATTATAAATATCGTTTAAAAATAAATAAAAGCTTTTCTAAGGCATTATCCCAGCGTTGCCAAAGCCGGAAACGTTTCAAGCAGCCAATAAGACATAGAGGCAAACCCGCCGGTGATCATCAACAGACCCACCGTCCACAACAACAAGCCCATCGTGCGCTCGATCTGTGCGGTATGACGTTTCATCCATCCCATCAAGCCACCCAGACGCGGTAAATACACCGCAACGAGTAGAAAAGGCACCCCAAGTCCAGCGGCATAAATCGCCAGCAAAACCGACCCGCGCAGCATCGAGCCCTCAGAGGCAGCGAGGGACAGAATCGCCCCGAGTTGCGGCCCGATACAAGGCGTCCAGCCGAATGCAAACGCCAATCCAAGGATATAGGCCCCAAACGCCGATCCACCGCGATCACCAGCATCAACCCGCAATTCCCGGTCGAAAATTGCAATGCGGTAGATACCCACAAAATGCCCACCGAGCACCATAACGGTCAGACCAGCGATGACGTTGAACCAGTTTTGATAGGATAAAAAGACCATACCGAGGTAGGAGGCCGTAAATCCCAACAGCAAGAACACGGTCGACAGACCCAAAACAAAAAATACCGCCGGAATAAGAGCGCGGTTACGCCCGTCTTTTCGGGCCGACAATTCTGTGACAGAAATGCCGCTCATGTACGCCAGATAGGGCGGTACGATCGGCAGGACACAGGGGCTTAAAAAAGACAGGAGCCCTGCCAACAAGGCCACTGCCATCGCGGGTAAAAGGGACGCATCAAGAATATCAAATACCATCATCATTATGCCATAACGTAAAAGCGGCGCTGCGTCACGTCATCGACGGTCACATCATTGTGGACAGATGGTCACATCCGTTCTAGATTTACAGTATGAAAATTGTTACACTAAATACCAAGGGGTTGCTCTGCCCGCTGCCTGTCTTGAAAGCCCGCAAAAGACTGAAGGCGCTCGCAATTGGCGATAAACTGGAAGTATATGCCACCGATCCAGCCGCTTTGATCGATATCCCACATTTTTGCATCGAATCCGGTCACGTTCTCGAAAGCACAACTGAAGAAGACGGCGCACAAATCTATTTGATCCGTCGGTCTTGAAAAAGCTTTTGACTGGATGCAGACATGTGCCTGCGCGCCAGGTAAATCGACGGGTGGTATCCGGCTGATCAGTTAAAGGGGTAAGGCCCAAGTTCGGATCATAAAACCCCAGCACAATTTCACAATAATCTTGCCGATGAAATGCAAAATGCCGAGCCCAGAAAAGGCCCGGCATTTTCGTGTTTGTCCCGAACAGTAAAAAAACGGTGAGATTTCGGTTTCGGGTTATTTACCCAAAGACCACCAACCGCGCTTCTTGGGCTTGGCGGCAACCTCTGGTTCTGCTGGTTTTACGGGCACCTCTGGCTCGGAAGACAGTTGTGCAACTTCGGGTGGCGCTATTATTTGCCGCTCAACCTGAGGGGCTGACCCGGGATTAACCGCTGCAGTTTCGACCGTATTCTCTGAGGCTGGAGGTGTCACATCAGACATCGGCGCTGCCGTGGCTTTTTTGGATGTTGTTTGCACATTCATCTCTGACTGATCTGACTGTTGGTCCGCATCTGGTGCGACTGCAGTTTCCACAACGGGCTCGGCCTTTTTGCGTCGGCGACGTGGCTTTTTCACCGATTCTGGTGCAGCGGATTGTTCTGCCACCGCAGGATCTGCCTCCGTGGGGCCAACAATCTTAGATGATGAGGTCTCGCCACCCGCCAAATCGACGCTTTTGGCATCAGCCTCATCACTGGCTTTTTTCTTCGGCGTCCGCTTGCGCGGCGTGGGCGTTTTACGCCGCGTTGGCTTTTTGGGTGCCTCTTCCGCAACAGCAGCCGGCGGTGTTATCGAGCTGTCATCGGCAATTGTTGCCTCTGCATCAGCCACCCCGTTCAATAGATCATCAGGTTTTGCTTCAGACCCAATGCCTTGCTGATCGTCTTGAACCACATTTGCGGTAATATTTTCGCCCAAAACGTCTGATATTACTGGGTTCTCGGTGCTGACCGGAGCCGATTGTCCTGTCTCAGATGCCGATTGTGTTACCGGATCAATTGGTGTGTCACCCGAAGTTGTTGCCTCGGACTGCGCGGTCTCATCATTATCGGCACCGTTGGACTTGCGCCGCCGCCGCCTGCGCCTGCGTTTCTTGGGTTTTTGTTCTTCCTCGGTAACTGCATCCACTTCTTCATTTTCTGCAGCATCTTGTGCGTCGTCCTCATCGCCCTCAGCCTCAGCGTCAATCTCATCCAATATTTTACTATCAACTGATACAACGTTTGCGGTCGGCTCAGAGATGACCCGCGTTGCGGTTTTAAGCTTTTCAATGCTGAAATTGGGACTGACAAGCGACGGGTCACCTTCAACGCGCACAGCCAATCCATAACGGGCCTCTATCTGGCCTATGTGTTCACGTTTTTGGTTCATTAGGAAATTGGCGATCCCAACGGGACATGTCACTACAACCTCGCGCGATCGGCGCCGCACGCCCTCTTCTTCGACTTGCCGCAATATGGCCAAGGCAAGATTGTCATCGGACCGGATCAAGCCAGTGCCGTGACAATGCGGGCAGCCTTGTGTTGTGGCCTCTATCATCCCGGGACGCAGCCGTTGCCGGCTCATTTCCATCAAGCCAAAGCCGGAAATGCGCCCAACTTGAATCCGCGCACGATCTGTTTTCAGCTTGTCTTTGATCCGCTTTTCAACCGAGAGATTGTTTTTGCGTTCATCCATATCGATAAAGTCGATAACGATCAGACCGGCAAGATCACGCAAACGCACCTGGCGCGCCACTTCTTCGGCGGCCTCAAGATTCGTTTTCAAAGCCGTTTCTTCGATTGAGCCCTCTTTAGTTGCACGACCAGAGTTCACATCGACGGCCACCAGCGCTTCGGTGACACCGATAACGATATACCCACCGGATTTCAGTTGAACAACGGGATTGAACATGCTGTTAAGATAACTTTCGACCTGAAAACGGGCGAATAAAGGCAAAGTGTCTTGGTAATTTTTAACATTTTTAGCGTGAGACGGCATGATCATCTTCATGAAGTCTTTGGCAATCCGGTATCCGCGCTCACCCTCGACCAGCACCTCATCAATCTCGCGATTGTATAAATCGCGGATTGAACGTTTGATCAGATCCCCCTCTTCATAGATCTTTGCAGGGGCAATTGACTTTAGGGTCAACTCACGGATCTGTTCCCACAGCCGCTGTAGATATTCATAATCGCGTTTTATCTCAGTCTTCGTGCGTTTTGCACCCGCTGTTCGGACAATCAAGCCCGCTCCCTGTGGGATTTCAATTTCACCGGCAATTTCTTTAAGTTTTTTGCGGTCGACCGCGTTGGTGATCTTACGGCTGATACCGCCACCGCGGGCTGTGTTAGGCATCAATACACAATACCGTCCAGCGAGGGATAAATACGTGGTCAGGGCCGCGCCTTTATTCCCACGTTCTTCTTTAACCACCTGAATCAATAGAATTTGTCGAACTTTGACAACTTCTTGAATTTTATAGCGACGGGCGCGAGGTTTGCGTACCGGGCGAATGTCTTCGTCGTCGTCATCGTTTGCGATAGACTCAATGCTTTCATCTTTGGCGCTGGCATCAGATGAACGTCGGGATACCTGTTCGCCCTCTGAAGCGGCAGGATCTTGTGCCTCAGATGCGTCTGCCTCCTCCGCATCCGATGCGTCTGCCTCATCCAATGCGTCTTGGGACGGTGCCGCTTGGGACGGTGCCTCTTGCGTGTTGTCGCTCACTTTAACAGTTGTAATGTCGCCGGAGGAGTTTTTTGGTTGAGCGGCATCTTCTTCACGACTGTCCTGCGCAGTGTCAGCTTCAAGCGCTTTCTCTGCGTCTTGTTCTGTGACGGCCTGCTCTGGTGTCCTCAGCGCATCATCCCCAACGACTTTGTTTTTGTTATCAAACGGTCCGTTGTGTTCAAGGTGTTCAGAAGTATCTGCCTGTCCAAGTTCACTGACGTTGTGATCACCGGTGTCAAGATCTATGGTTTCCATGCCGCTGATACTGGTCGAGGACACCTCTGACGTAGCCACGGCATCATCAGACTTTACAGCCGCCGCCTTGCTCCGAGACCGATTGCGTGACCACGTGCGCGCTTTAGGTTTGGGCTTGTCATCCTCGTCATCACGGGCTTTTTGCGCTTCTGTGTATGCGCGTTCTTCTTCCATAAGCGCCTCGCGGTCGGCGACCGGAATCTGATAATAATCTGGGTGAATTTCTGAGAACGCTAGAAATCCGTGCCGATTTCCACCGTATTCGACAAAGGCCGCCTGCAGTGAGGGTTCTACCCGGGTAACTTTTGCCAGGTAAATATTGCCAGCAAGCTGACGTTTCGCGTCTGACTCAAAATCGAATTCCTCAACTTTGGTTCCATCCACCACCACAACCCGAGTCTCCTCGGTGTGGGTGGCATCGATAAGCATTTTTTTAGCCATTTTATCCGTATGCACCTCGGCAAATCAGCTGTTCCAAAAGGCACAAACTGATGCGGAGGGTGTCTTGTAAGGGGGATGTACAACGCGAGACAAAGCCGGCCCCAAAAGACCTGTGCCCGTTTTTTCAATAGTCTCGCGCGTTTCATCGCGTTTTTTTCTCCGACAGAGGCGAATTTTGATCAACACTCTGTCCGCTCGACGCTCATCGCAACTGCGATCTGCGCAATTAGGGTGACCCAGGGGCCCACTTTTTATGATCTTCGACGCCGCGAAAAGCTCAACAAACGCCTCAATACATAGAAACTGCCATGCCGTGACCCGAACAAACGAGCCTTGGCCTATGCAGACATACATACGTCTTCAGAAAGGGGAATTACAATGGTCAATTACGTATAGTTGAAAAAAGGAGAATCAAATTGACACGTTGGGGCGGAATAGTGACGCACCGCTACGCCACCTTTTGCAGTCACCCGCCATCCAGCGCCCTCAACCTTTTGATCAGGCTCGAAGTGTCCCAACGCCCACCACCGATATTTTGCAAGTCTTTATAAAACTGATCTACGAGAGCCGTCACTGGCAGACTGGCGCCGGTTTCATCCGCAGCGGCCAGGCAAATTCCCAGATCCTTGCGCATCAAATCTACAGCGAACCCATGCTCGAATTGATCGTCAAGCATGGTTTGATAGCGATTGGACATCTGCCAGCTGCCCGCAGCTCCTTGACTGATCACCTCGACAACAGCCGCTCCGTCAAGACCGGCTTTATCGGCAAAATGTAGCGCTTCAGACAAGCCTTGCACCAAGCCTGCAATGGCAATCTGATTGCACATTTTGGTCATTTGTCCCGCTCCGCTAGGCCCGATCAGGCGGCAGATACGTGCATAGGCTGCCATCACCGGTTCGGCCGCGCCATAAGCTGCCACGTCACCGCCACACATAACTGACAAAACACCATTTTCCGCCCCAGCCTGACCACCCGAAATCGGTGCATCAATAAATTTGCCACCCTTTGCGCCCCAAAGACCGGCGAGTTCCTTTGTAACTTGCGCAGATACCGTGGTGTGATCAACGAACACTGCGCTGGGGTCCATGGCCGAAAACGCGCCCGTCTCTCCAAGACATACCGACCGCAGATCATCATCATTGCCCACACAGGCCATGACAAAATCAGCCCCCGTTGCGGCGGCAGCCGGCGTCGCGGCTTGCGCGCCCTTGTGAGCGTTAACCCAACCGGCTGCTTTGGCCTGAGTGCGATTATAAACTGTCACCTGATGCCCATGGGCCTGCAGATGCCCCGCCATAGGATAGCCCATCACGCCGAGGCCTAAAAAACCTATTTTAGCCATATTGTTTTCCCTTTATTGTGGTGCATTTAGGCTTACGCCCTGTTGCGCATTCCCCGCATCACACTGTAGTGCATATAATAAAAAGGTGAAGGCATATGCGTCTGGTTTTCCGAGGCTTATTTGGTGTGACCATCGTGTTGCTGGTACTAGCCGTGCTTGGTACGGCCACAGTTTATTATTTGGCGAGCAAGTCCCTGCCAACTTATGAAAAGTCGCTCTCAGTTGCCAATCTAACCGCACCGCTGGACATCGTCCGCGACAACGTCAACATTCCACATATCGTCGGGTCCAACGAGCATGACGTGTATTTCGGCCTCGGATATGCGCACGCCCAAGACCGGCTTTGGCAAATGACCATGCTGCGTCGCAAAGCCCAAGGGAGGTTATCAGAGGTTTACGGAACGCAAACCTTACAGGCAGATATTTTTATGCGACGGCTCGACCTCTATGCGCTGTCGGTTCAGTCGCTGTCTGCGCTGCAACCCGATGCTATTTTGGCCCTTGAGGGCTATGCCGCCGGGGTTAACGCACGTTTGATTGAAATTGATAAAGGGGCGCTGGGTCGTGGCGCGCCTGAATTATTTCTATTTAATGCCCCAGTGAGTTTTTGGCAGCCCGCAGATTCAATCGCCATCCTCAAGATGTTGGCGACACAGTTTTCAGGCCATATGGATGCCGAAATCATTCGTGCAAAGGTCACGCTCGCACTCGAAGATCCTGCACGACTGAAAGATATTTTCCCCACAAGCCCGGGGCAGTCGGTTACCGATTTACCTGATTATGCCGCGCTTTTTAAAAAGCCCCTCCGTTTTGATCTAGCATTGGAAACCAACCTTGATGACGCGAGTGCTATCATCGCGCCCCGCACACTGGCCGGCGCCTCAAATGTCTGGGCCGCCAATGCGAGCCGCGCCGCGTCGGACGGGGCGCTGCTGGCTAATGACCCTCATATGATGTTTGCCGCCCCGACCCTGTGGTATCTTGCAGGTCTCGAATTGGAAAGCGGGGCCATTGTCGGCGGCACCATACCCGGAATGCCCGCGATGTTTGTCGGGCGCAGTGCAACACTGGGCTGGGGGGTGACCGCGTCCTATCTGGACGATTTGGATTTATATATCGAACAACTCAAACCGGATGATCCAGACCAATACCTTACGCCAGATGGCTTTCGCACATTCCAAACGCGCGAATCAGTCGTACAGATAAAAAATGCAGATCCGATCACAATCACCCTGCGCTGGACTGAAAACGGCCCAGTGATACCCTCACAATTCAAACCCTTGAAAAATATTACCCCCGAGGGACATGTTGTCTCTCTGCGGATGACAGCTCTCAGCCCCAACGACACAACCCTTGGTGCCGCATTGGCGATGATGCGGGCCCAAACCAACACTGAAGTTTTGCAGAGCGCCGAAGGGTATATTACCCCATCTTGGAATTTAACACTGACTGACACCCGCGGAATCGCATTGAAAACAATCGGTGCCATGCCGCGGCGTGCACCGGGCCATCAAAGCCAAGGCAGGATGCCCTCCCCTGGCTGGATTGTCGAAAATCGTTGGACGGGGCGCTCGCCCTATCGCGACAACCCCGAATTCATCAACCCAGCTAGCGGTTTATTGGGTAATACTAACAACAAGGTGGTCGACCGGCCGTTTCCGCGTCATATGTCATTTGATTGGGGCGACAGCCAACGCATCAAACGCTGGCAAAAGCTGATGACCGCGCGCAAGGTCCACAGCCGAGATAGTTTCATTGAGGCCCAGCTTGACACCGTCAGTTTTACCGCGCGGTCTTTGCTGCCGTTAATCGGGGCCGAATTATGGTTCAGCAGCGAGACCGCAGCCAGAGGTACGGCAGAAAGGCAACGCAAAAAAGCGTTGGATATGCTGGCCGGTTGGAATGGCGAGATGAACGAACATTTGCCGGAGCCGCTGTTATATTCGGCCTGGGTAAAGGCGCTCCAAACCCGCCTTATACAAGACGAGTTGGGCCCTTTGGAAACAGCCTTCCGACACGTGGAGCCGCTGTTTATCGAACGTGTCTTTCGCAATCTGGACGGTGCGGAAATCTGGTGTGACGTCAAACAGAGCAGCCGGATGGAAACCTGTGCAGAGATGTCACAATTGGCGCTTGATGATGCGCTTGTCTGGATTGCTGAAAACTGGGGCCGGTCTCTTGAGGGATTGCGCTGGGGTGATGCGCATCAAGCCACCCACGATCATCCGGCTTTGGGCAACAACCTCTTGCTGAAATATTTTGTAAATATTCGCCAATCTACCAGTGGTGGCGACAATACGCTCATGCGGGGCCGTGTACGTGGCAGCGGGCCAAAGCCGTTTGAAAACGTTCACGGCGCGGGCTATCGTGGAGTGTATGATTTTGCTGATCCTGAAAGTTCGGTGTTCATCACCTCCACCGGTCAATCCGGCCATTTCCTGTCGCGGCATTATGATGACCTTGGACAATTGTGGCGACGCGGCGAATACGTACCGATGACGCTGGATCTGGATCTGGCGCGGGCGGCGTCGGTTGGGGTGACGCGATTACTGCCAAACCAACCCGAAGCTGACCCAAGCAAGGACACAAAAGCCACGGATTAAACCCCATGATCAGGCGTCACCGTTTCAATATTTTACAATCATGAGAAAACGTAAGCAGAGCTTCACTTGCCAACGTTCCACGGGCTTAGCGGTACAATGTACTTTTGCTCATGGCCCTGAGAAAGAGCGGTGAGAAGTAGCGGTGAGTACGCTGGTCATGTAAGCATACAGGTCAACTTTGTTCAGCTGACTGGTTTTGCTAATTGACGCGAACATTGCCCGGTTTTGCGCCCCAGTATCATGGCCCACAAAGAGCGCGTTTTTAGGGTTCAACACGATGGGGCGCATGCACCGCTCGACGGTGGTATTGTCGATCTCGATACGGCCATCAGTCAGGAACAGATTTAAACCGTCCCGGTATTTTGCGATGTGTTTGAGCGCCAGCCCCGTTGGAGACTTGGCCGAGACCTGTCCACGGCTGTGGGCAAGCCATTGTTCGAAAACTTCTATGCGCGGCAGCGTTTTCTCTTGGCAGTTGGCGCAGCGTTCTTCAGCAGACAGGCCCTTTATCTAAGCCTAAATACGGCAGAAGACTTTAATCTACCTGAGGCCCGCCTCGGCGATGGGGGCGACATTGTTGATGGTCTACTCGAACAGTTCACGCCGCGCATGTGCCAACAATAGGTCAATTTAATGGGGGTATTATCACGCCCATCTTTAATACGGTTATAGCCTGTGTAACCATCCACTTGCAGCACGCCGCGCATGTGCCGTGCAATATCACGACCGCATGCTTGCCCGCACAACTTGGCGCAGGAGTGCAGACAACACCTGCTGGCGCTGATCCGCCCCGCGGCCTGTCGTCTCGCAGCCTGTCGTCTCGCGCAAGTGCCCAGAGGTAACCTGTTTTAGTTTTACCACGCCCCGGATCGAGAACTGGGGCTGAGGTCTCCTCCATAAAGAGCTTGGTCGATTGCTTCAAGTCTGCCTTCAAGCACTCATAGACTGGCGTCAGTTCATGGGCGACGCGGCCCAACCATTTTGCCAATGTTGATCTGTCCAGATGCACACCTTGGCGCGCAAAAATGCCTGCCTGTCGAAACAGAGGTAAGTGGTCTGCGTGCTTGTTGATAGCAATTGTTGCCAAGGTGGCTTCGGTTGGCATGCCCCCTTCAATCAGACCTGGCTTTGCAGGGTCTTGGGTGATCCCATTCTCACACGCACGACCCGCATACTTGGGGCGGCGCGTGACCAGCACGCGAAACTGCAATGGCACGATGTCCAAACGCTCGGAGACATCTTCGCCAACAATGTGACGTTCGCAGCCGCAGTCACAGATGATGCTGTCTGGGGCAACAACCTCTTCGACGCGCGGTAGATGCTGAGGCAATGGTCCGCGGTTGGTGCGCCGTGGTTCTTTTGAGGTGCGGTCAGAGGGCTGACGTCTTGTTCGCCCTCAGTATGGATAGCAGCTATTGCCGTCTCGATGTCTTCCAGCGCCAGCTCGTATTGGTCTGTGGAGACCTTCTCCGACTTTGATCCAAACACAGCACGTTTGAAGTCAGCCACAAGTTTTTCCAACCGCTGAATGCGGTCGTCCTTACGTCCGTTGCGCTCTTCAAAATCCTGTAAAAGCGTCTGTAAAGTGGCAACATCAGAGGGGAGATTGGTGGTTAAAGCCATGGTATAAATCTAGCAGAAAGTGACCCAATTGGCCTGCAAAAAGCAGCACTTGTTTCACTCTGCCGCAGCAGGCGGTAGGACCTCAAGCTGGGTAACGCGCCGCCAATCTAAGCCTGCAAACAGCGCTTCAAATTGGGCAGGATTTAGGCTCAGAACACCGTCGCGAATGGTGGGCCATTTGAACGCGTGTTGCTCTAGCCGCTTGTAAGCCATGACCAACCCACTCCCGCCCCAATAGATCAACTTCAACCGATCAGCCCGCTTTGCGCGGAACACATAGACCGCCCCATCAAAGGGCTTCTTGCGCAGATGGCTTTGTACCAATGCAGCCAACCCGTCGTGTCCTTTGCGGAAATCGACCGCTTTGGTGGCGATGTAAATGTTCACACCATGCCAGGGGTGGATCATAGACCTGCTGCTATCTGGGCAATGCGTTCAGGCGTTGCTCCTGCATCCAGCCAGACGGTAACGTCGCCTTTGATCGCATCAAATGTGCCTGTAATGGTTGGCAACTGAACCGATGTAGCTCGCCCTAGGCTCTTCAATCCGAACCGGCACAAAATCCATACCATCAAGATCTGGCAAAACCACCTTGCCCCTCCGAGCCATGCGGCGCCAATCAAAAGCGGTGCCGGGTATTAGCTCATATCGCTTGGCCACCGCCTTGACGGTTGCGCCTTGGATCAACGTTTCTGCCACAATCCGGGCCCTTGGTTCAAAAGGCCAGCGCCGCGCACCACCTGAACTGCGTGGAACTCTTGTGAGAAACTCATTTATAGCTACCATATAAAAACTCTCTTCAAACCTATGAAGGGACTGAAGCGCACCTCAGAAGTCTATATGGAATGTGCTGTCACCACGCTGCATACAGACAAACACTTGGCCCGATGATAAAAACCGCGGCAAAAAAATGCCGAAACATGTCTGAATGCACCCTGAAGCGCTACACCCAATTTGGCGATATCTTGCGCCTTTTACAGATCGTTGAACTGCTTTTCTTGCTTGGCGGTCCAAGTAACTGTTATGTCAAATCCTGTGTCACTTTGGGTATCAGTCTCAACCAATTCCTGCGCAAACAGCCAAGCGCGTTGCTTGCCTTGGGCAAACGTCAACGACAGCTGGCTTTTATGCGAGGCATCGCGCAGGGTTTTATCCAGCACCGCAAGCAAATCATCCAGCCCCTCGCCTGTCAGTGCAGACAGCGTTAACACCCCGTCATCACGGGCAGCGCGAGTGCGCGTCGCCTCTGCGCTGTCAGGTGGCATCTGATCGATTTTGTTCCAAACCTCAAGCTGCGTGGTTTCTTTGCGCACCCCCAACCCGTCGAGGATCACCCGCACATCGTGCGCCTGATCTTCTGTGACCTCATGCGAAATATCGCGCACATGTAAGATTACATCGGCGGCAAGCACCTCTTCCAAGGTGGCGCGGAAAGCCGCTACAAGTTCTGTCGGCAAATCCGAGATGAACCCAACAGTGTCCGACAGGATAATGTCGAGCCCATTATCCAGATTGACCGCCCGCATGGTGGGGTCCAACGTGGCGAATAACATATCCTTGGCCATCACATCTGCGCCCGTCAACCGATTGAACAACGTAGATTTTCCAGCATTGGTGTAGCCGACCAGCGCCACAATTGGATAGGGTACTTTCGCCCGCGCGGCCCGGTGCAAAGCGCGGGTTTTGACTACTTTGTCCAACTGCCGGCGCAAACGCACCAGTTGGTCATCAATCGCTCGCCGGTCAGCCTCGATCTGGGTTTCCCCCGGCCCCCCCACAAAGCCCAAGCCCCCGCGCTGGCGCTCAAGGTGGGTCCAGGCCCGCACCAGACGAGTCCTTTGATAGCTAAGCGCAGCCATCTCAACTTGCAAAACCCCCTCGCGGGTGGCAGCACGATCCGAAAAGATTTCAAGGATCAGACCGGTCCGGTCGAGCAGCTTTACGTTCCATTCCTTTTCCAGATTTCGCTGTTGTACCGGCGTGACATTGGCATTGATCAAGACCAACTCAACGTCATTTTCCGCAAAACGCGCCTTTAGCTCTTGGATCTTGCCAGAGCCGAACATCGTCCCGGCCCGAGTTTTGGGCAGCGGTACGATTTCACCACCACAGACCTCGATATTGCTCAGCGCCCCCGCCAGCGAGACCGCTTCGGCCAAAGCCGGCTCGGGGTTTCTCCGTCCGCGGTCAGATTTAAGGTCCGGGTGCAGTACCCAAGCCCGGGTAATAACCGGGTCGTGTTCCATCAATTGGCGTCTTCGCCTTCATATAAACTGATTGGTTGCGAGGGCATGATGGTTGAGATGGCATGTTTATACACAAGCTGAGATTGACCATCACGCCTCAGCAACACGCAAAAGTTGTCAAACCAGGTAATCACGCCTTGTAACTTAACGCCGTTAATCAAGAACACTGTGACGGGTACTTTGGTTTTGCGAACGTGGTTTAAAAACGCGTCTTGAAGGTTTTGTCGATCTGTCGCCATGGGTTCTGCCTTTATTATTATTTCAGGCGTCGAAATTGACACCCTCACCACATCATCATTATGTGACCTGTGCGAAGGAGTTTCCAGCCTAAAAATTAAATCACCTGTAACTTCTCGAGAAGACGCCGGTCAATCTTGATCAATAGATTCAAAAACCAAAGCAATTATCGCCAGTGTTTCGAGGCGACCAAACACCATCGCCACACACAGAACCGACTTTGCCTCGGTGGCCAATTCTGACAAAACAATCGGTGTTGTTGCGGCGAAGGTGATCAAAGGCCCGGTCGTTGACAGGGCTGACACCGCAAGGATAAGCGCGTTTTCAAAACCGATACCCATCGCCGCAAGCAGGGTGGCCACCAGCGCCAGTGACAGACCGAATAACATGAAAAATACCCACGCGATGAAAGCACCTTTGCGGCGCAAACGCTGATTGCGCGCGGCCAGTCCTCCCATCGAAGACGGGTGGACCAGTTGTTCAATCTCCCGCAAACCATTGAGATAAAGCGCATAAACCCGCAACAATTTGACACCGCCTGCTGTGGTGGCAACGCCACCTCCCATTAGCGACAGCCCCATCAGCACCATGCCCGGCGAACCGAGGCCAGACCACGCGCGGGTGGTCGCCCAATCGGCGCTTTCAAACCCGGTGGTGGATAAAAAAGATAAAACTGTAAAGACAGCACCCCAAAATATCCGCAAAATATCCCCAAAAGAATAAAAGCTGTTCAGTGTCTCATCGGTGCCAAAATGTCTAAACATTAACAAAACGGGCACGCCAAGTACGAACAAAAGTCCCAAACGGAATTCCGGATCGCGATAAAACCGTCCCTTTGAGGTGGTTAAAGTATCATTTGAAAATGTCAGCCGACACAGCGCAAACAGCAAAAAGCACAAGATCAGCATCTCTCCCAACCGACCTGCTCCATTGTCAGCCAAGCCCCCAATCGGCGAAATACCACTGGTGGCCATCACTGACATCGCATGGCAAAGCGCCACCATAGGGGCACTGCCCATCACTGTTAAGCCGACCCATAATACGGCTGTTAACCCGACATAAAGTGGCAAAAGGCGCAGCGTTGTGCGCATCAGTCTTTTCGAAGGATCCGCGATTTGCATTTGTGATAAGTGCGTATCACGCTGCCCTGGCTCAGCGGATGCTGTCACTTCAAACCCGCCCAGGTTAAGCGGTGCCAGAACGGCTGCAGCAGCAATCCATACAATCAGACCACCAAACCACCCCACCTGCGCACGCCAAAGGTGAACTGCACCGCCCAACCGGCTGTAATCATCATATAAAGTTGCACCTGTGGTGGTGATGGAACTGACCATTTCAAAATAGGCATTCATAAAACTGGTGGTTTCAACGGCCTCATAGAAGGGCACGGCTAGGATAAGGGGTAAAACCGTAAATGCCCCGAACAATGAGGCCAACTGCTGCAGACTGCTCTGACGGATTGTTCGGTTGGAAATAGCCACCATAATCATCAATGCCAGTATAAGCGTTAGCGTCCCTGAATAGAAAAAACTGCGCGCAATATGGTGATCACGTTGGTTCAAGGCATACGATGCCGGCACATACATCGACACAGCCGACACCAGCGTGAGTAGTAAAAAAAGCGGTAGTTTGAACAAACGCATCAGCATCCGTCAGAAAAACTCGATGGAAACTTGCAGCAAAAGTTCAACCGCAGGAACGTCTTTGGATAGGGCGAAAATTGCGACAATATCGCCCTCATTTATCCGCAGACCTCCGGTGGGTTTATGCACTTCACCCTCTTTTAAAACCGCACCAATTAAAACACCTTCGGGAATGTCGATATCGCGGATTTTCTGTCCCGCAATCGGTGAAGTAGACATCACTTCAGCCTCAATGATCTCGGCTTCTGAATCACCCACAGAATAAACCCTACGGACCTGACCATGTCTTATGTGGCGCAGGATTGAGCTAACTGTCGTTGTGCGTGGATTGATATAGGCATCAATTCCCAAGGGCTCCATCAACGGCACCAAAGAGGGATCATTGATCAGCGCAATAGCCAGCGGGCAACCCTCGGCCTTGGCCCGCACAGCCGCCAACAGGTTGGTTTTATCATCATCAGTCACCGCCAGAACCGCATCAGCACGGCTGATATTGGCCTCAGTCAAAAGCGCGATATCCAAACCATCACCGTTCAGCACGATTGTCCGCTCAAGCGCCTCGGCGGCCACCTCGGCCCGTGCACGGGATTTTTCGATCACCTTGGCGCGAATTCTATCCTTACCAGCCTCAAGACGCTGGGCCACCAACAAGCCAACATTACCAGACCCGATCACCACAACACGTTGGGTTTTTTGTTGGGTCTTACCAAAAGTTTCCATGGTGCGCGAGACATCGTCAATATGCACGAAGACATAGCAATCATCCCCAACAAACAACTGATCGCCAGCGTCGGGCGCAAACAGCGTCCCGTCCCGCCGTACGGCCACAACGATCGCCCGAAGCGTTGAAAACAGATCCGAAAGTTGCCGAAGTGGTGTGTTAACGACCGGACAGTCCTCTTCAATATGCAGGCCTAAAAGTTGCGCCTTGCTGTCTAGAAACGTCTCGGTGTCAAACGCCGATCGGGCCAGCAGCCGTTTCAGCGCAGCCTCGGCGACTTCGCGCTCAGGACTAATGACCACATCAATTGGCATGTGATCACGGCGGTACAGATCAGAGTAAATCGAATCAAGATAGTTCTGTGACCTCAATCGGGCAATTTTGCGTTGGATCGCAAACACCGAATGCGCGACCTGACACGTCACCATGTTGACCTCATCCGAATAGGTTGCCGCGATAATCATATCCGCATCGCGCGCGCCGGCGCGATCAAGAACATCGGGATGAGACGCGAAGCCCGCCACACCCTGCACGTCCAGCGTATCGGTTGCCCGACGTACAAGGTCTGGATTGTTATCAACCACTGTCACATCATTTTTTTCGCCGGACAATTGCCGAGCAATCTGCCAGCCGACCTGCCCCGCGCCGCACACAATGACCTTCATTTTTCACCTCCGGACTGTTGATGCAAAGTCTGGACTGGCTTTGATATCAATAGATAAGCCATCACATATGCACCAAACAATGCGCTTAAGTTGGTATTTCATCCTGTTCGTCACTTAACAGGGCCACGCGGGTGCCCGATTTCGACGTCGTCACCACGCCGAGCGATTTCAATTTCCGGTGCAGAGCGCTGCGTTCCATTCCTACAAAATGGGCCGTACGACTGATATTCCCACCAAAACGGTTGATCTGCGCCAGCAAATACTCACGTTCAAACGCCTCTCTTGCCTCGCGCAGCGGTAAGGTGACAAGATTGCCGGACAGGCCGACCTTGCCCTCGCCACCATTGGTGATTGCGGTCTCCGGCAATTCGTCTGCCGTGATCGGACCACAGGATTGACCCATCAGCAACACCCGTTCAATCAAGTTTTTCAGTTGCCGGATATTGCCCGCCCAAACCATCGTTTGCAGAGCACCGGCCGCCTCGTCGCTCAGCGCACGCAGTGCCAGACCTTGCAACTCGTGGTATTGCTCGATGAAATAGTCTGACAACAGCGGAATATCTTCGCGACGCTCTTCCAGCGACGGAACCGAAATCCCAACAACATTCAACCGGTGAAACAACTCACGGCGGAAATTGCCAGCCTCTATTTCTGCCTCAAGGTCAAGATTGGTCGATGACACTACTCTGAGATCAACTTCAACCCGGACCGTGCCGCCCATGCGTTCAAATTTTTGATCAACCAGAACCTTGAGAATTTTAGACTGCGTGGCAAATGGCAGATCCGCAACCTCATCAAAGAAAATAACGCCTCCATTGGCCTGTTCTAAAAGCCCTTGCTGTATGGTGCCGTCTGGCTGTTCGCGACCAAACAGCATCTGCTCCATGACCTCTGGTTCGATGGTCGCACAGCTGACCGGTACAAAAGCTGCGCCAGCCCGGTTCGAATTTTTGTGCAAATAGCGCGCAGCCACCTGTTTACCGGCGCCCGACGGCCCAGTCAGAAGTACCCGGCTGTTAGATTTTGCCACCTTGTCCAACTGTGAAACCAAAGCGCGCACCGCCGCCGTCTCGCCAATTATTTCCGCAGAGCACATGTCACGCTTTTTCAAAGATAGGTTTTCGCGCCGCAGTTTCGCTGTTTCCATGGCGCGCTTAACAACCACCAGCAACTGGTCAATATTAAAAGGCTTTTCGATAAAATCATACGCGCCTTGTTTGATGGCGGCCACCGCAATTTCAATATTTCCATGGCCCGAAATGATTACCACTGGTACATGAGGATGGTCGCGCTGGGCAATTTTCAAAATATCAATCCCGTCCATACTGCTGTCTTTCAGCCAGATGTCCAAAATCAACAGCGATGGAGAGCTGGCCGCCAGTGCGCTCATGCATTCATCAGATGTGCCTGCGAGCCGGGTCTTGAGCCCTTCATCTTGCAGAATCTCCGAGATTAGCTCCCGAATATCACGCTCGTCGTCCACAATTAAAATGTCGTTCATAGTTACGTTAATACCCATTTTCCTGTGCCACACCCGCCTGTCCCTGCCTCACACCCGCCTGCGGCAGCAGTTTGAGCCGCACACAGGCCATTGCCCCCGCGTGACTTTGATGCGCAAAAACCTGCGCTGTATGCAACGATAAACTACCGCCATGATCTTCGATTATTTTTTTGACAATAGGCAAACCCAAGCCGGTTCCTTTTTCCCGAGTCGTGACGTAAGGCTCGAACAAGCGGCTGCGATCCGGCGGCAATCCAACACCATTATCCGCGATTGTCACTACAGCATAATCAGCCTCTTGCACACAGTAAATCCTTACTTTCCGGATCCAGTCTTCCGGCATGGTTTTTGCCTTCGTCTCTGTGGCTTCTGCGGCGTTTTTCAATAGATTGCCAAAAGCCTGAGAGATCATCCCACGATCCAAATTGACTAAAAGTGGATGATCTGGCAGGTTCAAATCAAAAGTCACATTTGGTTGTCCTGCATCTTGTAACAGCACAGCATCACGCAAAATTCCCACGATATCTTCCGTATTTTGACGGGGTTCAGGCATTCGTGCAAATTTTGAAAACTCGTCGACAATATGACGCAGATCATTTGTTTGACGAATGATAATACCAGTCATCTGTTGTAAAACACTTGCCTCATCCGACGAGAGTTGTCTGCTAAACTTGCGACTTATTCTTTCGGCGGATAGTTGGATCGGGGTCAGCGGGTTTTTGATCTCATGGGCAATTCTGCGCGCAACATCTCCCCAAGCTGCGGTCCGCTGGGCTACAACCAGATCTGTGACATCGTCAAAGGCCACCACATACCCCTCTAGATAGCCTTCTGCGGTGCGGCGGGTGGCCAGACGAACCAGCAAATGTTCCTGTTCATTTGCTCGGATGATCTTGATCTCGCTGCGTACAATCTCTAGATTTTCGGTCTGTAATTGCTCAAACATGCCACTAACTTCTGGCAGCGCTTGGGCCAGAGTGACCGATTGCGGGCTCGCAGAGCCATCCAACAAGTGTTGAGCGGCCCGGTTTGCCAAGGTAATATTGCCCTGAGGATCGACCGCAATAACTCCCGAAGTCACAGAACTAAGCACCGAGTCGAACAGTCGGCGGCGGTTTTCCGTCTGGCGACTGTTTTCCAGTAAACGATCTTGCTGCGCCTTTAATTCGCGGGTCATCTGGTTGAAATACCGACTGAGAAGCCCGATCTCGTCGTCGTTTTGTTCCTCTACAACCTGCACGTCGAGATCTCCGCTGCCAACTTGTTGCGCCGCAGTTGTAAGCCGCCCTACCGGACGCGACAGCCGCTCAGCAAACAATAGGCCCAACCACATGGCCGCCAGAATAATAATCAAAGCAAACCCCAGATAGATAATCGCAAACTCAAATAACCTCTGGCCGCGCAGAGCCTCTTGTTCCTGATACAGTTTGGCGGTTTCCTGTGCTTCATCCAGCAGACCGAACAAATGACCATCAATCGTGCGACTGACCAGCAGGTATTTATCTAAATAGCGCCCCATCCGAACAAGAGCCCGCAGTTCGTCATTGTCCAAATCGGGAATGATCACCAATTGACCGGCAAGGGCCGCCTCAAAAGCAGCGGGAGCCGGCTTTTCATAGTCAAATAAATACGACTTATCACCCCGGGCTTGAAGCTCTCCAACCCCATTGACAATATAGGCTTCGCGCAAACCGCGCTGGACCTTCAGCTGTCCGTCTTTCAATACCGCGCTTAGGCCAAACCGCTGGATGTTCGAAGCGCTGTTTTCGATCATATTTGCGAGAATACGGGTGTCGTATTCTAACGCCTGACGCTGTTCACGCTCATAGGATTCAGTGGCCATTAACGCATTGCCCACGACTCGGCGCACCCGCTCAGAAAACCACGCCTCAAGCCCCATGTTGATGGTTAGAACTGCAAAAACTGCGACTGAGACCGTCGGCAATAGCGCCAAAAGAGCAAACACTCCCGTTAGACGCAAATGCAAACGCGACCCCGCAGATTGCGCCCGTCGCGCCGCAACAATACCAATGATTCTGTGCAGAACCAGCGCCGCCAACAACAACACATAGACCACATCCGCCAGAATAACCAAGCGCAGGCTGGGCGAGGATGCCCCCTGATCAAACGGCCCCAGCACTAAATATGTTGCAATACTCAACAGCGGAGCCAGAACCGTCAGGCTGACCCCGGCGATCGTCTGGACTTGCCTGCGGCGCCGCAGACGAAGAAATTGCTTCCAACCTATAATCCGTGCTCGGGCGATTTCCCAACACCTTCTTTTGATGCAGTTTCACACCACCAGTATACTTTAAATGGCCAGATTACCGCTCATTATTTTTCAGCAGCAGTTTACCAAAAAAGCCCAGTTGTCGCGCCCCTTTACATCAGTTTTCTGCGGCGGGACACTTTAATTTCAAGTTGGGTGATTTTCTTACGCAATGTATTGCGGTTAATTCCTAATAAATCGGCGCATTTCGCCTGATTTCCACCAGTTGCTTCCAGAGCGATGGTAATCAGCGGCGCTTCGACCTCCCTTAGGATGCGCGCATGCAGCCCCGGTGCCGGCAACATCTGGCCATGCAGATCGAAATAACGTCGCAAGTGACGATCAACCGAGGCGGATAATTTCTCGCCATCACTGCCAGAAAGAACCGGCGTCACGTCCGGTTGATTGCCCAGCAACACTTCTACTTCCGACCGGCTCACCTCATCAGTGCGATTTGTCAAAGCCAGACGCCGCACCACGTTTTCAAGTTGGCGCACATTTCCCGGCCAGCTGTAGGCCCGCATTAATTCGTTCGCGGCTGGCGCAATCTCGCGGCGGCTGGTTTCTGTGGACGAGGATTGCTCAAGAAAATGCCTGATCAACAATGTGATATCTTCCACGCGATCCCGCAGGGTCGGCACCGTTATCATCGCCCCACCCAATCGAAAATACAGGTCTTGCCGGATTTTCCCCGAATCCATTGCCTTGGTCAGGTCTATCTGGCTGGACGCCATAAACCGCGGCACATGCTCGTTTGGCGCATCAATCATGCGAACGATCCGCGCCTGAACTGCCAGATCAATATCGGCGATCTCATCCAGCATCAACGTGCCGCCCTTGACCCGCGCCAACACGCGTGCAGGCCCTTCAAGGTCAACCAAATCTGCCCCGTTGACGGTGATAAAGGGCAAATTTCGGCGATCGGAAAAATCATGTATCATACGCCCAATCAGCGTCTTTCCTGTGCCGGACTCCCCAATAAGCAAGACAGGCAAATCGGTATTCATCACCCGTGCCACCACTTGATACAGGGCTTGCATCACCGGGCTTTTTCCAATCAAAGGCAAGTCATCAGAGGTTTGCCTGTCAGTTTCTACGACGACAGAGCTGCGGCGTTTTTGGTTCAATTCCAACGCCCGCGCAGTGCGTTTCATCAAGTCAGGCAAGTCAAAAGGTTTGGGCAAATAATCATATGCTTCAGCTTCAGCAGCCTGAATTGCGGTCATAATTGTATTTTGCGCAGAGACAACAATGACCGGCAGGCCTGGCCGGTCTTGGGCAATTTTAGGTATCATTTCCAAACCGTTGCCATCCGGCATCACCACATCAGAAATGACGACATCGCCACGCCCTTCAGCCACCCAGCGCATCAAAGTTGTCAACGACGAGGTCGCGTGCACCTTACATCCGGCCCGCGTCAGCGCCTGAGTTAAAACAGTCCGTATCGTCCGGTCATCGTCCGCCACCAAAACTGTACCATCCATCACACGCTTCCTTCTTGATTATTTCGCCATCGGCAATGAGAGCCTAAAAACGGTATGTCCGGGCACAGAGTCCACCGAAATCCAGCCCCTATGGTCAGACAGGATTTTACTCACCAGCGCCAACCCTAGGCCGGTGCCATTTTCACGCCCCGACACAAACGGATCGAACACATCGCCCTTTATGTCCTGAGGCAGACCAGGACCGTCATCGATAATTTCGATCTGTAACGGCAAGGCATGTCCGGTCCCGTCTGAGCGCCGCAAACTAAACGAATGCTCATAAAAGCTCCTGAGACGAATCGTTCCACCACCGGCCCCTGCCGCCTCAGAAGCATTTTTCAGTAAGTTCAGCACCACCTGCAGCAATTGATCCGGATCACCTAAAACCTGCGGCAGGGAGGGATCATAGTCTTCGATGATTTTCATCTCTGCGCCAAAACCCAAGAGTGCAGAGCGTCGGGCACGATCGAGAACATCATGAATATTGACCGCCATCTGAATGGGCGGACTGAGATTGCCAAATTTTTCAACCTGTTCAAGCAATTTGACAACGCGGCGCGATTCCTCGACAATTAAATCTGTTAACACAAGGTCTTCCGCGTTTAGGCTCATCGATAAAAGCTGTGCGGCGCCTGTGATGCCCGCCAGAGGGTTTTTTATCTCATGGGCCAACATTTCAGCCATGCCAATGGCCGACATGGCCGCAGACTTCACTGAGACGCTCTGGGTCATCCGATGGGCCAGTTCACGCGGATAAATCATTAAGATCATCACCCCCTCCCGCCCCGACACCGGTGCGAAAGACAGGTTGCATTGCAACGGTGGACGATTGCCACATCCAACATCCACATCGTTCACAAAAAGCGGCGACCCCTGCGCCCGTGCGCGCCTAAGATTGACTTCTATCGGCGCGTCCACCGCCAGTTTATCCCAAACAGGCGTGCCCATCACCGCGCGTGATGATATATTCAAAAATCCCTCGGCAGCAGGATTAAGATCTGTAAACAGGTCATTTTCATCCAAAAGAACTGCTGGCATTGGCAGTGAAACCCAAAGTGCTGTGTCATCCATTATGCGACGGCCTCTAGGTTGGTGGTAAAGGCACGCCGTAACAGACCAGTGACCTGTGACGGCGAGGTCGAAGTCAAAATGGCGCGGCGCACCGCAGCAGCGGTACCTGCGGCCTGCATGTACCAGCCCAGATGTTTGCGCGCCACGCGCAGGCCCAAGTCGACGCCATAGAACCCCAGCATGGCCTCATAATGACCGCAGACCATATCATGCAGCGCCTCCCGAACCGGCGGGGCGGTGGCCGGCGCCCTTCCCTCAAGTACCGCGGCAACCTGCGCCAACAACCACGGACGTCCCTGTGCTCCGCGACCGATCATCACACCTGCCGATTGCGCGGCTTGCATTGCCGTGCGGGCCGTCTGGGCGTTGGTGATGTCGCCATTGGCAATCACCGGAATATCAACGGCTTGCGACACATCCGCGATTGCCAACCAATCGGCCTCACCCTTGTAAAACTGACAGCGGGTGCGCCCATGAATTGTAATCATGGCGATGCCTGCGGCCTCTGCGCGCCGCGCCAAATCTGGTGCGTTGCGGCACTGGTCATCCCAACCAAGACGGGTTTTTAACGTGACCGGAACTGACACCGCCGCCACCACCGCATCGATCAATGTCAACGCGTGATCAAGATCTTTCAAAAGTGCCGAACCAGAATAGCCATTCACCACCTTCTTGGCCGGACACCCCATATTAATATCAATTAGTCGCGCGCCATTGTCTTGCGCCATCTTCGCCGCCTCGGACATCCAATAAGCCTCGCGCCCCGCCAACTGCACGGCAGTGTGATCGCTGCCAAAACCAAGTTCGGCCTTTTCACGCACTCCCTGCTTGGCCTGAACCATCTCTTGGGATGCGATCATTTCGCTGACGACAAGGCCAGCCCCAAAGCTGGAGACAAGATTGCGAAACGGCAAATCAGTGATCCCCGCAAGCGGCGCCAGAAACACCGCAGGCGATATCGGTTTTTTATTTAGGTAAACAACCACGAAACCTCACAGAATTTCTCAATAGGGTTAGGGTAGTTTTAGGTGGGAGACAAGAATTCTTCGCACAAAATAACCGCAATGCCCAATAGATGCGTAAAATTTAAGCATCGACCGTTCTGAATTGCCAAGAGCAGCAGAGAGCCATACGTAAGGTAGAATACTAAGGAGACCTCTATGGACACGCATGGCCCTGCTTTTAACAAATCATTCAACGTCTGGATAAATCCTTGTCGTTGAGCCGAGCCATCGCCACTGTGTTTGGCGTCGGAACTCTGCGCCCTGCCCCTGGCACTTGGGGGTCGTTGGCTGCTCTGCCGATATTTTACTTGATCCATGTAACCGGCGGGTTTCCTTTGGTGGTGGTCGCGACATGCGCCATATTTGGACTTGGTTGGTGGGCCACCGCCGAACAGACCCGCAACAGCCTTGACCATGATCCGTCTGAGATTGTCATTGATGAGGTGGTCGGGCAATGGCTGGCACTTTGGTCGATCTCAGCAAGTGCGTGGCGTTTGGAGATTGATGTGTTGCAGCTCTGGCCCGGTTGGCTGACAGGCTTTGCGTTGTTTCGCCTGTTTGACATCCTCAAGCCCGGACCGGTTGGCTGGGCCGATCGTCGACAGGATGCGCTTGGGGTGATGCTTGACGATGTGATTGCCGGGGTCTGTGCCGCCGTTTGCGTCGTCGCACTGGCTGCTGTGGCTCATGGAGTATTGATGTGACCGACCTCGCACAAGATATTCTAAAGTTGGCACTGAAAAAAAACCTTAAATTGGCGACCGCCGAAAGCTGCACCGGCGGGCTGATTGCTGCGGCCCTTACCGAATTGGCGGGCAGTTCGGGTGCTTTTGAACGCGGCTTTGTGACCTATTCTAATGCTGCAAAAATCGAAATGCTGGGGATCAACCCCAGCACGCTTGATCAGTTTGGCGCAGTCTCGCCCGAAGTTGCGTTAGAAATGGTCCAGGGTGCATTACGCAGATCTGCGGCCGATGTCGCGCTGTCGGTCACAGGCATCGCCGGTCCGGGCGGGTCACAATTCAAACCAGAGGGGCGGGTCTGCTTTGGCATCGCCACACGACAAACCAGCCATCACACCGAAACCATTGAATTTGGCGCGCTTGGGCGCAGGCAAGTCCGACAGGCGGCCGTGACCCATGGTTTGCGGGCACTCTGGCAAATACTAACTTAAAGGTGATTACAATGCAGGCAGTCTGCAGAAATATAGCCTAAATTTTAATCATTTTCACAATCGACCTCAGATCAGGCATATCTTCCGGATAATGCCTCTTTTTTTCGCATCTGCTTTACGCTTTGCGCGGCTCCATTGATTTCAAACCGGAGGACCAAAGATGAACGGAGCAGATACTGCATGGATTATTGTCGCGACAGCCCTTGTGTTGTTCATGACTCTGCCGGGGCTTGCGCTGTTTTACGGCGGTCTGGTCCGGGCGCGTAATGTACTAAGCGTCTTCATGCAGTGCTATGCTATCGCCTGCTTAATGAGCATTCTTTGGTTTATGTTTGGCTATTCGATTGCTTTCGGGGGCGGCACCAGCGGTCTTTGGGGCGGCTTTGACAAGGTTTTTCTGTCGGGGATTACCACCGACACGCTGTCAGGTACGCTGCCTGAGATCTTGTTTTTTGCCTTTCAAATGACCTTTGCGATAATCACACCAGCGCTGATTGTCGGCGCATATGTTGAGCGGATCGGGTTTGGTTTTGTGCTGTTATTTTCCGGACTGTGGATGCTGATCTGTTATGCACCAGTGGTCCATTGGGTGTGGGGTGGCGGTATGCTGGCCGATGGTGGGCTATTTGGCGAGACCGGCGTTAAGGATTTTGCCGGCGGTATAGTAGTGCATGAAACCGCAGGGCTGGCCGCTTTGGTCATCGCGGCCATGTTGGGTCCGCGGCTAAACAAGAACACACCACCACATAACCCGGGCTATGTGATGATTGGTGCGGCAATGCTTTGGGTGGGATGGTTTGGCTTTAATGGTGGCTCACAACTGGCAGCCGACGGCGGTGCGGCTATGGCGCTGACAGTGACGCATATCTCTGCCGCCACGGCATCGCTGACATGGGCGGTATGGGAAAAGTTCAAATACGGCAAGGCCTCATTAGTGGGTATGGTTACTGGTACGATTGCTGGTTTGGCCTCGATCACCCCAGCCTCTGGGTTTGTCGATCCGGTACAAGCGTTGATCATCGGGGCGGTCGCAGGCGTGCTGTGTCAAGAGGCCTGCAATGTTATCCGGGGCAAGCTGAAAATCGATGACACGCTAGATGTTTTTGCGGTCCATGGCGTCGGTGGTATTTTCGGCACCATCATGATTGCAGCCTTCGGTCTTGGCACCTGGACGGCACAACTGGGATCGCTGGTTATTGTTGGCGTCTTTACCGTGGTTGTCACTGTCGTCTTGGTCAAGCTGGTATCGCTGTTTACACCACTGCGGGTCGATGCCGAGGATGAAACCAGCGGCTTGGATCTGACTTCGCATGGCGAGCGGGCCTATGACATCCAGTCATAAACAAGCGAACTCCAAAGCGAAAAACGGGTCTGGCAAGGCCCGTTTTTTATTCTTTTTTGGGTTCAAAGCCATCGATAAGGCGATGATCTGACCGCATTAACCAAAGTTTCTGTTCAGCTGGTTAACAGACACTCAGGATCAAACTCAGGATTTGCCGTAAAGCGTGTTAGCCCGGCTTTCAAACGCGCGCACGATCCGTTGCATTGCCTCGTTGAACACGACCCCAATAATGCCCTGCAACAAGGCGTTCTTAAACTCGAAATCAACAAAAAACTGCACGTCGCATCCAGACGGGGTATCGACAAATTCCCAACTGGATTTCATGTGTTTGAAAGGCCCTTCAAGATATTGGGTATCGATTCTCTTGGCCTTGCTCCACAGCTCGACCCGACTGGCAAAACTCTCTCGAAAAACTTTAAAACTAACGACCAGATCGGCCTCAACCGTCTCACGCTCCCCTTCGGTTGCACGCAACCGGATACGCGCCGCCGAGCACCAGGGCAAAAACTGCGGATAGGCAGAAATATCGGCCACAAGATCATACATTTGTTCTGCGCTATAAGGCAGCTTGCGAGTCTCGGAATGAACGGGCATATCAGGGTCTGTTTCAGCTAAGATGAATACGCTATGTCTTATTCTGTCACGCAGAAAGCAAGGGGAAAATATGTCAGAACGCCCATACAGCATTGATCAGATGATATCTGCCAAATCAATTGCCGCTAGAATTGAGGCCCTGTGCCACGATATTCACGACGAGTTTAATGACACAAACAAACTGATCGTGGTAGGTTTGCTGCGCGGCTCTTTCGTTTTTATTGCGGATCTCGTCCGTGAACTGGACTTGCCAGTAGAGGTCGATTTCATTGAAGTTTCGTCCTATGGCGACGGTATGGAAAGCAGCCGTGAAGTGCGTATTCTCAAGGATCTTCGGGGCAAAATTGAAGGTCGGGATGTTCTGGTGGTCGAAGATATTGTCGATACCGGCCACACATTGCACCACGTCAGTCAATTGTTGCTTACCCGCCAGCCCAAGCGATTAAAAACCATTGCATTGCTTGACAAGCCCAGCCGTCGAGAAGCTGATTTTCGCGCCGATTGGATTGGTTTTGAAATCCCAGATGCTTTTGTCGTGGGCTATGGGATCGATTTTGCTCAGCGCAACCGCAATCTACCGTATATCGGCAAGGTCAGGTTTACCGATCAATAAAGCGCACCATTTGCCAGTTTTTGGATTTTCGCAGCAAGGGTAAGAGGTGGTCTTGTTTGTTCGACCACTTTGCAGCCCGTTTAAGGTAGATCAGGGTTTCATTTTAGGCTGCTAATCTCATTGGTGCTGTTTTGCGCGCATAGGCCTCGTTTGGCGTCAAGATGCCATGGGTCGAGTGCGGTCGCTCGGCGTTGT
>ENA-OQVM01000487-OQVM01000487.1-marine-metagenome-genome-assembly--contig:-NODE-487-length-62308-cov-4.290563_pt1 | contig 62308 bp, 52 predicted proteins | sample MGYA00237776_ERZ505498 | MGnify/ENA primary metagenome ERZ505498 (study PRJEB26159, sample SAMN06265151) | marine metagenome | isolation source: Helgoland LTER site | place: Germany:Helgoland, sampling... | reverse complement strand
ATGAAATCTCGTGGTTGCTATGAAACACCCGGCGGCACAGTGATGATGAAAGCTTACAAAGCCTTAGAGTGTTTAGTATTAGATAAAGCGTCCCTTAAATACCGCGAGCAAATTGGTCTTGAATATTCACATGTCATGTATGACGGACGCTGGTTTACTGCGTTGAATGATGCTTTGTTGGCAGGGGCAGCTAGTTTTGCACAAAAAGTCACAGGTGAAATCGTGGTTAAATTGTACAAAGGTCAAGCCACAGTTACCCAAAGAAAATCTCCAAACAGTTTGTATTCTGAAGACTTTGCCACATTTGGTGCAGATGATGTTTACGACCAAACCCACGCCGAAGGTTTCATCCGTTTGTACAGCTTATCTAGCCGTATTGAAGCGATGAACAAAAAAGGCATGGCCTTTAAAAATACAGGTATCGAATAATGAGTTTGTGGGGCGGGCGTTTCCAAGACGGCAGCAGTGCCATGTTTCGAAAGGTCAACGATTCGTTACCTTTCGACCGCGCACTCGCTAGCCAAGATATTCGTGGTTCAATTGCGTGGTCTAAAGCCATTTTTAAAGCTGGAGTGTTAACGCAAGACGAACAACAACAGCTTGAACAAGCGCTGCAAGCGTTATTGGTAAAAGCGGAAGCAGGTACTTTAGACTTTGACGCCAGTAGCGAAGAAGACATTCATAGTTTTGTCGAAGCCACACTAATTGAACAGCTCGGTGATATTGCTCGAAAGTTGCACACTGGCCGTAGTCGAAATGATCAGGTAGCCACAGATTTTAAACTTTGGACACGTGAACATATTGACCTATTGCTTGGCGATTTAGAAAACGTCAAAGCCTCTCTAGTCGGCACCGCAAGCAACAACAAAACGGTTATCTTACCGGGCTATACCCACTTGCAACGTGCACAACCGGTGCGTTACCCTCACTGGTGTTTAGCTTATGTAGAAATGTTTAAACGTGACATTAGCCGTTTACAAGACTTAAGAGTGCGTTTAAATCAGTCACCTCTAGGTTGTGGCGCGCTAGCAGGCACGACTTACCCTATTGATCGTCATGAAATTGCCAGTGAATTAGGTTTTGATAGCCCTTGCTTAAATAGTTTAGATGCAGTGTCGGATCGTGATTTCGTATTGGAACTTTTATTTGTGGCCAGTACCAGCATGATGCATATGTCGCGTATGGCCGAAGACTTAATTTTCTTCAACTCTGGTGAAGCGGGGTTTATTACCTTAGGTGATGAAGTGACGTCTGGCTCATCCTTGATGCCACAAAAGAAAAACCCCGATGCACTGGAACTGATGCGCGGTAAATGTGGCCGTGTATTTGGCAGTTTGCAAGGTATGTTAGTGACCATGAAAGGATTACCCCTTGCTTACAACAAAGATATGCAAGAAGACAAAGAAGGTTTGCTTGATGCTGTGACTCAGTGGCATATCTGTTTGTGTATTGCCTGTGAAGTAATAGATAGCATTAAGTTAGACTCAGAACGTTGTGCCAAGGCCGCTCGCGAAGGTTACGCCAACGCCACTGAATTAGCCGACTACTTAGTAGCGAAAGGCATTCCATTTAGAACCGCACACGATATATCCGGTCAGGTTGTCTTAGCTGCGTTAGAGCAGAAAAAAGCCATCGAAGAAATGAGTGTTGCTGAGTTACAACAATACTCAAACCTGATTGAAGACGATGTCTACGAAATATTACAACTCGAATATTTAGTCGATAAACGTAGTATTTTAGGTGGCACTGGGAACGCGCCCGTTACCGCAGCGTTAAACGCTGAACTCGCTCAAAGTAAATAAGGAAATATTTGTGGTCGTCTCACATATCGACAGTGTCAAAATAATCCGTAATTCGGCGCCATACATTAATGCACACAGGGGGAAGACCTTTGTTTTGATGTTTGGTGGCGAAGCCATTGAAGAAGCTAACTTTGCCAACATCATTCATGATATCGCCTTGTTAAACAGCTTAGGTGTACGTTTGGTTTTAGTACATGGTGCCAGGCCACAAATCGATCAGCGCGTGGCAATACGTAACTTGCCACCTCGCTTTCATCAAGATATTCGTATCACCGATAAACAAACCCTTGAATGTGTAAAAGACGCCGCAGGTTCGTTGCGCGCGCAGGTAGAAGCATTATTAACGATGGGGCTGGCTAATTCGCCTATGCACGGCTCACATATCCGAGTGTGTTCTGGCAATCTGGTGGTCGCCATGCCAATAGGTGTTCGCGACGGGGTAGACTTTGAAAATACTGGACTGGTTCGCCGCATCGATGTAGATGGTATTAACGACCATCTAAATGATGGCTCCATTGTGTTGTTATCACCTATGGGGTACTCAGCGACAGGCGAAGTATTTAACTTGTCTCATGAAGACGTGGCGACCAAAGCAGCCATTGCACTTCATGCAGACAAACTCATATTGTTTAATCACCAAGACGGTATTATTAGTAAGGAAGGTCGATTACTAAGAAATTTAGAGTTGGACGCACTCTACACCATGTTAGATGAGCCATTTTATGCTGCTGAAAAACAATCACTACAGGCCATAGTGTCTAGTTTAGAAGCGGGCATTAGTCGCTGTCATACTGTCAGCTATCGTCAAGATGGCGCATTACTCCAAGAGCTATTTACCCGTGATGGAGCAGGCACTCTGATATCTCAAACATCATATGAACAGCTTCGACAAGCCAAGATTGAGGATGTAGGTGGTATTCTTGAACTAATCAGACCTCTAGAAGAAAAAGGTTATTTAGTTAAACGCTCTAGAGAGCATCTAGAACAAGAAATCGAACAATTTGCCTTGATTGAACGAGACGGTATGACGATAGCATGCGCTGCACTCTATCCTTATGAAGAGGATAAAATGGGCGAACTTGCTTGTGTTGCTACCCATAACGATTATCGAGGTGGAAATCGTGGCGAACGGCTATTAGAGTCCATAAAACGACAGGCACGAGAACAAGGTTTGCAATCTATCTTTGTGCTCACAACCGTGACAGCCCATTGGTTTCAAGAGCAAGGTTTTGTTGAAGTAAGCCTAGACGAACTACCCACTAAGAAAAAACAACTTTACAACTTTCAACGTAAATCCAAAGTGTTTAAGCTAGTGGTATAGTAATTTAAAAAATAGGCCACAAATGCGTCCATCACTATTTCGACCTTTACACCTTTTACTCCCACTTTTTATTTGCCTAATGCTGTCTGGTTGCGACTTATTTCAAGACCAAGCCATCAAACAAGCGGAGCAATTTATACTCCAGCAAAACATTGATAAAACCGTACAAGACTGGAAAATAACCTTACCACAACCGCCAGAATTCACGTTTAGCCAAGATAAAGCTTATCTGTGGCATATCACTACGAGTCAGGGTGAAATACATATAAAACTCATGCCCATCGTAGCGCCAAAACATGTGTCGAGCACAATATACTTAACATCTTTAGGTTTTTACGATAACACTAAATTCCATCGTATTATTCCCGGTTTTATGGCCCAAGGTGGTGATCCAACTGGCACTGGCAGGGGGAGCCCAGGTTATCAATACGCAGGTGAATTTAGTGATGAATTTAAACATACTCAAGGAGGGTTATTGAGTATGGCTAATTCAGGTCCCAATACAGATGGCAGCCAATTCTTCCTAACCTTCACTGCAACGCCTTGGCTAGATGATAAACACAGTATATTTGGTAAAGTAATTCAGGGGATGGATGTGCTTGAAAGCATAGAAAAATTTGGTTCAAGAAGCGGAAAAACCAGTGAAGCAGTGTCAATTATTACAGCTACTATTTTGGTCAACTAAGATCTCGTTATTGTTTGAGTGTTAATGACTTGTACCATTGGGTATTAATACTCTCAATAGAAATACTCACATATTATAAAGACAACGTTTCAGTGAAAAACCTTAAGGCCAATTTCGACAATGCTATGGGGATTAACGGTAGTATTACCCTCATTAAAAATGCGTATAATGCACATAACGCTAATGTCTTTGCTGATACTGGAAGCATTGACACCTTTTCATAGACAATAAAAAAGCTGCTAACGCAGCTTTTTTAATTAAACTAAAATTTAAAGTGACTTAACACCTGCAACTGCTTGTTTTGCAAGCTCAGTGATCTTATCCCACTCACCATTGATCATCGCATCTTCTGGGGCTAACCAAGAGCCACCAGCACAACAAACATTAGATAATGCTAAATAATCATTGTAATTGCTTGGACTAATGCCACCTGTTGGGCAGAATTTGATATCAGGGAAAGGGCCGCCTATAGCTTTAAGGGCTTTCACACCACCTGATGCTTCGGCAGGGAAAAATTTCAAATGAGTATAGCCATGGTCGACAGCTGTCATCAACTCTGAAATAGATGAAATACCTGGAATAAGCGCAATACTGCCTTCGTTTCCTGCCTTCAATAAATCAGAAGTTAACCCCGGACTAATAGCAAATTTAGCACCTGCATCGATAACTTGTTGCAACTGAGCACGATTTGTCACGGTGCCCGCACCAATAATCGCTTCCGGTACTTCTTTAGCAATTTTTGCAATCACTTCAAGGGCAGCGTCTGTGCGTAAAGTGACTTCTAATACGCGAATACCACCGGCGATAAGTGCTTTTGCCAATGGCACAGCGTGTTCAACATCTTTAATCACCAATACAGGCACAACAGGCCCTTGGCTGAATATTTCTTCTGATGTCATTTCCCAATTTTTTGTCATTGAACTTAACCTTTACAATTTTGATTTAAATAAGCCATCGCACCAATCAGACCATGATCTGGCTCGGTAATAATGAAAGTCGGTATGCCAGCAACATAGTCACGAAATCGCCCCTTGGCTTCAAAGCGCGCCCGAAAATCACTTTGTTTAATAAAATTAGTGAAACGAGGGGCAATGCCACCTCCAACATACACGCCACCACGTGTGCCTAAATTAAGGGCAAGGTTTCCTGCAAAACTACCCAATATTTTGCAGAATTGTGACAAAGTAGCCACACTTAATGCGCAACTACCGTCAAGCGCTCGTTCAGTAATATCAGCAGGCTCATCCAGTGGTGCTAGTAGACCTTTATATTTGGCAATAGCCTGATATATATGCACTAAACCTCGACCCGACAGTACTTCTTCAGCAGAGGCATGGCCTAATTTATCAGTTAAAAATTTCCATATAGCGATGTCCACTTCATCTACTGGAGCAAAATCAACATGACCACCCTCACCATCTAATGCCAGCCAACCCTGTGAAGTATGCGTTAAGTGTTTCACCCCAAGACCCGTTCCGGGGCCAAAAACCGCAATATTATCTAAATCATTCGCATGTCCTTGGCCAACTTGTTCTTTTTGTTGATTGCTCAATACCGTTACGGCATAGGCAACCGCAGTGAAGTCGTTAATCACTCCTAACCAATCTAAGCCTAATTCAGCTTGTAATTGGGAGATAGAAAACTGCCAATCATTGTTGGTCATAGAAATCACATCACCATTCACTGGGCAAGCAACGCCTAAACATCCAGCTGTAAAATCCACATCAGGAAATTCAGTGATGTATGCTCCAATAACGGCACCAATGGTCTTATAACTACTACACAAATATTTTTTAATATGGCACAGTGTGCCATTTTCTAACTGTGCCAAACGAATATTAGTGCCGCCTACGTCCGCAACAAATTTTGACATTGTATTAGTCCTGACCAAAAAACAACGAGCAAGCACCCTGCTCTGCACCGGTTAGTGTTGAACGCATACCGGCAAACATTTCACGCCCCATACCAATTTGATGTGTTGCGACGTCGGGCAACTTGACTTCGCGCTTGGCTAATTCTTCTTCGCTGATAAGAATATCCATGGCTCCCGTTAGGGTATCTAATTCCAACATATCACCCGTTTGCACTTTTGCTAACATACCGCCTTTTATTGCTTCAGGAGTAACATGAATAGCCGCAGGCACTTTACCTGAAGCGCCGGACATACGTCCGTCAGTGACCAAGGCCACTTTAAAACCTCTGTCTTGCAATACCGCTAGAGGGGGCGTCAAACTGTGTAATTCTGGCATACCAATGGCAGATGGCCCTTGAAAGCGCACTACAACCACACAATCCTTATCAAGTTCACCGGCTTTAAACGCTGCATGTAATTCAAATTGATCTTCAAATACCACCGCTGGCGCTTTAATTTTGCAATGAGGTTCTTTCAGTGCAGAAGTTTTCATCACCGCGCGACCTAAATTGCCGCACAAAACAGATAAACCACTGTCAGCCTTAAATGGCTCGTTAACAGTAGCGATTACTTGTTTATCATATGATTCTGTAGGCCCATCACGCCATACCAATTCACCATGCTCGATCATAGGCTCTTTAGTGTATTGCTCTAACCCTTGGCCACATATAGTTGTCACATCGTTATGCAACAACCCGCCTCCTAACAATTCTCTGATCAACAATGCCATTCCACCTGCGGCGGTAAAGTGGTTAATGTCAGCTGAACCATTAGGATAAATACGGGTTAATAAAGGCACTGCACTAGATATATCGGCGAAATCATCCCAGTTGATTATGTAACCTGCAGCTTTAGCCACAGCGACTAAATGCATAGTGTGATTGGTTGAACCACCGGTGGCCAGTAACCCAACTAAACCATTCACGATGGCTTTAGCATCGACTATATGGCCAATGGGGCGATACTCATCACCTAAATCAGTAATGCGGGTCACTTGCCTTGCTGCAGTATCAGTTAACGCATCACGCAATGGGGTTCCCGGATTAACGAATGACGAACCCGGAAGATGTAGACCCATGATTTCCACAACCAATTGGTTACTGTTGGCGGTGCCATAAAAAGTACAAGTACCGGCTGAATGATAAGAGTTTGACTCTGCATCCAGTAATTCTTCTCGGCCAACCTTGCCTTGAGCATACAGTTGGCGAATACGGGCTTTTTCCTTATTGGGGATACCTGAAGGCATAGGTCCTGCAGGGACAAATACCGTGGGTAAATGACCAAAACTCAATGCACCAAGCAATAAACCAGGGACGATTTTGTCGCAAATACCTAACATCAAGGTACCATCAAACATATTATGTGAAAGCGCAACAGCCGTGCCCATTGCAATAACATCACGGCTCATCAGGCTCAAATCCATGCCCGGCGTACCTTGGGTAACACCGTCACACATAGCGGGCACGCCACCAGCAAACTGGGCGACACTACCAACCGCATTAATCGCTCGTTTTAGCTGGGCCGGAAAGGCCTCATAAGGTTGATGGGCCGAAAGCATATCGTTGTAAGAAGACACTATCGCAATATTTGATTTAGTCATGCTACGCAAGTCGGCTTTATCTTCGGTACCGCAAGCGGCAAAGCCATGAGCTAAGTTACCGCAAGACAACACGCCACGATGTGGGCCTTGCAAGCGAGCGCTTTCAATTTTTTCTAAATAGCTTTTCCGCGTAACTTGGCTGCGCTGAATAATACGGTCCGTGACTTCTTGGATAACAGGGTTCATCAATTTTTCCTATAACTTAAATTTAATCAGGGCGCCCACAACAGCTCGACATCGGCATTATTGATGACGGCTCTAATTGGCATAGCCAAGGCGTCGTCACCTGACAGAGCTGTATTTAATACTTCTTTTTTGCTTTCACCGGTGAGATGCAAAAATATTTGATTGCTGTTTAGTAACGCTGGCAAGGTCAACGACATACGTTGATTCGGTGCAGTTGTTGGCTGAACCGCAATAAATGAATTACCTGACTCAAGATCTAACCCTTGGGCAATTTGTTCTGAGCAAGGAAACAAGGATGCTGTGTGTCCATCTTCACCCATGCCTAAGATCAGCACGTCAAAAGGCGTGCGCATTTTTTGTAAATTGTCGGTACATGTTAATACTGCATCTTCGGCATCACTATGCTGAGTTTTCAACGGCACAAAATTAGCATTAGCGGCATTGTTGATGAGTAACTGGGTGCGCAGCATTTTTTCGTTAGATGCATCGTCGGTATTATCTACCCAGCGCTCATCTGCCAAACTGATATCAACTTTGTCCCACTCTAAATTGGATTTTGACAATAGATTAAAAAGGCCAGCTGGGGTACTTCCACCTGATACAATTAAACTTACTCGGCCATTTTCTTCGATCCCATCTCTCAGTAATTTACTGATTTTGCGAGAAAATGCAGTATTGAGCTGTGCGGTTGTTCTAAATTTTGATTGCGTTAACGCCATTATTTTTTCCCCATGCGGCTTTCATACCAAGCTCTATCTTCACGAGCTAGTAACGCAATTGACGCTACTGGCCCCCATGTACCGGCCTGATAAGATTCAGGTGGTTCGTTGCTGTTTTTCCAAGCAGCTAGGATACCATCAACCCACTTCCATGCGGCCTCTACTTCGTCACGACGAACAAATAAGGCTTGATTACCCAGCATGACTTCCAATAACAGTTTTTCATAAGCATCAGGAATACGTTCATCTTTAAACGTGTCAGAAAAGCTCAAATTTAACTTAGACTTTTGCAAGTCCATTGACCCCTTTCCAGTGAGTCCAGGCACTTTATTCATAACAGTCACCTCAACCCCTTCATCAGGCTGCAACCGAATGGTTAATTTGTTAGGGGGTAATTCTGGGAAACTGTCTTTAAATAAGTTGTGGGGTTGACGTTTAAAGTAGATCACCACTTCACTGGTTTTATTGGGTAAGCGTTTACCCGTGCGCAAATAAAATGGCACACCAGCCCAACGCCAATTGTCCAATTCGACCTTTAATGCAATAAAGGTTTCTGACTCGCTGGAAGTGTTTGCATCAGGCTCATCTAAATAACCTGGCACTTCTTCTCCTTTTATAAAACCACCAACATACTGACCACGAACCGTATTCTGACGAACATTGCTAGCATCAATAGGGCGTAATGCTTTAAGTACCTTGAGCTTTTCATCACGAATACTATCAGCATCCAAATTGGCAGGCGGCTCCATTGCAATCAGCGTCAGAATTTGTAACAAATGGTTTTGCACCATGTCACGCATTTGTCCCGCTTCGTCAAAGTATCCCCAACGGCCTTCAATACCTACAGATTCAGCGACACTAATTTGCACATGGTCAATGCAGTTATGATCCCAGTTAGTAGCAAATATCGAGTTGGCAAAACGCAAAGAGATCAAGTTCAGAACCGTCTCCTTCCCCAAATAATGATCAATTCGGTAAATTTGACTTTCATCAAAGAACTCTGCGACCTGATCGTTGATCACTTTAGACGAAGCTAAGTCATGACCAATCGGCTTTTCTAAGACAACACGTATACTTTTATCGATAATATTTGCCGCTTTCAAGCCAAGACAAATATCACCAAAAATTGAAGGAGGCGTGGCAAAGTAGCAAACCATCATACGCTTAGGATCAACATGTTCTTTAAACGCTTTGTAACTATCTGGGTTTTTCATGTCGACTAAAACATAATCTAATTTTTCAGAGAATCGTTTCCAAGTATCTTGGCAAAGCTCCTCTTTAGAAAAGTTTTCAATACTTTCTTTAACCAGTGCCACATATTCTTCTTTAGAAATATCTTGGCGAGCGACACCGATCACTTTTGTTTCGGCATGCATCAAATCAGCTTTTTCGAGTTGATATAAAGAAGGTAAAAGTTTGCGTCTAGCCAAATCGCCTTTTGTGCCAAACAACACGAAATCACAAGGTACGAATGAATTTTCCAAAACCATTTTTTCTGCCTACTTTTTTTTTGATAGATAGTGTTAATTGTCATAACAAACAGTCGTTACAACCCAATCACCAACGTATGATGCAAAACTTAACATCATATGTAGTAAGTTTACAACTTTTACAGCCTTTTAGAGGATAAAATTGTCATTATTAGTGTTTTAGTCCGTTAAATCGAAAGAATTCCTGTTAAAAAATTACAACTATAGTATTCTAAGAGCCTAAGCCAAGCTTAATACTCGCACTTTAGTGGACATTATAATGAAGTTTTTGATGCGCGCATGAATATTCTAGAAAAAATAACCCAACATAATTCTGTTTTTAGCAAGTCTGAGCGAAAGGTTGCTGAAGTTATATTAGCGAATCCACAAACAGCGATTCACAGCAGTATTGCCACGCTTGCAAAAATGTCAGGCGTCAGTGAGCCAACAGTGAATCGCTTTTGCCGCAGATTGGATACCAAAGGTTATCCCGATTTTAAATTACATTTAGCACAAAGCCTGGCAAATGGTACGCCTTATGTAAATCGCCATGTCGAAGAAAACGATGGGCCAGAAGAATATACCCATAAAATTTTTGAATCCACTATGGCCTCTCTTGAGGTAGCCCGCCAATCAGTTGACATAGCCGTTATTAACCGTGCGGTCGACTTGTTAACGCAAGCCCAAAAAATATCTTTTTTTGGGTTAGGTGCTTCAGCCTCAGTTGCCCACGATGCATTAAACAAATTTTTTCGATTTAACGTACCGGTTATTTATTTTGAAGACATTATCATGCAACGCATGAGCTCTATGAACTCCGGTGAAGGTGACGTAGTCGTGTTAATTTCTCACACTGGCAGAACAAAAAGTTTGGTAGAAATAGCCCAAATAGCCAGAGGCAATGATGCCACCGTGATGGGTATTACCTCTAAAGATAGTCCACTCGCTAAAGAATGTAGTTTGGTTTTATCTTTGGAAGTCCCAGAAGATACAGATATGTATATGCCTATGGCCTCCCGTATCGCTCAGCTTGTACTCATTGATATTTTAGCGACAGGTTTCACCCTAAGAAGAGGGAATAAGTTCAGAGAAAACCTCAAACGTGTGAAAGATACTCTACGCGGTTCAAGGTTTGATAAACGCGGTGATTGAGGGAATAACCTACTTCACCTAAAAAACTCGAGTCAACAGGCGCTCTTTTATTAGAATGACTTCACTTTTTGGCAAATTTGAACTATCATTTCGTAATAAAATTACAGTTTTGTTAATTTATAACCATCTAGTTTTAAGATCCATACGATGAGAACCCTCGCTATACAGAAGCTGGGGTTAATTTATTGAACACCGCCCATTCTAAGCAGAACGTATTGCGAAGAAAGGCAACATATGCGCCATAACAACAGAGCACTCAAACTATGTTAAGACGAACAAAAATACTTGCTACCTTAGGTCCATCCACAGATACAGTGGAACAAATTGAAGCAATTATTAAAGCTGGAACCAATGTAGTTCGAATGAACTTTTCTCATGGAACGGCCGAAGATCACATTAACCGAGCAGAAAAAGTTCGTATAGCAGCGAAAAAATTAGGTAAATACGTCGCCATTTTAGGAGATTTGCAAGGGCCAAAAATTCGTGTCGCTAAGTTTGTTGATGGGTCGATTATTTTAAAGATGGGTGATAAATTCATACTAGATGCAGACATGGGCCGTGATGATGGTCACCAGCAAGCGGTTGGCATTGATTATAAAGCCTTACCTCAAGATGTAATCAATGGGGATCTATTGTTACTGGATGATGGACGTATTCAACTCAAAGTCACGAGTGTTGAAGGTAATAAAGTCCACACCGAAGTCACAGTTGCCGGTAAATTATCAAATAATAAAGGCATTAATCGTCAAGGTGGAGGTTTATCTGCTGAAGCTCTCACCGCCAAAGATAAAGAAGATATTGTCACCGCAGCAAAGATTGGTGTGGATTATCTTGCGGTGTCTTTTCCTCGTTCTGGTGACGACTTGCGTTATGCCCGTCAACTTGCTGAAAAAGCCGGTTGTTATGCCATGATATGCGCCAAAGTAGAACGCGCTGAAACCGTTGCCTCTGACGAAGCCATTGACGACATCATCGAAGCATCTGACGCGGTGATGGTGGCTCGTGGCGACCTAGGTGTAGAAATTGGTGATGCTGAATTAGTCGGTGTACAGAAGAAGCTTATCGCTCGCTCTAGGCAGCTCAATAAAGTTGTGATTACCGCCACGCAGATGATGGAGTCGATGATAACCAGCCCGATGCCTACTCGTGCAGAAGTGATGGACGTAGCGAATGCAGTACTGGATGGCACTGATGCCGTCATGTTATCAGCCGAAACAGCCGCAGGTGAATACCCAGTAGAAACAGTACAAGCTATGGCACGTGTTTGCGTTGGCGCAGAAACCCATCCCAGCGTCACGATTTCAAAACATAGAATGGATGAATCCTTTAGCTCTGTGAGCGAAACAGTTGCTCTGAGCGCAGTGTATTCAGCTAACCACTTAAACACGATAAAGGCCATTGTCTCTTTAACCGAAAGTGGTAGCACACCTTTGTTAATGTCAAGAATGACAACATCTCTGTCCATTTATGCTATGTCTAGACACGAAAGCACGCTCAATAAAATGGCTTTGTACCGTGGTGTTAAGCCAGTGTTTTTTGATTCAAGAGGCAGTGATCCTGGCCAACTTAAAAATGATGTTGTGGCCATTTTAATCGAAAAAGGTATTTTGGAGCCAGGCGACCAATTCATTATGACCTACGGCGATGTCATGGAAACAATTGGTGGTACTAATGCTTGTAAGATTGTAACAGCCTAATAAAAACCTATAACTAATACATTCTAGTGACTGTTCCAAATATAAAACGAGTCCCTGAGGCTCGTTTTTTGTGCTATTAATAAATGATTTTTGCTATTTATCAATAAAAAATATAGTTAGCCATTACCCAAATAAATTAAAATTATCAATGATCACCATTACACTAAACACACTTAAAGTAATGGGAGTGCGTAATGAGTACAAATAAAGAATTCGATATTATTATTTATGGTGCAACGGGTTTTACAGGCCGATTGGTTGCCGAGTATTTGGTGACACAATACGCTGGTGATAGCTCAGTAAAATGGGCGATGGCTGGAAGAAGTGCTGAAAAACTCGCTCAAGTACGAGATGAAATTGGTGCACCTGTAGATACGCCCTTGGTTGTCGCCGACTCTGAAGACCTAAGCTCAATCCAAGCAATGTTAGACAGCACCAAACTTGTATTAACGACTGTGGGTCCCTATCAATTGTACGGCTCTGATTTGGTGGCAATGTGCGCTGAGTCTGGAGTAGATTACGTAGATTTATGTGGTGAGCCAGTATGGATGAGTGAAATGATCCCTGCCCATGAAGCAGCAGCGAAAGCCAGTGGCGCACGTATTGTGTTCTCATGTGGTTTCGACTCTGTGCCATCGGACTTGGGAGTGTATCACTTGCAACAGTTAGCCAAAGAAAAATTTGGTCATCCTATGCCCACAGTGAGATGCCGAGTGAGAAAAATGAAAGGGACCTTTTCGGGTGGCACAGCAGCAAGCTTTAAAGCAACTCTAGTAGCAGCCAAAAAAGACCCGGCAAAAATGCAGGCTCTGCTCAACCCATTTTCTCTCACGCCTGGATTTGTAGGCGCCAAGCAACCTTATGGCAATAAACCTTATTACGAAGATGATTTAGGCTCTTGGGTGACACCTTTTGTCATGGCAGCCATTAATACACGCAACGTGCAGCGCTCTAACTTTTTGTTAAACAGCGAATATGGCGACGATTTTGTATATGACGAAATGTTTATGACAGGACCAGGCGAAAAAGGCGAAACCATTGCCAACGCGATGGCGAATGACAAAAGCATGGGCGGTGACGGTGGACCCAAGCCTGGTGAAGGCCCCAGTAAAGAAGAGCGGGAAGCCGGTTTGTACGACATGGTATATGTAGGCTCTGACGAAACAGGCAATGTCATTAAGGTAGCGGTAACAGGCGATAGAGATCCCGGATATGGCTCTACATCGAAAATCATTGCCGAAGCTGCTATTTGTTTAGTAAAAGACGCAAAAGAAACTAAAGGGGGTATTTGGACTTCAGCACCTGCAATGGGCGACAAGTTAATTAAACGCCTTGTAGCCAATGCGGGCTTAACGTTTACGCAAGAGTAAGTATTAAGCGGCGAAATAGCATACTTTGCTGGTTCGCCGCTGAAACTGACGGGATTGAATCACTTATAAAGGGGAAGCAAATCTGGATGACCGGTTGGTGCCGATACAGCCATTTGGGAATTCATATAAATTTTAATGCGCCCACAGGTTTTCACCAGGTTTCACAATGTGCTTAACAACGACGTCCATGGCTTTTTTCAAATCACATCCCGCGCCGCAGAACATTTAACGTTAACGTATGCTTTAACGTGGTGTAAAATATCGAACGCACACTATGCGCTATAGCCAGACATTCCCCCTACTGCGAGGATCATAAACACGTTTTTGAAGTCGCTAAGGCTGCAAAGTGCCATAAGAGGGCGATCGTGGACCGGTATTTTTTCAAGATAGTCGTTATTGCCAAATTTTTTTAATACCCCAGAGTGGGACTCTCTTCAAAATAAGTAACGGCGCAGCCTTTCGAGTTTACACCTGTCTTGTGGGTTACTCATGACACATGTATGGAGACTGAGCCTGCCACAAGCCCTTGCTCTGCCATAGGTGCAATGGTTTGCAAGGTAAAGACCTTTCGTCCTTGCTGTTTGCCTGTAGCGATGCGATAAGTAATGGAATACCCTTGGATTAATACTTACCAATAATACTTACCAAGACACCCAAGATAATTTGACTAACTTTCATACAGCACTATACTTTATCTGTGCTGTATGATTTTTAACCAAAAGGGTGATTTATGCCTCAACCTCGTCAAAGCCAAGTCAGTTTAATTGATACGCCTTATTACCATTGTGTTTCCCGCTGTGTACGTCGTTCATTTTTGTGTGGTGTGGATACATATTCCGGTCAAAGTTACGAGCATCGCCGAGCTTGGGTCGAAGACCGGTTGTTAATGTTGTCGTCGGTGTTTGCTATTGATATTTGTGCCTATGCGGTGATGAGCAATCATACCCATGTAGTGGTGTGTGTGGATAAAGACAAGGCGGAGCACTGGCTTATTGATGAGGTGTTAAGACGTTATCATAAGCTGCATAAAGGCACCTTGTTGACACAAAAATACCTGCGAGGTGAAGAGCTTAGCCCCGGTGAGCGGATTACGTTTGAAGAAACGGTTGAGGTATATCGAGCAAGGCTGTACGAGATCAGTTGGTTCATGCGCATCCTGAATGAATACATAGCCCGTGAAGCCAATAAAGAGGACGGCTGTACGGGCAGATTCTGGGAAGGTCGGTTTAAATCACAAGCCCTATTAGATGAAAGTGCGGTATTGGCGTGTATGGCCTATGTTGATTTGAACCCTATTCGCGCGAAAATGGAAAGCACGCCAGAAACCTCAAAACACACCAGCATCAAAAAACGTACACAGGCAGTTAAAAGCAAAAAACGTCAACCCAGACAACTCATGCCCTTTGTGGGAAACCCCAGACAAAACATGCTCAAGGGTATCGCTTTTTGCCTTAAAGATTACTGTGAACTGGTAGAGAGCACAGGAAGGTGTATTCGAGAAGACAAAGCAGGATATATCACTCCTGAGCACAGCCCAATTTTAACCCGCTTAGGTTTAAGTGATGAACAATGGCTTACCCTGACCACTGAATTTGAAAAACACTTTTGCTACGCCGCAGGAGCAGAACTAATGATGAAGGAATTCAAACGCCATACCAAACATCAGCGATTGCGGGGTATGGGCAGGGCAAACGTCTTATTCAAACGCGCTTAAGACAAGCAACACAATCCAAAAGTAAGTACCCAAATCCTTCACCATCCAATGATGGTGCCCAGTCACATCTGCGAACTCAGTGAACTGCGGGGTCAGGTTCGAGGTGTGAGCACCAACGGTGCGAAAAGTTACTATAAGCCAATTCCCCACAATACGCCTTTATAATAAATTAGTCTCCCTCCAGCCTCAACGGATTGTGACGCTATTTCTGCCAATAATAGTGTAACACTCAGACCAGCCGTGGTGAGTTAACCTAAGCTAAAATGTCTGCTTCAGAAGACTCAGCATGTCATCTACCGACAGTTTAGTGACAGCTTCATTACCCGATAGAAGCTTGTCTGCTAAGTCGCGTTTATGCTGGTGCAGCGCGACGATTTTTTCTTCTATCGTATTTTGGGCAATTAGCCTATAAATGGTCACTGGCCGCGTTTGGCCTATTCGGTGGGCGCGGTCAGAGGCTTGCTCTTCTACGGCTGGATTCCACCAAGGATCCATGTGTATGACGTAGTCTGCTGCAGTTAAATTTAAACCTGAACCACCCGCTTTTAAACTGATTAAAAATATATCGCCTTCACCACTTTGAAAGGCGTTAACGCCTTTTTGTCGTTGTTTTTGCGGCGTTGAGCCATCTAAATATTGATAACTCATCCCTTTGGCTTCGATGTGTTGTTTGATTAATTGTAAGTGCCCAACAAACTGGCTAAAAATGAGCGCTTTGTGATTGTTGAGTTTCAGCTCTTCTAGTAATTCATCAAGGGCGGCTAGTTTGGCGCTGGGTATGTTGGTCTCTGCCATGACTAATTTAGGGTGACAGCAGGCTTGACGTAATTTCACTAGCTCGGCAAGCATTTTAATTCGCTGTTCGCCTGCATTGGTTTGTTGGTCGTTTTGGCTAATATTGTCTATTGCATTGAGTCGCAGCGCTTCGTAAAAGTCACGCTCTTGGGGACTCATTTCTACCCGAATATTAATCTCAGTGCGGGATGGTAATTCAGTTAATACTTGGTTTTTCATGCGCCGTAAGATAAACGGTTGGATAAGCGCTTTAAGTGCTTGGCTGGCTTTGCGCGCGGCGAGTGGGTCTTCGTTTGCGTTTTCGATTGGCACTGAAAAACGCTCGCCAAAGCGTTTTATATTTCCCAGCAAACCAGGGTTAATAAAGCGGAATAAACTCCATAGTTCGGTTAAGTTGTTTTCAATGGGTGTGCCAGTGGTGATCATTTTAAAGTCGCTTTTTAATGCGATGGCGGCTTTTGTACGTTTGGTTAATGGGTTTTTTAATGCTTGGGCTTCGTCGGCTACAATACTGTGCCAGTGAACGCCTTTCAGTATTTCATGTTCCCTTTGAAGCAGACCGTAGCTTATGATCACGCAGTCAAACGGACTTAACTCGTTTAACAATTTTTGACGCTGGACGGTATTAGCTGAGTCAGAAAATATTTTGATATTCAAGGTGGGCGCGAATTTTAACGCTTCTTGTTGCCAGTTAAAACAAACAGATGTGGGTGCTATGATTAAACTGGGACCTTGGTTAGCCCGCGACAATAAAACAGCGAGCGCTTGTAACGTTTTACCCAAGCCCATGTCATCGGCTAAACAAGCGCCTGCGCCCCAATGTGCAAGACGCGATGCCCAGTCAAATCCTACTAATTGATAGTCACGTAATTGCGCTTGAAACGTCGAGGGGATTTGCGGTTCAAGCGTATTCGCTTCGTGCATTTTGAGGGTTTGTTGATCCCAGGCATGAATTGTTTTCATGCGCATCCCGGTCGTGGCTTCCTCCATTTGCAAGCTAGCTAATGGATGAAATTTACCATCGTCGGTGACTTGATTAATTAATTCGAGTTTGTGGCGTAAATCATCAGACAAGGCGAGTATTTGATCTTGGCCAAGCTCTATAAAGCGACCATGACTGGTTTTGACCAGCTCCAGCAGTTTTCGTAGGTCAAGTACTTGCTCATTGTCTATTTGTAAGTCGCCAGTAATATCAAACCACTCGTTTTTATGACTAAATGTAATGTGTAAGTGTGCGCTGTCTAATTTTTTGGTTAAGCTAACTTTTTTGCCTTTCGGCCAGCGAAGCACTAAATCAAATGGTGCTTGGGCAATGGCCATCTCTAACTGCTCTAGCGCGGCTAGCGCCGTTTGTAAGTCGTCTAATAGTAAGATGTTATCTGGCATATTTAAAAAAGCGGGACAAGCTTGGTCGAGTTGGTCCAATAATGTTTCTTCGCGCACTAGGTCACGTTGAGTCGCCATGCGCTTACCGTTTAAGTCAGCGGTCAAACTGGCATTACCAACCGCTGGTTTGAATGCAGGCCCTGTTTCACCAAATGGCATCACCACACAGGTAAATGTTAGCCCGTTTTTTATTGGATGAATATTCACCACTAAATTGGGATCGCATTCATGGGTTTCTAACCCAGTATCAAGCTCTGTAATATCAGATTGAATATCTAAAAATGGCGCAATGGCCGCAATGCCTGCTAGTGCTTTTTGCTTGGCACTGATTGGAATTAGCAAACCTGCCTCACCAATGATGTCGGCCACTTTAAGATGTTCAGGCGAAAACACCGTGAGATGATATTGTGTATCGGTAATAGATTTCAAATCGTAAGCAGGCTGCCCCCCATCACTGCTAATATCATCGGGTAAATCCGCGATACTTAAACAAAGTTGCTCGCCATGCTGACTAACCAATAATTCAGGCTCGCGCTTGATGATTTCAATCACTTGGCTTAAATCATCTGATTGGTATAAGTTGTCTATTCCCACTGCTGCTTCAAGTGCTGGCAATCCTTGTAGTGTGTATTCAAGCTTTGAGTAATATCCCCAACTTTGATAAGCATCGATTGCACGACAAATGTTCTTATCACTTTCGCTTAAGTAGTCAAATAAAGCAGTTTCTTCTTTCAAACGCTTTAACGAAACGACTCGACCTTTGCTCCAACCTGATTGATTAAACTTTTGCTCACGAGCCGTTAATGTATGAACGTAACTCTTTTCAAATTCCCAAATCAAACGTACTGGCTTGATTGTCTTTTGTGCATCCGGTGCCGCATTTTTTTCAGCATTTGGGTTCAATGCAATTAATTTATCTAGGGCTAAGTCCCACTCTGATTTAATTTCTATCAGGTTACTGATATTGATTAATATCGATTCGGATGCTAGGTCTGACTGTTTCTTTAAATCGGGTTTTTCATCCATAAAACTCGTGGCCATTTGACAACATATTTGCGCAAATAAGGGGTAAGCCAGTTGTTCAAAATGTGCTTGGTATCTCAATGCTATTTTAGCCCATCCTGAGCCTTTGCTTTGGTTACACCAAATCTGCGCCAATAAATAATTAAAATAGCAGAGCTGATGAGAGAAAAAATCAATCTCATCATCAACGCTGTTAAATTCAATATTTATATTATATTTTTCGCCTGACAATAAGCTCTGAATCGGTTTAACGACACCTTGCCCTATATAGAAAAAATCATTATCAGATTTACGGTCGCTGTCTTCAAATTCGACTTGTTGCAGGGCATTTGGAAAATAACTTACATCCTGTTGGTTGCCATGAACCATCAATGCCAATTTATAGAAATACCCCAACACGTCATTTAAATATTGTTTTTTGCGTTTTGTCAGTTTGTTTTTAGCGAGCATAGCTTGCTCAAAATAATCGATAGCTTGCTGGTTTTCACCGGTTAAAAAGCAATATGTAGCTTGTAACTGCAAACCGTAACTGCTGATATCTTGGATAACTTGTATGCGCTCAAAATCGTTAAATCGCATTTGATACAAGTATTGTTCCGCCAATAAATGATGACAGTCGATATTGTATAAAGGACTTATTCTGTCAGGATTTGCAGCGCAAACTTGCTCCAATAATTGAATCGGGTAAGCACAACTTTGCCCTTCTATTTGAAACGTTCTAATCAAGGTTGTAAACGCCTGGTATTGCAGCACCTTTGGTAATGCTAAAAACGAACTTAACTCAAACGGTAAAAATAGAAGTTCAACTAAAATTCGATTTTGCTTATGATTAATAATTTGTGGGTTTTTATTGAGCGCTAAGGCAGATTCAAGCGGTTCTATTTGATTCAAATAATAGAGGTCTCGGATAACTCTGCTCCTATCGACCTCTTTGTTCTGCGAGCTGTAGCTGTCTACCACTGGCACAACCTGTTCAGCGGCGGTGATGATTTCAAGTAAGGTTGAATGTGATTGGCCATGAGTTTTAAGCGCAAATAGTGCATGAAATTGATCTATCTCAGCGGTTAAACGGTTGGCAAGTAATCTGTTGAGTTGCAGTCCCTCTCGGTTAGGTATTAATAACGACAGTTGAGTCAATTGCTCTTTTTGCTGCACCGTTAAACGATATTCTTTTTTTGGTTGTGGCAAAAAACCTCTACTGTCTAATATATCTATTACATGCGCTAACTTGTTAATGCCAATAGGTTTGTACACCACAGCCAAAATCATCAACGTGGTTTGTTCCACTGCATTTAGCTCTAAGAAAGCTTGATATAAAGATTCTATTTGTAGATGAATTGATGGCTGGATTAAAGCAGCAAGCTTCATAGTAGTGTGGTTCTTAATGAATATTTGTTTTTCAATGACGTGAAATTAACAAAAATTGCCTTCGTAAACAATGGATCTCACAGATGCAAAATAAGATTTAAATAAACGTATGAATTTCACACAAAAGGTTTGATGTTAATAGAAGCTCTATGCTCTAAAATCAATTACTGGGATTAATGATTAAACTTCTTTAAAGCCATAGCCACATTATGAGTTGCTTGTTTAGCGCGAGCACTTAGTGCTGTCACTGATATAAAACCATGCATACAATCAGCATAGTGTTCGTGATGTGTTGCTATACCGGCCGCTTTTAGCCGTTCGGCATACGCTATACCATCATCTCTTAATGGATCGAATCCTAGGGTTAAGATATAGCTGTCTGGAGACTCGCTAATGTCGTTTGTTAAAAGCGGACTGACTAATGGAAGCGCGGCTTCGTCTAAAGAATTTAAATAATGTTGTCTAAAATAATCCATCAGATCCCGTGTGAGCAGTAACTGTTTATTGAAACGTCGGTAAGACTCGGTCAGGCCTTGCAAGTCCAACATGGGATACAATAAAAACTGAAATTGCGGTGTTACTTTGCTCTGCACCGGCAGCTGTGTTTGTAATGTATTGAGTCCAATTAAACAAGCGAGATACGCGCCGGCACTGTCGCCACCGACACCGATGTATTTTGGATGGATATTCAGTGCTTTGTGATTGTCATGGATATAGTTCCAAGCATCAATAGCATCGTAAATTGGCGTAGGAAATTTATATTCAGGGGACAGTCGATAATCTACAGAAATAATATTCATGTTGCCGTGTTTGGCTAGATACCGGCAAAATCGATCATGTGTATGAATACTGCCAATGACACAGCCACCACCATGAAAATAAACTAACGTTTTAAGAGGTGTTTTTTCTATTGGATTTGTTGGATAGTACGTACGAATTTTTATCGTTGTAGTGTCACTGTTATGGGTACTAACAGGAATATTCACATCAACAACCTGATGTATCTTAATTTTCTTAAGTCCTAAGATACGATCCATCATCGAAAATATAGGTCTGAATAATTTAGGTGGCAGCTTGTGAAGTGTTGGCATGAATGACAATAGCTTCGCAATCATTAATTGTTTGGCTTCTAACTGCTCACTCTGCAATTTTTTATTTTCTTGGTATGTTTCGTCTTCTTCGTTTTTTTCATTTTCTTTGTTGGCATTATTCATTCTGCATGACCTTTTCTACGATGCTTTCAGCGGGAAAAAAATTTTTATCGACTCAAAAATTTCATAACTAAGCGATTGATATACGCGGGAGAAACGGTACTCAGGAAATGCAGTAAACCATAAGATACGCTGACTGTTCTATGAGTATTAGGCTGCCTGACTTGTTTATCAATCACAGCCACTACGTCTTCAGCGGTTAGATGTGTGCCTAATCGTTGCATTACTTTTGCAGTCTTTTTCTGTGAATTGAGCATATCAGTAGCAACAAATGGCGGCATGACATCACATACGCGGATGCCATATTTTTGCCACTCTAGTTCCAGCGCCTCCGTTAGCGCTTTGACTGCAAATTTACTAGCCGAATAGCTGGCTAATTCTGGCACACCATAATCGCTGCTAGCTGATGACATATTCACAATGGTGCTTTTATTATTATTTTTGCCGTTATTTTTTAAATACGGCCATGCTGCTTGGCATAAATTTATAACCCCCATGACGTTGACACTAATAACTCGCTGGTGCTGGTTGTTATTTATATCTTCAAATGCGCCAACCTCTAGAACTCCAGCATTATTCAATAATACCGATAAGCTATTATCATTCCCATTACAAAACTCAGACATAACTTGCTGAGCTTGTGAAAAATCACTCACATCCAATGGGTATAAAGAAATCCGAGCCTTATCCCATTGTTCAGTTACTTCTTCTAAGAGGGCAAAATTTAAGTCGGCCATAGCAACCACATAACCCATTTTATGAAAATGCCGAGCCGCTGCTAAACCGATACCAGAAGCTGCACCTGTAATAAATATGCTGTTTGTATTCATTGGGTAGCGCTCAGGTTAGTTATCAAAATGACCTTATTTCAATATGTTCCATCTGCGGTTCGTGCATTTCATCAACCCATCGTTTCCATGTATATGGCCATAAAATGGGGTCGCCGTCGGCATCTAAATACCAGCTTTGACATCCACCCACCCAACTTGTGCCTTTCAAACCTTCTTTTATATAGGCAGTGAATTCGTCAATGGCCTCTTGCTTAGCTTCAAATTCATCAAATTCATGGTGACGCCATTTATCAATCATTTTTATAAGGTAATCAGCTTGCACTTCGCTCATGGCGATAACAGAAAAGTTACCAATAGGCGTATTTGGTCCCAACATTAAAAAGAAGTTAGGGTAACCGTTTAGCATCATTGAACGATAGGCTTTGATTTTATGCTCCCAAGCTTTATCAATATGCAAATTATTGCGCCCGATTAAGTTCATGGGACGCATAAAATTAAAGGCACTGAACCCAGTCGATAAGACCAGAACGTCTAATTCATGATGTTTACCGTCTTTGGTGATGATGCCAGTTTCGGTGACACGCTCAATACCGTCAGTGACTAATTCCGCGTTAGGCTTTTGAATAGCTCTATAAAAGGTGGTATTGATGATGACCCGCTTACAACCTACCTGATAGTTTGGTTGTAATTTTTCACGCAATCTCTTGTCTTTTATACTGAATCTTAAGTTGGCTTTGCATAAAAAATTTAATACATGTTTTTGTATAAAGTGACCGGTTACTGCTTTGGTAAAAAAGTGCTCTAAAAAAGCTTTTCCCAGATTACGATGCATTTTTGTGAGCAAAGGAAAACGGGTCATCAATTTTCTCATGGTTTTTGAGAACGTAAAATCGGGTAAATGCATTAACCATTGTGGAGTGCGTTGAAAAACAGACACCTTAGCCCCTGTATTGATGAGTTCGGGGATAGTTTGTGCGGCAGTGGAGCCAGTACCGATGACACCAACACGGGTTGAGTCTGATATTTTTACGTCGTGATCCCACTGTGCAGTATGAAACTTAGCGCCTTTGAAGTTATCAATCCCTGGAATATCTGGAAACTTAGGGTGATGCAATATACCCGTCGCACACACAATAAAATCTGCTACATAAGTTTGCTCTTTACTGGTCTTAACTGTCCATTTACCGCTGTCATAGTGCGCATCGGTGACCTCTTCATTAAAGCGAATGTCGCGCTTCACGTCATATTTATCGGCGACGTTTTCAAAATAATCTTTAATTTCTGGTCCGCGGGCAAAAAAACGGCTCCAGTTTGGATTAGGCTCAAATGAATAGGTATACATGTGAGCGGGCACATCGCAAGCGCTCCCAGGATAGGTATTTTCTCGCCACGTGCCGCCCACTGACTCTTTTTTTTCTAAAACAACAATGTCAGTAATACCCGCTATACGCAGTTTAATGACCATTAGCATACCCGTCATGCCTGCACCAATGATGACAACTGACGGGTTACGTTTTACTTGGCTCATGAGGTACCTTAAATATTATTATCGCGGTTCGATATGGCTACTTTGAATGTGATTATGCTGTGTTTCACAACTCAAAAATAATTAACGTAATAATTAACATAATAATTAACATATTCATTACATATCTAGAATAGAAAATTATTCATCATTGATCTATGGTCTAAATGGACTTATATTTGTTATTTTAAGACACATCCATCACACATTATGCCAATTCGTAACATTACTAGTGTACAAATCATTATTGCCTATGGCGGTGAGCTGGGTATTGATGTGGACCTTTTACTGCAAGGCTCGGGGCTGGTGAGCTCTCAACTAACCGCTCACGACGAGCAGATTGAAGACAAACAAGAGTTGCATGTACTTAAAAATTTAATGATGAATTCCACCAGCCCATTTAAGGTAGGAATGGAATTGGGCAGCCGTTATCACCTCACCAGTTATGGCATCATGGGTTATGCCTTGTTAGCGAGCAGCACCCCTAGAAAAGCGATTGAATTAGGTTTACGTTTTTTAGATTTAACCTATGTCTATTCAAAAATTGAGTTAATAGAGATTGGTCAGGATTTATCTCTTAGATTTTCATGTGATATTGCTGGTGAATTAGGAATACTTACTTTAGCTAGGGACATGATGGGCGCTGCTATGATCCAAAGAGAAGTGTTTGAAAGTGGCTATTTACCTATAAACTTACAATTCACTTCATCTCAACCACCGGACTTATCGCTAGATGCTCTGCAGAAATTATTGGGGGCTGAAATTCAATTTGGAGCAAATTATAATGGCATTACTTGGGTAGCCAAGCAGATGGATCTCCCCTTGATAAAAGCGAATGCTGCAACCGCTAAAATATGTGAACAACAATGCAGTCAGTTACTGCAGCAAAAACAAAATTGGAAACCCATAGAGAAGCAGGTTAAAGACACTTTACTGCACCTCGGCTTAACCTCGTCTATGCAAGATATAGCAGATTATTTATCCCGAACGACTCGCACATTACATCGCCAACTAAAACAAGAGCAAACCAGTTGGCGACAAGTACGTGATGAGGTGCGCATAGGCATAGCAGAAGAGCTATTATCAAACCCAATGAAATTGGATGAAATTGCCGAGCGACTTGGCTTTAGTGATGGGGCTAATTTTAGCCACAGCTTTAAGCGCTGCAGAAATATAACGCCAAGCCAGCACCGAAAGCAGTCAAAGAATAATTAAAAAGCACACAGCACTTGGGACCTTATTTTAAAATATAGAAGTGCCTTTATTATCAACTTCATTCTAACAAATGCGAAAAATCAGTAAGGAAAGAAGTGAATTCATAGCTATTACCCATTCCATCCTCGCAACCTAGTTTTAGAAATATTGAAGGACGCATAACTAGTCACTGATTACATGGCCTTATTCTATTATTTATCTAATCCAAACGGGTTATCTATATTATTGCTCGGCTCGGTAAACCAGCGTGGTCCAGAGTCTGTCATATAAAAATGGTCCTCTAAACGAATGCCAAACTCATCAGGTACCACCAACATGGGTTCGTTACTAAAACACATACCTGTGGCAAGGGGGGTTTTATTACCACCAACTAGATATGGCCATTCATGAATGTCTAAACCAATACCATGGCCAGTGCGATGCGGACAACCTGGTGTTTGATATTCTGGTCCTAGACCTTGTGATGCTAAGTAACCACGAGCCGCATCATCCACAACTTCACAAGGCACGCCAATTTTCGCAGCATTAAAGGCAGCAAGTTGTGCATGTTTTTCAATATCCCAAAATTCCCTCTGCCTAGTTGTTGGCTCACCAAACACATAACTACGGGTAATATCCGATAAATAATCGTGTACTTTACAGCCCGTATCTATTAATACCATATCACCTTTTTTTAGTACTTGAGCATCTTTCACACCATGGGGGAAAGAGGTGGCGACCCCAAATAACACAATACAAAAATAGTTACCTGGCGCACCCACTTTTTGGTGCGCACGTTTAATAAATGCTTCTACTTCTGTGGTGCTTATGCCAGCATAAAGCATACTGGCCGTAGCTTGATGTACAGCCAGGGTCATGTTCATTGCAGCTTGCATTAATGCTATTTCGTTTTCTGATTTGTGCATTCTACAATGGGCTGTAACGGCTTGTGCGTTGATCAGGTTTAAGCCCGTTTGGGCTTTATTGATACCGTCGAATATAAAGAACTGCGCGCTTTCATCGATACCAATAGTGGCGGTATCAGCTATTTTTAATTGTTTTAATACCTCTACAAATAAGCTGTACGGGTTTTGGTGTTCTTGCCATCCGTGTATTGGCCCGTCTATAACCTTAAAGCCATTTAGGCTGCCTATTTCAAAATAGGGCGCTATGTATTGCACAATACCAAAGGCAGGTAATATAGCGCCAACCAGGCGCTCACTTGCATACCATTTCATGCCTGTGAAGTATGTAAGATTAGTACCAGCATTTAGATACACAACATCAATATTGTTGGCTTGCATATACTCTTGGGCATTAGCAATGCGCGTGAAGTATTCTTCAGGCTGAATAGGAACAAGCGTTTTGGTCATATCGCTTAATGAGGCTAAAGCTTGCTCTGGTGTTTGGGTGCCTATACCAATGGTCATCATTTTATCCTTTTAGATACTCACAAATTACGTAATCGAGTATCGTTTTTCGTGCTGATTAAGCAACATAATATCACCCCTTTGTGCAAGTTAGGCTGTAAAGAGCGTAATAACGTTTTCTGTAACCTTCAATTAGTAATGACGGTATTATTTTTATGTGTTGAGCCCACCTCAAATATTAATCGACAACTGTGGAGCATCATTATGCCTAAGCACTTTTACAAAAATATCAAACTTTATGTTGACCAAGAAATTACGTTTGCGAAGAAAGCGAGAAAAGTGAGAAAACAGGGCAACGTGAGTGTTGAGTTTTAACATTTAGAAAATACCCATGTTCTTGGACAGGCATCCACTTTTTTACACACCAAAGTGCATTTTTTGATGTTGTTCTGGGCTGTTAGGCAGGTCAATATTAAAAAAGGTTTAGATCAAGTAATGCGTATAGTTGGCGCAGCAACAAAAACCACCATTGGTTTTATCCCTTTTGGTAATAGTGAGGGAACTAACATTAGCCCTTTTAAGGTATTAGCTGTGACACCTAAACTCGCAACCATTCTTGCTAAGGCTAACGGGCAAACACCTACTGACTAGCTCAGAGCTAACCACAATCCTACACCTATCAACAAGGTGCCAGAAATACCGTTCATCCAACGTATATTATTGCCTTTATTAAGCAGGGTTTTTAATCCCTTGCCCCCTGTTGCATAAATCAACATACAGATAAACTCGCTAAACATAATAATACCCACCAGCGCCAAAAGCTGAAACGTAATAGGTTGAGTTGCATCGATAAAAGGCGGCAAAATAGACAGCATAAACGCCCACCCTTTAGGATTAGCGATGGCGGTGACAAATCCTTGTGATATTAGGGCATAACGATTAAGTGCTAAGTCCATCTCTGAACTTAGGGACAGATGCGTTCCCGACCAATACATTTTGCACCCTAAATACATTAGATACAGTCCGCCTATCCACTTAAACCATGTGAACACTGTCGGGTAATTCAGCATAATTGTAGCTGCGCCCATCACTGCCGAAACAGCAACTAAGGCTACACCGAATACTTCGCCTAGCATCATCCACAACGTTCGGCGCAAGCCAATTTTTAGTCCTAATGTCATGGCCAGCGTCATACACATACCGGGTGTAATGGAGATAAAAAACATAGTGGGGATAAATACGGCTAGAGTAGCGAAGGTAGGCATAAATGCTTATTAAGTTTAAATCTAGCGGCATCTTACGGAACAACAGATATTTTTGGAACTGAATAAAATATTGGTTTTATATCGTTTTAACGGCAACTAACTCTGTTGGTGTTCGCTCCACTTGATAACGTGGGGATCAAATCCCTTATCCAAAGTAGGTTTAACGATATTAAAATAAGGAGATATATCAAAATCTCGAGGTACAAATAAAGTGTGATGGCGAATTTGTAAGACTTCGTTGTAATGCGCTTTATTATAAGAATGTTTGGTCTTATCAAAAAAGATATCTGGCAATATAGGATAACGAATTGACTGGAATGTCTGGGCAATGAACGAGCTGCAAATAGCTCGGGTTGGATCACCGCTCCCAAGGATAATCATTTTTCTGCGCCAACGAATCGGCACTGGTGGCGTTTGAACCAGATAACGCATTAAATCAAACACATTCTTCATATCGTACTGATATCCAACTTGAGCCAAAGCGAACCCAATAGCATTATCTATTTCTTCATCATTCAACCCTACTGGACGACAGATTCTAGTATCTAAGTGTTCATAATGACTCAGAGATACTGTCCTTATACCATCGAGAACATCGGCTTCGACTAAGGTGACATTGTCACAATTAGGGACTGTACTCTTGCTATCATCGGCGATGCATAAAGCAGCATGAGACCATGTGGATTGAGTAAGGAATTTAATTGCTGTGCTGATCCTACTTGAGCCATCAACTAACAATACATCGCCCACCCTTATTGTGGAGGCCAACAATTCTGGTTTGCAGGTTGATGGTTGAATAAACCCGCTCGGTTTATCCAAATACGCAGCTAACCCACGGCCAATTTTATTCAATAAACTCATTCAACATTCAGTCCTGTGCAAGTATTTCTAATAATTCAATTTCAAGTAACTAATTAGAAGTTTCCGAGCTGAAATTGCTGATACAACGTTTGCCGTCGACTTCCATGGTTTACAGACTGGTATCTCTACACAGATCTTTTGATATCGTGAATTGAGTTAATACTATATTACCATCTTGATAAAACCGCTCCTAGTTAGTACTAAAACTTTGCCCGTAAGTCTGTTGTATGCCCTGTTCCTTTGTAACATCTCATAGCGGAAAAGACGACAAAGATGGATGCTAAGATTACCTTTTAGCTCGCTCATTTTTGTTAAAAATGTATACAGCACGCTTTTTTTTATTCACCATAAGCAACATCGCAAATGGCCTAGCCATTATTAGGAGATTATTATGCCAACACTCCACGGGGTGTCTGCTTCACCTTATGTTAGAAAAGTACAAGCTGTGTTGAATACCAAAAGTATCCATTACACCATTAATCCGATCATACCATTTGGCGAAAAAAGTGAACTGTTATCACTTAATCCTTTAGGTAAAATTCCTGTATATCAGAATGATGAAGTGACATTGGGCGACTCGTCTGTTATTTGTGCTTACCTGGAAAAGAATCACCCAGATACGCCACTTTATCCAACAGATGCAACTGAGTATGCCAATGCGCTTTGGTTAGAGAAATATGCTGACACTCATTTAACACCTTCCCTAGGCACAATTTTTTTTCAACGAGTGCTTAATCCTAAAATGTTTGGAACCCCAACTGATGAAGAAGCGGTGGCGAAAGTGATCAACGACGATGCACCAATCATCTTCGATTATCTAGAAACACAGCTTGGTAACAATGCTTATTTTATTGGTAATACCTTAAGCATCGCAGATTTTGCTATTGCGTCACCTTTTGTTAATGCTGCTGCAGGTGGCTTGAAAGTGGATGGTGCTCGCTGGCCGAATCTTGCAGCGTTCGTATCTCAAATGTTCGCTAACCCTACTTTTAATGAAAAAATCTTACTTTAATTTTTATAATCATTTAAATGCGAAGGTAAAAGATAAACCGACTCGCGTAGCTACACCCATACTAGATCGGTTTTGCTTCCCAAAAGATAAGCAACGAAAACGAATAGGTTAATAATTTAGATGCAGCTGCCATGCTTTAAATCCATTAAATGATGCGATTTTCTGTGAAATACAGCAATTATCTTCAAACTCCTTCAATAAACCGCATTCCTCCGCAGTTCCATTCACCCCCACACTCCATACAGCTCCATTCAAATATCTGCAATTAACTGCATTTAGCTTCATTACGATACATTTCAATGCACTTAGCTGCAATATTCTAAACATTAGCATTCATGCTGCTTGTTCAAATTCCAATGGACCTTAATCTCTAACAGCTGATGTTGTTTGGTAAGGAGGACAGAATAGCTTCTTAAACTGCCCTTAAGCTTTTTTAAGCTGACCATCGCAATCCAAAAACGCACAACACTTTATTTAAGTGTGTTGGCTTACATAACGATGCAATTGCTGCAAATAGTCGTTTTATCTAACCAAGCGACTTAAAATGCATTACCATTTAATCAATTGATTTTAATGATATTAAGGACTATTTCTATTATCTGGTTTTGATTAAACTAAACAACTTTTTACAAAACATTCAGTTTCTCATTTAAATGCGAAGATAAAAGATAAACCGACTCGCGTAGCTACACCCATACTAAATCGGTTTTGTTTCCCAAAAGGTAAGCGACGAAAACGAATAGATCAATAATCTAGATGCATCTGCCATGCTTTAAATCCATAAAATGATGCGATATTCTTTGAAATACAGCAATTATCTTCAAAATCCTTCAATAAACCGTATTCTTCCGCAGTTCCATTCAACCTCCCACACTCCATACAGTTCTATTCAAATTTATGCAATTAACTTCATTTAACTGCATTTAGCTGCATTTAACTGCATTTAACTGCATTTAACTGCATTACGATATATTTCGATGTGTTTAGGTGCAACACTCTAAACATTAGTATTCATGCTGCTTGTTCAAATTCAAATGAACCGTAGTTTGTAACAGCTGATGTTGTTTGGTCAGGAGGGCGGAATAGTCACTAGAACTGCCATAGGCTTTTTTAAGCCCACCATCGCAATTCAAAAACACACAACACTTTCTTTAAATGTGTTGGCTTACATAACGATGTAATTGCTGCAAATAGTCATTTTGAGTCGCATTATCCAACCAAGCGACCTTAAATGCATTGCCGACCAGAGTCACTATCTGGTTTTGATTAAACTTCCCTTCTTTTTGCAACTCAATCAGGTTCTCATTTAAATAAGCCCTAAAATAGGCAGGATCGTCTGAATTGATGGTGACTAACATGTCTTTTTTAAGCATTTTATGAATTTCATCTGAGGTAAGTGATTGCACCACAAATTGATTGGACACTGGGCACACAGTCAGTCCTAACTTTTTGTGTTTGATAAGCTCACACAATACTTCACTTTCTAGTGAGTTGATCCCATGATCGATACGATCAACCTGAATATCGCTAACACATTGTTTAATATGCATCAGACTATTTTGCTGATTAACATCACAGTGCATTGTGAGCTTTAACCCCATTGCTTTTGCTTCTGAAAATACCTCAGCAAACTTTACTGGAGGGTTGTTCCTCTCATCAGAATCAAGCCCCACCCCGACCAACCAATTGCGATAAGGCTTGGCTAACACTAAATGTTGCATGGCAGACTCCGCACTCATCTCTCGCAAAAAACACATAATAAGCTGGCTTTTAATACCCATTTTTTTTTCTGCATTTACTTGAGCTTGATGGATACCGGTTATCACGGTATCAAAGCTGATCCCTCTGGAGGTATGTGCTTGTGGGTCAAAGAATAGCTCTGCATATAAGGTTTCTTGGCTTCTGGCTTTGGTCAAGTATGCGAAGGTCAATTGGTAGAAATCATCCTCTTCCACCAGCACATTCATGCCTGCATAATAAATATTTAAGAATGATGGCAAGTCATGAAAGTCATAGGCAGCCACTAAGGCCTCTGGTGTTTTGTAGGCCAACTCAGCCCCATTTTTTTTGGCAAGTTGAAAGCTTAGTTCTGGTTCGAGTGTCCCTTCAAGGTGAACATGTAGTTCTGCCTTAGGCATTTTCTCAATAAAATGTTGCATATCATATTTACTCACTATTGATTACGTATGAATAAACTAAGCAACTTTGGTACCCATTAGCTTAGCCCCTATTTTACTTATGCTAACAAGCAAAATATGTGTGATGTTACGAGTCAAAATCACGATTAGAGGTAAAAATGCACTTTTAAGGGGCAATATATTTGAAGTGAAGTGAACGATTCAATACCCTAGTACTTACAACCGCTGATTAATTCCTTTCGAAACTAAGAAAAGGTCCATTAAAAGAAATGCTTGTTGGATAGAAAGTGGAATGTAAGTTAACTCGAAAACATAAGAAACATGGTTTTTACTCACTTTGCGATGTTTCTTATAAGTATTTAAATTAAATACTCACTCGCTTATAAGGACGATATTCTGGCATCCAGAAATTGCGCTCAATACGCTCTTCTAATATTTCATCTGATACTTCTAAAGCCAGATTTTGCTGCATGGCTATTTTTGCTACATCAAAGGCAATTTTTCTACTCAATTGAGCTATTTCGCACAATGCGGGGAGTAACTCACCTTGCCCCGTTGCAGCAAGAGGGGAAGCTTCGGCCAGAGCGGCGCTGGCTGCCATTAACATCTCGTCGCTGATTAAACTGGCTTTTGCTACAATGACGCCTAAACCAATACCAGGAAAGATATAACTATTATTACACTGAGCAATGGGATAAATTTTATCTTTATATTTAACAGGTTTAAAAGGGCTGCCCGTTGCAACAATAACCTTACCATCCGTCCATTCTATAACCTGATGTGGTGTTGCCTCAACTTGCCGAGAAGGGTTACTTAAAGGGAAAATAATCGGCAATTCACAATGTTTTTTCATATTACGGATAACCTGTTCCGTAAACAGACCCGCCTGACCCGACACACCGATTAAAATATCCGGCTGTGCACAATTAACTACATCCAACAATGACGCAAATTCACCACTAAATGACCATTCTTTAATGGCATCTTGAGACTGAACAAGACGTTGTTGGAAATCTCGCAAATCTTGCATGCCTTCAGTCAGCAAACCAAATCGGTCAACCATAAATACCTGGCCCCGGGCTTGTGTATCTGAAATACCTTCTTTGCACATTTGTTGAATAATTTGCTCTGCAATACCACACCCTGCGGATCCTGCACCAACAAAAGCCACTTTTTGTTCAGACAAATTGGTATTTTTACTTTTACAAGCGGCCAATATAGTACCCACTGCGACTGCAGCGGTGCCTTGAATGTCATCATTGAAACAGCAAATTTTGTCTCGATAACGTTCTAGTAAAGGCATCGCATTAGGCTGAGCAAAATCCTCAAATTGCAGCATAGCTTCAGGCCATCGGCGATTAATAGCTTTAATAAACATATCTACAAACTCATCATACTCTGCTTGACCAATGCGTTTGTGTCGCGCGCCCATATACATAGGGTCGGCTAACAATTTTTCGTTATTGGTCCCTACATCTAGCATAACGGGTAAGGTATAAGCAGGACTAATACCGCCACAGGCAGTGTACAAAGATAACTTACCAATCGGAATACCCATTCCGCCAATCCCTTGGTCGCCCAAACCTAAAATACGTTCGCCATCGGTCACAACAATAACTTTCACCTTACGCTTAGTGGCATTGCGTAAAATATCATCCATTTGATGACGTTCAGAATAGGAGATAAACAATCCACGAGAACTGCGGTAAATGTCTGAAAACTGCTCACAAGCATCACCCACTGTAGGGGTATAGATAATGGGCATCATCTCGTCGATATGCTCTTTAATTAATCGGTAATATAAAGTTTCGTTATTATCTTGAATAGCCCGCAAATAGATATGTTTGTTCATAGGCTCATCAAAACTAGAATACTGCATATAAGCTCGTTCTACTTGCTCTTTGATGGTCTCATAACGGGGCGGGATCAGACCGGTTAAATTGAACGTAATACGTTCATCAGAACTAAATGCGCTACCTTTATTCAGTAAAGGTGTTTCTAGTAAGGAGGGGCCAGAATGAGGAATGTACAGCGCACTTTTTGTAGCTGAATTTGCCATTAACGTATTGTCCTGTTTGTTCGTATTATTATTTCAATTATCACCACCAACTTAGGCCAGTGAAGGGATAGTCTTACTTTAAAATATATCTTCAATCTGGTTTTTACTTTGCTCACCTCGCTCAGCAGGTTCAATAATTTGTTCATCTGCAACAAAAGTTTGAGGCTCGGTACCTTGAGTAAAGTATTCAAACATAGATGTTGTATCGGTTCTATTAGTAAGTTTACCGGTGCCCTTATCTATACGCACTGTGAGCAGATCTGTAGGCATAGGTAACAAATGCTCCGGTTTACCCTCTAATGCATGTTGCATAAACCTAATCCAAGCGGGTTGTGCAGCATGCGCCCCTGATTCACTTCCCACTAAGGCATTACCCATATAATTATATGTTTTTGGGTTTTTATTGATCAAATTCTGATTGGGCATACTGCGACCCAAGCGACGATTGTTATCATCAAACCCTACCCATGCAGTGGCGACTAAGTCTGGTGTAAACCCACTAAACCATGTATCACGCACATCGTTGGTAGTCCCGGTTTTACCCGCGATGTCACTCCGACGGTTCATCAGCACTGCCGCACGCCATCCTGTGCCACGATTATCCCAATTACCATTAATTTGCACAGCAGAACGCATCATTTCTGCGACTAAAAATGCATTTTCTGCACTGATCACTCTTGGAGCAGAGAGAATATTATTGACAGGCTCATCAACTTGTTGCGTTACTCCAAACTCTGCGGCTAAAAGTGCTTCAATATCTTCGGCCTCAGCACTGGTTTGGTTTGTTTGAGTTTCTGCAACACAAGGATCACAAGCGGTTTTTGGGTTCGCTTCCCACAATATGTCACCTATCTCGTTTTCTATGCGTTGAATAAAATAAGGTTGAATTAAAAATCCGCCATTGGCAATGACCGCCATTGCAGTTGCCACTTCCAGTGGTGTGTGGGAGCCAGAACCTAATGATAATGTTTCATCTACAGGAATATCATCTTTATTAAAACCAAAACGGGTGAGGTATTCTGCTACATTTTCCAGTCCTACAGCTCTTAACAAACGCACCGATACCACATTTTTTGATTTGGTTAACGCCACACGCATACGGATCGGGCCATCGTACTCGGCGGGTGAATTTTCTGGACGCCAGGCATTCCCTGAACCAGATTGCCATTGTGTGATGGGTGCGTCGTTTATCACACTTGCCAAAGTGTAACCATTTTCTAGCGAAGCTGAATAAATAAAAGGTTTGATGTTTGAGCCCACTTGTCTTTTGGCTTGAGTCGCGCGGTTAAATTGACTTTGATAAAAACTATACCCACCAACTACAGCTTGTGCGGCACCATCTTTAGGATCAAGAGCAACAAAAGCACCACTCGCCTGAGGGTATTGAGTAAGTTGCCAATGCAAATCATCTTCTCTTTGACGGATTAAAATCAATGCCCCAGCTTGCAATATATCGCTGGCGATTTTAGGCTCTGGCCCTTGTTTGGCATCATTGATAAAAGGTCTCGCCCAATCTAAGCCATCCCAATCAATAATGCTGTATTTTCCTTGCTGATTGAAAATAATGATGTCGTTTTCATTCACTTTAACAACGATAGCGGGATGCATTGATTCGAAGGTTTGTAGTTCTTGCAGATAACTTAACATTTGTTCTTCAGGCCAAGGTTCTGAGTTGTTTAATTCAGATATTGTTTGTTCTGAAAGCAGCTCATCTTTATCTTTGACTAAATCTACTGACCAAAGTTGTTTGACTACCCCATGGTATCCATGACGTTCATCGTAATCATGTAAATTTCTGCGCACAGCTTGTTGTGCCGCAGCTTGCAAATCAGAGGAAGCAGTAGAATAAATTTGATAGCCACCAGTTTCAGCCTCATCTTTACCGTACAACGCAATCATTTCATTATAAATAATATCTGCTAAGTAAGGCGCATCTAAATCTATTTCGGCGCCATACTTTTGTGCGGTGACAGGCGCATTAACAGCTTGCTCAAATTGATCTTGATTGATGTATTTTTCATCCAACATACGAAGCAAAACAATACGTCTTCTCACCACGGAGCGCTCTGGGCGACTAATAGGATTGAGTACCGATGGTGCTTGAGGTAACCCTGCAATAGTGGCAATTTGGGCTAATGTCAGTTCATTGAGTGACTTGCCATAATAGACTTGCGCTGCCGCACCAAAACCGAAAGCTCGGTGGCCTAATTCTACCTTATTTAAATACAACTCTAAAATTTCTTGTTTGCTTAATAGTTGTTCCATATGCCACGCTAAAATGATTTCACGTATTTTACGGATGTATTTTTTTTCGCGGGTCAAGAAAAAGTCTCGGGCCATTTGCATAGTTAGGGTACTTCCACCCTGCCCTTTTTCACCGGTGATAACTAAATTAACTAATGCACGCAACATGCCGATAGGATCTATGCCAGGGTGTTCATAAAACCTGCTATCTTCGGTGGCGATAACTGCTTGTTTTAACTGTTCCGGAATTTGCTCAAGGGTAAGTGGGATGCGGCGTTTCACCCCATATTGGGAGATAAGTTTGCCATCTTTGGTAAAAATGCGCATCGGCGTTTGTAATCGAACGTCTTTGAGAACGTCGACGCTAGGCAAGTCAGATTTGATATAGATATAGGTACCTATCAATATAGTAATACCAACTACAAATGTGACAGAAATAGCTATTAATGAGGATTTAAGTAGTTTCACGGATAAATAATACCAAGGCAAAGTCTAATAAATGTTCTACATTTTATACCTATGTACAGTTATTAGAACCATAAATAACAAAAAATTACGCAATAATGATGCAGTAAATTATTCCTATGTAAATGGATGTCTAAAATTGAAAAAATTATTTGGCGCTAAAGTACAAAAAATGATTGGCCTAGATATAGGTACCCGGTTTATTAAAGCCGTGATAATCGAAAAATCAGGTGAACAATATAATTTGCTAGCTTATGCCTGTGAGCCAATTCTGGGCGATGCTTTTGCAGAGCGTGAAATTAAGGATTTCGAAGCAGTGAGCCATGCGCTAAAAAAAGTAAAGCTTGCCTTAAAAAGTAAATACAAGTCTGTTGCCATAGCAGTATCAGGCTCAACAGTACTCAATAAGATTGTATACATGGACCCGGGGCAGACCGATTACGAACTTGAAAGCCAAATTGAACTAGAAGCGGAAAGTTTGATTCCTTATCCGCTGAACGAGGTTTACATTGACTTCGAAGAGAGAAGTGACAACCTAACCACAAATAATAAGGTTGAAGTGTTATTAAGTGCGGTTCATAAAGAATTAGTTGATCGCAGAATAACGTTATTGGGAGAAGTGGATTACGAAGCCAAAATTGTTGATGTGGAAAGTTACGCCTTAGGTGCAGCGGTTGCATCTTTCTATCCAAGTGAAAAGCATGAAACTGTTTGTTGTATCAATATTGGAGCCAGTCATTTACAAATGTGTGTGGTTAGAGATAGAGAAGTTATTTATACTAAAGATCACAATTTTGGTATGGACGCATTGATCCAAGACCTCACCATGCTCTACAGCCAAGAACGCTCTCAAATTGAACAACAATTAACAGATGACACATTACCAGAAACATGGAAACAAGACGCTTACCCCATGTTTTTAGCTAATCTCCAACAAAATATTAACCGAGCATTGCAAGTTTACATCAGTGCATCTGGCGAAGCTCGTCCTAGCTCTTTGCTGATATGTGGAGGCGGCGGACACCTGACATCTTTACCTAAAGACTTGACTGCTGATTTAGGTATTGAGGTAATGTGTTTCAACCCATTTGCAAACATGGTGATAACAGACAACGTTAATCAAGGTGATTTCGAACAGATTTCTGGACAACTTATTATCGCTGCAGGTTTAGCCAGTAGGAGTTTTCAACCATGGCACATATAAATTTATTGCCTTGGCGCGAAGGCCGCAGGGCTGAGCATAAGAAGAATTACCTGACTTTACTGACTTTACTTGCACTTAGTGCAATTGGCTTAATGTTTACTGCTGGATCTGTGTTAGAAAAAATGACAGATTACCAAAATTATCGAAACAATTTTATTGAACAAGAAACGGCTTTATTGGATCAACAAATTGAGAAAATTAAAAATATCAAAAAAGATAAGGAGGCTATTGAACAAAGAATGGCCTTAATTGAGCAACTTGAGTCAAGCAGAAACGCCGTGCCAATCGTTTTGGATGAGTTAGTTAGACTGGTACCACATGGTTTATCCTTTCGCAGTTTTTCTCGCCAAGGCAATCTTATTGAAATATTGGGTGTCAGTGAATCAAACAACAGGTTGGCAGATTTTATGCGTCAACTGCAAGAATCTACTGTATTCAGTAGTGGCGAATTATCTTCAATCAAGGCGGATACATCCGCTTTAGAAGCAGTCAGTGATTTTAAGCTGACTTTTACTATTAATCCTAGTGTGGCTCCAGATTTCTCAATCATTAATAAGGAGCCAATTAAATGAAATTTGATGTTAATAAATTAAAAGAGGTCAATGATTTAGATTTCGAGCAAGTCGCTATCTGGCCCTTTGAAGTTAAATCTTTAGTCGCAATGTTTGGCATAATTGTTAGTTTAGTAGTTGGGTATTATTTTTTAGTGAAAGATAAACTACCTTTACTTGAAGCAGCACAAAATAAAGAAATAAAATTAAAACAAGTCTACCAAGGAAAATATCGCATTGCGGTTAACTTAGAAGCCTACGAAGAGCAATTAGGTCAATTGAAAAGTGATTTTTCTTCTATGTTAAAATCACTTCCTACGAGCAATGAAACACCCGGATTATTGGATGACATCACGTTAGTAGGCACATCAGCAGGGCTCACTTTTAGATTATTAAATTGGCAAAGAGAGATCCCAAAAGAATTTTATTCAGAGTTGCCTATTGAAATGGAAGTGTTTGGTGGGTATCACAACTTTGGGCAATTTGCTTCAGACATAGCAGGGTTACCTCGCATTGTCACAGTGCATGATTTTGAAGTTACCCAGGAAAGTAATTCCCTTAAGCTCACAGTACAGGCAAAAACGTATAGAACGTCAAGCGAACAAGACACAGTTACAGAAGGTAAAACACAATGAAATATATTAAAATTGTGTTGGCTGCATTACTGTTATGTGGCTGTGAAGCCAAAGTTGACGATTTACAGGTATTTATTGCTGAAGTGAAACAAACAACTAGTGTTAATATTGAGCCTTATCCAGAATTTGATAGCAAACCTACTTTTATCTATTCTGCTGACACTTTGCGCAGCCCATTTCAACGTCCACGAAATACGGGTGCAGGTGTCAAAATAAACGTAGCCGCCCAACCAAATTGTGCACAGCCCGACTTTAACCGTAGCAAACAACCTTTAGAAAAATTTGGTATCGATGCGTTATCCGTTAGTGGGGTATTTCAGTCCAATGGCAAAAAATGGGCTCTTATTCAGTCTAATACAGGAAGTTTATTTAAAGCTACAATTGGCGATTACCTAGGGTTGTTCTTTGGGAAAATCGATTCTATTCAAAATGGCACAGTTTCTTTTACTGAAATGCTGCCCGATGGAGCTGGCTGCTGGCAAAAAAAGCAAGCCACACTCATCATGCTTTCGAAGGCAGGAGAAAATAATGTCTGAGCGTTTTATTTTTAACAAAAAACTTAATCGGACTAATCCAGTCTGGTATTGGTTAATTGCGTTAACTTTAAGTCTATTCGCATTTAAATCGCTAAGCCAACAAGAAACGGTTGTATTGGTTGATCTCGAACCTCAGGTAGATAGCGTTTTTCGCTCCGAATTGCTAGATTTGCAGTTTTCGCGTTTACCCAGTGGTGGAGCCAAAGCGTTAATAATGTTTAGTAATGAAAACTTTCAGCTACAGTTAAGTAAAAGTGGCAAAACCCTAAGTTTGGTTTTACCCAGAACAAAACTCGCCAACGAACAATTGTTTAAACTCGATGTGGTAGATTTTGCAACACCGGTCAATGCCATTGAAACGTTCCAGGATGAAGAACAAACCAGAGTTGAATTTTCACTTCAGGATAAGATATCTTTTCGTCACCAGAAAAAGGCTAACAGCTTAAGCATAGAAATTGAAAAACGTACGAAAGATGCGCCAATAGAAGGCCAGCAAACTAATTTTTCTGGCGAACCTATTTCACTTGATTTTCAAGATGTACCCGTCCGCCAAGTACTGCAAATTATTGCTCAAGTTAACAGTTTTAATTTAGTCACAGCTGATACTGTGACCGGCAATGTGACTATCAGTTTATCTGGTGTTCCTTGGGATCAGGCTTTAGAAATGATATTAAAAATCAAAGGCTTAGACAAAAGGCTTGAAGGAAACATTTTACTTATTGCACCCACTGAAGAGCTGACTGCTCGTGAAACTCAGCAGCTGCAATCCAAACAACAAGCAGCTGAACTCGCACCATTAGTTTCCACAAACATACAAATCAATTATGCTAAAGCACAGGATCTTGCATTAATTCTCAAAGGTACAGAAAATAGCATTTTAACACTCAGAGGCAGTGTGGCAGTTGATGAAAGAACCAACACACTTTTACTTCGTGATACTCAAACATCAATCGATGAGGCCAAAATCCTAGTCGACGCCTTGGATATTCCTATTAAACAGGTATTGATTGAATCTCGCATGGTGACCGTAAGAGATAATGCAAGCGAATCATTTGGTGTACAGTGGGGGTTAAGTGAGACCATAAACAACGGCGCCATATCAGGCTCATTGACTGGTGCTGATTCCGTTGCCAGTGGGATTGTCCCTTCTATAACAGACAGACTCAATGTGGCGTTACCAGTGAGCAGTCCAGCTGGGCGAATAGGAATACAAATAGCTCGCCTACTAGACGGCACTATCATTGACTTGGAGTTATCAGCTCTTGAGTCAGAAAACAAAGGTGAAGTCATTGCAAGCCCACGCATCACAGTTGCTAACCAACATGAGGCTTATATAGAACAAGGTACAGAAATTCCCTATGTAGAAGCAACCTCTAGTGGTGCTACATCTGTTGAATTTAAAAAAGCTGTATTAAGTTTAAAAGTCACCCCCCACATCACTCCGGATAATCGAATTATCATGGATTTAGTTGTTACTCAAGATACGCGAGGCGACACAGTATCAACCTCTACAGGCGATGCAGTTGCTATTGACACCCAAGAAATCAGTACCCAAGTATTAGTTGAAAATGGAGAAACCATAGTACTCGGTGGAATTTTCCAACAAAGCTCCTCAAACGATGTGCGAAAAGTACCACTTTTGGGGGATTTGCCTGTTGTGGGTTACCTATTCAAAAACACATCAGAAATATTAGAAAAACGTGAGTTACTAATTTTTGTGACACCTAAAATACTAGTGGATGAATTGTGAACCAAGTGACATTTGTCGAAGTTACCACCTAAATTCGATTCAAAAAAACAGTTTAACCACTTGATTAGGCCGTTTTTTTATTATTCCTGCTGCATAACCTTTACAAAGCTTGCAAAATTCATTGTAAAACTGAGATAATCGTTAAATCGAAATTTTCGACGAGGTCTGGTTAATCCATAAAAGGGTAGCCGAACAAAACTTTCTACCCCTTAAACATAGTTGTGAAATAAGCAAAAATGGCTGAAAAACGTAATATATTCCTTATAGGCCCCATGGGTGCTGGTAAAAGCACAATTGGTAGGCACCTAGCAGAAGAACTTCATTTAGATTTTTTTGATTCCGATCAAGAAATCGAAAGACGCTCGGGCGCAGATATCGCTTGGATATTTGACCTTGAAGGTGAAGAAGGTTTTCGTCTGCGTGAAGAAAACATCATCAATGACTTAACTGATAAACAAGGCATTGTTTTGGCAACGGGCGGTGGCTCGGTGGTCAGTAAAAATGTCAGAAATAGACTATCAGCACGAGGCATAGTGGTTTATTTGCAAACTACTATTGATAAGCAGGTCGCTAGGACCCAACGTGATAAACGTCGTCCGTTATTGCAAAAAGATGATCCTGAAACGGTATTGCGTAATCTAGCTGAAGAGCGCAATCCACTATATGAAGACGCCGCCGATTATATTGTTGATACCGATGATCAGAGTGCTCGTGCTGTGGCTAATCAGATTATTGTTAAAATTGGTCTGTAACTCTTCTTTTTAATATAGCAATTATAGGGCTAGCTACTTATGGCAACACTAACAGTTGAGTTGGGTGAGCGTAGTTACCCTATATTGATTGAAGCTAATCTGCTTGATCATCCTGAAGTTTTGACCACACATCTCACCACTAACAAAGTAGTAGTCGTGACCAATGATGTGGTTGAACCACTTTACTTCCCCATTATCAGTAAAGCCTTAGTAGGCTACGACGTCAGTAAAATTGTTGTACCTGATGGTGAACAACACAAAAACCTACAAAGCTTTGAAATTATCATTTCAAAGCTTTTGGAAATGTCTGCAGCTCGTGATACCACATTAATCGCATTAGGAGGTGGTGTAGTAGGTGACTTAACTGGTTTTGTTGCTGCTAGTTTTCAACGGGGTATGCCCTTCATCCAAATTCCTACCACCTTATTGTCACAAGTGGATTCATCCGTAGGCGGAAAAACAGCAGTCAATCACCCGTTGGGTAAAAATATGATTGGCGCATTTTATCAACCCAAAGCAGTTTTGATTGATACTAACAGTCTATCCACTTTGCCTAAAAGAGAGTTTTCTGCAGGCATGGCTGAAGTCATTAAATACGGAGTGATTTATGACTCCGATTTCTTTAAATGGTTAGAAGAAAATCAAAAAGCCATAAAGCACAAACAATTCGCAGCGTTGCAATATATGATTGCCCGTTGCTGTGCAATTAAGGCAGAGATAGTCTCTATTGACGAAAGAGAATCTGGATTAAGAGCAATATTAAATTTAGGCCATACATTTGGCCATGCCATTGAAGCTGAAAAGGGTTATGGCAACTGGTTGCACGGCGAAGCTGTCTCAGCAGGCATTGTTCTTGCTTCTGCAGTTGCAACTAAGATGAATTGGCTCGAAGCGTCAGAATTCAGTCGTATCGAATCTTTACTGCAAGCATTTGATTTACCTACAGTTGCACCTAGTGAAATGGCATATGAGGACTTTGTCCGACATATGCGCCACGATAAGAAAGTGCAAGCTGGGCAACTTTTTTTTGTCATCCCCAAAGGAATTGGCAAAGCGCTTGTCACAAATGAAATATCTGAAGAGGTATTACGCGTCATTCTTTCTTAGGACTAATTTTTAGTTTTTTGTATCGATATAATAAACATTACTACCTAGGTATATGAAAAATGGTAGCGTCAGAACTGAAAAACCGCTGAACAAATGACTAGAACCATTTAATAATCATAATGGTTCAATCTTGATAAGCGTTTTTCAAGCTGAAAAAATGCCCATTAAGCTTGTAAAAGAGCTGTGGGATTTAGTCTTACAAAGTCGCTTTGCGAACAACAAACAAAACCTTAATGTATTGCTAATGGGTCTCTCCGATTGGGCCGAATCAGCTAAGTCATCTTTGGGGGCTAAATCCAAAGAACAACCCATAGTGTTAACTAGCCAAATTGACATACAACCCGCTAAAAGTCATGAATTTTCTGATGTAGAGTCATTTATTCAAGATAAACGTAAAAAATTCGCGCAACGTATAAAAGAACGAAGTCATAAGACTTTCGAAGCTAAACCAATTTATAAAAAGTGGTGGATGGCCACTTTACTCAGTCTGTTTTTTTTAGTCGTTTTTATTGGGATGCTGGGTTGGCAGTACTCAGAAAAAGTGAGTGCTATGCGGTCATATGTTACCGATTATATATCGCCTCAAGAGCAAACTGTTGTCCCTTCTGATGTCTCCGAGTCTGAGTTAGTACAACAGTTATTCTCGACTCAAACTGCTCAAGTAGCATCTCAATTTGATAGAACTACAGTTGTTTCAGAAAACATACCAAATTTGACTAAAGTGGGTATTAAAGAACTATTAGTAACAGATTGGAACTCGGCCATTATCAAACTTAATGAGCAGTCAAATAAAGTACTTTTGCAAAGCTACAATATTGATGAAAAACTGAATACACAAACGAATCGGTCTTTAGTGCCAAAGCAGCCCGCCATAGTTGAGGACATAGAAGCACAAACTGACACTGTCAATGACTATCAAATCGAAGATAAGTTTAAGGTAAACATTACACCAATATCTTCACAAAAAGGAGAGCGGTTAGCTAATACTGAACAAATCCAAACTACCGCTTTTCTTAAACCTGAACCTGGTATGTTGTTGGCATTACCTAATAAACATTTTGTGATTCAAATAGCAGCGATGGCTAATATTATTATCTTGCAAGATTATGTTAGGGAACAACAGCTCAGCCAACAACTGTGGTTATATAAAACCCAACGTTATAATGTAGATTGGTTTGTATTACTAAAAAACCAACATTTTTCCTCAATAGAAGCTGCCAGAGTAGAAATAATCAATTTGGCAGATGCAGTATTAAAAAACACACCTTTTGTTAAGAGTATTGAGCAAGTCAAACAAGAAATAAGCGTCTCTGAGCCTTAAGCTATTTGTTGTTTTTGTCCAGTACCGTTACAATTCGGCTTCCTAAGCTTGCGGCTCCAACTTGGTTGATACATTGGCAGTAACGAAAGATAAAAAAAACAGAGCCTTTTTGAAATGGGCCGGCGGTAAGTACAAACTTATTGAAGACATAAACGCTAAACTTCCACAAGCGAAAAAGCTCATTGAGCCATTTGTTGGTGCAGGCTCGGTATTTCTCAATACCGATTATTCTAAATATGTGCTTAATGATATTAATCCTGATCTAATTAATTTATACAATATCGTAAAACACCAATCTACTGATTACATAACAGACAGTGCCAAGCTGTTTACTTCAGACTATAACGAAGAAAAACGTTATTACCAGATGAGATTAGAGTTTAATAATAGTGAGGACATCTATGAACGGGCGGTGTACTTTCTTTACTTAAATAGGCATGGCTACAATGGGTTATGCCGTTATAACAATAGCGGAAAATTTAATGTGCCTTTTGGTAGGTACAAAGCCCCCTATTTCCCAGAAAAAGAGCTGTCGTTCTTTGCAGAGAAATCCCAACTAGCAACATTTACATGTGAATCATTTGAAAAGGTTTTCGCAAAGGCACGAAAAGGCTCAGTAATATATTGCGACCCTCCTTATGCACCCATTAGTAAAACAGCTATGTTCAATAGTTATGCTACTGGTGGATTTACTTTGGATAACCAAATTAAACTTGCATCATTGGCCCGGCGCACAGGTTACGATCGCAATATTCCAGTGTTGGTTAGCAATCACGATACTGAATTTACAAGAGATATTTATCAAGGTGCTGAGCTGACTAAACTTCAGGTCAGTCGTTTTATCAGTCGAAATGGTAATACTAGATTAAAAGTAGCTGAACTATTAGCACTCTATCAAGTAGGCTAACTGGGGCTAGGCCTCAAGATTTCCTGAGCGTGACAATAACTCAAGTAAATCAATAAAATGGAATTGGTAAGAGCTAGAGCGTCCTGAAAACCATTGCGACCAACTCACGCCTTGGGACTGTTCTGTAGCGCATCTATTTACAGGATGACTAACAGGTAGCTGCTGATCTAGGACAACATTGTCTAGATCTCCACAAAACATACTTTTGCTGTCCAATGAGACCTGAGAAAAACTCAACATAGCTACCGCAGCTATACCACTTAACGTCATTCCGCACAGGGTTAACAACGATTTTGACTTCCTGTTCATAATGATGTCCGCCTAATCATACTTGGTTATATTATACCTGTAATCCACCAAGCGACAACTGCACTTCACCTGAAATGTTCGGCACTCCATCGTTAACCTATGGATGTAAAAAAGGCGCATTAAATGCGCCTTTTAAAAAACTAACTCATTAAACCAAGACTAAAGCTCGAATGATTTACTAAGTGAGAAATACATGGCTTCGTCATCATCAAGATCAGAACCACTGAAGATTACGCCTACACCCACATCGAAACCACCAACTTCAGTACCGTATGCTACTTCAAAGTATTCACCTGAAAAATCATCTCCCCAAGAACCAAAAGTACCAGAGATACCATTATGCTCTATTGTAACACCGGTAAATGTATAATCTGCTTCTGAAATACCTAAATCTGCGTCATCATCTTGAGTACCAATACTATACTCTAAACTGAACATGCCGAAACCAGCACTGAGGTTCAATTCATTGTAGGCACTATCAAAATCTCCGGTGTACTGGTAGGTTGTTACACCAGCACCAAGAGACAAACCACTATCGAGTTCAATACCATAACCAGCATAAAAGTCGATTTCTAGTCCGTCATCTACATCTGCAGCCCAAGTACCTAGATAAAAACCTCCGTTTTCGTAATCCAGACCGGCACTTGCCGAGCCACTACCTATTTGTTGGATACCACGAAAGTGATACTCAGAAACAAAACCAACGTTTGCGCTAACACTACCTTCTGCTGACGCGATTTGACTGGCACTAGATGCAATTAAAACGGCGGTGGCCATAGCAGTAATTTTTAAAGTTTTCATGTGTGTACTCCGATTGTGTTTTCAGTAATTAAATTAAGTTTTGTGACAGATTATTTTTGTTTTATTTACTGAATAACGCAAATCTGATGCCTAAATTTTCCCAACCAAACACCACTTAATAAAAATCACTTATCCTATTGTTTTCATTAATAATTATTTAAAAAAGAAGATGTTTTGCAAGACACTCCCACAGCATTTGAATACTTCTAATGCACCATAAAAGGACAATGTGTCAACATTGGTGCAAAGAGGAGCCTTTTGTCTATTTAGATTTTTCTGTAAAGTAACGTCTTTTGCTGGCAAGGAAATTGATGAAACCGTATTTAATAGCCCCGTCTATCTTATCCGCCAACTTTACCAAGTTAGGTGAAGAAGTAGACAACGTGCTCAGTGCTGGCGCAGATGTCGTTCACTTTGACGTCATGGACAACCATTATGTGCCAAATTTGACTATTGGCCCGTTAGTTTGCAAAGCATTACGTAAACATGGTGTCACAGCGGATATCGATGTTCATCTTATGGTGCAACCAGTGGACGATATGATAAAGCAGTTTGCCGATGCTGGGGCAAGCTATATAAGCTTTCATCCTGAAGCATCACTGCATGTGGATAGAAGTTTACAACTGATTATCGATTCTGGTTGTCAGCCAGGTTTGGTATTTAACCCCGCTACTCCATTACAACATCTTGATCATGTGATGCATAAGTTACATCATATTTTATTGATGTCTGTTAACCCTGGCTTTGGAGGTCAATTTTTTATCCAAAATAGTTTAAGCAAACTAAAACAAGTTCGCGCATTAATTGATCAATCAGGCTTCGATATTCGATTAGAAATTGACGGCGGCGTAAAAGTCGATAATATTCGCGCCATTGCAGAAGCAGGTGCCGATATGTTTGTAGCAGGCTCTGCTATTTTTGGCCATGGGGATTACCAAACAGTGATTAACCAAATGCGCTCTGAACTTGCTTTAGTTAATTAACCTTTCTTTCAACACTATTTATAAGTAGAACCGATTAACATGACAAAACCAATTGTACTTAGCGGCTGCCAACCTTCAGGCCAACTCAGCATTGGTAATTATATGGGTGCACTTCGTCAGTGGGTCGATATGCAAGAGGATCATGACTGTTTATATATGTTGGTTGATTTGCATGCGATAACCGTAAGGCAAGATCCTAAAGTCCTGCATCAAGCCTGCTTAGATGGGTTAGCGCTATATATAGCGTGTGGGATTGACCCCGCTAAAAGTATTGTTTTTATGCAGTCTCATGTACCAGAACATGCCCAATTAGCTTGGTTGATGAATTGTTATACCCAGATGGGTGAGCTCAATCGCATGACTCAGTTTAAAGATAAGTCAGCGAAAAACACGTCTAATATCAATGCTGGCTTGTATTCATACCCGGTATTAATGGCTGCAGACATTTTGTTATATCAAGCCAACCAGGTACCTGTAGGCGATGACCAGAAACAACACCTAGAGTTGGCTAGAGATATTGCCTCACGCTTCAATAATGTTTATGGCAACATTTTTAGCATACCCGAACCTTATATCCCCGAATTTGGTGCTCGAGTGATGAGTTTGCAAGACCCAACAAAAAAGATGTCTAAGTCAGACGATAATATTAATAATTTTATTGGCCTATTAGAAGATCCAAAAAAGATTACTAAGAAAATTAAGCGTGCAGTCACAGACTCGGACGACCAAGCACGCATTTACTTTGATACTAAAGAGAAACCTGGTGTATCGAATTTATTAAGCCTATTATCATGTGCCACGGGTTCCTCAATAGAAAAACTGGTACCTAGTTATGAAGATAAAATGTACGGTCATTTAAAATCAGATGTGGCCGATGCAATAGTTGCCTTACTAGAGCCTATTCAGCAAAAGTATCACGCGCTGAGGGGCGATCAAACTGAGCTTAATAAAATAATGCGTGAAGGATCAGAAAAAGCCAGCCAACGTGCAGCCTTTACCTTAGCTAAAGCATACGAAGCGGTAGGTTTTGTTAAACGCCCTTAAATCAATCACTGGTTAAAACAAGCAATGCTTCTGTTGATTGACAACTATGATTCATTTACTTACAACTTGGCTCGCTATTTTGAAGAGTTGGGGCAAGAGGTAGTGGTGTTGCGCAATGATGAGATCAGTTGTGCCGAAATAGATTCTTTGAGCCCAGAATTTTTAGTTTTTTCTCCTGGGCCTCGTACACCAAATAGTTCAGGAGTAACACTAGAAGCGATAAGGGTATTCGCTGGAGTCATTCCAATATTAGGTGTCTGTCTAGGGCATCAAGCAATAGGGCAGGTATTTGGTGCTAAGGTCATTAATGCAAAACAAATCCTTCATGGAAAAACATCAAAAATTTACCATTCCCACTCCTCTTTGTTTAAAGACGTTTCGATGCCGTTTGTCGCCACGCGTTATCATTCATTGGTGTTAGATGGAGCGAGTATCCCTGAGGGCTTTAAGATAACCGCATGGTGCTGTGATAATGACAACGGCAAGAATGACGCGTTAAGCCAAGGTGGGATAGAAAATAGAGAAGTAATGGCTATCGAACATAACACTCTGCCAATTTTTGGTGTGCAATTTCATCCAGAATCTTTATTAACCGAATTTGGTCATCGTATACTCAACAATTTTCTTACAACAAAAACATCTCCAGAGCGCTGATGTAGCAGTGTGGAAATTGCGTTATATTGATGTAAGATAAATGATGACTTTAATCGTTATTGCACATGAATAAATACATTTAAAAAATCAAGTATTTGGAAGGAAGCCTTAGCAACGGCTATTTCCTGCAAACAAATAGCTTCTGTGGTTGGCGTCCGTCAAAGCTATATTTCAAGCTTTTTGAGATCGTGCTGCGAGAAGCATAATTAGAACTCTCAGTGAAAAAAAATATGAAGAGCATTCTGCTTTGATCGGAATCACTCCATCTGGTCAATTTCTCAACCATCTAATCGATAAATTCGTATTAAACATTATTGCCGACTTAATTGATAAAATATTTATGCAGAGGGTCGTTATCGCTAATGCAATATCTGAAGTGGCTCATAATGAGCCTAGCTTATCTCCCCTCGCTTTAGTATTAATACAAGGCAAAACCCATGCACAATATCGTATGTTAAAAAGGCATAAGCTGGTCAATTTATAGAAGCCTAAAGATTTCATACGCACACTGCATATGCCAACAGGCTCCTTATAATTACTTTAAAAGACAGATTTGCTAACACTTACTTTAAGTATGGATAACGATTAATTTTTTTAAGCATATTCATGCAACACCACTAAAATAGTTAAAACTCCAATACTGGCATCCAGTATTGGAGTTACTTGATACTGACGGTGAATACTAGATTGCCAGCGACTTAATAGTTATTCACTTTTCATGCAAAACTAGATGCACCCCTTTAAAAATGGCGCTTTGCTTTCAACATGCATAAAGACAAGTGTCAAACCTTCTGCCATACTACTGCTCTTTTTTAAATCAAGATATGACACTAGTAAGGCAATATTATGAATGTAACTCGCGACATATTTAATGAAGTAATGGTTCCTAATTACAACCCAGCAGCAATCATTCCGGTAAAAGGATTAGGCTCTCGTTTGTGGGATCAAGCAGGTACCGAATACATCGATTTTGCTGGGGGTATTGCAGTCAATGTGTTGGGCCATTGTCATCCCGAACTCGTCTCCGCATTAACAGAGCAAGGCCAAAAACTGTGGCATTTGAGCAACGTTCTAACCAACGAGCCAGCCCTTCGCTTAGCCAAAAAACTAACCGATGCCACTTTTGGCGAAAAAGTATATTTTGCCAATTCTGGTGCTGAAGCCAACGAAGCAGCATTGAAACTAGCCCGTCGTTTTGCCCTTGACCACTTTGGCGAGCAGAAAGATCAAATTATTTCTTTTAAACAAGGCTTCCATGGCCGAACCTTCTTTACTGTCACAGTGGGTGGACAAACTGCTTATTCCGATGGCTTTGGTCCTAAGCCAGGTGGTATCGAGCACGTAGATTATAATGACTTAGCCAGTTTTGAAGCATTGATATCCGACAGAACCTGTGCGGTTATGATGGAGCCATTGCAAGGTGAAGGCGGCATAATCAGTCCCACTATTGATTTTGTAAAAGGAGTACGTGCTTTGTGTGACAAACACAACACCCTGCTTATCTTTGATGAAGTGCAATCCGGTGTTGGTCGTACTGGGGAGCTTTTTGCCTACATGGGTCTTGAGGTAATACCAGACATACTCACAACCGCTAAAGCACTTGGTGGTGGTTTCCCAATTGGCGCCATGTTAACAACCACAGAAATTGCCAAACATTTAAAGGTAGGTACTCACGGAAGTACGTATGGCGGCAACCCACTAGGTTGTGCAATAGCAGAAAGAGTCTTGGATATTGTTAATACAACAGAAGTGTTGAATGGGGTAAAACATAAAGAACAGCTTTTCCGTAAGGGATTAGAAGCCATCAATAATCAATACCACTGTTTCTCAGAAATTCGCGGTAAAGGTCTTTTGTTAGGAGCAGCATTAAATGAAAAATTTTCTGGTCGCGCTAAAGAATTTTTAGTTGCCGCCGCTGAAGAGCATTTGATGTGTTTGATTGCAGGTGCTGATGTAGTGCGCTTTGCTCCGTCACTTATTATTCCTGATGAAGACATTCAAGAGGGGCTTGTACGTTTCGAACGAGCAGTGGCAAAAGTAGCTGGCGCCGACGTACTCTTTAAGTGAGTAAGCGAACATGAAAATTATTCGCCCCATTCATCCGGATGATTATTCATCACTGAATGAGATTGCCCAAGAATCTGGTGTAGGCTTCACGTCGTTACCAGTAAACGAAATTTTGCTTAGAAGTAAAATAGGTAAGTCAGTTCAAGCTTTTGCAAAAGAGGTAATCAAACCAGCAGATGAAAGTTATCTGTTTGTGATGCAAGACCAAGAGACCCAAGAAGTTCTAGGTACTAGCGGTATTGTGGCCGGTGTAGGCTTAGACGATGCATTTTATCATTACCATCTAAGTAAGGTAGTGCATGCATCACGTGAACTAAAAATTTATAACAATGTCGATATTCTTACCTTGTGTAACGATTACACCGGTGTCTCTGAAATATGCACATTATTTTTGCGGCAAGGTGCCAGAGAAGGCTTAAACGGGAGATTGTTATCCAAGTTTCGTTTTCTTTTTATGATGGAACACAGAAACCGTTTTGCTGAAACTATTATCGCCGAAATGCGCGGAATTAATGACGAAAACGGTCAATCACCTTTTTGGCAATGGTTAGAAGAGCATTTCTTTTCGATGGACTTCCCTACAGCTGACTATCTCACTGGAATTGGTCAAAAACAGTTCATCGCTGAGCTTATGCCAAAATATCCAATTTATGTAAGCTTGCTAAGCAAACAAGCCCAAGCAGTGATTGGCCAAGTACATGAAAAAACCAAACCCGCATTACAACTTCTTGAACATGAGGGATTCAGTTGTAGAGGTTATGTAGATATTTTCGATGCGGGTCCCACCGTTGAAGCAAACTTAATACACATCCGAAGTGCCCAAGCTAGTATAAAAATGCAGATTAAGGTGACTGATGAAGTTAATGATAATCAACAAAACTTTTTTATAATCAATACTAAAGTACAAGATTTTCGTGGCGTGTGTGCGCCACTCTTTATCGATGTTAATACTGAACATGCCACTATTGGTCAACAAGCCGCTGATGCACTCGGTGTAAGCGATGGCGACAACATTCGCTTTGCTCCTACTCATTTCAGGACATAATCATGAATAAGCATACACATTTTATCACAGGCAACTGGTTAGCTGGCGAAGGTCACGATATACAATCAGTTGATCCTGCAAAGAAAAAAATAATTTGGCAAGCTAAATCAGCATCCCAAGAACAAGTTGATGCTGCCGTCAAAGCTGCCCGGTTGGCTTTTATTGCTTGGAGCAAGCTCACTTTTGAAGAACGATTGGTTTATGTCAAAAAATTTGCCGAATTACTCGGGCAAAATAAACAAGCACTTGCTTTAACTATCGCTCAAGAAACCGGCAAACCATTATGGGAAACGGCAACTGAAGTGGGCGCTATGATAGGTAAAATCACCTTATCTGAAAAAGCCTATCATGAGAGAACTGGCACAGTAGAAAATGCCATGCCATTAGGTAAAGCATTTATTCGGCACAAACCTCATGGTGTGGTGGCAGTATTTGGCCCATACAATTTTCCCGGACATTTACCAAACGGACATATCGTTCCTGCATTACTAGCTGGTAATACTATTGTATTTAAGCCAAGTGATCTTACTCCCGTTGTTGCAGAAAAAACCTTAGAATTTTGGCAGCAAGCCGGTTTGCCTGCTGGAGTATTGAACATGGTTCAAGGTGAAGTAGAAACAGGCAAAGCACTTGCCTCTCATAGAGGATTAGATGGCCTGTTTTTTACCGGTAGTTCGCGAACTGGTAGATTGTTACACGAACAGTTTGCTGGACATCCCGGAAAAATATTAGCCTTGGAAATGGGCGGAAATAACCCACTTATAGTCAAAGATGCGTCTGATACTAATGCTGTGGTACACGATATTATTCAATCTGCATTTGTCACTTCTGGTCAACGCTGTACTTGCGCACGTCGTTTGTTTATTCAACGAGGTGCAGCTGGGGATGTCATCATAAAAAAATTGATTGAAGCCACCAACAATATTCAAGTAGGAATGTATGATGCCGAGCCACAACCTTTTATGGGTGCGATGGTTTCACAACATGCAGCCTCTTTGATGGTCAAAGCACAGCAGCAATTGATCACTCTTGGCGCGAATACCTTAGTCGAACTCAAGCATCTGGATACTGAGTCTGGTTTTGTTAGTCCAGGTATCATTGACGTGTCTGACATCCTTAATGATATGCCAGATGAAGAGCATTTTGGTCCTTTACTAAAAGTGATTCGTTATAGTGATTTTGACCAAGCCATAGATGAGGCCAACAATACTAGCTTTGGATTGTCAGCAGGTTTATTAGCAGATAACCAGACAGACTATCAACATTTTTACCAACGTATTCGTGCTGGTATAGTCAATTGGAATAGGCCTATTACAGGCGCTAGTGGTGCCGCACCTTTTGGCGGGATTGGCGATAGTGGTAATCATAGAGCAAGTGCTTACTATGCTGCTGACTATTGCTCTTATCCGGTTTCCTCAGTAGAACTGGAAAAAACAACACTGCCTGGCAGTTTGAGTCCAGGATTAAGTATTTAATTTTAGAACAAGAGTTTTAGCACTATGCATAACAAAATAAATAGCTTGTTTAGCCATTTATGGCAAGACTATTTAACCATTACGCCTTCGGCAAAAAAAGTACATGACTTATTGGAAGGATACGAGTCTGAGCATTCAGGTAAACCGTCTAAGTTAGTTAATGACCATATTGCACTGCGCACTTTTAATATTGAAAAAATCAACTTAGATAAACTTGCGGCACACTTTTTAGCACTAGGTTATTCAGAAAAAGGTCAATATGCCTTTGTAGAAAAAAAATTACGTGCTAAACACTTCGAACATACAGATGATACTTACCCCAAAGTGTTTATTAGTGAGCTTATTGTTGAAGAAATGCCCTTGGATATTCAACAGATTATTCTAAAAATAACTGATAACATTTCTGATGATGCGGCGTTACTGGATAACTTTCTGTATTCAGGAACACATTGGCAAGTCAGCCCACAAGAATATGAACTTTTAGTTGCGCATTCTGAATACGCTGCCTGGATGTCAGCTTGGGGGTTTAGAGCCAATCATTTTACAGTGAGTTTAAATCACATGGGTCATTTTCAATCTCTTGCACAGGTAAATACCTTATTAAAAAATGAAGGCTTTATATTAAATTCTTCAGGGGGTGAAATAAAAGGTGGCCCACAAGTGCTGTTAGCTCAATCATCTACGATGGCAGACAAAATCGAAGTTGAGTTCAGCAATGGCAAAAAGCTAATACCTAGCTGTTTTTATGAATTCGCTCAGCGTTACAAGATGCCTACAGGTGAATTGTACCAAGGCTTTGTTGCGGCTTCTGCAGATAAAATATTTGAAAGTACTAATAGTTGATTTTGAATAAGGTGTAATAAAAAAGCCAGTTGTCACTCAACTGGCTTTTTCATATTAATGCAACCCCAGGACTGACTCTATACAGTAAATGAAGCACCGCAACCACATGTAGTCGTTGCATTAGGATTGGTCACTAAAAAACGCGAACCTTCTAACCCTTCTGTATAATCTACTTCTCCGCCAACTAAATATTGAAGGCTCATAGGATCAACCACTAAAGTCACTTCGTTTTTATCTATGGTGGTGTCACCTTCATTAACCTTTTCATCAAAAGTAAAACCATATTGGAAACCAGAACATCCTCCACCAGTCACATAGACACGTAGTTTTAGGTTTGGATTTTCTTCTTCTTCCACCAAAGTTTTTACTTTTCTAGCGGCAGCATCAGAAAATTCAATAGGTAACGCAATTTGCACTGTCATAACTTGCCTCGGTGAAAAATTTAATAACTGTAACCAAGCAGATTATCTAGTGCTTGACTAATATGGTCAAGTATTCACTAAGACTAATTAATACCGATTGCGTTATGCTTATCCTAGTTTGGATTAATGAGCCAATCGAATACTGTCGTTAACTGACCTTTTTTACGTTTAAACTGAAAGATATCGGCATGCACAGATACTTGTTCTGGCTGAAAACCTTCTGGTAATCTGAATTCCCCATTAATCACTTGAAAATATTTAAAACTAAAAGTCAGACTTTTTTGCTCGTGATCAGACAACATAGCGTCTAATGCATATTGCTTAGCTTTGCCATTTTCACTGCCTATCAAAGTCACGTTTAAATTTCCCTTAAGAGTATTTTTGGTTTTGGTTTGTTGCATCAATACTAATTCAAACCGAAAAGAATTATCACTTAAAGCAGGCTCTAGACTAAACCCTTCAATCAGAAATCCTTGTTCATTCAGTTCTGGTGCCATCACTTGTTGATAAAAAGCGAGTTGAGTGCGTAACTCTTTTTCAACATCAATACTTTTTTTAATTTCAACAAAATGTTGCTGTTGAGTCAGTTTTGAAACTTCAAGTTCAACCCCTAAAATATTTAGATTTTTGGTCAGTTTCTCATTTTCTAGCTTAAGATTTTGAATACTTTTTTCATGGGTGAATATTGTTATTTGTTGTTGAGTGTAATGCGCGTTTCCCCAGAAAAAACCAAGATAAACAGTGGCCACAATCATCACAATTAGGATCAAATAAAACTGAAATGCACCAAGTTTGTTCTTTAGCTCAGAAATAATCACTTTATGCCCTTTTAAAAGCTGCAAAGTTTTTATAGATGGCAGGATAATATCATTTAGTGGTTTGAAATAGTCGATTGATTTGTCAAAAATTCATGTTTTTGGCTCTGATTAATAGATTAACTTTATAAAATACAAAGGGTTGTGATAAACTACTACTTTTCTCAGTTATCAGTCCATTTATAATTGTGAACCTCAACGCTTTTAGACAAGAACTTGCCACTCCACGTACATCTATTCAGCTGTGTATCATCGGCATCGTAGGTGGAACTTGTGCTGCTTCTTTAATTATTTTATTTCGTTTAAGTGTTGAATGGCTACAAATATTATTCTTACCAGAATTAAATCAATTCGCCACTTTAGAGCCATTGATGCGCTTTCTTCTGCCTTGTTTAGGTGCTATCGCTATAGTGCTCATTGCCTATCTGACAGGATTTAAATACTATCGAATGGGGATCCCTTTTGTTATCCATAGAGTTAAGCACTACTATGGGCAGATTCCATTTAGAACAGCCATTAACCAATTTTTCGGTGGCACTTTAGCGTTAGTTTGTGGTTTTTCAGTAGGCCGAGAAGGGCCATCTATTCATCTAGGTGCATTCGCCAGCAGTTTTTTTGGCCAATGGCTGAAGTTTCCCCACAATAGTATTCGCGTTTTGTCAGGATGCGGTATTGCAGCCGGTATTTCAGCTTCTTTCAACACACCTTTTGCCGCTATAATTTTTGTTATGGAAGTTGTATTACGGGAATATAAAATCCATGTTTTTATTCCCGTAATGCTTGCAGCGGCTTGCGGCACAGTATTAACTCGTATTGTATTTGGTGAGGCACAAGAGCTGTCTTTTATTCAATTCAACGAGTTTAGTCGGTGGATTTACCTATATTTAATCATTTTTGGCATCTTATTAGGTTGTTTAGCCACTTTGTTTAACAAGACATTGATGCTGGTTATCAGTGGGTTTAGTCGTATTAATATGGTTCGTCGATTATTAATTGCGGGGGTAATTACTGGCGCAGTGGGATATATTTTGCCTGATGCATTAGGTGCACATTTCCACTCCGCACACATTCTAATAGCACAAAATGAAAATATTCAACTGCTTATCGCAGTAGTAGCGGCAAAATTCTTATTGACTATTTTTGCGATTGGCCTAGGGATCCCCGGGGGCATAATAGGCCCAGTGTTTGTTTTAGGAATGCTCAGTGGCGTTGTGCTTGCATTTCCACTGGGCTTTTTCTTAGATGATGTCAGTGACTTAAATGGCAGTTTTTCGCTGTTGGGAATGGCAGGACTGATGACCGCTGTTATTCATGCACCATTAGCAGCTTTATCAGCTGTGATGGAATTATCCTACAGCCCAGAGATGATCTTACCGACTATCCTGGTGATCGTGCCTGCATATGTCACTTCGACCCAGTTTTTAGGTAATAGTTCTATTTTCACTCAGCAACTAGATTATCAAAAGTTACCTTATACTATTTCTTCCGTTATGGAATCATTACAAAAGACTGGCGTATTAGCCGTCATGGACAAAGAATTCAAACTGCTTAATGCCGACAAAAAGCCACTTATCAGTACCTTAGATAAGGAACATCATAACCCTGTAGTACAATATAAGGTTGATACAGATGGAGCAGCTGAATATTCATTAGTGAAATATGACAAAGGAAAAGAAGGAGAAACAACACGTTTAATCTTTATTCCGATGCAAGGAATCCACTTTCAGGCTACGCTAGCTGAAGTATATAGCTTACTTGAAGTTAACAGAAAGGGGGCTGTGTATATATTTTCTAGCACAGAAGAAATAGTAGGTATTATTACTTGGAAAATACTTAGACATCACCTGCATAAAGCAAGTTACTAGGAAGCACAATGACTTTACTTTGGATAAAAGCCCTACACGTATTTTTTATGGTTGCTTGGATGTCGGGCTTGTTTTATTTGCCTAGATTGATGGTTTATCATGCTCAGTCAGATGTTCAAGCAGTGAAAGAACAGTTCAAGATAATGGAAAAGCGGCTGTGGTTCTTTGTCACGCCTTTTGCCGTATTGACCTTGGTGTTTGGCGTATGGTTAATAAATTTGTATGGAAAGGATTGGTTCGTAGCGGCCAAATGGTTACATATTAAACTTTCCTTAGTGACAGTTTTATATGCATACCATGGCTATTTATTTGTATTAGTGCAGAAATTTTCCAAAGATGAAAACACTCATTCTTCACGCTTCTACCGTTTTTTAAATGAAGCGCCTGTCCTTCTTGTCTTGGCTATTATTGTCTTAGCGACTGTAAAATATTTTTGAGCACGAGCTATGACCTATAACCTATAACCTATAACCTATGAAACTCAAGAAAATCGACATGGATGTCAACCAACAGCGCTTAAGTAACAGCAGATAAAACTTATTTAGTATTTAAACAATAACCAAGATCTGAAGATTACACTCAAGCCTACGAGGAAGCTAAAACTGACCCAAATACCACAGATTAGAAATTCGACTATTAATACAACAACAACAAAAAGCTTCAAATCAGTTATTTATTCAACAGACATAAATATGACGGCAGTATTTAATCCTATCCTAAGAAAATGTTATCATCGGAGATCTAATAATGAGTTACCTCGATATCATATGCTCATATTCAATTCATTCTACTTTTCGAAGAGTCAAAATACATGTCAGATAAATTAGCCGGTTGCTACACAGATATTCTTTCAATCATAGGGGAAGACGTGAGTCGTGGTGGACTTGTCGATACGCCAAAACGTGCGGCCAAAGCCATGCAGTTTTTAACTGATGGCTATCAAAAAGATTTAGATGGTGTTGTAAATGGAGCTATTTTCGAAGCAGATACTGATGAAATGGTCATCATCCAAGACATTGAGTTCTACTCGTTGTGCGAACATCACATTTTACCCTTTATAGGTCGTTGTCATATTGCGTATCTACCTAATGGTAAAGTGTTGGGACTATCAAAGTTTGCTCGAATTGTAGATATGTATGCAAGACGTTTACAAATCCAAGAAGGCTTAACCAAACAAATTGCCGATGCAGTGCAGAAAGTAACGGGGGCATCAGGTGTAGGGGTTATAATGGAAGGCAAACACATGTGTATGATGATGCGCGGTGTTCAAAAGCAAAACGCATCGATGATCACCTCAGTAATGCTGGGCTCCATGCGCACATCTGATGCAACCAGAAACGAGTTTCTACGCTTAATAGGTAAATAATTATTTAGCGAGTTAGTGCAGTCATACAACTAATGGCATGAACTTCCTATATTTAAACGCCTGAGATAAAAAATCTCACTAATTTGGTGCAATTACGGTAAATAATTCCGACTTGGCCATTTCCTACTATTCCTTTGCACTTTTATAGTGCGGAAACACATTCATATAAGAGTAATGTTATTATGTTAAATAAAATCAGCATCTATTTTCTTCTTATCTCTAGCTCCTTACTAATTGCAAACAGCTCTTTTGCAAAAGATATTAACGCTTATGGGCCAAAAGAGTTTACAGATGAAAATAAATGGACCGCGATTGTTGCCGCCTACGCCCCAGAAATTAAAGCGATTGATGAAGCATTCAGTCAACTGGCTGATGCCCAAATCAATCAAACGCTTACCATCAGGGGGGTCAAATACCAACTGGGCTCTTACAAAGGCGAGCCAGTGGTAATATTTACTACAGGTATCAGTGTGCCTAATGCGGCTATGACGATGCAGATGGCGCTGGATTATTTTCCTATTGACCGAGTGGTAATGATGGGTATTGCCGGTGCTGTCAATCCTGATTTTCAGCCGGGTGACATCTCAGTACCAGAACGTTGGTATTTTCATGATGAGTCCGTATATGTCAATCCTGATCCCAAAAAGGCCGGCAGCTTTGTATTACCCGACTATTATGAAAACGCGCTTCAAAGATACAAAGAAAGACGCGAACAAGACCCACATTCACCCGCTTATGAAAACTATGGCTATATTCATCCAGAAGAAATGACAATAGTTAAACAGGGCTGGGATAAACCTAAGCAAATGCCCTATTTTAGCGCCACGCCTGAATTAATCGATTTGGCTAAAAAAGCGGTTAAAGCCGTGAGTCCAATCAATATGCCTTCAGGGAAACCTATTCAAATCAAAGTGGGCGGTAATGGTGTCACCGGTTCAGTATTTCTTGATAACGCAGAATACCGTAATTGGTTACAACGGGTGTACAGTGCCGAGGTGACTGAAATGGAATCAGCTGCTGTTGGACAAGTATGTTTTGTTAATAATGTAGACTGGGTAATTATTCGTTCTATTAGTGATTTAGCTGGCGGGCAACACGGCAAAAATGTTGAAAATGTGTTTGATGGTATTGCTTCAGGTACAGGCACGAAATTAATGATTGGCCTGCTTGATCAAATTGTTGCAACACAATTAGCCCAATAACTGGCCAATAATATTTTTTGAAACAATTAAGCTGATATAGGGAATTTCACAAAGGGTAAGCTGATATAAAAATAGCTGTGTGATTAAAAAGGAGAGGGTGTGCAATTATCAGTCAAACAGATTAGAAAACAATACGCTGAAGTACTCGCCGTGGATGATTTATCTTTTGAAGTAAAATCGGGAGAGATTTTCGCTTTACTTGGACCTAACGGTGCAGGTAAATCATCTACAATTCGTATGTTAATCGGCTTGACCTATCCTGATACTGGAGTGATTTCATTTACAGATATTGAAGGTCAAAAGATACCCAAATTAGTCAGTGGCGACTTTGGGTATTTGCCTGAAGAACGAGGCCTATATCAAGAGAGCAACATTCAAGACACCCTAGTTTACATGGGGCAGTTAAAAGGGATGACAAGAGCAGATGCATCAGAGCAGGCCAACATGTGGCTAACCAGCTTCGATTTAGCAGAACGACAAAAAGACCAACTGAAGACCCTATCCAAAGGTAATCAACAAAAAGTGCAATTGATCAGTGCCATCATTCACCGACCCAAAATCGTCTTTCTTGACGAACCTTTTTCCGGTTTAGATCCCATTAACCAAGAAAAAGTCATATCATTTCTGCAGTTGTTAAGGCAACAAGGGACCACTATTATTCTCAGCGCCCATCAAATGTCCTTAGTTGAAAAGTTAGCCGACAGGTTTATGTTGATGAATAAAGGTAAGGCAACGCTATATGGTTCAATTAAAGATATTCGCCAAGCCGCGCAACTAGGCACCAATTTAACGGTGACATTTAGTGATCCAGTCAACATTGAATCCTTTTTACTGACCGAGCAAATCATCCAAGTTATCAGTATTGATACCCATACCATTCAATTTACTTTGGCGCCGTCATGCCATGTTCCTCAGTTTTTACAAAGTATGTTAACCGAGCATCAAATTGAAAGTTTACAAACTGAACAACCCAGTTTACATGACATCTACATTGACAGTGTCAAAGGAGCCACATAATGGATAAGGTGCTATTGGTTGCGCGTTGGGAATTTATGCGCAACTTTAAATGGAAACAGGAACTAATAGGCTATTTTTTAATGTTATTAATCTATGCAGCAATTTTTGCTGTGCAGATGTGGAGCCAATCAAGTACCCAGAAAACCATTAATATAGCCGTTATAGGTCAGTTACAGACTGAGCTAAACAGTAAATTTGTGTTGTCTTCACTAGATACTAGCGTCGAAGAGCAACAACTATTCGAGAAGATAGCTGAATTATCGCTGGATGGTATATTAAAGGTTGATCAGTCAGACGAGTTTACTCTGTATATTGCTCAGCAAAGTGTTTGGCAACAAGAATTAGAACAAGCATTGGTTGCTGAACAAAAAGATATATTGTTAAGGGCGATGGACATTAGCCCGGAACAATTAAAAAAATTACAGAACCCGATATCCATGACGTTTGTAAATCAAGCAGAAGAAGTGGTGGGCAGCAGTGTAAAAGTGCTTGGACTGCTTGCAGCCATTTTAAGTGCGATGGCAGTTTTTACTAGCTTTGGTTTATCACTCACCTCGGTGACACAAGAAAAACAACACCGTATTACCGAACAATTACTCACCTGTATAAGCCATCAAGAATGGGTCGACGGCAAAGCATTAGGCCTGTGTCTGTCGAGTATTAAAAGCTTGTTGACCACATGTTTTGTGATGGCAATTGTGTTTACTGGCGTCGCCGTTTTTTCAGACGGTGGTAGCGAAACTATGAATGTGTCAGCCACAGTAATGATACAGATTTTAATTTTTTGTGTCACAGGTGTGTTATTTTGGAATTATGTATTTGTTGGTTTTGCTGCGACCATAGATGACCCTAATCACTCAGGGAAAACTGGGTTGATGCTACTACCCATGTTACCCGTTATGTTGGTGTTTATTGTGATGGGAGAACCCAATGGGCAGGTGGCCACAGTATTATCTTTAGTGCCTCTTACCTCTATCAGCTTTATGCCTATGCGTATTGCTTCAATGAGTGTACCAGTCTGGCAAGTCGGTTTATCGTTGGTGTTTTTGATGGCAGGCGTGTACTACGTACGTTTATTTGCTACTCGCGTATTCAGAGCCAACATCACCTTGTTTGGTAAGGAGCCAGATTGGGCAGATATTTGGCGCAGTATGTTAAAAAGTAATCCATAGTAATTCTGAAAAAAGCTGAGCATAAGCTCAGCTTTTTAATGATGATGGCATAATTTAACGTTCAACAACTGCATTGTGATATACGTGCTGTACATCGTCACAGTCTTCTAACATATCCATAAATTTGTCAA
>ENA-OQVM01000486-OQVM01000486.1-marine-metagenome-genome-assembly--contig:-NODE-486-length-62327-cov-12.868964_pt1 | contig 62327 bp, 51 predicted proteins | sample MGYA00237776_ERZ505498 | MGnify/ENA primary metagenome ERZ505498 (study PRJEB26159, sample SAMN06265151) | marine metagenome | isolation source: Helgoland LTER site | place: Germany:Helgoland, sampling... | reverse complement strand
TTCACTCAAAACCAAAAAAGATTGCCCTTCACGTTTGGGTTGGTGCGAATGAACGGCCAGTTTTTATTGAACAGGCTAAACTTTTAGCAAGTAAGTGGAAATCAACTTTGACGCTGGAGCCGTCACGCCACCATTTTGACGTAATTGAAGGTTTAGAGGATCCTAATAGCCCGTTGATTAACGTATTACTTGAAAAAAATTGAATACGATTAAGCCGGTGAAATCGGATTAGGGTTTAGAATGGGTGAGATTAATTTTATTTTTGAAATAATTCTGCCAGCAGTTGCTATGTGGGCAATGGCTTGGGTTCTCCCATCTTTATTATCCAGATTTTTAACAGAATCCATTGCTGGGTTAATCGTAAATGGAATTCTTTCATCTACTATAATGATGGCAATTGGGATTGCCTATTTATATTTGGTAATTAGTAGTCCGGAGGTAGATGGCTCCGTCAGGCCAATAGTTGCCTTTGCATCAAGAAGTTTATCATTTGCGCTATTGTGGGCGCCTATTTTGATTTTAAATTTAGTTACACGACCGCAGTATTGGAAGACTTAGATATGGTTTAACTATCTTGGTTAGGTTTAAATTATATCAGGTGTATAGCCTGATAATCCCGCATCATTGTCTTGAAGAATATCTCTAAGAGCGGCGACATCAGGTTTGCTTAATACGGGCTCAAAATCGACCAAACTATATAGTGATTTAAGCATAACCAGACTTCACTTGAGAAGTGCTTAAGTTCCAATAACCCGTAATCCTGATGACTTATTTAATGAACGCATTATTTTGGGTTCCATCAAAAATACAAGCACTTACTGAACTTAATACCAAGAATAGAATCAGTTGGTAAAAAAGAATTAATTAGTTAATCCAACTTATTTCAATGCTCGTGCCAGAAAAGCTTTTGTTTCAGGTCGTTTAGGTGTGCCAAAAATCTGTTCTGAGCTCCCTTCCTCGATGATCTTCCCGTCCTTCAGGAAGCACACTTTGTCCGCCGCTTGGCGCGCAAACTCCATCTCATGGGTAGCCAAAATCATGGTCATTCCTTGGCTTTTCAATTTTAGAAGGACGTCTAAAACATCGCCAACCAACTGTGGATCCAGTGCAGAAGTGATTTCATCGAACAGCATCACTTCCGGCTTCATAGCAAGAGCTCTAACAATTGCTACTCTCTGCTGCTGCCCACCAGATAATTGATCAGGGTAATTATGCATCCGATCTGCAAGCTCAAAACGTTCAAAGAGCTCCTCAATTTCAGACTTAAGTTGGGATTTAGAGAGGCCTTGGACCCTTTTTGGAGCAAGCATAGTATTTTCAAAGGCGGTCATATGAGGGAACAAATTGAAGTTTTGAAAAACCATGCCAATCTTGGCTCGTACGCGCTGTGGGTTAAGGCCTGGTATAGAGATGTCTTCCCCGTCCAAGAATATTTCACCGTCTTCAATTGGTTCAAGCAAGTTAATGCAGCGCAGAAGTGTTGATTTTCCAGCTCCAGATGCACCAATTAAGCAAACCATTTGACCTTTTTCTACGGTGAGATCGACCCCATCACATACGGTATTCTGGCCAAACCGTTTGACCACGCCATGGAGTTCTATTTTGTGCATCAGCGTCTTTCTCGCATTTGGCGTGCCATAAGGTAATCTGCGTAACGTGTCGCTGGTATAGTGACGATCAAGAAGATGATTGCCGCACCAACATAGGGCGTAAAATTTGCAAATAGAGATTTAAACACACCGGCCTGGCGGAAAATTTCTACTGGCCCAATAAAGCTGAGCAGGGACACATCCTTTTGGAGTGCTATCAGCATATTCATCTGAGATGGCACCACATTTCTAACAGCTTGAGGTAGTATAACGTCACGCATGACTTGTCGTTCTGATAGACCTAACGACAAGGCGGCAGATCGTTGACTTGGATGCACGCTGTCAATGCCCGCACGAAAAATCTCGGCTACGTAAGCCGAATATGTTAGAACCAAAGCTAAGGATCCCCAGATAAATGGAGAGTTCCAAGGCCTTGGTAGTCCTAGGCCAGGGATACCAAAACCAATTAGATAAACGGTTAAGATGACGGGTACGCCACGAAATACATCTGTAAAGGCCGCACCAAAGATGCGCAGTGGGAATAAGGCTGGTGACTTTGCATCACGGGCAAGTGCGATCAAAAGTCCAAGAATTGCGATCGCAGGTGCGGACCATGCAAATATCATTACATTGACAGTGAATGCATCCAACAATTTTGGAAAAGTTTTAGCCAGGACAGTTCCATCAAAAAAGCTCTTTTGAACTTTTTCCCAGCCAGGTGTCATAGGCACAAGAATTACTAAAGCCGCAATAACACAGACAGTGCTTGCAGCCGCTATAAGTAATGATTTGAGACGTTGTTTTTGTTCGTAGCGTTCGCGGCGGGTCATCCCCGCCGCTTCAAGAACTGGCATATTATTTGATCAATGGAACACCAGTGGTGTCTTGGAGCCATTTGGCTTCAATCGATGCTAAAGAACCACTATTGATCATGCTTGTTAAAGCTTCATCTACACAAGATTTTAGAGGATTCCCTTCTTCCATTAACATGCCGAATTGGTCAGCATTGTCGCTTGAAGCTGCTGGAAATTGACCAATAACTTTTGATCCCTCAATCATGACTGCGCTTAGAAACAGAGCTGTTGGCAGGTCAAACATTGCTCCATCGATTTGATTAGCGCTAATGGCGGCGTTCACGTCAGCGTTGTCTCCATACAATAGTGGATCATTGGTTGGTTGGATAATGCTTGCTATCTTTTGAACGGCGGTTGTTGAACCAACTGCACCCCATTTTAGGCTCTTTAAAGCTGCAATTGTGGGCTTAGTATCTGTAGCGCTCGCCCCAACTAAAACAGCCATTGGCGCTGTGTAATATGGTAAAGAAAAGTCTACGACTTGATCGCGCTCAGCAGTAATGGAGTACTGCTGCATGTTAACGTCAAAGTTTTTGACACCTGGCTGAATAGCCTCATCAAAAGAGGACCTTACCCAGACTACATCCTGCTCCGCAAAACCCATTTCTTTTGCAACGGCATAGGCAACCGCGGCTTCAAACCCTTGCCCACTTTCTGGTGCATCATCTAAAACCCATGGATAATAAGCTGGGTTACCTGTCGCAATAGTGAACTTGCCCGCCGTAAGGGTTTTGTCAGCAGCACAGTGCCCACCTGCAATTGCATTTGTGGCCATTAAAGCCAATGAAACTGCTGCACCTAAGATTCTTTTTGACATGATAATAACCTTTTCAATTGTTGATTTGCGGTATGGTAGCACTTCACAGAAAGGTGTCTAGGGGTAGTGGCGAAGCTTTCACCTACTCCCCGTATGGAACCCAGATTGTTTTGATTTCAGTACCTGCATCCAACCAGCTATTGTGATCATCTAATGCTGCACCTTGCCATATACGCTTTACATTGCTGCTCGCTTTTTCTTTGACACTACTCGCCACCTCTTGAGTACTTAGGCACCATACGCTGTCTAGGTCCATGTGCGCGCCTATGTGTGCCGCGAGCTCACTTTGCTGGCCAGTCAATATATTAACAGCGCCGGCAGGTACATCTGAGGTCTCAAGAATATGATAAAAATCAGTTCCAGATAGAGGAAATGGCTGACTGGCACACAAGGTAATTGTATTACCTGTCGCAAGTGCGGCTGCCATTGGTGCAACAAGTCCCAATAGTGGTGTCGCATCTGGGCAGAGTGCCGCAATGCGTCCGACTGGTTCACGCATTGCTAAAGCTATGCCACGAATTGGCACTGACTTAGCTCGTCCTTCAAATTTATCCGCCCAAGCAGCATAGCAAAATAATATATCTATGGCGTCTTTGACCTCCTCGAGGCCAGCTTTCCCACCACACATCTCATCAATTCGTTTGGCAAAGCTCTCTCTGCGGGCAGAGAGGTTTTCTGCTACATAATACAAAATTTGTGCCCTAAGGTGTCCTGAGCTCTTCCCCCAAGCGCATAATGTTTGGGCCTGTACTGCGTTTCGAACATCCTTGCGGTTAGCTATTGGCACATGTCCTAAAAATTGACCTTTGGGAGCATATATTGCCTGACTGTATCCTCCGTCAGGCCTTGCTTGTTTGCCCCCAATGTAGAGCTTTGCAGTCCTGTCAACTGGATCAGAACCCGCACTAGTTCCCTTGAAAGCTGCAACGGCTTTCGCGGGTACTGAAGGGTTAGTGGTCTTTGTATATGCTTGTAAACCTTCCCAACCGCCTTCACGGCCAAAGCCACTTTCACGCAGCCCACCAAAACCTGCGGCGGCGTCAAATAGATTAGTTGCATTTACCCAAACCACTCCAGCCACTAATTTTGGAGCAATCTCTAGTGCTAGATTTATGTTTTCAGTCCAAAGTGTCGCCGCCAGCCCATATCTCGTGTTGTTGGCCACCTCAATTGCCTCACTAGGCGTTCTAAATGTAGTAGAGACTAAGACAGGGCCAAAAATTTCTTCCTGCATCAATGTATCAGAAGGCTGAAGCCCTGTTATGAGAGTAGGCGGATAGTAACAACCGTCAGGTACGGTAATATTGGCATGATATGTTTCACCAGCATCATTAGCTGCGACAAGTTTTTTTATTTGTAATAACTGGATAGGATCTACGATTGCGCCCACGTCAATTGATTTATCGAGTGGGTCGCCTATCCGCAGTTTGTCCATCCGTACCTTTAAGCGGCTGTGGAAATCTTCAGCAATAGCTTCATGAACTAAAAGCCGAGAACCTGCACAGCATACTTGGCCTTGATTGAACCAAATGGCATCAACTAAACCCTCAATTGCGCTGTCAATATCGGCATCATCAAAAACGATATATGGAGATTTCCCTCCCAACTCCAAAGTGAGAGACTTGCCGTTAGTCGCGACTGAATCTTGAATTTTTCGTCCCACTGCAGTGGAGCCAGTAAAAGCAATTTTATCTACGTCAGATTCTACTAGAGACTCACCAGTACTACCATCTCCTGTGATTATATTTACTACGCCTGGAGGCACTTCGGCCTGTGAGCAGATATCTGCAAAGAGTATAGCAGTCATTGGAGTATATTCTGCTGGTTTTAAAACTACCGTATTGCCCATGGCTAAGGCTGGCGCAATTTTCCACGCCAACATCAACAATGGAAAATTCCATGGAATTATTTGACCGCAAACACCTAAGGCCTTTCGATCGGGTAGAGCGGTTTTCATTAATTGGGCGTGGCCTGCGTGATGGTAAAAATGTCGAATGGCAAGGGGGATATCAATATCACGGCTTTCGCGGATTGGTTTGCCATTATCTAGTGATTCCATAACAGCTAAGAGCCGAGCGTGTTTTTGCATTATACGTGCAATGGCATATAAAACCTTGGCACGCGCTGGCCCTCCCAAGGCCTCCCATGATGGTTGGGCTGCTCGTGCACATTTTACAGCTTCAGCTACTTCCTTGGCCGATGTCTGCGTCATGCCTGAAAGTTTTTCACCTGTAGCTGGATTGCAAACGGTCAAATCATCACGAAACGGGCCCCACTTTCCGTTAATATAAGGGCCTGCAATTCCTCCATGATTTTTAATCCACTGGAGAGCTGGGCCTCGGTCCTCGGGGGCGGTGCCGTAATCCATTGTGTCAAAAATAGTTTCAATGCTCATAGGATTATCCAATTGGGTGGCGGTGATTTGCAGAATAGGCACCGGTCAGGTGATGTTCAAGCTGGCGCTCAATATCACCTAAAAGTGAGGAGGCTCCAAAACGAAAAAGATCTGGACGTAGCCACCGGTTTCCCAACTCCTCTTTAACCAATGCTAAGTAAATAATGGCATCTTTGGCCTTTGATATACCGCCAGCAGGCTTATAGCCGACGCGGAACCCAGTTCGATCATAGTAGGCACGAATGGCGCGCAACATAACCAAGGTAACTGGTAAGGTCGCGTTTATACTTTCTTTGCCGGTCGAGGTTTTAATAAAATCAGCCCCTGCCATCATGCAAATCAAACTAGCCCGCCCGACATTGCGCAGGCTTCCTAATTCGCCAGTAGCCAAAATTGCTTTAACATGGGCGTCCCCGCAGGCGGCACGGAAGGCCGCCACTTCATCATAAAGTGCTTGCCAGTTTTGTGTTAGAACATGGCGTCGTGAAATCACGATATCAATTTCAGAGGCACCAGCCTTCACACTTTCGTGGATTTCTTCAATCCGCAAACGTAGTGGAGAAAGACCTGCTGGAAAGCCAGTGCTAACCGCAGCCACAGGAATGTCAGTGCCTTTAAGTGCTTCAACAGCAAAACCAACCATATCATGGTAAACACAAACAGCGCCGGTTTTTAGATTTGGTAGGCCAATACGATTAAGAATATCTTGCCTTACTGGCTGTCGAGCCTTTGCACATATACGCCTTACTCTTCCTGCCGTGTCATCACCAGAAAGTGTAGTGAGATCAATGCAGGAAACTGAGCGTGCTAGCCATGCAGCTTGGTGCTCCTTTTTTATTGACCTTCGACCAGGAAAGCTACTGCATCTCCGCTCAATTGCAGATGTATTTGCCTGCAATGCGAGTGCCCAATCAAGATCGAGTTTCATTCCGACATTTCGGGGTTCAATTGTTAGCGGCAAATGCGCAATTGATTTAGAGAGCTGTTCCATCTGACTTATGTGCATGGGTTTTCTCGCTAATTCAAGTATTGTAGCGCGTGACAAATACGATCGAGCAGGATATTTGCAAAATAATGACTTAGAGGTAACGCCATGTCTTTTGATAGATCAGTGAAAATTGCACCATCAATTTTAGCAGCGGATTTTTCTAATTTTGGTGAAGAGATACGCTGCGTTGAGGCGCAAGGTGCCGATTGGATACACGTTGACGTGATGGATGGGCATTTTGTTCCCAATATTACCTTTGGCCCAAATACTTGTTCTTCTATTCGACCGCACATTTCGACGGTAATGGACGTACACTTGATGATTGCGCCCGTGGATCCTTACATTGAAGCGTTTGCAGAATCTGGCGCAGATATTATTACCGCTCACGTTGAAGCGGGGCCACATATTCATCGGACGTTACAGTCGATTCGAGCAAATGGAGTAAAAGCTGGTGTTGCACTAAATCCTGGGACGCCTGCAAGCGCTGTAGCAGATATACTTGATATCACTGATTTGGTTTGTGTGATGACTGTTAACCCAGGTTTTGGGGGCCAGTCGTTTATTCCTCTAGAGGATAAAGTAGCAGAGTTACGCTCTATGATTGGTGATCGACCCATTCATATTGAGATTGATGGTGGCGTCACCGCACAAACAGCACCTAGTCTCGTGCGCGCTGGTGCCGATGTGCTCGTGGCAGGATCTGCGGTATTTAAAGGTGGGTCAGTTTCTAATCCGTCTCCGTACGGTGCTAATATTAGAGAAATTCGCGCTGCTGTTGGCTAATTAAAATATCAGCAAACCCAGTTTCTTAAATTGTGGAAAGACCGCTGCGCAGATCTGTCAAGATTTTACCAACATCGCTGTCGGTTAGAATCAACGGTGGTGACATCAGCAAATTATTACCGCCAATCCGCACCATGGTTCCCGCCTGATAGGTGGCCTTGTGCACCCGTTTGATGGTGCCCATCTCGAGAGGTGCTTTGGTTGTTCTGTCTGAAACAAGTTCAATCGCGGCCATCAACCCATGCCCACCGCGCACATCTCCAATGATATCAAACTCGGATTGAAGGGCTTTCAAGCCGTCATAAAGTTGCGCGCCGCGTGCTGCTGCATTGGATTTGAGGTCTAAACGTAAAGTCTCACTCACACAGGCATTGACCGCAGCCATACCAACAGGATGAGCTGAGTAAGTGTATCCATGCCAGATAGCACCTTCACCAGATTGATCACTCTCAAAAGTTTCTGCAACTTTAGAGTTAACTAATGTTGCCCCTACTGGAAAATAGGCTGAGGTGATCCCCTTTGCTACGGTCATCATGTCTGGCTGAACTGCCCAATGGCGCGCGCCAGACCAATCGCCAGTCCGGCCAAAGCCCGTGATCACCTCATCAGAGATCATAAGAATTCCGTGTTTGTCACAAATATCGCGGGCCAATTTCATGAAGGAAGCATCAGGCACAATTACGCCGCCTGCCCCTTGAATTGGCTCCATAATGAACGCAGCAATAGTTGAGGGATCTTGGAACATAATCTCATCTTCCATCGCTTGTGCTATCATCTGAGCTAGCTTTGCTGGGTCGCTTTCATTAAAGGGATTGCGGTATCCATAGGGTGAGGGGAGATGGAAGCAGCCTGGTAGCAATGGCTCATACGCAGTTCTGAACCTCTGATTTCCGTTAACAGATGCCCCCCCAAAATGTGTGCCGTGATAGCCCTTCTTGAGGCTGAGATATTTAATACGTTGAGGCTGGCCCCTTAGACGATGATATTGCCGGGCCATGCGCATTGCAGTCTCCACAGAGTCAGAGCCGCCAGAGGTAAAAAATGCTCTCGCCATGCCGTCTTGTTTGAAGAAGTTAATGACTGTTTCAGCTGCTTCAATTGCTGGCGCGTTACTGGTTCCAGCGAAGGCAGAATAGTAGGGCAGTTTGAAAAGCTGATCTGCAATCGCTTGTTTCACTACATCATTGGAATAACCAAGATTAGCACACCACAGGCCGCCAACTGCATCAATAGCTTCATGTCCGTCCAAATCGATGATGCGCACTCCTTCGGCCCGGTCAATGATAGTTGGAGCGTTAGACTGCAAATCACCTGGGTGACCCATTGGGTGCCAGAGTTGTTTGGCGTTCAGTTCTTTTAACTCTTGTATATCTTTCATTTCAAATCTCCTGAGACCGTAAAGGGGGTTTCAAACCAATATTCTTCTAAATTTTTGCTAGTGCCTATCCGGTCCACGACAGCAAATAAGCCGGGTGCGAACAAAGGTGTCAAAACACCGTGCCAAACGTTGCGATTAAAATTTATTCCTTGGCCTGGAGCAGTGTGAAATGCCATGGGTCTGCCTGGCGTTCCTTCTTCATCAGGAGCCACAATCACTAAAAAAGGGTTTTGGTTCATTGGTAAAAAGGCCTGTGAGCCTTCCGGATGGCGCTCAACCAATTCCAAGCGATAGGGGAGGCTGCGCGGTGTGGCATTAAACAGGCTGATGCCAGCGCGGCCATCTGGCCCAAAATCTAGTGCTGCCAAATCGTGATGCCGCCCGCACAGGCCCTGATTGATGAGATTGTCTGGGGCATCCTTCAGAGTGATGATATCACCAAAGGCTGCAAAAGCGTTTTTGGTGAGTGGATCGATCGAGATGTCAGGCATGAGGCAAACTTTCCAGAAACTTGGGTTTACCCTAGACCTTCCGTTGAAAAGGTCCAGCTGGTGATTTGCTCATATTGGGCGCCGGGGCGTAAAATGATATTGGGAAAATGGGCGTGAGCAAGTGATCCTGGCCAGCTTTGCGCCTCTAACGCTGGAGCGGCATAGGGGCCATAGGGCGCGTCGTGGTGAGTGTTGTAGTCCGGCGCGTGGATGGTGCCGCCATCGTAGAGTTGCACCCCACACTCCGTGGTCGCCATCTCCATCCGCACTCCCTGGGTTCCGGTCAGAGTCGCTACCGTTGTAAGGGGGCGTTTTTGCGAAGCTATACAGAGGTTGAGGTCGAAAAATTGTGAGTTGTCGCCGGCCATTACGGCCCCGCGGCGAAAGTCATAGGGACTGCCTTCAACTGGCAAAATTTGGCCAGTAGGCATCAGGTTTTCATCTGGCTCGCTGTAGTGATCAGCGTCCATCTGAAAAGTTTGCCCTGAAAAGCCAACCGTTGGATCCAGTGACCAATAGGAGTGATTGGCTGGATTGAAGGGTGTGGGCGCGTCAGTTGTGGCATTTACTGTCATGCGGATCGTCGTCTTATGTACAGTATAGCGCAACTCAATCTCTCTGTTGCCGGGAAAACCCCCCAAGCCATCCTCCAGAGCCAATTTCAGAACCACATAATCTGATCCGTGGTCCGCAATGCTCCAGACTTGCCGATGCATGCCAGTACTGCCTGAATGTTGAGTGAGATCGCCGGAATGGTGTTTCTCAAAAGAAAATACCTTTCCATCGATTTCGGCAGAACAACCTTTGATCCGATTGATTACCGGACCCATCAACGAGCCAAAGCTACTCATTTTTCCCTCGTAAGCTGCAAGCTCTGAACTGCCCAAGGTTAAAGGCCAAGGGACCCCGTTTAACTGGACATCATTTAGTACGCCACCGAAGGTTAATATTTTTATAGCTAGCAGATCTGAGTTAATGCCGATTTGACTGACATCGCAGCCATCTTTGGTGGTCCCAAAAGGGATAATTTTTATCATAGAGGTTCCCAATGTACGCCAGCGGCAGGCAGCATTATATCATTCCATGTGATCGCTTTCGGACCATAGTTAAACCAAAACCTATGTGTCTGAGTGTCGCGAATTCGAATGTCTTGGGGCAGGTCCATGTTAGGCAGGTCTTGCTCCTGCGCCAATTGGATCAGAAGACGCCGCCAAAGACTGGGATCCGGCCAGCCTGCGAGATAGATCATATCGCCTGCGCGCACAGCGGCGGGTGCGCCATCTTCAAGGCGCAAGATCACTGTGTCTTCAGTTTCAATCGCTTCACGCCATTTCTCAAAAGCACCACCACCTGATAGCGACATTGGGGCAAAAGGCGGTAGGCTTTCTACATGGGTGACTTTTGTCTCAAGCCCAGTAATCTGAGGGATCATACCCTCGGGTATGGTCAGCTCATCAGTTTTAGAGCCCGCCCGTGGACCGGTGACAATCACTCCGCCGGAAAGGCTTGCAGGAATAGTCAGAAGTCCAGGCGCAAATGTGATTTTGTAGACAGATGGGTCCACTGTTTTGGGGACCACATCTACTGACCATCCGGCCCTGCGCAACTGGCGGTAGCAGTCAAACACCAGTTGGAAATAATCAAAATCTTTACCCTGTGGTTGTGTCTCCCAGGCATAGGCGCTGTCGTAGTCAAACACCAAAGCTACCTGAGCATCAGCTGTACCTACATCGGGAAGCTCAGCCAATTCTTCAGCAACCTGGGCAGCATCACCTAAAGCTGGCGCCGCGGTTGAGTTGGGCTGCAATAGGCCTGCATGCATCTGCTCCTGTGCAAACGGTGCTTGACGCCAGCGGAAATAACAGACCGTTTCCGCGCCATGCGCGAAGGCCTCCCAAGCCCAAAGGCGTGGCATGCCTGGCAAGGGTGCAGGGTTCCAGGGGGCCCAATTTACTGGTCCAGGTTGTTGCTCCATTATCCACCATCGCCCGTTGGATGTTGCGCGGTAGAGGTCGTGATGGAAAGCTTGAAAATCTGGATCACCTTGGCGCAGGAAATACATCTGGTGATCTTCTGTGGCCCCAACCCGATCAAGTAAGAATCCTAAGGGGTAGCTATCCCAAGAGGAAATATCCAAATCCGCCCCAACATCATAGTGGTCAAATGATGTGATCCTCCCCATGAAATTATGGATGACTGGGGCTTGGGAGTGTTTGCGAATTTCATCGCATTGCACGCGGTTAAATAAAACCACCTGGTCAGAGGTGAATCGACGAAAGGCTAAAACATGGCTGGGATTTGGGTCAGTGACTGTTTGATTGGGTAACTCAAGCTGTTCAAAACTTTCGTATTCCATTGACCAAAATATATTGCCCCAGGCAGAGTTTAGCGCATTGGGAGATTGATAGCGTTGGGCGCACCAATCCTGAAAGCCTTTAAGCGCATGGGGAGAATAGCTAGTTGCGGTGTCGTGACAGTCATATTCATTATCAGTTTGCCAAGCAGCAATATGGGGATTTTTACCATAACGCTCCACCATTAAACGGGCGATCCGACGTGCTTCCTCACGATAACCGTCATGGCTGAAACAATAATGCCGGCGTGAGCCAAATTTGCGGATAACTCCCGCACTGTCATGGGCCAGCATATCGGGATGTTTTTCCAGCATCCAGCGTGGTGGCGTTGCTGTCGGGGTGCCTAAAATAACCTTTAACCCTGCGGCGCCCAATGTCTCAATTGCTCGGTCTAGCCATTCCCAGTCAAATTTCCCTGGTTTTGGTTCCATCCGCGCCCAAGAAAATTCGCCGATACGCACCCAACTCAATCCAGCGTCGATCATGCGCTTAGCGTCGTTGGCCCAGATTTCTTCAGGCCATTGTTCTGGGTAATAGCAAACGCCTAGCGTACGTTTCATAAATTTTCTCCCAAAATCACTTGATGTTCAAATTGTCCAATCTCGGATACTTGGGTCTCAAAGGTTTGCCCATCTGCAGGTGTTAGTTCCTGATTGGTGCGCCCTTCGGTGGCGCTGGTACAAAATAAACGATTGCTGTTACCAGCAAAGGCTGGGCAAGTGGCATGGGCAGCGGGCAGGTCTACAGTCTTTAGTAGTAAACCCTGAGGGCTATAACAGGCTAATCGAGCAGCGCCCCATTGTGCATTCCATATGTTGCCAGTCGCATCGACCACTGCGCCGTCAGGATTTTCGCCGGTCTGCGTTAGGTCTATCAATAGGCAAGCTTCGGAAATTGGCCAGCCCTCCTCGTCCAAATCGACAGCCAGAATTTTCTGGGTTGGGGTGTCAGTGTAATAAGCCGTTTTTCTATCAGGTGCAAAACAGATCGCATTCGGTATCGTGACATTGGGAACCAGTTGTCTCAACTCGCCGCGGTAGTATCGGTAAATGGAACCAGAATTAACTTCAGCATTCTTGCCCATAGTCCCAATCCAGAAACCACCTTGCGGATCTGCGCGTCCGTCATTTGAACGCGTTACTGAATTATCAGACTCCAAATCACAGATTTTTGTTTGTATTTCTTCAACCAGATCGAATTTGAACAGTTGGCTTTCTGATGCGATTAGAATCTGATCTTGGCTAATCCAACCTGCGGCAGAAACATATTCTTCAAATTGCCAAACCCGAGATTTGCTTAAAAGCTGACGGGCTGTGATATCAAACCAAAATAACTCGTGGCGCATCGGGTGCCATAGTGGACCTTCGCCGAGGCTGCAAGGACGTGGATCAAATACAGAAATCATATGGCGTCAAAAGCTGTAACAATAGCCTGCGCTTTGGCGGCAACGGTTTCTGAGGTATCGCCAGGCTTGTAAATGGCTGATCCAAGACCAAAGCCATCAGCGCTGGCCTCGATCCATTTGGAAAAATTATCAGGAGCTGCTCCGCCGACTGCATAGACTTGAGTGCCAAAAGGCAGTATCGCGCGCATGGCTTTTAGACCCTTTGGACCAGCCATATCTCCAGGAAAAAGCTTCAGGCCTGTGGCGCCCGCTTGCAGTGCGGCTAAGGCCTCTGATGGAGTAAATACTCCTGGCCAGCTTTGCATCCCTTCGGCGATTGTGGCCGCTATCACGGCTGGATCACAATTAGGAGATACGACCAATTGGCCACCGGCAGAACGTACTTGTTTTACCTGCGCTGTTGTCAACACGGTTCCAGCTCCGATCAGGGCTTGATCCCCGTATACTTTGACGATGGCGTTGATGCTATCGAAGGGGGAGGGTGAGTTAAGGGGCACCTCGATTTTGTCGATCCCAGCGGCTAAAATAACGCCTGCAATACCTACGGCTTCGGCGGGTTTTACTCCCCGCAGGATGGCAATTATGGGGCGACTCATAGAGTTTCCTTCCAATCGGTATAGGCGGCTTTTAGGCCAGCCAAAGTCATCTGTGCTGTATCGGTTCTTGTGATAGGCACGTGCTGAGCTGCGAGAGCCGTGGCATAGCCTTCACTCATAGATTTGGGTCCAATGATCGCCAGGGGTTGCCCAAGCCAATAAGGTTTTGAGGCGGCCAGTTCAGCACCAATTAACAGGCCAGAGAGCCGTGATTTTGCAATGTTAGCGGGCAGATTATTCAACAGGCTTCCTGCGCGCAATCCAAATAGGCGTGCCGCAATCGCTTCTGGTCGGGACATTGCTTCATCTACTGCCTGATCAAAGGTTGGTTGATCCCAAGCGTCGGTGCTAACTGAATGGCGCAATACAGAAGCGGTGGAAAGAAGTGCAAAAATCTCTCCTGTCATAAACGTTTGAAAGCTGACAATTTCGCCTGCACTCATCTGCACCCATTTGGTGTGTGTGCCTGGCAGGCAAATCACGCCATCCCAACGTGGATTTAATTTCTGAAACCCTGCAATCTGAGTTTCTTCGCCGCGCATTACATCGGCTGGTTGCGCTTGCGATACCCCAGCGATGATCTGAACATTTAGCCGTGGGTCATTTGTTGGAGCTTTGGTCATCGTGGATAGCGGTTTGCAAGGTGCCGGTTCATAGGGTGCCTCAATCCACCCTTGCCTCGCACCGACCATGCCGCAAGCGATAACATTGGTTTGTATGTTATCTGCTAGCCACGGCGCTATTAAAGCACATAGTACGGCCTCGAATTCAGTTTGGAGCAATTGCCCCATTCCTTGATCCGAGGAAGCGGTTTCCAGATCTTGCCCTTCGGTGTTCATCGCCCAAGCGCGTAGAGACGAAGTACCCCAATCTACAGCGATCCAATCAGCCTTAACGCTCATCCTGTGGTCACCACTCCACCGTCGATCACTAGGGCCTGGCCGGTCATCATCTTTGAACTTTGCGAAGCCAGAAACAGGCAACCGCCAAGAACATCTTCTGGATCAAGTGCCTCATCGAGGCATTGCCGGGCAACATGAGCGGCTAATCCCTCTTCGGTGACCCACAGGTCTTTTTGTTTTTGTGTCATTACCCAGCCTGGGGCTAAGGTGTTGACGCGGATTTTGTCGGCACCAAACTCACGCGCTAAGCTGCGCGACAAACCGTTGATGGCGGAGTTACATGCTGTGTAGATAGGGTAGCCTGCATTGCCCATCATATAACTGATAGAGCTGAAATTTATTATTGAACCAAAGCCTGCTTTCTGCATTTGGGGCAAAACCGTTTGGCAGGCAAAGAAATAGGCTTTAAGGTTAATCTCTATCATCCAATCCCAGAATTCAGGGGTCACCTCCGTAGTGTTGTGGCGTTTGTCATTAGCGGCGTTGTTTATCAGGGTTGTGATAGGCCCATGAGCTTCTTCCGCCTTCAACATGCTAGCTTTGAGGACTGTGGTGTCAGTGATATCACCCTGGATGAATAAGGGACGATTCCCATACTTCTTTTCCATTTGGGAACAGAAGTCGTTGGCATCCGATCTGCCTATGAAGGCCACTCGCGCATTCTGTGCTAAAAAGCCCTCTGTGATCGCGGCCCCAATACCAGAGCCGCCACCGGTTATGTAAATGGAAGCATTTAACAGATCGCTATATTGGGCAATAGGCATATGGTGGCTCCTTTAATGATCCGCCAGGGGATGTTGTTACGCTACAGTGAGAGCTTTTTTCCTTCAACAACCCAGATTGAGCTGGGCATAGTATAGGGTAAATTTAAACCATGTGCCATCAGCCAGGCGCCAGAAATCTGTAGTTTCCGACTTTTGAGAAGGGGATTGCCACGTGACAATTTATGAATGGCTCCGCGGTTTTTCAGTTCTACAATATAGGTGTCGTCTGGATCTAACTGGGTAAGTCGTAGCGGTCGTGGATTAATTTGCGCTGACGTTTCGAGTTGGTTTGAAAAAACTACAAAGCGTGACCTATCTCGAGCCAATTGCATTTCAGCTATTACTGAGGGATCAGAGCTATCAAGGCGTAATATATCTGCCTGCATCATCCATTTACGGTTGTCTTTATACCATTGCGTAATGTCTGAAAGGGTTTGGGTCTCTAAATCGCTAATCTCACTAGGATCCATTTCAAAGCCCATATGGCGTTGTGCAGCTACCCAGGCCCGGTATTCCATGTTAAATACTCGACCCGTAGTATGACATTGCCTTGGGCCAACGTGGCTACCAGTGACGGCGGAAGGTAGAAAGAGTGCCGCACCGTGTTGGATGCGACTACGTTCTAAAGCGTCATTGCTGTCCGACAGCCAGACCCTTTGGGTGTGATTTAAAATTCCAAAATCAATTCGTCCGCCGCCTGAGGCGCAGGTTTCAATTTCAACGTGGGGGAAGTCTATTTGCAGTCTGGCTAGCAAAGCATAGCTTGCTCGGGTCTGATCTGCATCAGATATTGGCAATACCCGGTTATGATCCCATTTGATGTAAGTGATGTCGTATTTTCTTAGCAGTGCAGCGATACTGTTAAACAAATATTCACTGACTTCTTGCAAGCCCATATCGAGAACCATTTGTTTGCGGCCCAATAGTTGATCTGTTGGGCCCAAAACCCAGTCAGGATGGGCGCGATAAAGCGTACTGTTGGGGCTTACCATTTCAGGTTCAAACCAGAGGCCAAATTGCATGCCCAACGCGGAGACATGATCTACAATGGGACCCAAGCCATCGGGGTATTTGCGGCTATCAATCTGCCAATCCCCCAGGGATGTGGTGTCATCATCACGATGCCCAAACCACCCATCGTCAAGGACAAAACGTTCTGCACCCAGAGATTTGGCCTTGGTTGCGATTTGCTTCAGAACTGAAATGTCATGGTCAAAATAAATTGCTTCCCAGCAATTATAGTGCACTGGTCGTGGCATGGCAGCTTTAGCAAATTTTACAATATGATCCCGCAGATGTCTCTGGAATGCGACTGCGCAGCCGTTCAATCCCTGATCTGAAAATACAGCATAGAGCTTGGCGGTGTCGTATTGTAGCCCGGAAGTAAGCTCAGAGTCAGTGGCGTTTCCGAATTGCACCTGCCTACGACCATCGGGCAGTTCTTCTGCAATCATCTTGTGACCACCGGACCAGCCGTAGTGAAAGCCATAGGCTTGGCCTGTGGTATTATTGGTGCCGGACTCAGGAATTACCAGTCCGGGAAAATGCTCGTGTCCACTCCGGCCTGTGCGACTTTCGCGTAAGTGTATCCCAGCAGACCACGGCACCGTATTGATTTGAAACTCACCAATCCAGCGGCCTGAAACATCTAACATCTCGCTGCTGTTTTGGGGTGCTGGAAAAACTGGCGCGGCTAACCATTGAAGCCAAATTGGCTTGGTCGAAGTGAGCCTGGCCCAAGCGGTGATCAACCCTGTCTGAGGCGTTAGCGCAAAATTCGCCTCATAGGTGATGCCAAGTGCGGTATCTTGATAGGTCAGCACCAAATTATTTGCGCTCTCTTCAGCTGATAAGAATCGAAATTTTGGTTGGAGCAAAGCCCCTTGGGTGTTGCGGCATCTGAGACCTGGTTGGCCAGGAAATGTTTGGCTGGCTTCGGGGCATAAGGAAAGGTCAGGGTTTCCGTCAAGCATACCACCAGTGAAATCCTGTTGATGGGCCTCAGCTAAAACGGCAGACGGATCTGATGTTGGCAAAGGTTTCCCCCAATACACAACTTGAGGCAACAGATCGCCTTTGGTAGCCAAGACTAGTGTTTGATGGCCGTCGTCTAATCGCCAACAGTGTGACATCCTAAGCTCCATGGCATTTGGGTTATTTTACTGCCCCGAGGGTGAGCCCCGCAATAAAATGTTTTTGCATTAAGAAAAACATTAAAACTGGCGGTAATGCCGCAATGATTGAGCCGGCACTCATCAGATGATACATCGCGCGATACTGCGCATTGAAGCTTGTGATCCCAGCAGTGACAGGCTGAGAGTTCTCACCTTGTGTGAGCACAATTGCCCAGAAATAATCATTCCATATAAAAGTAAAAATTAAGACTGAAAGTGCAGCAATCGCAGGTTTCATCAAAGGTAAAACTACATACCAAAATATACGCCATTCAGCTATGCCTTCGACTCTGGCGGCTTCGATTAACTCAAATGGTAGGGCTTTAATAAAATTGCGCATGAATAGGGTGCAAAAGCCGGTTTGAAAGGCAATATGAAATAGGACTAAACCGGTTTTTGTATTATATAACCCCATATCTAAAGTTAGGTCTCGGACAGGTACCATTAGTATTTGGAATGGGACAAAGTTGCCGGCAATAAACATAAAAAAGATCAGTAAATTTCCCCGAAACTTGTAAATGCCAAGGGCGAAGCCGGTCATGCAGCTGAGCGTTAACGCTCCGATTACTGTGGGAATAGTGATCAGAAATGAATTCAATATGTAGCGCGGCATGGCGGAGGTAAATACCATGCTGTAATTTTTTATCATCTCGAAAGAAGAAGGCCAGCCCCAGTAATTACCGGTTATGAAATCTGCGTCTGGTCGGATCGAGAACAATGCGACTGCCAGCAAGGGCGCCAACCATAACAACATCGCAAGTGGCAAAAGGGCCTGGTAACTAAGTTGCCAGGCGCGTGAGGATTTTTCGATAGGTTTTGGGAACATCAGTTATAGCTCCAAAAATACTAATGTGAGTTTCATCGGTTAGTAGTCTTCTCATCTTGGTAGGTCTTCCAAAGAAAGTAACCAATAAAGACCATCATGATCAGAAATAGGATCACCGCAATCGCGGCGCCATACCCCATTTTGAAACCATATTCAGACAATGATTTTTCAAACATATAAAAGCTGAGTACCCGGGTTGAACCAAAAGGGCCACCATTAGTCATGATCGCAATTAAATCAAACGAGCGTAAGGAGCCAATTACTGTGACAACAAAAGCGATGAATGTAGCTGGTCGTAACTGCGGTAAAATTACAAACCAAAGCATTTTTAAACCCTTTGCACCATCCAGCCGCGCTGCTTCGATTTGCTCAGGGTCAACAGAATTTAATCCGGTTAAGTAAAGGATCATGCAAAATGCAGTCTGTGGCCAAAGGCCAGCTGCGATTATTCCATAAGTGGCGAGATTGGGATCACCCAAAACGTTTATGGGTTCAAAGCCAATGAACCCTATTATCCCATTGAAAAGCCCATATTGCGGATCATAAAACCAGGTAAAAAATAAGCCAACAACAATTTGAGAAATTACAAATGGGAAGAAAAAAAGTGATTTATAAAGCCTAATTCCTCGCACAGTTTGATTGAGAAAAAGTGCAATGCATAAGCCGGCTGGAATAGCGGCAAGATAGAAAATTAACCACTTTAGATTGTTCCACAAGGAAGTATTGAATGATCGGTCTCGGGTTAACAGTTTTTCATAATTGTCTAATCCAACATATTTTCCATGCGTGTTTAGCGACCCCAACCCGTCCCACTTGAACAAAGATATCTGAAAACTCTGAAAGATTGGAAAAACCACATATAAAGTAAACATCAATATGGCTGGCATCAAAAATAGCCATGGGGTGATCGCAATTTCATTACGTTTATACCAGCTTTGCTTCGCTGGCGCTTTGTTCCGTGGGGAAGTGGTGGCCATAGTGACGCCTCGGAGAGAATTTAGGGACTATTAAATCAACCCAGAAAAACATTTTTCACTATTGATTCTGGGTTCGGATGCGCGGGTTGTGCCGCGCATCCGATAGTAATTTATATTTGCCTTAATCTTAGATTTATTCTTGGTATAAGTCTTGGCGCACAGATTCTATACGCTCAAGGATGTCATCTAAATTATCTGGGAATAGCATGAATTCCTGCATGCCTTCCATGGCTGCTTTTGCCATTTCAGCTGGGAAGTCACGATCAAAGAACTGTGCAACCCCACCTGGACTATTACTTGATAGCATTTCAAAGCCTTGCTGTACGAACTTGTCATCACTGACACCAGAAGCGGAGTTTATAGGTATTTGGCCCAAGTTATCACCATTATTTATGATTGTTTGTTCTGCCGGTGAAACAAGATAGCGTAAAAACGCACGTGCATTATCTTTGTTCTGTCCATTTGCTGCAATATGGAACGTATCTGTAGGTGCAGCTTCGGCCATTGCAATACCAGGTTTGATTGCTGGGAACTGGTGGAAATCTAATTGGTCATCTGTCAAGCCAGCTGTACGCAGAGGTGCAACTGTAAAGTTTCCAAGCAAAATTCCGCCGGCTTCACCGTTTACAACGAATGGTAAAGATTGTTGCCAGTCTTTATTCTGGTGATCATCAACGAAGGCGCCCATACGGACTAACTTACCCCAATTCTCAAATGTCTCATAAACACTCGGGTCAGTCCATTTCACATCGCCACGTGCAAAACTCATTTGGTAGTCATATCCATGAGTCCGCATGCTAATGTAATCGAACCAAGCGGCAGCTGTCCATAACCATTTGGTTCCGATAGTGTAGCATTTACGGCCCGAGGCAAGCATCGCTTCACAGTTTGCTAGCATCTCAGAAAAGTCTTTAGGTTCGGAAAGGCCGAGCTCGTCATATATGTCTTTTCGGTAATATACACCTATTTGGTAATAAGTGTATGGAACGCCCCATTGCTTGCCGTTAAGCGTGAGAGCACCTTTGGTGGAGGCCAAGCTAGCAGCAATCGCTGGCTCTGCCCACAAGTCGGATACATCTTCAAATAGACCGGCATCTACATACGGCGTCATGCGGTTCGCAGCATACCATGTTAGGACATCGGGCGCATCAGCTGAAAGGAAGTTACGGATTTGAGTTTTGTATGCCTCACGATCAATGACGTTTGTAGTAATGTTTAATTCTGGGTTCAGAGCTTGAAACCTAGAGATCATCGCTTCCATTGTTGCGCGTGGCGCTGGGTTCGATGTATCCAAATTAATTCTTAAATTTCCAGTTAGGTCAGCAGATGCTGGGCTGGCCAGTACTACGGCTGTCGCAAGCGACGCAATTGTCGCCTTTAAAGTAGTTTGCATGGTGTTCTCCCGTTGATATATATTTATTACTACTAATTTTAGTTTCAAATATTGGAACTTAGTTTTACATATTGAAATCTTAACCGCAACTCGCCTATGCTTGTCAATAAGTACATACTGCAACGGTGTGGAATGTGTGAGAGTCCAACATTCCAAAATAATGGGCGGATTAAAATAATGGGACCAATGGTATAAATGTTTGATGCCCCGAATGGAGACGGTACTGTTGGTAAGGCGATGCAGGTCTTGGACCAAGTATCTTCGTTTGGTTGCCCCGTTCGGTTTTCTGAATTGCTGGCTGATAGCCCCTTTCCAAAACCTACTCTCTACCGATTATTGCAAACTTTAACCAACCAAGGGATGTTAGCTTTCGACCCTGAACGTCAAACGTATTCGATGGGCATACGTTTGGTGCGCTTGGCACATTCTGCTTGGCGTCACAGTTCCCTTGTGCCGATTGCACGGCCCCATATTGAGTCTTTGGCAGAAACGGTTGGTGAAGCTGTACACCTGGCACAATTTGATAATGGCCACGTGCTATTTGTAGACAAATACAAGGTGACAGATATGTTTGATACGCTTGCCCAAGCTGGAAAAATTGCTCCAGGCTATTGTACAGGTGTTGGCAAGGCAATTCTGGCGTTCATGACGGAAGCCCAGCAAAACCGTTCATTGGATCAGCAATCTTATAAGGCCTATACACCCGCCACACTGTCGGATCGCACCGCGTTGGTGGCTGAGCTTGCCTGGATCAGAAAAAATGGTGTGGCTTATGATCGTGAAGAGCATGAGCAAGGGATTATCTCGATCGCCTCTCCAATTCTTACTAGTAAAGGTCGGGTAGTAGGGGCGGTGTCAATTGCGACCTCAACCAACCGATATAAAATTTCAGATTTGAAAAAACAGAAGCCCTACTTGTTGAAGTGTGCAAATTTAATTGGAACTGAAGCTGAATCATGGCAGGTTCCAACATGGAGCTGATGATGGGAGAACTATTTAAATGTCTGCTGTAATACTCTCAAATCTTGAAAAGAACTACGGTGATGTCCGGGTGATCCATGGAATCAATCTTGATATTCAAGAGGGAGAGTTCTGTGTCTTTGTGGGACCTTCAGGTTGTGGAAAGTCGACACTGCTGCGGATGGTGGCGGGCTTAGAGGAGACGACAGGGGGCACCATTTCTATTGGAGATCGCGATGTAACCCGCGAAGATCCAGCCAGGCGTGGGGTGGCTATGGTATTTCAAACGTATGCCCTTTATCCACATATGACTGTCCAGGAAAACATGGGGTTTGGCCTTCGTATGAATGGTTACCCAAAGGCTGAAATTACCAAGAAAGTTGCAGAAGCAAGTCGTATTTTGAAATTGGATGACTATCTCAAACGTAAGCCGGCAGCCTTATCTGGGGGGCAGCGTCAACGAGTATCCATTGGTCGCGCTATTGTGCGTGGGCCGGAGGTGTTTTTGTTTGATGAACCTTTGTCCAATTTGGATGCTGAACTACGAGTGGAAATGCGTGTCGAAATCGCACGTTTGCATAAAGAAATTGGTGCAACAATGATCTATGTCACCCATGATCAGGTTGAAGCAATGACCTTGGCAGATAAAATTGTGGTGTTGAGGGGAGGGGTAATAGAACAGGTCGGTGCACCTATGGATATCTATCGCGACCCCAACAATAAATTTGTGGCAGGATTCATTGGGAGTCCGGCGATGAACTTTTTGAGTGGCCGGGTAAAAAAAGGCAAAATTGAAGTTCCAGATTTACAGACTTCAGTCAAAATGGCCGTAAATCTACCTGAAGAGGGTGCGGTTGTTGAACTTGGCCTGCGACCAGAGCATTTAATAATAAATCCTGAAGGCAACACGCACAGCATTGAGATGACTGAAAGCCTTGGAGGCGTATCATATGTACACTTAATAGGAGTAACTGGTGAAAAAATCGTAGTTGAGGAGCGCGGGGATCTACGCTCTCAGGCTGGGGCTAAGGTTGGCATAAAAGTAAATGCCGCTTCCGCCCGCCTCTTTGATGCTAACACTGAGGCGCGCATTCGTTAGAGATAGTACCAGCTCAAACACAGCTAGACTTTGTGATAGTTGGAAGGATTACTAATGGCGCGATGGTCCGGAAAACACACATTAGTTACCGCAGCAAGGCACTTGTCATATTGGCCCTCCAGAAGAAATAGCAGCGCTTGCAGTTTACTTTGGGGCAGGCGAAAGTACATTTACCACTGTGTCACTGTGCAGGTAATCGATGGTGGTTGGTTGAGCTGTTATAAAGAAAAATTAATTAATATTTAAAGGGCTGAAATCTTGTTAAATAATAAAATAAAATTGCGGTCCCAGAAGTGGTTTAATAACCCGGACAACCAAGAAATGACAGCTTTGTACCTTGAGCGTTATCTGAATTATGGACTGACACGACAAGAGCTTCAATCTGGAAAGCCGATCATTGGAATCGCTCAGACGGGTAGCGATCTTAGCCCTTGTAATCGTCATCATATCGAACTGACAAAACGGGTGCGCGATGGAGTGATTGCTGCAGGTGGAACAGTGATAGAGATTCCGGTACATCCGATCCAAGAAACTGGGAAACGCCCCACGGCTATGTTGGATCGAAATTTAGCCTACCTGTCATTAGTAGAAACTCTTTTTGGCTACCCTATTGACGGTGTGGTGCTCAATATTGGTTGTGATAAAACCACCCCTGCCTTGCTGATGGCAGCAGCTACAGTAAACATACCCGCTATCGCTTTATCTGTTGGTCCAATGCTCAATGGTTGGTTTCAGGGTAAGCGTGCCGGATCTGGCTCCATTGTTTGGAAAGCTAGGGAAATGCAGGCCGCAGGTGAGATCGATGATGACGGCTTCATGGAGATGGTGGCCTCTTCTGCGCCGTCAGTGGGATATTGCAATACCATGGGTACAGCTACCACCATGAACTCTCTCGCTGAAGGTTTAGGCATGCAGTTGCCGGGCGCCGCTTCTATTCCCGCCCCGTATCGTGAGCGGGGTCAAATAAGCTACGAAACTGGTTTGCGTATAGTCAATATGGTGAGTGAAGATCTGCGTCCTGACAGCATCATGACCCGTGAAGCTTTCGAAAATGCGATTGTAATCAACTCTGCAATTGGAGGCTCGACCAATGCGCCTATCCACCTTAATGGAATCGCCAAACATTTGGGCGTGACTTTGAACAATGATGACTGGCAAAACCTTGGCCACGATATTCCATTGTTAGTGAACTTGCAGCCTGCTGGTGAATACCTAGGAGAAGATTATCACCGCGCGGGCGGCGTTCCAGCAGTAGTGGGAGAATTGTTAGCAGCAGGTCTGCTGCCCCATCCCAATGCTCTAACAGCCAACGGCCAATCCATTTCTGAAAACTGTAAGGATCTATTTAGCACAAATACTGATGTTATTAAAAAAGTGACTGCACCGATGATGAAATCTGCGGGATTTATCAACCTTAAAGGCAATTTGTTTGAAAGTGCTATCATGAAAACATCTGTCATTTCAGCTGAATTTCGCCAACGCTATCTATCTAACCCCACGAGCCTGAATGCCTTTGAGGGCCGTGCAGTTGTGTTTGATGGACCCGAAGACTTCCATAATCAGATTGATGACCCCAGCCTTAATATTGATGCCAATTGTGTATTAATAATGCGGGGTGCTGGGCCCATTGGATATCCTGGTGGGGCAGAGGTAGTGAACATGCGCCCTCCCTCCTATTTGATAAAGCAAGGGATCACTTCATTGCCTTGTTTAGGTGATGGCCGACAGTCAGGTACGTCTGGATCCCCGTCAATATTGAATGCATCACCTGAGGCTGCAGATGGAGGTGGGTTGGCCTTGGTCAAAAACGGCGATATTATTAGGATTGATTTAAATGCCTGCACTGCGGATATGTTGGTGGATCTTGTAGAACTGGAGCGCCGCCAATCCGCCCTTGGTCCGCGACCTTTTGCGCCGGAAAGCCAAACCCCTTGGCAAGAAATTTTTCGAGAAAAAGTACAACCGTTTTCAGAGGGTATGATTCTTGATGGAGCCGATGAATACAAAGACATTGCGCGTAAATACATGCCACGGGACAATCACTAAGAGTATAAATTTAATTTTTTTGATATGAAATAAAATTTCTAAATTTTGAAGCTAATGCCTGTGCATTTCGTTGGCAACCAAAGCGACTCCATCGGCAATTTTAGAAACTGGCAAAGAGCTATATGCCAATCTATAATAATTTTTTGGTGCTTGCTCGTTTATAAAAAATGCTCGACCAGGTTCAATTAATACACCTTTCTCTAGCAGGCGTGCCGCCACAAATTTTGTATCAACTCCTTCTGATGCGCGCATCCAAAACGAACTACCACCGAATGCACCTTGGCCTGCAACAGTGAGGCCATTTTGCTGAAATGCTACTTCCATCGCTTGTCTACGCTCATGAAATGCATTTGCCATTCTGCGTATTAATGCATCGTAATGTCCAAGCGACAGAAAATAGGCTGCAGTGCGTTGAATGTGGCCAGGTGGATGCCGCAGTACAGTTGATCGGAGTGCACGTGCTTCACGGATGAAATGTTTTGAACCAACAAGATAGCCAAGTCGTAAACCGGGAAAAAGAGATTTAGAAAAACTTCCAATGTAAATTACACGGCCTTCTTGATCGAGAGACTTCAGCGCTGGCGAGGGTGCTTTTAGAAAAGACATTTCAAACTCATAATCATCCTCAACAATAACAAAATCATTATCAGATGCCCGCTTTAGAAGTGCCTGCCTGCGATCTAAAGGCATAGTTGTTGCCGTTGGGCACTGATGAGAAGGGGTGGTAAACACAACGTCAACGTCGGCAGGAAGTTTCTCAGGTGGTAGACCTGAAGAATCTACTTCAACCGACGCAATTTGGCAGCGTGATTGTGTAAGTATATCCCGTAATGATGGATAACATGGATTTTCTAAAGCAGCTGTGCGTCTTTGATTGAGTAAAACATTTGCTGAAAGCCAGAGCGCATTCTGGGCACCCATTGTGACTAAGACTTCGTCTGGATCGGCTTTTATTCCACGACGAGGAAGGGTGTGGCGCAATATAAATTCTATTAGTTTTGGATCGTCGCGATCAAAATAATCAGATGTTAGGGCGTCATAGTCTTTGGAACCCAAAGCCTGAAGGGCGCAAAGCCTCCAATTAGAACGGTCAAATAGTGTTTCATCAGCCTGGCCATAAATGAACGGATATTTGTATTTACCCCAATCCTGAGGCTTAACGAGTGAAACACCACCAGAAAACTTTTGCCCGATGGCCCGGGTCCAATCTACTTTGTCTTCTCGCGGCTTGATGGGGAATTTAGGAGGTTGAGGAGCATTTTCACTAATATAATAACCACTGCGGCCGCGGCTAGTTAGGTAATCATCTGCTAAGAGTTCGGTATATGCTAAAGTTACAGTAATCCTACTAACAGATAGATGCTTTGCTAACTTTCTACTTGAGGGCATCTTTTCATTTGGTCTAAATCGTCCACTTAAAATTGCTTCGGCGACCAGTTGCTGAATTTGATTTTGTAATGTCCCTTCCGCATTGGGCATTAAAAAAAAAGTTTCTTTTGGAATAGCCATTTTGGACTGATACCCCCATCTCAACTGGCCTTATTTACGACTTATTGGGAGTAATTGTCCATTGAGAATTCTATTTAGTCAGATCCAAATAGTTGTTTTAACTTACTTCTAAAAAAAGGCAGGGCGTTTACCCTGCCTTTTAAAACAACAAACTATTAGACTTTATCCAAATACTCTCGTGAGTGCTTGGTCAATTGCATCAGTAATAAGATCGATATCTTCATGGGTACAAATGAGTGCCGGTGAAAGACATAATGTGTTGTTAAACCCTGGAAAGGACCGGTTGGTCGCGCCAATGATTACGCCCTGAGCCATACAGTCTTTCACGACTGCAGCAACTTTACTTTCTTCTGCTGGCTCGCGTGTTTCGCGGTTAGCCACTAACTCTGCACCACAAAATAGGCCCTTACCACGAACATCGCCAATGCACTCATGTCGTTCGGCCAATGAGTGGAGATTTCCCATTAATTGTTTGCCGCGTTCAATGCAGTTTTCCAGTAGATTTTCATCTTCGATGATCCGCATGTTTTCGAGTGCGGCCGCTGGCCCCGCAGTACACCCGCCAAAGGTTGAGATATCTCGGAAATAGCTAAGTTCGTCAGAAGTATCTTTGAATAGGTCAAAAATTTCTTCTGTGGTTACCGTCAATGAAATAGCGGCATACCCAGACGCTACGCCTTTAGCCATGGTTACAATATCTGGCTGAATATTGTAATGCTGATATCCAAACCAAGTACCAGTACGACCCAAACCGCAAACCACTTCATCAATCATTAAAAGTACATTATATTTTTTGCAGATTTCTTGAACTCGTTCCCAGTATCCGTCAGGTGGGACAATTACGCCACCGCCGGCGGTAATGGGTTCTAAAATTAAACCTCCAACAGTGTCTGGGCCTTCTCGTAGAATTACGTCTTCTATCGCATTGGCGGCCCTTAGAGCATAAGTTTCACCCTGTCCTAAATTATCCTGAAGCGGTTCACGATATTCAAGACAATGTGGAACAGAGACGAAACCTTCTGGAAATGGACCATATTGCGCGTTGCGTTGATGGTGACCACCGGCGGCCATAGTCGCAATAGTGGTGCCGTGATAATCTCGTTCTCTGAACAGGATCTTGTTTTTTTTGCCACCATACTTCTTGTGGGCAATTTGGCGGATCATTTTGAAACCTTTTTCATTAGCTTCAGACCCAGAGTTTGAGAAGTAAACGCGGCTCATACCAGGCATTTTTTCAATGAGACGTTTTGCAAAGTTAGCTGCTGGAATAGAACCCGCTGCGCCTGCAAAATAATTCATTTTGACTAACTGATCACGCACCGCATCTGCCATACTTTCTCGTCCGTAACCAACATTTACTGTCCAAACGCCACCAGAAACCGCATCTATGTGCTCTTTTCCAGCTTGGTTCCAAACGCGCAAACCTTTGCCTTCCACAATAATGTTGGGGTCCACTGTTTCAAATATTTTATTTTGTATAAGGTGATGCCAAACATGAGCCTTATCGTTAGCTACAACTTCACTTAGGTCATTTGGTAAAGTACCGTCCATGTAACAAATTCCTTTATGTGATTAGGCAGATTCTTAGTTGATATCTTTCAACATAAGAGCGCAGAATTCCAGTTTTAAAAATAGGGCCAGTTTTGTAGTCTATATAAGGCCAAATTATATTTAAACAGGTAGGTATATATTTACATAAAAATAGTTTTTAAATATTTACTCAATTTCTTCACCAGATAGCATAGCGTTGATCCAGAGTTTCGTCTCGGGTGTTTTTGCGAGGTTTAAAAACGCGGCACGCTCACGATCAAACATGTTCTGTTCGCTGACTTCGAGGTTTTCATCTGAGGCGGTATTGACCACGATTGTTGCGATCTCCATTGCTGTGGTTTTATTGTGTGGTTTAAACCAACCCTTAGCGACCCCATCACTCATAAAGTTATCCATTTTGGATAAAAGAGCTTTGCCGGGCAAGATCATTTTTGGTGATTTAGGCGGGGTATAGGTATCGGCCATTTGTGTAAGTATATCTGTTGCCTGCGTGATGAGTTTGTCTCGGTTCATTACAGTTTCGTCTAAGCCAGGTCGGAAATAGCGCAGTTTTGTTGCTTGCTCTGGGCTCTCTCCAGTTTTGCCATAGCCCACTTGCATCCATGTTTCCCAGGCCGCAGTCTCTGGATCCAGAGATGCCTCATACCATCTTTGGTAGGTAGTTTTGACGCCCCCACCGCCTGGGACAACGCCGACACCAGACTCAACGAGACCAAGGACAGAATTTGCGTGAGTGAGTAGGCGGTCGCAGTGTAAAAGAACTTCAAATCCACCACCCAAAGATAGGCCTGACGGAGCTCCTATGACGGGGACTGGTGTGTATTTTAACGCTGCAACCGCTTGTTGGAAGTCGTTTAAAAACCCGTCCATTTCGTCCCATGCTTTTCGCTCGATGAAATCAGCAAAACGGTTTAAATCAACGCCTGCGCTAAAGTGTTGCGCGTCATTGTGAATAAGAATGCCGGCACCATGATCCTCAGCGGCTTGTTTCACAATTTTCATGCTCTCCGCCGTGAGGGCGTTAGCTTTGGAGTGAAATTCGACCAGTCGTAAATTTCCGGGTAGTGACCAGAGGCTGGCGGCGCGATTTGTAGCAATCGGTGTGAGGGTCCGGCGCGTTAAACTAAAGCGTTGTGTGCCAGTTGGCAGGTTTACCGGTTTCAACTTAGTTTGTTCACCAAAGTTTCGGACATTTAGAACGCCGCTTTCCACAACGTAAAAAGGGCCCAGGTTTGCGGATGCAGCCAAAGCTGTTGGAATTTCACACCCGGCTTCGTGGGCTAACTCAATTACAGTGCCTGCACCAAGGGCGTCGATCATTTCGAACGGTCCACGGATCCAGTTAAAGCCCATTTTCATGGCGTCATCTATGTCTTGGGGCGTAGTGGTTACTTCTGGGACCAAGGCTGCAGCATAAGACAAGACACGACCCAAAAAATTTCTACAAAAGCGGGTGTGTTCTCCGTCGCCTGTGATCATTAGAGTAAGTGTTTCACGACTTTCTTGCTGTGCTAAAGCGGCCGTTTGTGCCATCGTGGGCAGTTCTTTTGCGCGTGGTCGCATCTTGCCCGATGCAAGATCTATGGCATCACCATCACGGTAGAAGCCACCTTTGCCCGATTTTAGACCAGTAAATCCTTGTTTGATCATGGTGTTGATTAGGCTGTTAGCAGGATTGTTAGAGCGACCTACCGCATGAAAGACATCCTGTTTTGGAAGAATGTCGCCCAAGGTATCTACAACATCTGACATCAAATCGACGCCAATCATGTCGTATAGACCAAAGACGCCAGTTTTAGGGATACCCATTGGACGCCCCATTAGGGCATCAGCATCTTCAATACTAAGACCCTGCTTAAAGGCCTCATCCATACCAACTTGGAGTGCAAATACACCTACGCGGTTGCCCAAGAAACCGGGGGTGTCATTGCAAGATACAACGCCTTTACCAAGGACTTCATCATTGAAAGCTGAAAGTTTTTCTATCACGTCCGACCGTGTATCTACACCGCGAACCAATTCTAAAAGTCGCATGTAACGGACGGGGTTGAAGTAATGTGTGATTGCGAACCGTTCCCTAAAGTTGGGAGGCATCTCTGATACAAGCAATTTGATTGGGATCGTTGATGTATTAGAAGTTACGATGCAGTTTTTACTAATGACCGCATCAAGACGTCTGTAGAGATCCCGTTTGATGTCTAATCGTTCGACAATAGCTTCGACGATCCAGTCGCATTCTGCTAATTTTTCAAAATCATCGTCAATAGTGCCAGTTTCTATAAGATCAATGTTGCTACGTTGATGAAGTGGAGCAGGTTCGGATTTTTGGAGGCGCTCCAGTGCATAAACTGTCGCATCTTTGTTTAAATCTAAAAGTAAAACCCGGTGGCCAGCATTGGCAATTTGTCCAGCAATACCGGATCCCATGGTGCCCGCGCCGATGACTGCAATTCGTTTGAATGTCATAGTTTAATTATTTCTTAAAAGAATGCCTGAAGGGCTTTGTTAACTTCGATTGGTTGTTCTGTGATCGACATATGACCTGACTGGGGAATTTCTAACATTTCACCGCCTAGCGCGCTGTGCAGTGCCAAACCAGTTTTACGGGGCGTCATTTTATCTTGGCCGCAAATAATTGTAAGAGTAGGGCATGTTATATCTGCCGCCGCTATGGGGCCGTTTGTGTATGCTTTGCATGCTGAAAGACCTGCATGAAGCGAGCCAGATGCATTACTCGCCATCACGCGGCTACCGTAAATCATGTGTGATGTTCCTGGGACTGTGTGTTGGTGTTTATGACCTGTCGAGCCGTGGGCCCAATCCATCATTGCTGCAATGGCTTTGCTCTCGTCATTTGCGGCCATATCAATCAAAGTGTCATTTACTGAAATTGCCAATGCAGTACTAATGAATACTGCTTTGGAGACGAGGTCTGAATATCGACTAGCTAATTCCAGAGCAATCAGCCCTCCCATGGAATGACCAATTATTGATGATTTTTTGATACCAACAGCCTGCATGAAACTGGCATACCAATCAGCCATTTCTTCAACTGTTTTAAACGCTTTTCCGCTGGAGAGTCCGTGTCCAGGCATGTCGGGAGTTACACATTGCCACCCTCGGTTTGCAAAGAATCGGTGCTGCAGCATAAATCCAAGGTGAGACTGACCGGAGCCATGTATAAACATTAGGGTCTTACCGGATGGATCAAATTCACGGCCACCTGTGGAGGCGAAGATTTCGGTATCGTTGAGAGTGATTTTCATTCAGCAAGTTCCTTTGCTGAATGAACCTTACTGGCAGTACGTAGGGCCTGCCTAAAGTCGTCTTTGAGGTCTTCTATATCCTCCAGACCGACTGAAATTCTAATTAAATCATCGGTCAAACCGGAGGAGGCCATAGCTTCAGCGGAAAGATGCGAATGGGTGGTGGAGCCAGGGTGGATAACCAGAGTTTTGGCATCGCCTACATTTGCCAAGTGACTTGCTAATTGCACACTTTCGATGAAGGCCTGTCCAGCTTCGCGTCCGCCCTTAATACCGCAGGCTATTATTGATCCTTGACCTTTTGGCATCAGACGCATTGCGACTTCGTGACCTGGATGATCCGGCAGGCTTGGGTGTTTTACCCAAGCAATTCGTTCATCATTGACAAGGAAATCTAACATCGCAGCTGTATTAGACATATGCCTTTCCATCCGTAACCCAAGTGTTTCCAAACCTTGCAAGATGTAAAAGGCATTTTGGGGTGACATGCAGGGACCGACATTCATCATTCCTTCAGATCTAATTCTAACAGACAGGGCTGCCGGCCCAAATTCTTCCCAAAGGATAACGCCCTGGTAACCGAAATGTGGAGCAGTTAAAGTTGGGAACTTATCATTTTGTCCCCAGTTAAAATTACCACCGTCAATCACAGCCCCACCTAAAGCCACGCCATGACCGCCCATCCATTTGGTTAACGAATGGATTAACACATTTGCTCCTAATTCAATCGGTTTAATCATCCACGGAGTATTAAACGTCGCATCAATGACTAGGGGGATGCCAGCAGCTTTTGTTATTTTAGCCACAGCTGATACATCCATGATATCCATCCCGGGGTTTCCAATTATCTCTCCAAAAACCATCTTGGAGTTTGGACGGATGGCTTGGGCAATAGCTGAAAGATCATCCGGTTCGACGAAGGTTGTCTCGATGCCGTATCGTTTCAATGTGTGTTCAAATAGGTTAATGTTAGCCCCATACATTTTGGACGAGGCCACAATGTGATCGCCCGCAGAGCAGAGTGCCAATACTGTTACAAATAATGCTGACATTCCGGATGCGGTGGCAACAGCTGCCACACCGTTATCAAGTGCCGCTAAGCGTTGTTCCAGAACTGCGACTGTTGGATTGGTTAGTCGTGAGTACCCATGGCCCCCAACCTCCATATTATAAAGTGCCGCTGCCTGCTCGGTGCTCTCAAATACATAACTTGTAGTTTGGTGAATTGGTACGGCGCGGCTTCCGAATTGAGCATCAGGGCTTTGGCCGGCATGTAGCGAAAGTGTATCAAACTTATAATCAGCCATAGGAGAGCTCCATTTTTTAAATCACACGTATGTTCGTAAACCTGTATGTCCCTTAGCTCAAGCGCTTGGGGGATAGATTTTTCTCAAGTGTTTTATAATTAAACGAATATTCAGCTTTTAAAGTGGTATTAACCGAGGGTTGTAACTGGCCCTAAATATGTCATTGGCTATACCCTATTAAGAATCTAAGTTAGCTGAGGGAAGATTCCCTTGTATTTATTACGCTTTTAAGGAGCTGTTTTCATGAAAATGACCACCGAAGAGGCGTTTATTAAAACGCTACAGTTGCACGGCATTCGCCATGCATTTGGAATTATTGGTTCTGCAATGATGCCAATTTCGGATATTTTTCCTAAAGCTGGAATAATGTTTTGGGATTGTGCTCATGAAGGCTCCGCGGGCATGATGGCTGACGGATACACCCGCGCCACCGGTGAAATGTCGATGATGATTGCTCAAAATGGTCCTGGCATTACAAACTTTGTGACTGCTGTAAAAACTGCTTACTGGAATCACACTCCTCTACTTTTGGTTACACCCCAAGCGGCCAATAAAACCATTGGACAGGGCGGTTTCCAAGAAGTTGAACAAATGAAATTATTTGAAGACATGGTTGCCTACCAAGAAGAGGTGCGCGATCCAACTCGGGTAGCTGAGGTTCTGAACCGTGTAATAATGCAAGCACATCGGGCATCTGCTCCTGCTCAAATTAATATACCGAGGGATATGTGGACCCAGGTCGTCGACATTGAGCTTCCAAAAATTGTAGCTTTTGAGCGGCCCCAAGGCGGTGAAAGTGCAGTTTCAGAGGCGGCAGAAATGCTTTCTAATGCTGCATTCCCAGTAATTTTGAATGGCGCTGGTGTAGTTTTAGCGGATGCGTTTAGTGACGTTGCAGCTTTAGCGGAACGGTTGGATGCGCCAGTTTGCGTTGGATACCAACATAACGACGCTTTTCCAGGATCCCACCCACTATTTGCGGGGCCGTTGGGTTACAACGGCTCAAAAGCTGGTATGGAATTGATTTCAAAAGCTGACGTTGTTTTGGCTTTGGGTACGCGTTTGAACCCATTTTCAACATTGCCTGGTTACGGCATAGATTATTGGCCAACAGGGGCAAAAATTATTCAAGTTGATATTAACCCTGACCGGATTGGGTTAACGAAGCCAGTGGCTGTTGGAATCATTGGGGATGCAAAAAAAGTAGCCCAAGGTATTTTAAGTCGGTTGTCTGACACCGCTGGAAATGCGGGTCGTGATGCGCGCAAAAATTTAATAGCAACTACTAAATCGGCGTGGGCTCAAGAACTTACATCCATGGATCATGAGGATGATGATCCTGGTACAACGTGGAATCAGCGCGCACGCGCTGACAAGCCTGACTGGATGTCTCCTCGTATGGCTTGGCGTGCGATTCAATCTGCATTACCTAAGAATGCGATCATCTCTTCAGACATTGGGAATAACTGTGCTATTGGCAATGCCTACCCGTCATTTGATGAAGGGCGCAAGTATCTCGCACCTGGCCTCTTTGGTCCCTGTGGATATGGTTTGCCATCGATTGTTGGTGCTAAAATTGGCCAACCAGATGTTCCCGTTGTTGGTTTCGCTGGAGACGGTGCCTTTGGCATTGCAGTCAATGAGCTTACAGCAATTGGTCGTGACGAATGGCCTGCAGTAACACAAATTGTGTTCCGGAACTACCAGTGGGGAGCGGAAAAGCGGAATTCTACCCTGTGGTTTGACGACAATTTTGTTGGCACTGAACTGGACACGAAGGTGTCTTACGCTGGTATTGCGCAAGCTTGTGGATTGCAGGGCGTACAAGTCAAAACTATGGAGGAGCTTACGGCCGTTTTGAATCAAGCCATTAAGGATCAGATGGAGAATAATAAAACTACACTGATTGAGGTAATATTGAACCAAGAGTTGGGTGAACCTTTCCGCCGTGACGCAATGAAAAAACCAGTTCAGGTTGCTGGTGTGGCTGCCGCGGACATGGCTGCGGAATAGGGAGCTTGGGAGTGACGGCATTTCGAGACACACTTGCCGTCACATCAGACGTTAAACCAACAATAGTAATGAGTGAGGGTCACGATCCCCGCGTGGCCGCAGCTGCAGTTGCGGCTTCCGCCTCCAACATAGCTAAAATTATTTGTGTGGGCAAAGATACGGTGGTGCGTGCGGCTCTTAAGAGCGCAGGGGCATCCACTGATGTTGAAATTGAAGATCCCTCCACCAGCCTGCGGATGGCTAGTTATGTCGATCTCTACGTAAAGAAGCGTGCTGATAAAGGGATGACCCCTGAGAAAGCCTATGGGGAGTTGCTCAAACCAAATTTTTTTGCGGCCGCAATGGTAGCAGCTGGAGATGCTGATGGTACAATTGGGGGGGCAGTCTATTCGACCCCTGATGTAATTCGTGCTGCGCTTAGGGTGATTGGCACAGCACATGGAACCAAATTGCTATCCTCGTTCTTTTTTATAATATTTGAAAACCGTGATGATTTGCCTAGCCAAATAAATGTTTTTTCTGACTGCGGTTTAGTGATTGATCCAAATGCTCAGGAACTTGCTGATATTGCAATCGCTGCTGCCGGTTCTATGTCAGATTTGATTGGCTTAGAGCCCAAAATTGCAATGCTGTCATTCTCGACATGGGGCAGCGCCAAACATCTTAATGTAGACAAGGTGGTAGAGGCTACGGCGTTGGTTAAGAAAATGCGGCCAGATCTAAGGATTGAGGGTGAATTACAATTTGATGCGGCCATGATACCTTCCGTTGCAGCTGACAAGGCGCCGGGATCAAATGTTGCTGGTCAAGCAAACATTTTTGTTTTTCCTAATCTTGATGCAGGAAATATTGGATATAAAATAGCACAACGGTTTGGTGGTGCAAAGGCAATTGGGCCTGTATTCCAGGGGCTTGCAAAGCCAGCAAACGATCTATCACGTGGCTGCACATCTGATGATATTATTGATATGGTTTATGTTACAGTAGCTCAAGCTGCTGCAAAAAATAGAATTAAAGCTAAGAAATAAGAGGACTTTGATGGCATTCGTACAACCAGAAATTGATCTATCACCAAAAGTTAGTGATGAGATCCGAAAGACAACTTGTTACATGTGCGCCTGTCGCTGTGGAATTAACGTCCACATGAAGGATGATAAGGTAGCCTACATCGAGGGTAATCGTGATCATCCTGTTAATAAGGGTGTGCTCTGTGCCAAAGGCTCAGCAGGTATTATGCAGGTGAATGCACCGTCGCGATTACGTGCGCCGCTCAAACGCGTGGGTGAGCGTGGTTCAGGTGAGTTTGAAGAAATCTCTTGGGATGAAGCGCTGCAGTTGGCACAAGACTGGTTGGAGCCGGTCCATAAAGAAAACCCAGAAAAACTGGCTTTTTTCACGGGCCGTGATCAGTCACAAAGTTTTACATCGTTTTGGGCGCAAGGTTTTGGAACACCAAACTATGCAGCACATGGTGGATTTTGTTCAGTGAATATGGCGGCTGGTGGAATTTACACCATGGGAGGCGCTTTTTGGGAATTTGGTCAACCCGATTGGGATCGTACAAAACTTTTTATGTTATTTGGAGTTGCTGAAGATCACGATAGTAATCCAATCAAAATGGGTTTGGGAAAACTTAAAGAACGCGGTGCTAAAGTTATTGGAGTAAATCCAATACGTTCTGGCTATAACGCAATTGCAGATGAATGGGTTGGAATTACACCAGGGACAGATGGTTTGTTTATTTTGTCGATCGTGCACCTCCTACTAAAAGCTGGAAAAGTTGATTTAAACTACCTCGCACAATTGACTAATGCTCCTGCTCTTGTTGATTCAACTGAAGGGCCGAATAAAGGCCTATTGCTGAAGGATGATGATGGAAAGTTGTTGGTTATTGATCGCAATACTCGCAACCTAGTAGCATTCGATAAAAAGGGTATCACTCCAGATTTGGCTGCGAAACATAATGGTCATCGTACGGTTTTCCAGCATTTAGCGGAACGCTACTTGTCTGATGATTATGCCCCAGAAAAAGTGGCTGAGAGATGTGGTATATCTGCAAAGCGTATTAAAGCTATTGCTGCAGATTTGGCGCGGGTAGCATTTGAGGAAGCTTTCGAATTAGACCAACCATGGACCGATTTTCGCGGTAATAAGCATGATAAAATGATTGGTCGCCCAGTTTCTTTTCACGCTATGCGCGGCGTATCGGCTCATTCAAATGGTTTTCAAACATGTCGCAGTTTACATTTGTTACAAATCATTTTGGGTACGGTTGAGGTGCCTGGCGGATTTCGTTTTAAACCGCCCTATCCTAAGCCAGTTTCGGCGCATCCTAAACCGCATTACAAAGTTACGCCTGGCGCGGCTCTTGATGGCCCACACTTGGGCTATGTGCAGGGGCCAGATGACCTATGCCTTAAAGAAGATGGAAGTCCTGCGCGGATTGATAAGGCTTTTACTTGGGAAAACCCTATGTCGGCCCATGGGTTGATGCATATGGTTATTTCTAATGCCTATGCGGGTGATCCGTACAAGATAGATGTCTTGTTTATGTACATGGCGAATATGAGCTGGAATAGCTCAATGAATACAGGCGGCGTAATGAAAATGCTGACTGATAAGGATAAAAATGGTGAGTATGTGATTCCCAAAATAATCTACTCAGATGCCTATTCTTCCGAGATGGTGGCATATGCGGATTTGATCCTACCTGACACGACCTATCTAGAACGCCATGATTGTATTTCACTACTAGATCGCCCGATCTGTGAGGCAGATGGTGCGGCGGACAGTATCCGCTGGCCTGTTGTAGAACCTGACCGTGAAGTACGGGGCTTTCAGTCTGTGCTAGTAGATCTGGGTGCTCGCATGGGATTAAAAGGGTTTGTGAATGAGGATGGTTCAGCCAAATACAAGGACTATGCTGACTACATCGTTAATCATGAGCGTCGGCCTGGTGTAGGCCCACTGATTGGTTTCCGAGGTGAGGATGGCCTTGAAGAGGGGCGTGGCAAGCCTAACCCAAATCAAATGCAGTCCTATATCGATAATGGTGGCTTTTATGAAATCCATGTACCGGATGGAGCAAATTTTTATAAACCATGGAATACAGCCTATCAAGACTGGGCGGTAAAAATTGGTATTTATGACGCGCCACAGCCATATCTTTTTGATATTTATTCTGAACCCATGCGAAAATTTCAATTGGCTGCTGAAGGTTACGGTGACCGGCAACCGCCCGAGCATCTCAGATCGCGGATTATAGACACGATGGACCCACTCCCAACTTGGTACGCCCCATTTGAAGATTCTAATGTCGACACTTCTGAGTTTAATGTTCATGCGTTAACCCAACGTCCAATGGCGATGTACCACAGTTGGGGCACCCAAAATGCATGGCTTCGTCAGATCCATGGACATAACCCACTGTTTGTACCAACAAAGATTTGGAACGCTAATGGCTTTAATGAGGGAGATTGGGCCAAGGTTACTTCCATACATGGTGCCATAGTAGTCCCTGTCGCACATATGGCGGCGTTGAATGAAAATACCATATGGACATGGAATGCGATTGGTAAACGCAAGGGTGCGTGGGCTCTTGACGAAAAAGCACCTGAGGCTAACAAAGGCTTTCTACTCAATCATCTAATTCATGAATTGATGCCAGAAAAAGGTGATGGAATGCGATGGTCAAATTCTGATCCAGTTACCGGTCAAGCTGCTTGGTTTGATCTTCGGGTAAAAATTGAGGCATGTGAGGCACCAAATGATTGCTTGCCTGATTTGCCACCAATTAAATCTCCAGTAGGACAAGGTCCAAAAAACCTTGAATGGAAAGTTGGCAAATGAATCAATCCCATCAAATAAAGGGTTCTGGTGGGGTGATGCTTTCGGTTCATGATCTTGGTCTGAAAAGTTCTCCAGTTATAATCCTAATACATGGATGGTCCCAATGCCATTTATCGTTTGAGCGTCAAACGGTACTAGCAGAAAGATTTAGACTAATTTTACCAGATTTGAGAGGACATGGTCAATCTGACAAGCCGTTAGACCCTGAGTGCTACAGTTCTAGCCGCCCGTGGGCTGAAGATATTCAAGCAATTATTGAAGTTCTACAATTGCGAGACCCGCTGTTAGTCGGTTGGTCCATGGGTGGATGGGTTGTGATGGATTATTTAGAACATTTTAGTGATGTATCTTTGGCGGGTATTGGGCTTATTGGATCTTCCATTACCACGGGTAAAAATTTGCCGCCCTCGGCGGAAGCGGTACGAAACAACCCACCAGCCAAAGCCATTGGGATGTATTCTGATGATCTTGCAAAAAACCTTGCTGCTGTGCTGGCATTTGTTGATGTTTGTTTCTATCAGCAGCCTGATGTTGAAACGAAAGCTAAAATAGTAGGTTATAATATGCTAGTGCCTCCACAGGTACGCGCGGCCTCACGGCTAAGACAAGAAGATCGCCGTTCTGTAGCGCAGGTCACGGAAAAACCCTGTTGGATAGCTTGGGGTGACCATGAGAAACTGGCACCTGCAGAGATGGGGGAGCAAGCGTTGAAGCATTTTCCTAATAGTAAGCGGAAGGTGTTCCAACAATCTGGCCACTCGCCTTTTTGGGAAGAAGCTGACAAATTTAATATTGAACTTACTGCGTTTGCAGATTCCTGTTTTTCTAAATTGACGGAGGCCGCATGACTACCTTGCCCCAATCGACCCAAAAGAAATTAGGTTTGGTAATTGACCTGGACACCTGCGTAGGCTGCCATGCTTGCGTTGTATCTTGTAAAGGTTGGAATACCGAAAATTATGGTGCTCCACTATCCGACCAAGATGCCTATGGAGCTGAGCCTTCTGGAACTTTTCTAAATCGTGTACACAGTTATGAGGTTCAGCCAGAAGTGGGCCCGGCACAACTTATTCATTTTCCAAAATCATGCTTGCATTGTGATGATGCACCTTGTGTAACCGTTTGTCCGACCGGTGCTAGCTACAAGCGGCAAGAAGACGGAATCGTTTTGGTCAATGAAGACGCATGCATTGGGTGTGGTCTTTGTGCTTGGGCCTGTCCCTACGGAGCCCGCGAAATGGATCAAGCTGCTGGTGTTATGAAGAAGTGTACTCTTTGCGTTGATCGTATTTATAATGAAAATTTACCAGAGGAGGATCGGGTCCCATCATGTGTACGAACCTGCCCATCTGGTGCCCGCCACTTTGGTGATCTAGCTGATGAAACTTCTGATGTGTCTTTACTAGTTGCTGCAAGAGATGGCATGGATCTGATGCCAGAATTGGGTACTAAACCGGTAAATAAATATCTCCCGCCCAGGCCAAAAGATGTAATTCCAGAATTTGATATTTTAGCTCCTTATTTGGAGCCAGTGGCTACAACTCAAAAAGGTTTCCTCGGTTGGCTTGATAAAGCACTGGAGAAAATCTGATGCACCCTGCGGGCTCCGTAATCATCTTCACTGTAGCTTCTGGCCTTGGCTTTGGTTTACTTACATGGCTTGGCCTAGGTCTACCGAATACCGTTGGTTGGGCGGCATTTTGGCACTATGCTGTTGGTTTTTCGTTGGCTGGAGGGGGGCTTTTGGCTTCGACTTTCCACCTAGGAAACCCACAGCGGTTTTTAAAAGCTTTTTCACAGTGGCGCAGTAGCTGGCTAAGCCGCGAAGGATGTCTTTCTGTTGCCGCAATGGCTGTCTTGGGGCTGTTCGCAATTGGTTTAATTTTTTTTCGTGTAAGCTGGCAGCCACTTGGCTATATTGGCGCGATTCTGGCGGTATTAACTATAATAGCTACTTCAATGATTTATGCTCAGCTCAAAACTGTGCCGCGATGGAATCATTGGACGACACCAATATTGTTTCTACTTTTATCTCTGGGTGGTGGCGCTTTGCTGGCATTTCAGACTTTACCTGGTTTGCTCCTATTGGCTCTTGCCGGTGGAGTGCAGCTTTTGGCCTGGTACCTTGGAGATGGACGATTTCAAAAGAGTGGAACCGATATTGGAACTGCGACGGGTCTTGGTGTCCTTGGTAAGGTAAGGGCCTTTGAGCCACCACATACTGGGAATAACTACTTACTTAAGGAAATGGTTCACCAAGTGGGTCGTAAGCACGCAGTAAAACTGCGTTTCATTGCCTTTATTATGATGATCCTGATACCGATAGGTTTGTTAATAATTTCCCACGCTGTTCCGATAGTCGTTTTGGCTTTGGTGCTTCATGTGATTGGTACCTTCGTCCAACGCTGGCTTTTCTTTGCTGAAGCTGAACATGTTGTTGGGCTATATTATGGTAAGCGCTGATTTAGCTCTTTTTTGATAGTCCTTAAACTGGATATAGTTTTAGGCCCCTATGCTCTATAGTTTGGCCCTAATAGTGAATTTTATTTTACTAGTAAGCAGACCTCAAATTGGTAGTTCTGGACTTGTTTTGTCCATAACTGTTTCGCGATAGTGTTTTCTACATAGCGATAGATAGGTTTCGTTTCCGCCTATTTGAACTTGATCTCCAGATGTGACGGCCTTTCCTGTGCTATCCAGCCGGACAACCATGGTGGCCTTCTTCCCGCAATGGCAGATTGTGCGTATTTCTCGCATTTCGTCTGCAAGCGCTAGGAGCGCTGCCGAGCCGGGAAATAACTCTCCCATAAAGTCTACTCTTAGCCCGTAACATATTATGGGTATCCCAAGATCATCAACTGCCCGGGCGAGTGCCCAGACCTGATCTCTTGTAAGAAATTGTGCCTCGTCAATAAAAATGCAGGAAATTTTACTTTTTGAAAGTTTCAGTTTTATTTTTTCAAATAGGTCTTCCTGGGGGTTGAAGGTATCTGCCTCTTCTTCAATTCCAATCCGGGACGCAATTTTGCCTTGACCAAACCGCGTATCCATCTGTGCAGTTATCAGGTATGTCTGCATTCCACGTTCACGATAATTATGAGCAGCCTGTAGCAACAGCGTAGATTTTCCAGCGTTCATTGTGGAGTAATTGAAGTAAAGTTTAGCCATTCAAATTATCTGCCCTGAGGATACGATCGACGCAAGAGGTGGTTGGATGAATTTTCTTAGAAAGCTTGTAGTGCCCTTACGCCAATATCATCTTGTCCACGTGCTTTAATAGCAAAAGCTGCAGCATGGATGGCGGCTAAGGTGGTGAAATAGGGAATTCCATCCATCAGTGCTGATGTCCGCATGCTACGGCTATCATCTATGGCTTGTGCACCTGACGTTGTGTTGAATATTAGAACGATTTCGCCATTTTTGATCTGGTCTACAATGTTAGGGCGTCCCTCGTAGACCTTATTAACTATCACGCTTTTAATACCAGATTTTTCCAAGAATGAAGCTGTTCCTCTTGTAGCTATGAGTGTAAAATTCATTTCTACCAAACAATTGGCGGCCTCTAGCAGCACTGATCCCTTATCTTCCTCTTTGATTGATAAAAATATTTTGCCTGATATTGGCAATTCAATACCTGCTCCCAACTGTGCTTTGTAAAAGGCACGATGGAATTTACTGTCAAAGCCCATGACTTCGCCAGTTGATCGCATTTCGGGGCCCAAAAGAGTGTCCACACCAGGAAAACGTGCAAAGGGTAGTACGGCTTCCTTGACTGCGAAGCCTTTGATAGTGGCAGGGTCTATCAGATTGAAATTTTTTAAAGGTTCTCCGGCCATCACACGTGCTGCAATTGCAGCAATTGGGCTACGCACTGCTTTGGCAACAAAGGGGACGGTACGGCTTGCGCGAGGGTTCACTTCAATCAGGTATATTTCATTGTCCTTGACTGCAAACTGTACATTCATAAGGCCAATAACATTTAGTGACAGCGCCAAAGCTTCGGTTTGACGTTTTAATTCAAGAATTATGTTTTGAGGCAGAGAGTAAGGTGGAAGGGAGCAGGCGCTATCACCAGAGTGGACACCAGCCTCTTCGATGTGTTGCATTATCCCTGCCACATGCACAGAAGTACCATCACAAAGTGCATCTACATCAATCTCGACAGCGCCCGATAAATAGCTATCCAGCAATACGGGGCTATCGCCAGAAACAACCACAGCCTCAGCGATATAGCGCTCTAGGTTAGCTTGATCGTGTACAATTTCCATTGCTCTACCACCCAATACATATGACGGACGGATTACCAATGGAAATCCAATTCCCGCAGCAATTTCCAAAGCTTCTGCGCTGGATTTTGCTAAGCCATTGTGCGGTTGTTTTAGTTTGAGTTGGGTTACTAAAGCTTGGAAGCGTTCCCGGTCTTCGGCTAAGTCAATTGCATCAGGGCTGGTGCCGAGGATTGGAATGCCGGCTTGCTCTAAAGCGTTGGCCAATTTTAGTGGAGTTTGACCACCAAATTGAACAATTACTCCGTGGAGGGTGCCGTTTTCCTGTTCGACCCGCATTATCTCCATAACATGTTCATAGGTCAAAGGCTCAAAATACAGACGGTCTGAGGTGTCATAATCAGTGCTTACCGTCTCCGGGTTGCAATTGATCATTATGGTTTCGTACCCTTGCTCTGTGAGTGAATAGCAAGCGTGGCAACAGCAGTAATCAAATTCAATACCTTGGCCAATCCTGTTTGGACCACCACCCAAAATTATTACTTTCTTACGACTTGAAGGTCTTGCCTCGCATTCAGTAAGACCCATTGCTGGAGCTTCATAGGTGGAATACATGTAGGGCGTTTGGGCTTCAAATTCAGCGGCACATGTATCTATCCGTTTGAACACTGCTACCACGCCAAGGTTCTGTCTCATTTTACGGATAGCAGTCTCGGTTTTTCTAGTTAAAAATGCTAATCTCGCATCAGAGAATCCCATCATTTTGAGATTACGTATGTTAGATTCGTCTTCTGGGATGCCTTGAACCTTAATGATATTTTCGGTCTCTATAATTTCGCGGATCTGAGCTAAAAACCATGGATCAAATCGAGTGATGTCGTAAATCTCAACATCTGAAAAACCAAATCGCATTGCATGTGCAATAACACGCATACGATCTGGTGATTGAATGGCCAACTCTCGGGTCATTACTTTGTCGATTACTGTTTGAATTTCAGCTGTTTTACCAATTAAAATACCGTCCTGCTGAACTATCTGATCTTGGGAAGGCATTCCCTCTATGGCTACTTCGTCAAAACCAGTCAGCCCTGTTTCCATAGAAGATAAAGCTTTTTGTATGGATTCCTGGAAGCTACGACCAATGGCCATAGCTTCACCAACAGATTTCATTGCTGTAGAAAGAACTGCAGGAGAGTTAGGAAATTTTTCAAAAGCAAATCGTGGAATTTTTGTAACCACATAATCTATTGATGGTTCAAAGCTAGCAGGTGTGGCTTTGGTAATATCGTTTTCTAATTCATCAAGCGTATAGCCTACGGCCAATTTTGCTGCAATTTTTGCAATTGGAAAACCAGTGGCTTTAGATGCCAACGCTGAAGATCGAGACACCCGTGGATTCATCTCAATCACAACCATACGCCCGTCCTCTGGGTTTACAGCCCACTGCACGTTGGATCCACCAGTCTCAACACCAATTTCGCGTAGCACAGCAATACTAGCATTTCGCATAATTTGATATTCTTTATCAGTTAGCGTCAGTGCCGGTGCAACAGTTATACTGTCGCCAGTATGCACACCCATTGGGTCAATGTTTTCTATTGAGCAAACAATTATAGCGTTGTCAGCAGTATCCCGAACCACTTCCATTTCGTATTCTTTCCACCCCAGAAGGCTTTCATCAATTAGAATTTGGCTGACAGGTGAAGCATCCAGTCCAGTTTTGCAGAAGTGCTCATAGTCCTCCCGATTAAAAGCGACACCGCCTCCAGTTCCACCAAGTGTGAAAGCAGGTCGGATTATTGCTGGTAGACCGATATCATCGAGAGCTTCCAGACAGTCATTCATATTATTGGCAATGGTTGCTCGTGGGTTCTCTAAACCCAATCTATCCATCGCCTCACGAAATAATTTTCTATCTTCGGCCATCTCAATTGCTTGTCGCTTGGCCCCAATCATCTCTACATCAAATTTTTTCAGAACGCCCATTTCTTCGAGCGCGAGGGACGTATTTAATCCGGTCTGCCCACCCATTGTGGGCAGAAGTGCATCTGGCCGCTCAATTTCAATAATTTTTGCAACTGTCTCCGGTGTAATTGGCTCTATATATGTGGCATCTGCCATCTCCGGATCTGTCATTATTGTTGCTGGATTTGAGTTGACAAGAACAACTCGATAGCCTTCTTCTTTCAGGGCTTTACATGCTTGCGCACCAGAATAATCAAACTCGCAGGCTTGGCCAATAATAATTGGGCCTGCCCCAATAATCATGATTGATTTAATATCCGTCCTCTTTGGCATGAAATTGTCCTTAATCAGCGGCTATCAAACTGAGCCCGCTTATATGGAATGGAGCCTTATGTGCAAGGCACTCTCTCATTTCAAATTGCATTAGTTTAAACTGGAAGCCTTTTTCAGGAATTGCAGTCAATAAACTTATGGCAATGGTAATTCAGTCGTATTTTTCAGTTCTTCCATAACAAAACTAGCGCTTACGTCTGCCAGTTCTATTTGTGAAATGAGTCTCTGATAAAGGTCGTCGTAAGCTTGCACATTACTAACCCTGGCTTTGATTAAATAGTCTTGATTTCCCGAAGTTCGATAAGCTGACTGCACTTGTGGCAGGCTATCAATTACTTTGGCAAATTTATCTGCCCAGTCTTTGCTGTGTGTACTTACAGAAATTGAGATAAAAACTATGAGTCCTAACCCAACGGATTGTGCATCTAGCAAGGCCACCCGCGCCTTTATAATACCACTGTCTTGAAGCCGTTTAATTCTTCGCCAAACAGCGTTTCGGGACAGATTAACTGCTTGCGCTAAATCCTCAAGAGATTTGCTTGAATCACGCTGCATATGTTGCATAATATGCCGATCATAGTCATCATATGTTGCAATATTAGTCTTCATATTAAAAAATTATCACAATATTTAATAAAATTAAAGAATATTTGGGAAATTTTTTTAACCTAATTGAGTTAAGGTCAAATCTGTAAATAGATTAGGAGCTTCTTCATGCAGGTGTCATCAAAACTTTTAACCAAACATTTGAATGATGTTGATGAGACTTATCACCAACATTTTTTCCATGCTGCATGGTATTTTGTTATGCTTTTAACTGCCGCCGTATGCGCGTTAGTTCATGCGATTTTGCCATTCTTATTTGAAACTACGGCAAGTCGGATAATTTATGCCCTACATGCAAAAATGGAAGCCCGACATCTATTTAATGAGTAATAACGGTCTCATATGCAATTTTGAGCGTGTAACAGTGAGAAAACAGCGGATTGGCTTGACTTTATGGCTCCGCCGGGATGTATCAGCGCGACCGCTTTAAGGAGCCTGACCATGCACGCTTACCGTAGCCATACCTGTGCCGATCTTTCTGAAAATAATGTTGGGGATACTATCCGCCTGTCTGGATGGGTTCATCGGGTACGAGATCACGGTGGCGTCTTATTTATAGATTTACGAGATCACTATGGAATGACACAGGTTCTCTGTGATCCAGATAGCCCAGTATTTAATGAGGTTGAAAAGCTTAGAAGCGAATGGTGCATCCGCATTGATGGGACTGTGAAGGCGCGAGATGCTGCGCTTGTGAACACAAAAATTCCAACTGGTAAAGTTGAGGTTTTTATTCTTGACCTTGAGGTGTTGGGAACTTCAGAGGAACTACCATTGATGGTGTTTGGAGATCAGGAATACCCTGAGGAAACCCGTCTTAAGTACCGCTACTTGGATTTGCGGCGTGAAAAATTACAAAATAATATGAAACTACGTTCTGACGTAGTCGCATCGATGCGTAAACGGATGTGGGATAAGGGTTTCAGAGAATTTCAAACACCAATCATCACGTCTTCTAGTCCGGAGGGCGCACGCGATTTTCTGGTACCCTCTCGCCTACATCCCGGCAAGTTTTATGCTCTGCCACAAGCGCCTCAGCAGTTTAAGCAGCTGATTATGGTTTCAGGGTACGATAAATATTTCCAGATTGCGCCATGTTTTCGCGATGAAGACCCCAGGGCTGACCGCTCTCCAACAGATTTTTACCAGCTAGATTTAGAAATGTCTTTTGTTGAGCAGCAGGATATTTTTGATACAATTCAACCAGTTCTTACAGGAGTATTCGAGGAATTTGGTGGTGCTAGACAGGTTGACAAAGTTTGGCCGCAGATAAGCTATCGTGATGCTGCCCTCTGGTACGGAAGTGACAAACCAGACTTGCGCAACCCGATTAAAATGGAGATTGTATCCGACCATTTTAGAGACTCAGGGTTTGCCATTTTTGCCAAGCTCTTAGAGCAAGACGGTACAGAGATCAGGGCTATTCCCGCGCCCACTGGTGGCAGTCGAAAATTCTGCGATCGAATGAATGCGTTTGCTCAAAAAGAAGGCTTGCCTGGTATGGGTTACATTTTTTGGCGCGATCAGGGGGAAGGGATGGAAGCCGCCGGACCCCTAGCCAAAAACATTGGGCCAGAGCGCACTGAGGCTATTCGTGAACAATTAGGATTAGGCGTTGGCGATGCGGCATTTTTCCTTGGTGGCAAGCCTAAAGCTTTTGAGGCGGTTGCTGGCCGAGCCCGAAACTCTATTGGAGAAGAGCTTGGCCTAACGGATAAAAACCGGTTTGCGTTTGCCTGGGTTGTAGATTTTCCAATTTACGAAAAAGACGACGAGACTGGTAAAGTCGACTTTGAACATAATCCTTTTTCTATGCCACAGGGTGGGATGGACGCACTGTTTGGTGATCCGCTTAAAGTGCTGGGCTATCAGTATGATCTGGCTTGTAATGGATACGAATTATTGAGTGGAGCTATACGAAACCACCGACCCGAAATAATGTTTAAAGCTTTTGAAATTGCTGGATACGGAAAAGACGAAGTGGAAAAGCGTTTTGGTGGTATGGTCAATGCATTTCAATATGGAGCGCCACCGCACGGCGGCTGTGCAGCTGGGATTGATCGTATTGTAATGCTTTTGGCAGATGAGGCCAATATTCGTGAAGTAATTATGTTCCCAATGAACCAACGGGCGGAAGACTTAATGATGGCTGCACCATCTGACCCATTGAACGAACAACTGCGGGAACTTTCTTTAAGGGTGGTAAAGCCTGATTGAGGTTACATAGCTTTGAGAGCTAGAAAAGAAAAAAGGAGACAGTTATGATTGGCCGGTTGAACCATGTTGCTATCGCTGTGCCTGATCTGGAAGCTTCTTGCACTCAGTACTCTTCAATATTGGGCGCCAAAGTTGGCAAGCCCCAACATGAGCCTAATCACGGAGTGACAGTGGTTTTTATAGAACTTCCTAATACTAAAATCGAATTGCTTCATCCGCTAGGTGACCAGTCTCCCATCACAAGTTTCCTTGAGAAGAACCCCTCTGGGGGTATTCACCACATGTGTTATGAGGTGGATGATATTTTGTCTGCGCGGGATCAATTAATAGGATCAGGTGCTAGAGTTTTGGGAGGAGGAGAACCTAAAGTTGGAGCTCACGGAAAACTGGTAATTTTTTTACACCCCAAGGACTTCAATGGCTGCCTAATCGAGCTAGAACAAGTTTAAGGGATTATTAAGGGACTTTCCATGGGTATTACATCTGCCATTGTGCTTTTTGCGGTTATTTGGTTTCTCACACTTTTTATTGTCTTACCTTTGAATCTTAAAACTCAAGGAGACTTGGGCAAAGTTGATCATGGTACCCACGCGGGCAGTCCAGAAAACCCACAGATGAAAAAGCGATTCTTGGTAACAACGGTGGTTGCCGTTATCATTTGGGCAGTTGTGGCTGGTAGTATATTGGGTGGCTTTTTCTCAATTCGAGATTTTGATTGGTTCGATAGGATGGCCACACCGGAAGTAAATATAATACAGTAGTAATGTTAGTATGTTGAATATTACTGTTTTTAGACTTTTTTAAAAATAGATATTATAAATCAACCCATTTAGTTAGTGCGGAAACGTTAGGGCGTGGACGGTCAGGCATCTCTTCGGGTCCAGTACCTATATGAATAATTCCTGCAACGCGCTCGTGTGGTTCGAGCCCAAGTCCCTCACTACAAAATTTGTGCTGGTGTGATGCCCAGCCTGACAACCAATTTGCTCCCCAGCCACTTGCTAAAGCTGCGTTTAACAGTGAAAGGCAAACTGCTCCGGCTGAATAGGTTTGCTCAATGTCGGGAAACTTATGACATTCCTTCGGACTTTCCACTACCACCACGGCCAGTGTACCAGTTTCATACTGACCACTACTTTTATCCGCGTTCACGACTTCTGGTCCAACCGCCTCTGCTAGCGATCTTGCTAAAATAGCTAATCTGCGCAATGCAGCTTTTTCTAAAACGATGAACCTCCAAGGCTCCAATTTTCCATGATCTGGCGTTCGGGCTGCAATAATTAGCAGTTCTTCAAGTGCTAATTTATCTGGAACTGGTCCGGTTAAAACCTTGGCGGGACGAGAGCGACGAGTTTTTAAGAATGATAATACATCTGTCATAAGATTTATTTGATACATTATAGCGCAATTCACAAGCCCCTGAAGTGTTGAATCAAATAGATATTTTCTTTAAGAATGAGCTCTTGTTCAGTCGCAAAAGTTTAATTTAATATATTACTGGGCATGGAACTGGACGAGCTCATCGACCCAGGCATCTAAAAAACTCTGAAATCTTTTCGAGGGTTGGCGCGTTACAAATGCAGACGCAAATGGATCTGGAGCGTCTATTTTGCTACCGGATAAAGTTTTAATTGTCGCATGGCCACAAAAAGGTACATAGACTTCCGAATACCCACCCTCATGAACCAATACCAAACGACCATCACAGAACTCTTCAGCCATCGCTTTGACTGAGGATGTCATCGTGGCAAAGGTATCTGCTGTTGCCATCATCCGGGACAGGGGATCAATCGCTGCGGCATCATATCCACAGGCCACCACAATCAAATCGGGTTTAAATTTCTCTAGTGCAGGTCTAACTATTTTATCTATAACTTTTAGGTAGGTTAAATGGCCTCCACCAGGTGGCAAAGGTATATTAATGTTACTATTATTTAAGCCACGTACATCTGCGCCACCGCTATCTAATGGATAATTGTGCTCTTGGTGTATTGAGATCGTGAGTGTTCCCGCGTCGTCGAGAAAAATAGATTCCGTTCCATTCCCGTGGTGTACATCCCAGTCTAATACAGCGACCTTTAAATCTGCTTGTTTAACGCGTGCAGACTGTACAGCGACTGCTATATTAGCAAGCAAACAAAACCCATTTGGAAAATCAGGCAGGCAATGGTGGCCTGGAGGCCGTGACAAAGCATAAGCATTTGAAACATTTCCTGCCATAACATCAGCAACAGCTCTACAGGCGAGCCCGGTCGATAGTGCGGCTTGTTGATAGCCTCCGTGACCAAATGGCACTCGAAGTCCCAATTCACCCCCAGTTCCCTGTGACGCAGTTTCAAAATGTTTAATATATTCGGCAGTGTGTACCCGCAAAAGTGCCTCTTTGCTGGCCTCCTCTGCATTTTTAGTGACAAGCTCTTGTGTCAACCCCGTCACATCCATTAGGTTTTTCAACCGACGTTTAGTTTCTGGGCTTTCTGGAATTCCGCCAGATGCTAGTGGTTGAACTAAGCCGCCAACGGGTAGTGTAAATGCGTAGTTACCACCTGAAAACCAAAAACAGCGTTCATCCCAATAAAATCCTGTGGTCATTTTTAGATGTTCTCACTTACTGTATGCTTAAATAGCGAAAATATTATAGGAACTCATTAATTATCGGTATCATCGGTGTGTCAAAAAATGTTCACTAACATCTTTAAGATATTAGCCAATTTTTATAATGGAGCAAGGTAAAGGGCTGGCCCGCAGCATTTTTGGTGTTAAGTTATTAGTCATTCGGGTGGAGACGTCTATGCGTATTATCGTTCTGGGGTTGTTTTTTCTTGTCATAAGTTGTTCGCGCCAAATACCTCAGGCGCCAGTATCAAGTTTACCACAGTCTTCAAATTTGCAGGCGCATGTTGTTAAAGATTTACCAAAAAAATTTACTGTGGCAGTCCGCCGTATGAGACCAATCATCGTAGACACCTGCACCAAACTACGGATGGATATGAACTGTAATTTTAAAATCTTAGTTGATCTAAACCCAAAAACGCCGCCTAACGCATTTCAAACGTTTGATGAAAAAGGTAGGCCTTTGTTACTATTTTCGATCACTTTAATTGATGACATGAAAAACTCAGACGAAATTGCGTTTGTAATAGGCCATGAAGGCGCACATCATATCTTGGGGCATCTCGAACATCAGAAAAAATCTGCAGTTGGGGGCTCGACATTATTTGAGGTTTTGGCTGCTACTCTGGGAGGGTCTCAGCAATCTGTGGGCGTGGCAAGCAATATTGGGGCGGCAGTGGGTGCACGCAATTACTCCAAAACCTATGAACTCGAAGCAGATCGACTTGGTGCCCAGATGACATTGAATGGAGGGTTTGATCCAGTAAAAGGTGCAGCTTATTTCACGCGTATCCCAGATCCTGGCAACAAATTTTTGGGGACACACCCTCCAAACCGTGCTCGTATCGCTGCGGTGCGAGCGGCAGTTGGAAGATGAAACGGAATTTTCTGCGTGAATGGCAGCGCTTTAAAGGCCGCTGTATCTACTCTAGTGCTGGGCTAATTCTCGCCTGGCGTGAGGAACATTCTTTTCGCTTTTGGGCCTACATGAATATAATTTCCGCTAGTTTGTCGTTATATCTTCCAATCCCAATTGTATTTAGAGGATTAATAATTTGTCTTGGAATATTGGTGCTGGCAGCGGAGTGCTTTAACACTGCCATTGAAAGGGTAGTTAATCACTTGTCGCCCGGACCACACCCGCTGGCTAAAGCTGCGAAAGATGCGGGCAGTGCTGGTGTCGCTTTGACAGCCATTGCAACTGGGATTGCATGGGTATTTGCCTTGATTTTTCTTTTTTCGGATAAGTAGGTCTAAAAAATTACTGTTTGCAAATATGACATTTTATTCAACTAAGCATCCCCAGAGATCATATTCCCCAGCTTCATCTACCTTAACTTTTACTATGTCTCCAGGCGCCAATGTATGTGTGTCTTTGTCAATAAATAAATTGCCATCAATTTCTGGTGCATCAGCTTTTGTACGGCTTGTCGCTATGCCATCAGAATCCACTTGGTCGACAATTACGTCAATTATATCACCTACCTTGGCTTCAAGTTTTACTTCGGATATTCCTTGTGCCTTTTCCATAAAACGGTCCCAGCGTTCCTGTTTTATTTCTTCTGGAACGTGGTTTTCTAATGCGTTTGAACGCGCTCCAGCTACGTTTTCATACTTAAAACATCCAACCCGATCCAGTTGTGCTTCATCCATCCAATCCAACAAAGTCTGAAATTCAGCATCAGTCTCTCCCGGGTAACCTACTATGAAGGTTGACCGTAGTGTAATGTTTGGACAATCGGCACGCCATGCTTTGATTTCATTTAAAGTTTTTGCTGCAGCGGCTGGGCGGGCCATACGTTTTAGAACATTGGGGTCAGCATGTTGAAAGGGAATGTCGAGATAGGGCAGAATTAATCCCTCAGCCATTAATGGGATCAACTCGCGAACGTGTGGGTAAGGGTATACATAATGTAATCGAACCCAGGCACCCAGTTGGCCAAGTTCGCGTGCCAGATCAGTTATATGTGGGAGGATTTGATGATCTGTATTCGACCTAATATCGATGCCATACGCACTAGTATCTTGCGAGATAACTAAAAGCTCTTTTACGCCCGCTTCAACTAATTTCTCGGCTTCGCGTAGTATTGCACGCGGGGGGCGACTGTTTAATTTTCCTCGCATGTCTGGAATTATGCAAAATTTGCATTTGTGATTGCACCCTTCAGAAATTTTTAGGTAACTGTAATGTCGTGGTGTTAGCGATACATTATTCGAGGGCAACAAATCGAGAAATGGATCTGGGTTCGGTGGTACAACTGCGTGGACTGCATCTAGCACTTTTTCGTATTGATGTGGACCTGTGACAGCTAATACTTTTGGGTGTGCTCCAGTTATATAATCTGGATTGGCGCCCAAACAGCCAGTGACTATCACTTTACCATTTTTGTCTAAAGCCTCCCCAATGGCCTCTAAGCTTTCAGCCTTTGCGCTGTCCAGAAAGCCACATGTGTTCACAATGACAGCCTCGGCCCCAATATAATCAGGACTGATTGCGTAACCCTCCGCTCTCAGGCGGGTCAGAATTCGTTCGCTATCAACTAAAGCTTTTGGGCAGCCAAGTGACACCATTCCAATGGTAGGCTGACCAGACCTTGGTATTTTAATTAAAGCTTTTGGCGCAATGTCTGGACGTAAATTTTGAGGATTTGTTGTCATCACCTACTCCAGGGAACAGGATACCATAAACTGTATGACAAGTCTCGTAATAAACGGCTTTTTTGGGGTTTACCGACGACGGTCACGGCGACTTGACATTGGCTGAAACGCCACGCTTACGTGAGCCTCACAATAGGGTTTTCCAACCTTAACTCCTAAACCACAAAACCAAAAGTCGTCGGTTGCGGGATCACCCACTGGCCACTTGCAGGTTTTTTCTGTCAGTTCCATCAGACTGATCCTCTTTGCGGTTTTTTCAACCTCACTAACTTTAGCTAAAGCCTCAGGGCTTATCTCATTTGCTGACGGTTGGGGTGGTAACGGCTGCCCTGCTGGAATAATTTTACGAACGGCAGGAGGAGTTATTCGGACTGCTGCAGCCCTATCTAAGGTCTTTGGTGATGCAGGCTTTACAGTAGGCTTTACTTTGGTGGCCGTTTTACTGTTAGCAGCCTGTTTTGACGATGTGGATGTCACACGGTTCGACAGTCCTAAGCGATGGACTTTGCCAATTACAGCATTACGGGTTACGCCACCCAACGCCTTAGCGATTATGCTGGCAGATTGACCCTCGCCCCACATTTTTTTTAAAACTTCGACGCGCTCATCAGTCCAGGCCATGACACCCCCCTTGAATTCAGTAGTAATAGTGGGTTGAACCCATACAAGAATGCCACTCTAAGGGGAACTGAGGGTAAGGACAACCACCCAAACGGAGATAAACTTTGGTTAATTCTACTGAATATGGCGTCAGACGCTTTGGTCATATCAATTGGCTTGGAGTCTGGACGTTAATTAGACGTGAAAATATGCGTTACTTAGCTATCTGGCAGCAGACTATTTTTGCACCTTTGATTACAGCTGGCCTCTTTTTGCTCGTATTTTCTATTGCGATTGGACCGGATCGTTCTGATGTAATGGGCTTTAGTTACATTGTGTTTTTGGCGCCGGGTTTGTTGATGATGACAGTTATCCAAAACTCGTTTGCAAATACATCTTCGTCAATGTTGTCTGCAAAGGTAATGGGCTCAATCGTTGATACTTTAATGCCGCCGCTCTCACCTGTAGAAATGACAATAGGTTATCTAGCAGGTGGAGTTGGCCGTGGCTTGATTATTGGTTTAGTATTGTGTCTCGCTATGGGTCTTACGCTCGGTGTATGGATTGTCCACCCAATTTGGACTTTGGTTTTTGTTGTCTTGGGTGGAATGTTTATGGGGGCTCTCGGTCTTATCGGTGGTATTTATGCCAACAAATTTGACCAAATGGCCGCAATTTCTAACTTTATTGTGACACCTTTGGCATTTCTATCAGGGACCTTTTACTCTATCCGGGCACTTCCAGAGGTTCTACAACCCCTTATCCATTTAAATCCCATGTTCTATATAATTGATGGTGGTCGCTACGGTGTTTTGGGAGTGTCAGATGGCAGTCCTTGGGTTGCATTATTGCTGGTTTGCCTAGCTAACATATTGGCGGTCTCTCTCTCTTGGTATTGGTTCAGAAAGGGCTACCGCCTTAAATCTTAGTAGGTCTATTTATTATATATAAAACTAAAATTGAGGTTCAAGTCATTGCCTCAGCTCACAACAATATGACGAATGTCCTTTCAAAATTAGAGGTACTTTGCTATAGTTAAAGAGTAGAAACAGTCATTGAAAATCTTGTGTGGTAACGCTGCAGATAATCTAATTTTTAAAAAGTTGTGACTGATAGTTTTCGTATTCTTCTTGTTAAAAGGCCTATATTGATGTTGGATCTTATGTCAGTCGAAAAGGTTACCTAATGATCTCTTCAATTTTGCCTACATATAACCGTGCACCTCTTGCATTTGTATCTGGGATGGGTAGTTGGCTTACCACAGATGATGACCGGCAGTATTTAGATCTTGGTGCTGGGATTGCAGTTAATAGCCTAGGGCATGCGCATCCTGCTCTGGTCGCAGCATTGGCTAGTCAAGCAAATAAACTTTGGCACACATCCAATTTGTATCAGATTCCAGCGCAACAGAAATTGGCGGATCAATTAGTTGACCTAACTTTTGCTGACACAGTTTTCTTCACAAATTCTGGTACGGAGGCTTGCGAACTGGCTGTCAAAATGGCGCGGAAATGTTTTTTTGACAAAGGAGAACCAGAACGAGTTGAGATCATCACTTTTGATGGATCATTTCATGGCCGTTCCTCAGCGGGTATCGCAGCTGCTGGATCTGAAAAACTTACCAAGGGCTTTGGCCCGGTGTTGGGAGGCTTTGTTCATGTACCTTTCGGTGTGCATGAAGCACTACAATCCGCGGCGAGTGAAAAAACTGCTGCAGTGATGATTGAACCCATCCAAGGTGAGGGCGGTATCCGCCAGGTTCCAGATCAGTGCTTGAAAGGCTTGCGTGATTTTTGTGATAAACACGGTATTTTGTTGATCTTGGATGAGGTGCAATGTGGCGTTGGTAGATCGGGCAAGTTATTTGCTCATGAATGGGCGGGAATTGAACCGGATATCATGATGGTTGCCAAAGGGATTGGTGGAGGGTTTCCGATTGGGGCTGTTCTGGCGACGCAGGAAGCTGCATCAGGAATGACCGCGGGAACCCATGGATCGACTTATGGGGGAAATCCCTTGGGCTGTGCAGTTGGCAGTGCAGTATTGGATACTGTGAGTGATCCCGCGTTCTTAATGGATGTTTCGCGCAAAGCCGCTGCAATGCGGCAGGGTCTTGAGGGGCTAGTTTCCCAATTTTCTGATGTTTTCGATGGAGTAACAGGATCTGGGTTAATGTTGGGACTCAAATGTAGTGCCTCCAATACTGATGTGGTAAATGCGGGTTACGATGTAGGTGTGCTGACAGTGCCTGCTGCCGAAAATGTTGTTCGCTTATTGCCCCCTCTTAATATCTTGGATGAAGATATAATTATAGCGCTAGAGAAATTGGAAAAAGCCTCACATATTGTGCGAGCAGCGCTTTAATCTGATCAGATAGGAATTTGATGTATGGCTTTGATACATTGGATAAAGCCCACTTTGGAGTTTAATTAATATGCAGAACTTTCTAGACATCGACCAAATTGAAGCGTCAGAGTTGCGTGCTATTTTAGACCAAGCCAGTCATACAAAAAAAGCACGTGCTGGGCTCAAACGAGGTGCGTTAGATGTTGAAAAGGTACTTGAAGGGCACATGGTGGCCTTAATTTTTGAGAAGCCCTCAACGCGTACAAGAATAAGTTTTGCAGTTGGTGTGCAGCAAATGGGTGGCGAGAGTATGGTCATTTCTGGCAGTGAGATGCACCTTGGTCACGGAGAAACAATTGCTGATACCGCGCGCGTACTTAGCCGCTATGTTGATTTGATTATGATACGTACCTTTGAAGAATCTACACTTTTAGAAATGGCAGAACACGCCTCAGTTCCTGTAATAAACGGCCTAACAAATCGAACGCATCCCTGCCAAATTATGGCTGACATCATGACCTATGAGGAACATCGAGGCTCAATTAGTGGCAAACGCGTGGTCTGGGTTGGGGATGGAAATAATGTCTGCGCAAGCTTTATTCATGCCGCTGACAAATTTGGGTTTGATTTTGTATTTTCAGGTCCGGAAAATCTCAATCCTGACTTAAGTCTTGTGGCCACAGCTAAGTCAAAAGGTACAAAGATTGAGCTTGTTCGTGACGTATCTGCTGCGGTGGAAGGTGCAGACTTAATTGTCACTGATACATGGGTTTCGATGCATGACAGCAAAGCAGTATCGGCGCTTCGTCATAAACAGCTTGCGCCCTATCGCGTCGATGATGCTCTGCTGGCGAAGGCCAAGCCGGAGGCATTATTTATGCATTGTTTACCTGCGCACCGCGATGAGGAGGTAACCAGCTCTGTTTTGGATGGTCCAAATTCAGTCGTATTTGATGAGGCTGAAAATAGATTGCACGTACAAAAGGCAATCATGCGCTGGTGTCTATCAAAATAAAAATTATTTAATTTTTGATAATAAAATATTTATCAGCGTGTGTTTAATATCAAGTGTTCCTATCTTTATCATTTACAAAAATTTAAGTACTGAATGAACTCCTTAAACTATCAGCTTTAGTTACCATCATTTTCTGTAAAATGGATACGCAAATTAGAATTTTCTAACGATATAATTATTTTGGAGAAAGTCATGACGCAGGCTAACATGGGGTTAATCGGTACCGGTACAATGGGTTCAGCTTTAGCATTAAATATTGCTGAAAATGGGTATGATATCGCAATTTGGAACCTTGACTTGTCAGCTGTGGATTCGCTGATTGCATCGGCAGGTGATTTGGCGCCGCGCTTGGCAAGGTGTGATAACATTATTAATTTAGTGCATAACCTTGCCGCACCGCGCGCCATTATTTTATTGGTACCAGCTGGTAAAGCCGTGGACAGTTGTATTGACGAATTATTGCCTCTTTTATCGCCGGGCGACACAATTATTGACGGTGGAAACTCTGATTTTAGAGACACGATTGAACGTACAAAACGGCTGGAAGAGGTCGGACTGGCTTACTTAGGAATAGGAGTTTCTGGAGGTGCGGAAGGAGCCAGGCGGGGCCCATCGATGATGGCTGGTGGTACGAGAGCCAACTACGCCGCTGTGGAGCCAGTTCTGGCAGCTATTGCTGCAAAATATCATGGTGATCCATGCGTTGCTCATTTGGGTCCCGATGGGGCAGGGCATTTTGTAAAGACTGTACATAATGGGATTGAATATGCTGACATGCAGATGATTGCGGAGGTTTACGGTCTACTGCGGGATGGCGAAGGCCTATCTGCTGGCGAAGGAGCATCTTTTTTTGATCGTTGGAACCACGGAGTTTTGGAGAGTTATTTAATAGGGGTTACAGCCGAAGTTTTAGCTACAAAAGATCCGCAAACTGGTTTAGAAATAGTTGATTTAATAATTGATAAAGCTGGCCAAAAAGGTACTGGTCGATGGACGGTAATTGAAGCCATACGAATGGGGCAGTCTGCTAGCATAATTGAGGCAGCGGTTGGTGCAAGAGTGCTCAGTTCGGAAAAAACCACCCGAGAAATAGCGGCGCCGTTGTTGGCGCCCGCAGGAATTGACACTGTGGTTACTTTTTCTGAACAAGATTTGGAATCAGCTTTGATTGTTGGCCGTGCTTTGGCATACGCTCAAGGCTTTCGCATTTTAAATGCTGCCTCTGAAGAATTTAATTGGGATCTTGATTTTGCGCGAATTGCAGAAATCTGGAGAGCGGGATGTATTATTCGTTCAGCAATGCTTGACGACATTGCAGATGCATTTCGTACAGATCTGCCCAATGGTAGATTGGTTTTGTCAGAACATTTTATTGACGTCCTTACACAAAATGTGGCTGGTTTGCGACGAGTTGTTGCCGCCGCCGCTTTGCGGGGCTTGCCGGTACCTGCGCTGGCAGCTGCCCTAAGCTGGTTTGACACTCTTCGTCAGGCCCGAGGTACAACTGATTTGATACAGGCACAGCGGGACTTTTTTGGGGCACACTCATTCGAGCGCGTAGACGTTGAGGGTAACCATCATGGCCCGTGGTTTTCTGACAAAACTTAAAAGTCATAGAAAGAAAGATCATCAGTTATTGTTATTGACCATGGAAGTGTAGGAAATTTATTTTCTTCTAGGTTTTGTTCTCAAAGTAGGGTCAGCATCTGTTGGATCTTCTGGCCATGGGTGCTTGGGATATTTTGCACGCATGTCTTTGCGTACATCGGCATAGCTGCCTTTCCAAAAGCCAGGAATGTCCTTGGTAATCTGAATTGGTCGGTGGGCCGGTGATAAAAGTGTTATTTTTATTGGGTTTCCACCTAAAGTGGGATGACTGGTTTGACCGAACATCTCTTGTATACGTAATGCTATGGAAGGACTGTCACCGCTGTAATCAATTATAACCTTATTACCTAGCGGTGTTATAAAATGTGCTGGCGCAACCTTCTCGAGTAGATCAAGGTTAGCCCACCCAATATAGCTTTGAAGTGCTGGAAGGGGGTTGAATTTTTTCCATTCCTCCTCGCTTGAAATTGTTGAAATGTAAGGAGTTAACCAACCTGCAAGATTGCTCATTAACCCTTCATTTGAAATATCTGGAAACTGACTCCTTCCCGCTATTTTTGCGCGCGCTTGTAACAACAGGGCCGCTTTGGGAAAGTTGAGACCTATCTGCTTTATTCCATCTAGCATAGCCAGTGAAACTTTCTGAGTTGGCACTTGAGGCCAGTTTTGAATGGTAAGGCTAATTGACCCTAGTGACTCTGTTTGAATTGATACAACTTTGCGAGCGCGTTTTGACCAACGGCAGGTCTCAAGCCACTTAATTTGTCCACTAAAAACTTCGCGTATTTCACCTGACGAAATTGATAGGGCTCGACGAATTTTTGGATCGGCCCCACTACTGCGATGTGGGTTGCCTAGTTCCGATATAACAAGAAAGGGTGCATTTGCGAGGCCATCATCATCGGCCAAAACTACGCCTTTGCCGTTAGCCATAATGTAATGAGGTTGGGCGCCTGGTCTGCGTTGGGCTACTCTTTCTGGATAGGCTAGAGCCAAACATTGAGCGGGAGTATGTTTTAACAAAACTGAGTTTTTAGGGGCCAATTTGACAAGCCGGTTTGCTTCCATTTTGATACGCTTTAGCGCCTCAGCATCTCGAATTTGATGATTTGGAGCTTTGCTTGATAGTGCCTGCAAAGCTGGAGTTAGATCGGCTTCTTGTGAAGTAAGAATGTCTCTATCAGATAGTAGTGCGGCTAATGGCGCGGCAATAGGACCGGCTTTAACCAACATTTGAGCAAAACGGGGGTGCAGGGGCAGTTCTGCCAATTTTGCGCCATGGGGTGAGAGTTTCCCCCCAGTGACTGCACCCAGTTTATCTAGTAAGTCTTGTGCTTGCGCCCAACTGTTTTTTTGTGGTGAGGTTAAAAAAGCCAAATCTTTCGGTTTTGTACCCCACTTGGTTAATTGCAGTGCCAGCGGCGCAAGATCAGAAGTAATGATTTCTGGTGGCGCAAAGGTAGCCATCATACCTTCCTCAACGCGCGCCCACATCCGATAACATTTACCTGGAGCAACTCTGCCAGCTCTACCAGATCGCTGGGTTGCTTCAGCCTTGCTTGCTCGCTCAGTGATAAGTCTCTGAAGCCCTCTGCCTGGGTCGTAGCGCGCCCGACGTGACAAGCCACAATCAACCACAGCATGAATGCCCTCAATGGTAAGTGAGGTCTCCGCAATTGCTGTGGCAAGGATAATTTTACGGTTTCTTGGATCTGGGCTGATCGCTAGCTTCTGGCTTGAGTATGATAAATTGCCAAACAATGGCCGCACTACGCATGATTTTGGTAATTGGTTTTTAAGTTGGGCTGAGGCTTTATTAATTTCTCGCTCACCTGGCAAAAATACCAAAACATCTCCATCTGTTTCTTTTAAAGCTTTCAATATTAGATCACTGATGCCTATCTCAAGGGAGGCTTCCTTGGTTCGTGGCCGATTTAAGTGAATAATTTCTACAGGGTAGCTACGTCCCTCGCTAGTTACTATTGGCGCATTGTTTAACAACTTAGCCACAGGCTCAGAATCTAGCGTTGCTGACATTACCACAAGCATTAAATCGCTGCGAAGTGTTTCTCGGACCTCCCATGATAGCGCTAGGCCTAAGTCAGCGTTAAGAGATCTTTCATGAAATTCATCGAACAAAACAGCAGAAACTCCAGGTAATTCTGGATCAGATTGCAACATCCGCGTTAGAATACCTTCTGTGAGTACCTCTATGCGGGTATTTGGTCCAATTTTTGTTTGGCCACGAATCCTGAAGCCCACCGTCGCGCCGATTGGCTCTCCTAGCGTTTCAGCCATACGTTCGGCTGCTGCAATTGCTGCAAGGCGCCGGGGCTCAAGCATTAAAATTTTTCCACTACAGATTCCAGAATGTAATATAGCCAGAGGGACGCGGGTCGTTTTCCCTGCTCCCGGAGGTGCTTGAAGTACTACACGGCCATAAGTGGACAGCCGTTCCACTAATTGTGGTAAGATCGCGTCTATAGGGAGATCAAATTTCATGTACTGTGTATCGTTTAGAAAGTATCTTTCGTCCACGTAACTATTTTTCTTTGTTTTTTGCATCATGAAAGGTTTCTATTTAGCGAGTTGCTTTTTTAGAACTACAGAAGATTTTCTAATTGTAGAAACTCAGTGAGGGACTGCTAAATCCAATTTTAATAAGCTAATTACAAACTAAAAAGCTTGACCATGTATGCTTGCAATTATGCATGCCATCGGTAGATGATCATTTAAAAGCAGTATCTAATGATAAACGTGGATAAAATTAGCTGGAAAAAATGGATAATAAAGAATTAAATCCAACTGCTGTGTTATTACTGTTTGTTGCAGATGTAAAGTTTTGTGATGATAAAGCGTTATATCCAACGGCAGTTGACCTACTGCCCAATGTGTCAGCATCTAAAGAAGCGTACCCTATATCTACGTTATTGGCGGAAGTAGTGCCAGATTTAAATGCACTGTCACCTATTGCAGTATTTTGTGTTCCAGTAGTAAGAGTGCCACCAGAATCACTACCAATAAAAGTGTTTCTTGCACCAGTAGTGACTGCATCACCTGCAAGATAACCAACTGCCGTGTTATCTGTGCCTGTAGTGGTTGCTGTTAAAGATAGATAACCAACGGCTGTATTGCCAATACCCGATGTAAGAGCCTTTAAAGAATCGTGACCCACCGCTGTTGTGTTGTTACCAGTGTGATTAAATAGAGACTCGTAACCTATAGCAACATTTTGGTTGCCTGTTACATTTGCAGATAAAGCAAAGCTACCCAAAGCTACGTTGTGATACCCTGTAGTAGTATCTTTCCCTGCTTGATTACCAACTGCTGTATTACCAGATGCTGTGGTGTTAGATTCTAAAGCACTCTTACCAACTGCTACGTTGATGAGGCCAGTTGTGTTGGCTGTTAAAGCACTCTGACCGACTGCTACGTTGTGATACCCTGTAGTGTCAGATTTAAGTGCAAACTTACCAATTGCTACACCATCTACCCCAGTCGTGTTACTTAAATAGGCTTGATAACCTACTGCTGTGTTTCCTGCCGCTGTAGTGCTAGTAGATAACGCTTGATAACCTACTGCTGTTCCGTGGTTTCCTGTAGTGTTTGCGTCTAAAGCCTGATAACCTACAGCAGTGTTGTTATTTGCAGTGTCGTTGGAGTTAAGTGCTTCAGTGCCTAGAGCTGTATTGCTAGTGCCAGTAGTATTGGTTGTTAAAGAGGAACGACCTAATGCTACATTATATGAACCAGTGGTTACATTTGCTCCAGCTAAATAACCAATATATGTACCATATAATCCAATAGTAACATCACGACCAGCTTGATAGCCAACTGCTGTAGATTGATTGCCA
>ENA-OQVM01000484-OQVM01000484.1-marine-metagenome-genome-assembly--contig:-NODE-484-length-62473-cov-15.700862_pt1 | contig 62473 bp, 57 predicted proteins | sample MGYA00237776_ERZ505498 | MGnify/ENA primary metagenome ERZ505498 (study PRJEB26159, sample SAMN06265151) | marine metagenome | isolation source: Helgoland LTER site | place: Germany:Helgoland, sampling... | reverse complement strand
GGTCTTTCATAGTAAAGCGGTTGGCGAGCCGCCGCTGATGCTGGCGATTTCAGTCTGGTGCGCGCTACGGGACGCCTGTCGGCGGCCTTTGCAGCCGTTACCGGATTTAGCGGTGCCAGCGACGCCCGAACAAGTATATTGGGCGCTCTCAGGACGCAAGGATGCGGCAGATTTAGGGCGCGGCCCATGACGTCCTGGCAGACCGCGATTGCCACGTGTCATCAAGCCGCAGAAGGCTTTGTCGTGGTGACCTTACTGCAGGCCAAAGGCTCAACGCCCCGGGATGGCGGCAGTAAGATCGTGGTGACGCAAACAAAAACCTTTGATTCCATTGGGGGTGGGGGCTTGGAGCATCTAGTGATCACACGCGCCCGAGACCTGCTCGCTCAAGGCGTGCCGGTTCAGTGCGTTGAACACTTCCCTCTGGCAGGCAAAGCGAATCAATGCTGTGGTGGCAGTGTGTCTGCTCTGTTCGAGACCTTTCCAGAATCAAAGCGTTCTGTGGTGGTGTTCGGGGCAGGTCACGTCGGCAAGGCCGTGGTTCAAGTATTATCAGAATGTGATGCCCGGATCGATTGGGTGGATGCCCGAGCGGAGCAGTTCCCAGAAGTGATCCCGGGCAATGTGCAACGCCTCGTGTTGGATCAACCCGAAATGCTGATCGAGACCCTTCGAGGGGATGCAATCGTGCTCATTTTGACCCACGACCATGCTTTGGATTACCGATTACTGAGAAGGTTACTTGATGAGACGGAGCTTTCATCGATCGGCATGATTGGATCACAGACTAAAAGTAATCGATTTCGAGCCCGCCTCCGTCGTGACGGTATTCCAGAGGAAGAGGATGCGCGCTGGCGGTGCCCGGTTGGTCTGCCGGAAGTCGGGGGTAAACTGCCGATGGAAGTTGCGATCAGTATTGCGGCAGAGGTTTTGAGTCAGTCATTACCGCTGGATGGCGGAGAGATGGTCGGTGCGTCTTGGAAGTCGGTCCAAGCGGTATTGGGGAAGCCTTAATGTCCAAGCGTCTTGAAACCTTTAATGCGCTGACTGAGGAAGCGGCTTTGGTCCAACTCTTAAGGGTTTGCACCTCCACAGTCTGGGCGCGCGCCGTGCTCGATCAGCGTCCCTTCAAAGATCAAGCGGCATTGCTTGCAGCCTCAGAGGCGGCCTGGCAATTAACGGGTGAAGCAGATTGGCTCGAAGCCTTTGAGGGACATCCAAAGATTGGTGATGCACAAGCTTTGCAAGGTGGGGCTGAAACAACGGCGATGCAAGAGCAGGGGCAGGTTAATATGGCGTTGGCGTCAACTCGGGAGGCGCTTGCGCGCTTGAATCAAATATATTTGGATCGATTCGGGTTTATTTTCATTATTTGCGCGTCCGGACGTTCAGCCGAGGCGATGCGCGCCGTCTTAGAGCTGAGTCTGGAGCGGTCTCGCGGCGACGAATTACACAGGGCGGCAGGCGAGCAATTGCAAATTATGACGCGCCGATTACGGGCCTGGTTTGAGTAACCATGAGGTGGGCGAGCGCCGCCGCTTTGAGCCGCATGCCATTGAAGTTAAAGCCATGACAGCGCTTGATGCTGGCATTGAGCCAAGTCACAGCAAGGAAATAACATGACCCAAGCGCCTATTACGACGCATATCCTCGATTTAGAATCCGGCGAACCCGCACGCGGTGTTCTGGTGACGTTGCGATGCCCTGAGGGTCAAACGCTTCAGGCAACCACCGATGCCGATGGCCGGATTAGCGAGTGGCAAGGCCTGTTGGTGCTGACCACGGGAACCTATGAAATGCGTTTTAAAGTGGGCGCTTATTTCTCAGCGCGCGGCGCTGAAACGTTCTTTGATGAGATTCCGGTTCAGTTCCATACAACGACTGCTCGGGCACATTACCATGTGCCGTTGTTGCTCAGTCCTTTTGGTTACTCGACGTACAGGGGGAGCTAAAGCCGTGCGTTTGATTCGAAGCCGAATACTGCATTGGCCAACCGACCAGTGGCATCAACCTGAATATTTTGAAGACGGGATCTTACTGATTGAGGCGGGCCGTGTTTTAGATTTGGGGCCTGCTGAACGCTTTATGACAGAGGGGCTCGACGTGACCCGCTGCGAACATTATCCCACGCGGTTGGTCTTACCCGGTTTTATTGATCCCCATCTGCATTTCCCTCAGGTGGATGTGATGGCGAGCTTTGGGGCGCAGCTGTTGGATTGGTTGAATGACTACACCTTTCCGGCTGAAGCGCGTTACAGCGATCCGGTTTTTGCCGCTGCCGCTGCCGAATCGTTTTTAGACTTGCAACTCCGGCACGGCACAACTTCGGCATTTGCCTTCTGCACCAGTCATCGGCATTCGGTTGAGGCGTTGTTTTGCGCCGCTGAGCGGCGTCAACTGCGCATGGTCGCGGGTAAAGTGTTGATGGATCAAAATGCCCCTGACGCGATTTTGGATACGGCCGAGTCAGGCGCTCAGGATAGCGAAGATTTGATCCGTACTTGGCACGGGCGGGGTCGCCTGGGATATGCCTTAACCCCGAGATTTTCAGGCACTTCGTCGAGTGCCCAACTCCAAAAAACCGGTTTGCTCGCACAACAGTACCCGAGTGTTTGGTTGCAAACGCATTTGTCAGAGAATCTTGCGGAAATTGCCTGGATTAAATCAGTGCACCCGCAATACCAAGACTATTTGCAAACCTATGAAGCGCATGGCTTGGTCCCGAAAGGGGCGTTGTTCGGGCACTGTATTCATCTGACCGAATCGGAAACCGAGCGGTTGGCCGATGCAGGCGGTGTGGCGGTCTTTTGTCCGTCGTCGAACCTGTTTCTCGGCAGTGGTTTAATGCCCTTTGAGGCGCTGCAAGCGGCGGGCGTAGATTTGGCGATTGCCTCTGATATCGGTGGTGGCACGAGCCTTAGCATGCTGAAAACCCTTGCTGACGCGTACAAGGTCTGCCAGTTGCGCCAGTACGTGCTGCACCCCTTCGAAGCGTTCTACCGGATTACGCGCGGCAATGCGCGTGCTACCGCCTTAGAGGGGTTTATTGGTGATTTTCGAGTCGGGCAAGAAGCCGACTTCGTGATGATCGACCCAGAGCGCGTACCGTTGGTTGCGCGCCGAGTGCAGTCTGCCAAGGACCTTCAAGGCGAATTGTTTATTTATATGACCCTTGGCGATGAACAACTCATTGTTGAAACCAGTATTTTGGGCGAACCGGCTTACAGGGCGAGTGCCTCATGATGGCGCCGTACTGGTTAGAGTGGCTTGAACTGCTGCTGCGCTGGCTTCATCTGCTGGTCGGCGTTGCCTGGATTGGGGCGTCCTTGCACTTCGTTTTGGTAGATCGCAGCCTGATCAGTGATCCTGAGGATGATGCCGTTAAAGGCCGGTTCTGGGCGATTCATGGCGGGGGCGTCTATCAGTTCACGAAATACAATCTCGCGCCGCCCGAATGGCCGGCAACGCTGCATTGGTCGAAGTGGGAGGCCTATACAACCTGGTTAACGGGTATGGGATTACTGACGCTCATCTATTATCTACGAAGTGATGCCTACTTGGTCGGCGTGGAAAAATGGGTGACCGAGCCTTCTCAGGCCATTTGGGTGAGCCTCGGGCTGATCGCGAGCAGTCTTGCCCTGTATGAGGGGCTCATCCGCAGTCCCTTGGCGCGCCGGACCGCTCTGTTTGCCGCGCTCATTACGGTCCTCGTCTTGATTCTGTGCTGGCTTTCCGCCCAGCTCTTGTCGAACCGAGCCGCGTTCATTCACGTCGGCGTCATTCTGGGCAGCATCATGGTCGGCAATGTCTTTTTTGGCATTATTCCCGCGCAAAAAGCCTTTGTTGCGGCCGTTCAGGCAGGACGAGATCCGGATTTGGCCTTAACCCTCGCCGCACGGCATCGGTCGTTCTTTAATAATTATCTAACGATGCCCGTTTTGTTTTGCATGGTCAGTTTGCACTTCCCGCTTTTGTATCAGCACAGTTTGAACTTCTTAGGTCTGTTTTTGGTGATGTTTGCCGGTGCACTTGCGCGCCATTTTTTCAATTTACGGCATTTGGACATCCTTCGTTGGCGCTACCTTTGGATCGCGGCAGGTTTGATCGCGTTGACGATGCTGCTGCTGCGCCCGCCGGTGCTGGATGACATCAATGCGCCGAGTGCCTTGAGCGCGACGGTGGAATCGATTGAGCCGGCACTCACGAAGGCCGAGATTGATGGGCTTATGATGACCCATTGCGCAAACTGTCACAGCGCGTCCCCAACTCATCCTGGGTTTGCAACAGCGCCGGGGGGCTTGTACTTTGTCGATCAGGAAGACTTGCTTCGCCAGAAAGCGCGCGCCGCGTCGGCGATTGGCTCGGGTTATATGCCGTTGGGGAATATGACAAAACTCAGTCGGGCCGAGCGAGCGCGATTGATGCGCTACCTAATCACAAGTGAGGCGAAGGACGGCGCCTGAGTCGGGTGCGATTTAATTCGGGAAAAGGATATCCGCCATATCCGGTTTGCCCAGACGGATTTCAGCCTCGGTCAGACCGTTAATCTCATGGGGGAAGACCAGCCATTGGTCCGTTTCATGAACATAGTAGTCTGGGATAACCTCGGTCTGATTTTTTTTCGGCTTGAACCAAGGGCAGGCAATCCGGATGGTTTCGGGCAGGTTGCGTCGGGATTTTTCTTTGAGTTCGCGGAGTACCGCGGTAATGCTACGACCCGAATCAAAGACATCATCCACAATCAGTAAGTTGTCATCGTGATTGGCGCGATCAATAATATACTGCAAACCGTGGACGCGAACGTCTTTGTCCTGCTGGTCAATGCCATAGTAAGAGCTTGTGCGAATTGCGATGTGATCACTCTCGAGACCCTTGTATTCAAGGTATTCTTGAACTGCGATGCCGACGGGCGCACCCCCCCGCCAGACGCCAACAATAAAATTAGGCCTGAAGCCGCTCGCATAAATCTGTTCTGCTAATAGGAACGAATCCCTGAGTAAATCGGCGGCTGAAATAAAATGCTTATCCATAGGAATCCAAAACGTTGCGCGATGAAATAGGGTTTAAGATCAATTAGGCCGCCGAGTTAAAGACTGATATCTTAGCGGAATATTGTCTACAAAGAGGGTGACCCGTGTTCCGTATCTTGAAGTATCTAGGCTATCACGAAGCCGCGCAATCACCCAAGACAGAAGTATTGGCGGGCGGCACCACCTTTCTTGCCATGGTGTACATTGTTGTTGTAAACCCGTCTATTTTGTCTGATGCAGGGATGGATTTTGGAGCCGTTTTTGTCGCGACGTGTTTGGCTGCCGCGTTCGGCAGTTTAATGATGGGGGTGCTGGGCCGATATCCGATTGCTCTTGCGCCGGGTATGGGTCAGAACGCTTTCTTTAGCTATGTCATCGTGCTTGGGATGGGATATCCCTGGCAGACGGCGCTGGGCGCCGTGTTCATCTCGGGCATTATCTTTATCGTTTTGAGCGTGCTGCCCATTCGGGAATGGCTGTTTAATGCCATTCCGATGAATATCAAATATGGCATTTCTGCCGGCATCGGGTTTTTTATTGGTTTCATCGCCCTAAAGAATGCGGGCATCGTGATCGACAATCCCGCAACCCTTGTAAGTCTTGGTCCGCTGACTCAGATTGAGGCAGCCCTATGTTTAGGCGGGTTCATCTTGATTGCTGTTTTGAGTACCCGAGGGTTCGTGGGCGCGATCATTTTTGGTATTGGCAGTGTGTCGATCCTGGGTTGGCTGCTCGGTGTGACCGAATTTCAAGGGCTCGTTTCAGCGCCGCCTTCGATCGCGCCGGTCTTCATGCAGCTTGACCTTGAAGCGGCGCTCACGATGTCGATGGTGCCGGTTATTTTGGCATTGCTCTTGGTGGATGTTTTTGACACGGCAGGCACGATGGTTGCCGTCTCGCAGCGCGCGGGACTACTGGACGAGCAGGGTAAATTGCCCAACCTGCGACCCGCATTATTAGCAGACTCCGGTGCAACGGCCGTCGGGGCGCTGTTGGGGACGTCCTCGACTACGAGTTTTATTGAGAGCGCGGCGGGCGTAGAAGCCGGCGGGCGTTCGGGTCTGACCGCCGTTGTCGTGGGTGGTCTGTTTTTGTGCTGTTTGTTCTTCGCGCCCTTGGCGCAAAGCATTCCGGCCTATGCAACGTCGGCCGCCTTGCTCTTTGTTGCGTGTTTGATGGTGAGTAGCCTAAAAGAGATTGATTGGACTCAGATACCAGAATATGTGCCGGCTGTGGTGGGCGCGCTGGCGATGCCACTGACCTTCTCCATCGCGGACGGTATCGGGCTGGCGTTTATCACCTACGCCCTGATCCGGATCGGGTCTTTTGAATTTAAGTCGGCGGATGCCGCAAGCTTTGTGATTGCGGGCATCTTTCTGCTGAAGTATTTGCTGCTTTAGGACCTGCTGTTTCCGGTGTTGGGGTCGATTAGGTGGGTTTAGGAGGCGACGGTGAGTGACGAGGCATTAAAGCTTTCTGGGCAATCTTTTTTGCTGGGCAGCCAGCATGCGTTGGCAGCAGTGGGCGGGATTATTGCGGCGCCGCTCATTATCGCCATGGGCATGGGCTTGTCTGCGAGTCAGACCAGTTATTTGATTAGTGCGGCATTGGTTATTTCAGGCCTGGCAACGGTCCTGCAGATTGTGCAGGTTGGGCCCTTAGGTTCAGGTCTTTTAAGTCTTCAAGGCACGAGCTTTGCGTTCGTTGGGCCACTCATTTTCCTCTACCATGGGCTTGTCGAGATCCATTCCAGTGACGCAGCGCTCGGAATCCTGTTTGGTTCAGCCTTGGTTTGTGCGGGCGTAATGATCGTGCTGACGACGTTCGTAAAGACCCTAAGGCAGCTCATCACGAGTAACGTGTCGGGCTTGACCTTGGTGCTGATTGGCGGCTCGCTGATGGAGACAACCGCCCGGAGCCTGTTTGAAACTTACACCAGTGCCGCTGCGCCCGGTCCCTTTTTATGGGTGTGTGGCATTACGCTGGTTGCGCTGCTTGGATTGTCGCTCGGGCCTTGGCCTCGGTTGCGAATGGTCTCGATATTAGCCGGTTTAGTCCTTGGGACATTAGCGGCGAGTTTCTTTGGGTGGCTTGATGGTGCGTCACTCAACGTCTCCAATGCGCTTTTTCTGCCGAGGCTAATGCCTTTTGGGTTCGGCATTGATTGGATGGTGGTTGTAATTTTGTTTCCGATTTTTTTAGTTTCGGCAACGGAAAGTATCGGGGATCTCACCGCGACCAATGCGCTCTCGGGTCATCCTTATGGGGATGCAGCGTATTGGCGCCGTCTTCGCGGCGGCCTGATGGGGGACGCGGTGAATTCCGGGTTGGCGAGCGTCTTTGGAACCTTTCCCAATACCACCTTCAGCCAAAACAATGGCTTAATTCGATTGTCCGGTGCGTCTCGTCCGACCATCGGCCTGTATGCAGCAGGGTTACTGTGCCTGCTGGGACTCATGCCCGTCCTGGCAGAGGTCATTCAAGTGATTCCAGATCCTGTGATCAGTACGACGACGTTCATCCTGTTTGGCTTGGTGGCCTGGGCAGGCCTGCAAGTGTTTAAAAGCAATGCGCGGTCTTGGCGCTGTGGGTTGGTTTTTTTGGGAGGACTGGGAGGAGGCTACTGGGTCGCGGGCAATGTTGAGACCTGGACCGTGCTACCAGGATTGCTGATACAGGTTTTAGCCTTTCCGGTTTCGACCGGGGCGTTCATCGGTCTTATGCTGGAGGCGATCCTGCCCGGTCGAGCGCGCGCAACGGATGCGCATTAAGCCGAGGCAATGGCGTGGTGGTCATGCCAATGGCGGGCGATGTCGACCCGGCGCGCCACCCAAACGGATGGGTGCTGACCAAGATAGTCAAGAAACCGTTTTAGCGCCTGGATTCTGCCAGGCTTACCGATAATTCTAGGATGTAAGCCGATTGACAGCATCTTAGGGGTGTCTTGGCCTTCCTCGAAAAGACAGTCGAAAGCGTCTTTTAAGTAGGTATAAAACTGATCTCCGGAATTAAACCCCTGAACCGCATTGAAGCGCATATCGTTGACGTCCAAAGTATAGGGAATCACCAAATGGGGTCGCCTTGGGCCCGGTAGCCAGTAGGGTAAATCGTCGGCGTACGAGTCGCTGTCATACAAAAAATGATCGTGCTCGAGGATGAGTTTTCGCGTGTTGGGACTATCCCGGCCGGTATACCACCCTAGGGGTTTTTCGCCTGTTAATTGCTCATGCAGCTCGATGGCGCGCCCGATGTGTTCGCGCTCGAGGGCTTCCGGGATCTGCTGATAATCGAGCCAGCGATAACCATGGCAGGCGATCTCCCAGTCCGCTTTGAGCATCGCCTGAACCGCGGGTTGGTTGCGAGACAGCGCGAGCGCAACGCCAAACACCGTGACGGGCAATTGATGGGCTTGAAACAGACGATGCAGCCGCCAAAATCCGGCACGCGAGCCATATTCGTACAGGGACTCAACCGATAGGTGCCGGTCTGGATAGGCGGCAGCGCCAATGATTTCTGAGAGAAATGTCTCGGAGTGGGGGTCGCCATCGAGTACGGTGCGTTCGCCACCTTCTTCATAATTGATGACAAACTGCACGGCGATTCGTGCCTTACCGGGCCATTTTGCACTCGGCGGCTGCGCGCCATACCCTTCAAAATCACGCATGCGGTTTTTCTCCCAGTTAGTTGATCCTTCGTTGAAGGAATCGATGCCGGTATTGTAGCCAGCGCTTGCGTCTACGACTAGAATGCTGATTCGTCGGTAATCAATAAAAAAAGAGATCGCATATGGTCCGTTGTTGGATTCGATTTGGTCTGAGGAGCTTTTTGCTAGGGTGGATCTTGTCGCAACCCGTGCAGGCAAACGAGGCGTTCTCCGAGTGGTTCAAAGCCTTCAAGACGTCAGCCACCGATGCTGAACTTCATGATTTTCTCTACAGCATGCCAAAAGGCGGGGACCTGCATCAACATCTATCCGGTTCTATTTTTTCCGAATGGTGGTGGCAGCTCGCCCTTGGCGCGCCAGCCCAAGGCGAGGTGTTTTTTACGCGGCTTCGATTGGGTAATTGTTCGCCAATTAGTGCGGCGACCGGGCACGAGCAGCTCTTATTTCAAACGATCAGTCAGTATCGATATGATCGGCTAGCGGCCTGTGAGCAGAGCCTGTTTACGGAACTATCGCAATTGAAGGCTGCCGAGCAGCAGGCTTGGATGAACAGTATTCGCTTGGATTTGCCGTCCGAGGGTCGGGATGAATTCTTTGAAACCCATTGGCAGCGTTTGGGTGATGTTATCGCAAACCCTTGGATCATGGCGGAGGCCTTGGCACTGCACATCAAAGCGTTTGCGGATGAGGGTTTGGTTTATTTGGAACCCCAGATCACCTTGATGGGCTACCGAGATCAAACGGGACTCGCGTTGTCACCTGCCCGAGCCGCGTCGATTTTTCGAGCGCGGCTGAACCAACCGGATGTGGTCGATACTGGGGTCACGCTTCGATTCCAGCAATCTATTTTGCGGTTCCTGCCGAATGCAGAGGCTGAACTGGTGCGCGCTTATCAAATCGTATCGGACGAGCCCGAGTGGGTTGGCGTCAATATGGTGGGCCGCGAAGATGATGATCGAGGTCATCCATTACGATTTTTAGAAACCATTCGGGGCTTGAGGCAGCAATATCCAAATGTTCGGCTTTCTATTCATGCTGGCGAGGTCGATGAACCAAATTACCATGTTCGCGACACCTTGCTGCTGGGTGCAGACCGAATTGGCCACGGTTTAAATTTGATCAGTGATCCGCAGACCCTTGTTCAAATGCGACATGGGCCTTATTTGGTTGAGATCAATCTGATCAGCAATCTCCTCTTAGAGTATGTTTCAGATTTTAGCCAGCACCCTTTTCCTGAGTATCTGCGGCTAGGCGTGCCGGTTGCGTTGGCAACGGATGATCGCGGCATGTGGGATTCGACGATGACGGATGAATATTTTGTGGCGGTGAAGTCGTTCAATTTGAGTTGGGATGAACTTCGGTTGCTGACTCAAAATTCGATTCAGTATAGTTTCTTAGGCCAAGAGCCAAAATCAAGGCTGCTGAACGCGTTGGATACGCGCTTCTTAGCGTTTGAAAAATACTGGCAAGCTCAGGATCCGAAACAGATCGGCGCACCCAAAAGGAGCCCAAAACGGGGGTTTATTTGTAGAAATTACGATCTTTGCGAAAGAGAATAGTGCACATTGGCGGTAAATCTGTAAAAATATATTTGAAGCGTTTGGATGCGAGCATGAGGGACGTGATGGGCGGTACTGGTTTGACGGGCGAGGGGTCCTCGACTTGCAACTTTTAGCCAACCTTACAGCGTTTTAAAGCGGTTTTAGCGACAATTTTGGTCTAACCGTTGCTGATGGTGGCTTCTATCATTGCGATGGTTTGTATTGGGATGGTTTGTATTGCGATGGTATGCGCGGGTAAATCGATGACAGTTTGATCTGGCACGTGAGCGGACGACATGGCGCGGTTTTCTGCTCGTATTTAGGATGCCCAGGAGATTTAATCAGGCGTTGAGGACGGATGATAGCCGTTATTGAATGCACAACAATTGCGCATTGGCTGAATTATTTGGTGCGTAATTTGACTAAAAGTCGTGTGCCATAACCGACACGGCTCGGGAGATCTGATAATTCGATGGTTTTTGTTTCATTCAAATCTGGCATGGCCTGTGCTTGTTACAACGTTAGATTGGCTGGATAAAATTATACCGAATGGCCTTAAGTTCATTGGGCATCGTTGGACTGGGCTAGAATGAGTTTGAATGAAAATCTAAACGGCGACGGCTGGGAAACGCGGTGGGTTAAGGCTACTATTTCTTCGCAGGAAAGCCCAATTAGAATGATGTTTGAACGGATTGAAGCAAATAATTGTGTCGGTAAAGGGTTTGTTACGGTGCGATGTTGAGTTTTAAGCATCGCGATGGATTAGGACGCCTAAGGCGGGCCGGCGCTTTGCGCAATCCTTAGGTGTTGAAGAGGTGTCTTGGAACAAATGGTTTTAGTGGTTTGAGGGGTAAAGCGCGGGTGTTGTTTTGGTTTTAATGATTTAACTCAATGAGGATCCTTATGAAATTGGAAAATTTGAAGGTCGCAGGACTGCTGATGCTGTCCATTGGCGCACTGGGTTTTAATCCAGTCTGGGCCGAATCCGACATGGAAGAAGTCGTCGTCAAAGGCGATTTGGGTAGCTTACCGGGCGAACGGGTTGAATCCATATTCGGGTTCGAAAAGTCAATCTTGGATACGCCGCGTTCTGCGTCGACCATCAGTGAAGAGATGATGGACCGTTTCAACATGCAGGACATCGACGAATTGGTCGTGCTGGCGCCGGGTACCTTCACGCAATCGTTTTTTGGCGTTGCAGGCTCCTTGGACGTCCGCGGCACAGCCGGTGAGACCTATTTTCGAGGCATTAGACGTCTTGACAACCCGGGCAACTATCCAACGCCGATTGGGGCATCCGACCGAGTCGATATCGTCCGTGGGCCAGCGTCGCCAATTATGGGCCCTTCGAAGATTGGCGGTTACCTGAACTTCAATCCGAAATCAGCGCGAATCGAGGAAACGGGCAGCTATATTGAAGACCGGATCGGCGAACTGTCTTATTCAGGTGGCAGCTGGGATCGTAGCGTTTTGACCGCCGAAATTGGTGGTCCTGCGGAGTTTGGCGGCAAGCCGGTAGGCTACTACGTTTACGGTGAAGTCGAGCATTCCGGTAGTTTTTACACCAATGCGCCTGGTGTGAATCAGTCCTTAGTACAAGCCAGCTTTGACATGGATCTGAGCGATACGGTCCGGCTTCAGTTCGGCGGTATGCTGCACGACTATCAAGGCTCGCAAAACGCGGGTTGGAACCGATTAACGCAGGACCTGATCGACACTGGGACCTATATAACGGGCACGCCCATTCCGCTGGATACCTCGGGTGATGGCTTCATCTCGCATGATGAGTACTATGCCGGCGATATTAATCCTTTCGCGTTGTATGCTTTTTTTGGTCAGAAAGATATTGATTTGGCCACCCTCAGCGACGCTTCTTTCGGATTCGATTACGAGAATTCGAACCTAATTTTGCAAAACGTTGGAACGGCAAAGTTGCCCATGTCGTCAACGCTGATCGCGGAAGATGATTTGTTAGAAAATAAGGTCACAACGCTGTATTTCGATGTTGATATTTCGCTTGCGAATGATTGGACGCTGACCAATAAGTTGTTCTACGAAGATTATGAAAATTTGAATGAAAATGCGTACGGGTTTTCGCAATTTCATGATGCCTCTGTCATAGAAGAACAGCTCATCTTATCTCGCGTTTTCGATGGGGATGCCTTAACCACCTCGGTTCAAATCTCGCCTTCGATTCGTCAAACGAAATTTGAGCACGGTGATGATTACTATAATGAGTACTTTAGTCGTCGTGATTTGACGGGCCCTTCAACGGCGCTGGATCGCCGCGTGTTGTCAACGCGAATCGACTCGGAATACAGTGAGTACTATGTCGGTAAATATACTGACCTTGGTTTTGGTGTCATGGTCGATTTATCGCACCAATCGGGTTTGTCTTTGTTGTTGGGCGCTCGATACGACACGATCGATATGGAAGTCAGGACGCCTGACGGCAAGACGCAATCGGATTCAGCGTTTACCTCATCAGAAGGGGGTGTTGATGTCGCGGTGAACAGCGCGTCCGATGAGCCCAACGGAGTGTCTTGGTCAGCGAGTCTAAGCTGGTCAACGCCAATGGGGCTTGTGCCTTATGTTACGGCGTCAGAGCAAAGCACGGTTATTGCAGGGCAGGGCGCGGAGCTTCAGGTCGGCAACGTGTTTACCAATAACGCCTTTGGTAGTTCCGAGTTGATGGAGTTTGGCATTAAAGGCAGCTTGCTCGATGATCGTCTGTACTTTGCGCTGTCTTCCTACGAAATGGAACGCACCGACTTTAATGCGCAGTCCATTACGGTGAACCAAGCGGTTAAAACCGATGGCACGGAGTTTGAATTGCGTTGGGTTGTGAGCGAGAAATTCTTGATGACCTTGGGGTATAGCAATATGGAAGCCCTGATGTTGGCTACCCTTGCTGCAGGGAATGAATTTTCGTTCCTAGGCCAAGCTGATTTGCCGTTGATTGATCCAACCTTGCTGTGGGGCGGTCAAGTCGGCGGTTTGATCGATGTTGCGCCCAGTAAAGGGGTTCGAGCGGGCATGCCAGAGACCATTATGTCGGTCACAGCAAGCTATGACTTTGGTAATGGTATGGCGGTCAGTGGTAGTGTGGTTGACGTCGACTCAGTGGCCTCTGGTCAATCTTTCGCGGTTACCCTACCAGCCTATACTTTGGTCAATCTCAGCTTGAGTTATGATGCAGAAGATTGGTCGTTGATTGTTGCGGCGAAAAACGTGACGGATGAGCGTTATTTCAGAGCGAACTTCCCAGATCTGTTTGGTACGACGGTTGTTCTACCTGAACTGCCACGGCACTATCAGGCGAAATTGTCTTACCGCTTCTAAGGATTGGGTAAGGTTAAGGAAAGGGCGCTCAGCGCCCTTTTTTTTGGCTGTGATTTGAGTGTCGTGCTCGTGTTCGGTATCGTGAATTAAATAAGATCGGCCGAAGGATGTGAGGCTCACAAAAAGCAGATTTTTGAAAACGGGGTCCGGTTTAACACGCTGCATGCGTTGAAAGCTCAGCTGGATCCCTTTTAGCGCTTTGAAGAGGAGAGAACGACGTGTCGAAGCAAAGATTGCAACAAAATTGCGTGATCGCGCTGGCGGTTTTGATGAGTTGGGCCGCGGCAGCCGAGCCACCCGAGCCGATCCCGGTCAAAGTGGTGGTGGTGACCATGTTCGAAGTGGGCGCGGATGAGGGTGATCGCGCGGGTGAGTTTCAGCTCTGGAAGGAGCGCCGGAACTTAACCAAGACCTTTCCTTTTATGGGCTATCGCGATTTATATTTGGATCCAGAAAAAGGGCTCCTAGTGTTGGTCACGGGTATCGGTACCGCCCGATCCGCGGCGGCCATCATGGCCCTCGGTATGGACCCTCGTTTTGATCTAACCAAGAGTTATTGGGTGGTTGCCGGTATTGCAGGCTTCGACCCGGAAGATGCCTCTATCGGTTCCGCGGCATGGGCCGAATACTTGGTCGATGGGGATCTTTCCCACGAAATTGATGCCCGTGAAATTCCGGAGGATTGGCCCTTCGGTTATTTTGCGCGGTATACCAAGCGCCCCTTTGATGTGGATAAGCCTGCCCCAACGGGAGAAATGTATCAGCTCAACACGGGCTTGGTGAATTGGGCCTTTGCGCAAACGAAAAACTTGACCTTGCCGGATACCGATGCCCACGCGAAGGCGCACCGAGCTTTGTACACTGACCATGTCAATGCACAGCGTCCACCCTTTGTTTTGAAAGGTGACCATGTTGCGGCTTTAACCTTTTGGCACGGCGCTTTGATGAATGATTGGGCGAATCAATGGGTCGATTATTGGACGCAAGGACGGGGCGAATTTGTCTCCTCGGCGATGGAGGATACCGGTACCTACTTGTCGCTGAGTTGGCTCAATCGGGTTGGGCGGGTGGACGTGTCCAGGTTACTGGTGCTGAGAACGGCCAGTAACTACACGATGCCACCGCCTGGCGTGACAGCGGCTGAGAATCTTTTGGCAGAAAATAAAGGCTACTCTGGCCTTGCCATTGCGGTCGAGTCAGCCTATCAGGTTGCCTCGACCGTGGTGGACCAGTTGATTGCGGGTTGGGCTGTCTATGAAAATCAACTGCCGGGTGCCGTAGATCAAAAGGACCTGCCATGAAAGATTTAATTGAGCGGTTACCCAAAGTGGAGCTGCATCTTCATATCGAAGGCACTTTAGAGCCTGAGCTGATGTTGACGCTTGCCGAGCGGAACCACGTTCCGCTGCCCTATAAGAACCTCTTGGCAGTGCAACAGGCCTACCATTTTGACGACCTGCAAAGTTTTCTTGATTTGTATTACCTGGGTGCCAGTGTCTTGGTGACTGAGGACGACTTTTATCTGCTGATGCGGGCTTACCTTCGCCGAGCAAGCTCGGAAAATATTGTGCATGCAGAAGTCATGTTCGACCCCCAAACCCATCTTCAAAGAGGGATCGGTTTTGAGGTGTTTATGCCGGGATTCGTGCGGGCGATCGAGGAAGCGAAAGCGCAATGGGGTTTGAGCGTCTACCTCATTCTGTGCTTTTTACGAGATCAGTCGCAAACAGCCGCGCTGGAAACGTTAACGCTTGCGATACCGTTCAAGCACCAGATCACTGCGGTCGGTCTCGATAGCGCTGAAATAGGTCACCCGCCGAGTAAATTTAAAGCCGCATTCGATGCTGCCCGCAAAGCGGGTTATCGCTTGGTCGCCCATGCTGGCGAAGAAGGCGGGCCCGCCATGATAGCCGAAGCCTTAGACGTGCTGGGGGTTGAACGCATTGATCATGGCGTTCAATGCGTACAGGACGCGGGGTTGCGCAAGCGTTTGGTGGACGATCAAATTCCGCTAACGGTTTGTCCCCTGTCGAACGTCAAGCTTCGCGTATTTGATCAGATGGCGCAGCATCCCATCTTGGATCTCTTGGCAGAAGGGTTATGCGTGACGGTGAATTCCGATGATCCGGCTTATTTCGGGGGGTATTTGACCGAGAACTTTATGGCGCTGGAGGCGGCCTTAGGCTTATCTGAAAAAGCGTTGCGGCAACTGCTCACCAACGGTGTTCGAAGCAGCTTCTTACCCGAGGCGGAGCAAGCGCGCTTGATCGATCAGCTTTGGTAATCGCCAAACGCTTTGAGCCCATGGATACCGCCATTCGGATAATGTAAGAAGAGCAGGTGTTGGAACCAACCGGCTGTCTCGAAGGTATCGAAGTGGTGATAGGTATCGGGTTTGAGGGCCTGAAAGGGTAGCAAGGGTTGCCAGTGGGTGCTTTGGCTTTGGTCTAGTTGAATGATGAGCGCATCGGGCCACGGCTTACCCTCCTCGGCATAATGGCGGCCTTGCATATAGGCCTGAAAGTCATCCGGAACCACGCGCGCACCATTTTCCAGCTGTACCGACCATCGCGGTATCGATCGCATACTGTCGGTAAGGTCATGCGCTGGGCCCAAGCCAAATAGATGGCAAGAAAGCGGCGCATTTAATCGATGTAAGTAGGTGTCAACGACAAAGGCTTTTAGCGCGATAGGTTGATCAAAACTAAAGACAGCTTGTTCCCCAAAGCCAGAACGCGCCGACTCCCAACCCTTCATATGATCCTCGAGCCGATTGCCAAAGACGGCGTCCTTAGGATGCCCGTAATGGTCATTGGAAACATGACCAATGCTGGCCTGCTCCAGCAGATTGATGGGCGACACTGGATCGGTTAAAGCCTCACCAAAGAGCGCAACACGCGCAATGCCCCCCTCTTGGTGGCAAAGCACGCGGCAGCGCTCGGCTTGGGTCGGTGGAATCACAAAATGGTGCGGTTCATTCGGGCGCAGTGTCTGATGCGACAGCACAATGACTTGGTCATCCGCATCCTCAAGGATCACGGTCACTTCGGGTACATGATTGCCGGTGAACCACCGAGTATCGATATCGATTTGGGTCACCACGCTACGCGTTTTGAGTCCCAAGCACAGGAAGTGACCTTTATTGGGTCGGAAGCGAAAGTGCTGCTGCGTCGGATAGATCTCGGTACCAATGTGTCGGTCGGTTTCAAATCCCCAATATTGCGCGCCCATATGGGTAAATTGACCCTGCCGATCCGGTGGGGTGATCCCTTGCGCCACTTCATGGGGGTTGGTAAAAGACGAGTCGCTGTACTCGATCAAAAAGCAGTCCAGTGCGTTCATGGCCGTATTTCAATCGGTTGATTTAAGGTCACCTCATCACAATTTGGGGTGTCACCATCAGCATCCACCACCAGAAAGTCGGCTGCCTCATTGAGGGCGACATTATAATGATGCCAGGTGCCGGGGTGATAATTGATGCCCTGGCCGGGTTGACCGATAAACGCTTGAATCTGGTGCTCGAGCAAGGGCCCAGCGGGCGCCACCACAATAAGATAAGGCGACTGGCCGAGTGGGATGAACGCTTGGCTGGTCAGGGGGTGACGTTCCAGAGCATGCACCTTGCGCGGTAATAGCCAAGCCCTACTGCGAAAAATACTCAGGCAAGGCGCAAGGCCGGTGGCCTTGAGGGCAAGGTTCGCCAAGTTATTAAATCGCACGGTATGGCCTTCATTGATCGAGCGGATATCCGTGCAGTTCTCGGCAGAAATGAGGTCGCCAAAGGGCAAGAAAGCCTCGTGGGTGAGGGGTTCAGGCTTGAGGAAAGGTGACGTCATAGGATGGGTTGCTCGTGTTAAGTGCCAATATGCGGGTAGTCGTAAGGTTCGTTGGACATTCTACGGCAATCATTGAGGCGGCCTGCATCAAATACCCAAGTCCAACAAATTATAATCTTTAATGGCGGGTCGAAGGGCTTCCTCCCAGGTCATTGTATGGCCCTTGAGCGGCGCGTACGTATACGAGGGCTCATCCGGCCGGTGCTGGGCTCTAGCGGAGATGCCATAGGCGATCATTTTGGCCCGCTCAAAAATGCGCTCAGAATCGTAAACTGTCGCCGGACTGTGGATGCCGTTTCCGATTGAACCGAAGACAGACCCGCGGCGGTGAAAGCCAAAATTGAGCGTCACCCGAGGCTTACTGGAGGTGTTGGCAAAGCTGCCGTGCACCGCTTGCCGATTACAGATTGCGACATCGCCGGGTGCACAAATCATGGGGACGGCGTTGGTTAGTCGATCAGAGCCCGCAGCCAACATCATGTTTTTGATATCCGCTGGCCCCGTGTGGGAGCCGGGGACGACCCAAAGGCCATTTTCCGCATCGCTGCCATAGAGCTGCGCCATAAAATTAAAACCATGGGTGCCTTCATCAAAGTCAGGACGGTCCCATTGTGTGGTGCCATCTTGGTGCCAGGCAACCGAGCCGCCGAGATGAGGATGCTTGAGCCAAATGGCTTCATTGAAGGGCGTAAAGTCGGGCCCATTGACGGCCTCGGCGACGGCCAATAATTGGGGATGACCATAGAGGCGAAGACAGGCATCGGAAAACTGTAGAGAGCCCAAGATGATTTGCAACACATGATCCGGTGCATCGCTCGGGGGTTGCGGCTCATGCATTTTGACCGGATGACGTCCCTGGTTTTTACTCGTGCCGCCCACAGGGTCGCTCAAGGGGGCAACCCAACCAAAATTTTTGCCGGTCAGATCGTGTCCGAGCGCCGCGTGTCCATTTTGATCGACAGCAGATTTGGGTGAGGCAGGGGCGCGTTTTTGAATGGTTTGAATATCTGCTTCAAGTTCGCTGAGTTCCTGATCATCCAGGACGCCCTCGAAAACATAAAACCCGTGCGTTTTATATTGGTTGAGAATATGGGGGTCGAGGCGACCAATTGTATCGAACCTCAGCGGGCCGCGGTTGCCCAATTGCAGGGCTCTAGCGGTGCCTTGTTCTTGATAGCGGCGCAGGTCTTCATCGTGGTGTTGGACTAATTCTGTGTTTTTGTCATGCATCGTTTTACTGCCTTTGTCGGATCTGGCGGTGGCCGTTATCGCAAGAAACGGACATCGAATCCAGATCGCGATTGAAGTTAATGACCGTGACCCTGACCGTGGTCGTGACCGTGCGGTCGGGCTTTGAGTTCGAGCACCCGATCCTCGAGTACGTTTGCCTCGATGACCGCCGTGTCATGCAGCAGCTCAGCAAGGGCAACCTGGAAGCAGTCAAAATAGGCATAATCTTGATCGGGTTGACTCGGATTCTCAGCTTCCCATCGCCCGATGGCACGAATTAAGTAAACGCGAAAAGTGTCCCGGTCAAAATAACCCTGTTGACACAGTGCTTCGGCAATGCCAAACAAGCGATTTTGCCAAGGCGCTTCGAAAACCATTTCGCCGTTGCGCATGGGCGGCGCGGTGTCACCGTGTAATCCAAGATCGCTCATGATGGGGTCTCGATTGCTGCAACGCCGATCATGGCGTCTCGTGTAATCAGCTCGGCCAATGCCGTTTCATCCAGCGCTTCGGTGCCAGCAGGGCGCAACGGCAGCACCATATATCGAATCTCAGCAGAAGAATCCCAGACTTTAATGCCAGTGGTCTCTGGCAAGGTTAACCCCATCTCTGTCAGCACCTTACGCGGCTCACGGACGATCCTTGAGCGATACCCAGGGTCCTTGTACCAGCGTGGGGGCAAGCCCAGAACCGCCCAGGGATAACAAGAACACAGGGTGCAAACGACAACGTGGTGAACCGATTCGGAGCACGCCTTAACGATCAACTTGTCGACCTGGCCGCCCTCAAAACCATACTCTGCAATGATGGTTGTTGCGTCTTCTAGCAATCTCGCCTTAAAACCCTCGTCCACCCATGCGCGAGCGACCAATTTAGCGCCGTTCATCGGGCCGACCTGTTCGGAAAAAGTGGTTAAGACCGTATCGACAGCTGTGCTGGACAATAGTTTTTTTTCAATCAGGAGGGTCTCGATGGCTTCGGTGCGGAGACTTTGCGGGGAAGGCTGATCACTCATTGGGTTGTCTCAATTGGGTAAAGGTAGGGCTCAAATAAATCCAGATTAAGCTCAAAGGCCTCTGAAAAACCCAAGTCCAGACTGTCAAATGTGACGGTGTAAAGGTACTGCGATGGCTCGCCATGACCGTGGGCTCGAAGGTCAGGGTAGGGCCAGAGCCCCTGACAGGCTGTGATGATGCCGCGTTTGTCCCGAGCATAGCCCGGCAGCCGGGTATGACCCAGGGGCGAGGCTTGAGCGGTCTGAACGAGGTCGCTTACTTGAAACCAGGGCGGATCGCCAATCGGGTTGCGTTTGGCTGGAATACCCGTTGTTTGGGTTTTGGTTTGGTTTGGGCGCGCGGCGATAAGATCATTGGGGTCTGCCCCCAATCGGGTGGCGCGCTCGGTGATTTCAGCGGTTGTTAGAATGCCGGCTTCAACGAACAACGTTTCAACTGCCCCTAGCCAGCGGCCATAGTAACCGTGCTCGAGGTAAGCCTTGGGATCAATCCGTTCAACGGCATGCCGGAATTGATCAATGTTGGTGTAGGCGCCAGCTTGAGCCGACGCGCGAACCAGGGTGAAAACGGTGGCTTCCCAACGGTCTTTAAAGACTGGCTCATCGCGGCGATAACCCAGTGCGTTATAGCCGGGTTGTCCGCCTAGATCATGAATGCCGTCCATGAGTTTGCGCCCTAAATTGAATCCCTTAATCTTGAAGCCATTATTCGGCGTTGGCAAGCTGAGTCCTAAATTTCGCGGTCAGCCCTTCCTCGGTTTTTCCTTGCCTGCCTAAGGGCCTTTCCAGACCGCGGGCGTCTCGCGAGTATTCGATCATGGCGGCAAGACGCGGGCCCAACCGGGCAAGTACAAAGGCTCGCCGCTGAGCGCCTGGCTTTGAACGTCCCGGCTAAGCATCGGCCGGCTCATTAAACATTAAGTCCAGGTGCGCTTTGGGCAGCGGCTTGGAGACCTTAGAGACGAAGACCGTTAAAAGCACTGAGGCAATTTCACCCATGACGGCACAGGAATAGGGGTTCGGACCTTCTTCATAAAGCCATAGCGCCGGCCCATGGGCGAAGGTGCCAACAAACCATTGCGGATTAATCAGTTGCGCGTGTGCCACGATAAACACGGCAAAACCGCCAAGCAGGCCCGCGATTGCGCCGGCTAACGTTACACCCCGCCAGAGCGCGCCCACAACCAGGGGGCCTGCAAAAGCGGCCATCATGCCCCCAACGCCAATCCAGACGATTAAAGACACGTTCACATCCATCAAAGACCAGGCCATGATCATGCAGATGAGCAGCACCGCAACGGTTGAAACTCGAGAAATCAGTAGAATCCTACGATCAAGCCGTTCCGGATCAATATCGGGATGGAACATGGGAACAAACGTTCGACGATAGAGGTCATTCGCGATGATCTGAGAGGACGACACCACGAGGCCATCCGCAGTACTCATGACGGCCGAAAGGACGCCAATACCAATGAGCGCGGCAAGCCAGGTTGGGAAAATCTCGATAAAAAGCAGGGGAAGCGCCTGATTCGGATTAGCGCCTTCGGCATATAACGCGTCGCCGAAATAGGCGCGGGCGAGTAATCCGCCAAGGCCCAGCATGCCCAGCATTAAGCCAAACAGCGCAGCGAGCTTAACAAATTGAAAGCGGTCTTGAGTGGAATCCAAGGCCCACAATTTGTTGCCTAAATGCGGCAGCAAGCCAAGGGGCATATGGGCAAAGGCAATGACAAAGATCGACCACCAAGAATGATACAGGGGCGTGCTGGGGTTGAGCGCTGTGGCGAGATTCGGGTCTTGGGCTTCCAGGTTATCCACAAGGGCAAATAGACCGCCATCGATGCCGTACCCCATTAGCGTCAGAACAATCACCAGAACGGCCAGAACCAACATGAGCGCGCCTTGAAAACCGTCGGTCAAGATGTCCGCATGCGCGCCGCCCAAAACGACGTAAAACAACAAAACAAGGGTTGTGATCCCAAGGGCCCATTCAGCGTTCAAGCCCAGCATGATTTCAAACATCACCACGCCAGACACAAGCTGCCCAGCGAGATAGAAGAATAAAACCAAGGACAACAAGGACACGGCCAGCCGCATAAATTCTGATTGATAGCGATCCCCAAGATACTCAGGAATCGAGCGATTACCGAAGCGATTGCCCGATGTTGCGATCAGGCGCATTGAGATCAAGATGCCAACATAAACGCCAATTGGGTAGAGGAAATTGCCCCAGTTCGCCGCGAGGCCCCACTCATAACTGAGCGCCGGGCTGCCTAAGAAGGTCGCGCCACTGGCGGTCGAGGCGGCGAAGGCGAGCGCGAGGAAAAAGGGCCCGTAGGCGCCGCGCGCCGTTGCAAAATCATCGGCATGTTTGATTTTACGCTGCGCGTAGAGGCCAATACCGACCATGAGGGCAATATACAGCGCTAAAAATAGCCAAGACCATTCTGTTAAATTCATGGTGACCTCCTCCCCGGATTCAACCATGTTTGTAGCTTTGATGGAAATCCGAGATTTTGATGTAAACCAAGTTTTGATGTAAACCAAAAAGAAAGACGGTACAGACGCAATGGGTCGTTGGACAATTCTGTTTAAGGTTTTGATGTGCGCTTGAAGAAGTGCTGCTAAAAGTCGCGGGCGTGAGCGCTGAGGCGGCATGACGTCGTGCGCGCCACGCGACCCGTATTCGAGGCTTGCCGAGTCAAATTAGGTTTCCCCGGCAAAATGCTGTTGAGGGTGCTGAAAAGGGTTGAAGGCCCTGATGATCGCTGATCTGAGGCTAGACGCGATCTAATGAAAGGATCATGATCAAGGCGTCAAGGAGTCCGACTTATGTTCCTAAACACGCTCAGGCAGAGAATTGTTTGCCTCAGTCTCAGTCTCAGTTTTGTGTCAGGGTTGAATGCCACGCCCGGTGCTCAAGAAGTCCTAGGCGAATTAGATGGTATTCCGATGCACCGCATCTCAGTCGAGACCCGCGCCCATGCGGCGGTCGATGTCAAAATAGATGGCCGTGTCACGGAAGCGGTTTGGCAAAGCCTCCCCACCTTTGACAATATGATCGTGGCGGTGCCAGGGACCGGGGAGCCGGGCGGCTATCCAACCGAAATTCGACTCTTTGCCACGGAGAAAGGCTTTTTTGTCTCCGCGGTGATGCAACAACCGGTTGCATCTTTGGTGCAGCGTTTGACGCCCCGGGATCAGTTCATCGACCGGGACACCTTCGGATTCACCTTGGATACCACCGGCGCCGGGTTGTTCGCTTATTGGTTTATTGTTGCCCTGGGCGACGCAGTCATGGATGGCAAAGTACTACCGGAGCGGCGCTATACCAATGATTGGGATGGCCCTTGGATTGGGAAGTCTGCGATCACTGACAACGGCTGGAGTGTTGAAATCTATCTGCCCTGGTCCATGATGAACTTGCCTGAATCGGATGCCCTGAGAACGATTGGGTTTGCTGCGAGTCGACAGATTTCAAGTGAAAACGAACGCTATCAGTGGCCCGGTCATTCGTACTCCTCTCCTCAGTTTGTAACGGCGCTCAACGAGATGCAGTTGCAGGGGGTAGAGCCTCGCATGCAATGGAGCTTGATCCCGTTTCTTTCCGGAACCATCGATGACGCGCGGGATGAAAAAGCGGCGCGAGCCGGTATTGATATCACCTGGCAGCCCAACAGCTTGGTATCGGTTAACGCCACTTTGAACCCGGATTTTGGCGCAGTTGAGGCCGATGATGTTGTTTTAAATCTTACGGCGCTTGAAACGTTTTTCCCTGAGAAGCGGTTGTTTTTCTTGGAAGGCAGTGAGGTGTTTGAAACAACGCCGAGGGCGAATTCAGGTAATAGTTTGCGCGAGACGACCAACGAAAACTTTGCCACGACCTCCCGGCGGGTTTTCGTGACCGATTTTATGCCGGCGCCCATTAGTCTCCTGAATACCCGGCGCATAGGGGGTACTGCCAATCAAGTTGACGTGCCACAAGGACTTGCGCCTGCTCGCGGTGAGCGGAATTTACCCACGAACCTATTGGGTGCGGTGAAGCTTACCGGCGGCGCCAATGGTTTTCGCTATGGCGCGATGACCGCCATTGAAGATGAGGTCTCCTGGCGCGCAACGGATGCATTAGGCCGCGATCAGCAGATCATGGATGCTGGTCGTGATTTCAGCGTTTTGAGACTCCTCTATGAGCACAAGGATGAGAACCGGTTGGGCTTGGGCTATCTCGGTACCCAAGTTATTGGGCCACGTTATGAGGCCTCTGTGCAGGGCCTGGACGTGCACTATGGTTTGGGCAGCGGGCTCTTCGGGGTGGATATGCAGTTGGTTCAAAGTGATCGTGCCGGGGAAACCGGCCGCGGCGGGATTCTCGATGTGCGCTATGCCGCGAGTTCTGCGATTCAGCATAAGTTCGAATTCGAATATTTTGATTCAAAGGTCAACGTCAATGACCTAGGCTTTTTACGGCGCAATAACTACCGCGGTGGTCAGTATCTTTTAAGTTACGCGTATCCAAAGCCCGGTCGTTGGTTTCAGGCCGCCCGGGGGACGCTTATTTTTCGGCATCAAGAGAACCTCACGGCAGGACAGGTTGTCGATCAGGGCGTCTTTTGGCGAAATACGTTGGTCCTGAAGGGCCGTAATACCATTCGATCGGCGATTGCTTATTTGCCGAGCCGGTATGAAGATCGAAATAGTCGAGGCAATGGCGCGTATAAAACCTCGGATCGAATCTGGCTCAACGCTTTATGGGCAACCGATGCAAGCCGGCCACTGAGTTTCTCAACCAGCATTGGCGGCTTGCAGGAGGACCTTGGCGACTGGACCCTCAATCTAACCGCGGGGGTCACCGCTCGGTTATCAGATAGCCTCTATTTTGACCTTGATTTAGCGTACAAGCGGCGAACCGGTTGGGTGGTCTACCAAGGCGGACGCGAGTTTGGCGCGTTCGATGCCATCGATCTGCAACCAAGCTTTGATTTGAATTGGTTTTTGGCCGCAGACCATCAAATCAAATTCAGTTTCCAGTGGGCGGGGGTCAAGGCCTACGAAAGGCAAGCTTACCAAGTCCCCAGTGCCGACGGCGCGCTGCAGCGTCGAGCTGAGGCGGCTGGACCTCGAGACTTCACGGTGAGCCTTTTGACAACGCAAGTGCGATATCGCTGGGAAATTGCGCCCCTGACCGACTTTTATGTGGTCTACAATCGCGGGAATCAACTGCCCCCGACCGAAGCGGATGCCTTTGGAGACTTGCTCAGCGATGCGTTCCAAGACCCAGTGGTGAGCAGTCTGGTGGTGAAGCTGCGTTATCGCTTTGGTGGTTGAAGGGATACTTCTTGTTTAGTCGGATTCGCCGAACATCAGTAGAAAATCGTTGATTGGAAATCGGGTTGTTGAGACTTTCGCGGTTTCATAAATCGTATTGAGCGAGTCCAAGGGCATGTCCTCTGCCGCGCGATAGCCCATAGTCCAATCTGGGAAAAAGCGCGCGCTGATTTCGTCCTCAAACAAGACACTCAGTACCTCATGTCGGGGGTCTGCTTGAATGCGATCATAGATCGCATTGATGGTATCAAGCTGCCCCTCAATTAACTGCATAAAGTAGCCGTTATGATAGAGCAAGGCGCCCGTTACGGACGCGGCGGCATTGTTGCGCCGACAATTAATTAAGAGCTGGTCCAAATCGTGTGCACTAAAAACATCGATCGCTTTGCTGAGGTAAGTTTTACTCACCAGGGTTTGATGATCATCGACTGCTATTGGATTCGTCATTGAACACTGGGCTCCTCAATCATGGGGATGCTTTTATCCCAAACCCTGGGATGACTTTGCAAATCAGAGAACGAGCTTAGCAAAAAAACGGCCCCAGATTGGAACAATGTCGGATTTCTTCCTGAGTGAACTTGGCCAGACCCGCAAGCCCTGTGCTATCTTTCAAGCAGTCGCGCGCCGCGCGCCTCAGGAGGAAAGCGATGGATATTAATCCGATGGCTGCGGGGCTGTCGAAGGTTCGACTCGAGCGCATTACCCATCACCTGCAACGCAATTTTATTGAACCGGGCAAATTGGCAGGCTGTCAGACCTTGGTTGCGCGCAAAGGCGTGATCGGTTATTTCTCCTCACTGGGTTTCGCCGATCTCAGTGCACAAACGCCGGTTCAGGACGATACGATTTTTCGCATCTATTCAATGAGTAAGCCGGTGACGTCGGTGGCGCTCATGCAGTTATACGAGCGGGGACTGTTTCAACTCAATGACCCGATTTCGCGGGTTATCCCGCAGTGGCGGGATATGAAGGTTTATACAGGCAGTGGGGCACCTTATGAGAAAACCTTTGAGCCCCTCACGTCGCCCGTCACCTTTCGTCACATTTTGAGTCATACCGCTGGGTTGTCTTATGGCAACGGTCACCATCCCGTTGATGCGTTGTATCGCGACGCGGGCTTGGATCGGCATTCCGGGATGAGCCTTCAATCGTTTGTGGAATCACTTGGGACGATCCCGCTGCACTTTCAACCCGGGAACGCCTGGTTGTATTCCTACGCAACCGATGTCTGTGGTTATTTGGTTGAGGCGCTCTCCGGACGCTCGTTGGGAGACTATTTAAGGCAGGAGATCTTTGAGCCCCTAGAGATGCACGATACGGGCTTTTATGTTCCAGAGGCGAAGGCCGCGCGCTTTGCGGCGAACTATCAGCGTGGACCCGATAAAACCTTGTCTCTGATCGATGACCCTAGAACAAGCGGTTATCTCAAGCCGCCGGTCTTTGAGTCTGGCGGGGGCGGCTTGGTGAGTACCAGTCAGGATTATTTAAATTTCTGCCAGATGTTGATCCAAGCGGGATCTTGGCGAGATCAGAGAATATTGAGTCGGCGAACACTCGCGTTGATGACGCAAAATCATTTGGGCGGCCATCGGGACCTGACGCAGATGGCGAAGGGCAGTTTTTCTGAAACGGCCTATGAAGGCATCGGTTTTGGGCTGGGTTTTGCAATGAATTTGAGTGAGGTGGCCTCAGGACAGATCGGGGCTGGGGATTTTTACTGGGGTGGTGCGGCGTCAACGATTTTTTCAGTGGACCCGAGTGAAGAATTGGCCATCATCTTTATGACCCAGCTGATGCCGTCATCTACCTTTAATTTTAGAGGCCAATTGAAGAACATTGTCTATGGCGCAATAGATGATTAGGATGAACGAGCGCTTAATTTACAGGTCAGAAACAAGGGTGGGATTCAATGGGTCCTGCTTGTCAGCAACAGCCGGCGCCGGACCTTTCGTTTTCATGAATAAGGGGTAACTATGAGTCAGACGTTTAAAACCATCCGGTACGAGCCGGTGAAAAACGGTGTTGCGAGGATCGTGATTAGTCGTGATGAAGCGCGCAATGCTCAGAATCGAGAAATGACCTACGAGCTCAATAGCGCTTTTGATTTGGCCGCGCAGGATAACGAGGTCAATGTGATCGTCTTGGCGGCTGACGGCAAGCACTTTTCATCTGGACATGATTTGCGCGACCGCGCCAAACTGTCCGAGTTTGAAACAGTCGGCACCTGGGGTGGATTTGATCTACCAGGCTCAGAAGGATCCTGGGCCGTCGAGGCGGAAATTTATTTGGGCATGTGTTGGCGCTGGCGGAATATTCCCAAGCCAATCATTGCAGAAGTGCAAGGTAAAGTGATCGCAGGCGGGCTGATGTTGATCTGGGTTTGCGACATGATTATCGCAAGCGATGATGCCAGCTTCTCTGATCCCGTGGTGGCCTTTGGGGTCAATGGGGTAGAGTATTTTGCGCATCCTTGGGAAGTGGGCGTGCGCAAGGCCAAAGAAATGCTGTTTACCGGTGAGGCAATCTCAGCAGAGGACGCTAAATCGTTTGGTATGGTGAATCATGTGGTCCCGCGTGCCGAGTTAACCGAGTTTACGACCGATATGGCGGAACACATTGCCCAGCGACCGAGCTTCGGTTTGAAGCTCGCTAAGCAGTCGGTGAATCAAATGCAGGACAGTCAGGGCCTATGGACTGCACTGCAGGCGGCGATGAGCTTGCAGCAGCTCGGGCACGCGAATAATCAGCAGGTTCATGGTATGGCGGTGGACCCGAAAGGGGCTGAGATCATTCGAGCGCAGGCTCAGCGTAAAAGCTAGTCTATGATTAACGCTGGGACGCGCCGTTCTGGCGCATCCCAGTGTGTTTCACCCTAGATTAAATCAGCGATAGAACCAATCTGTGCTTTGGTCTGCATCCTCTTTCGGGCGTTGGCGCCGCTAAAGCGGCCTGAATTAAAACCCCTCAAGCTGCTTTGTGCGTGTAAAAGGTTTTGATTGGTGACCGGTCCGGGCCGGGCGGGGCTGAGACGCTTAAAGCGCTAAACAGACGCGGGCGCGTCAGGCCACTAACCCTAACTGCTTTCACAAGCCGTTAGGTTCTGGCGGGGATCACTGTGGCAATTTAAATTCTTCACGGATCAATGCGTTGCTCGCACCCAACGCTGGCGCAGGACGGATCGGATTGGGCGAGTGATTGCCAAAGCGCGCGTTGCGTGCAACCAGACGCATAGCGCCGGCAACGGGGTCTTCAATCACACTAATGATTTCAGAAGCCTTAACCTGCGGATCATTAATAATTTCGGCCGGTGTCAGAACGATCCCGTGGGGAACATCTTCGGCTGCAAACCGGGCGCTCAGATCGGCGGTGGACCATTTTGCGACTTCTTGTGCAATGTCATCGACCAACTGCGAGAAATTGGCATACATCGATGGTAAATCAGCGAACCTGGGGTCTGCGATCCAGTCCGGGCGGGCAAGCGCGCGACACATTCCCTGAAATTCGCCGTGCTGAACACAAATAAGGGTGACATGGCCGTCTTGTGTTGCCAGGGTCCGGTACATGGTGGTGATGTCTGCGCCGGGCCATTCTGGGGTTTCAACGAAGCTTTCGGAGAAAAAGCGATCCGGCCAGATAAAATACAGACAGGCTTCGAGCATTGAAATTTCAACCTGCTGGCCATGACCGCTGGTTAATCGCTCGATGTAGGCCGCTGTTACCGCTTGGGCGGCCGTGAGGGCCGTGATCTTGTCGCAGACCATCATTTTGATCAACTCTGGCTGGCCGTTCATCGCTTGCGCGCTGGCGAAACCAGCGAAGGCTTGGATAACCGGATCGTAAACACGGCGGTCCGAATAGGGTCCGTGGGTGCCGACGCCATTAATTGAGACATAGATGAGTTGGGGATTAATGGCTTTTAAATCGCTATAGCCGATGCCCAGCCGTTCCATCACGCCGGGACGGTAATTCTGAATCAGGATGTCGACTGAGGCCGCCATCGATTTGATCGCCGAAATGCCGGATTCCTGCTGAAGGTCCAAGACGATCGAGTCTTTGTTGCGATTCAGGGCTGTAAAGAGACTAGAGACCCCACGGTTTAAAGCGCCGCCCATCCGCATGCTGTCACCAGAGGGGTTCTCAACTTTGATTACGCGAGCGCCTTGGTCCGCAAGAATGGCCGTTGCCAGGGGGCCAGAAATCACGCTGGTGAGATCGAGGACGGTAATGCCTGTTAGGGGTCCGCTCATACGTCTTTTTCCTTGGTTCGATAGTCGCCAAACTTTTCATCTCGTGATGTTAGGGCTGTGGTCAGACCCGCGGCGAGCTCTTTGAAATGCGCTTTCGTTGATTCGGTATGAAAGGCCAGCGCTTGTATCTCGGTGCCTGACCGGATCGCTGCGCGAACGCCCATGAGCTCCATCTGGCGATGGACGGCGCGCTTATTCATTTGCTGGAGATCAGAGGGCACCTTGGCGATTCGCTCGGCGATTTCCAGCACCTCAGCTTCTAAGGTGTCCCCTGAATAGGCTCGATTGGCGAAGCCTTGCTCTGCCGCTTCAATGCCAGAAATCGCGTTGCCCGTTAGCATCATCTCCATGGCATTGCGCAAGCCCAGTAAATGTGGAAAGAATTGATTGTCTGGGGGGCTCATAGAGCGAACAACGGGATAGCCAATGGCGGCATCCTCAGCGACATAAACCAGATCGCAGGACGTCGCGAGTTCCGTGCCGCCCGCAAGACAATAGCCATGAACTTGGGCAATGACGGGCTTTGCAAGATCCCAGACTCTGAAGAAACCATCAACCACATGTCGTGCCCAGTTCCCGTCGCCGCCCGCTGTGTGGAAGGGTTGGTCCGCTCGGTTATTCGCTTTTAAATCGTACCCGGCGCAAAAGGCCGAGCCTGCGCCGCGGATGATGGTGACTCGGATGTCGGCATCCTGGTCATTGGCTTCCAGCTGTCCATAGAGTTCGCCTCGCAGCGTGTTATTGAGGGCATTTCTCGATTCGGGTCGATTGAGCGTAATGCGGCTCACGCCCGGACGGGGTACATCCACCAGGATATGTTTGAAATCAGTCATTGGGCAGGTTCCGCTTAGCTTTTTCTTTTTGCAGGCGCACCGCATCGGATTCGAGCGGTTTGGCGAGCCTAGCAGGGTCTAACGTACCTTGGGTATGATCCCGCATTTTCGCGCCATCATAGGTGATCCATTTCTCAGGGGTAATCTCGAGCACGATCCTGAGGGGGGAGTCGAGCATCTTCTCAAACGCCGCAACCTCTTCGGCTGTGCCGCGTAGGGCTTGGGCCAGCTCGGGGTAAAACCAGTCCTTGATCGCTTTGTCCTCATGAATCTCGCACCGGCCTTTAATCGTGATCGATTTCCCGGCCCCCATGGAGGTCCCTTTGGAGGTGATGACAACCGAGGTTTTTGGGTTTCTGCGTAGCGCGGAGACGCGGTGTCGATGGGCACCGGCCGTGATCCAAATCTTCCCGTTTCGATAGATGTAAGAGTGTATAACCCCCATCGGCCACTCGTCTTGGGTACACCAGTTTAAAACGCATTCTTTTTGTTCTAGAAGCAGGGCGTCGCGGTCTTCTGGATCTAAGTAATAAATCGAGACGGCTTCGTGATTTTCCGCTTTGTCCATGGCGCTAATCCTGTTTTTTTGCTGAAAAGAAAGTGGTTTTATGTTCGTCGAACAAGGCGGGTAAATCGGCATCCTCTGTTTTAAGGAGTAGATCAACCCAATGATGAAAGTGGTGTCCGCCGCCTTCATTCTTTCCAAATAGAACGAAAGGCTTGCCGCCGGATTCAAGCGCTTTTTGCTGCCTAAGACCGGTTGCATAGTCTTCTTCTTGTACCACGTATTTTAAAAACTCAAATTGCGTTAGGGCCGCTTGCGTTTGCGCTTCATCCGGCGGATATTCCATAAGGTAGTGCTGAATCGTGACAGAGGTGCCGGGCGTATCGCCCGGAAAGAGCTGTGACAACATAATGCTGCGGCCGCCACCATCAAAGCTCGCAATCGAGATGTGTGGAAAGATGGTCCAAACCCCGGAGGTCAACGCTTGATCTGGCCAATCTTCTGGCGCGAGGTCTTTATACTCGGCTAGGCGGGGATCAGGACCGGCAACGCGTTGGTGCGGCCCCCAATTATAATAGTTTGCACGGTTTGGATAGTCGGGACCAAAGGTGTCTTTGTGAAGAATGGGTAAGTGGTAGAGGTCCATATAGCCGTCATAGGCTATTTTCCAATTTGGTCCCTGCACGGCTTGGCTCTTGAAATGATGCCAGGTTTCAAACCCAAATTCGGCCAATAAGTCATCATATCCAGACAAAAATGTTTCGATCGGCAGCGTGCTGTTCTGATTGAGTGTGACCCAAATGAGGCCTGCGCGTTCGAGGCATGGCAGAGCCGTCAAACTATGGCAGCTCTTGTCGAGATCGCCGAAATCTTTATTGGCATAGATTGCCGTCAGCTCGCCCTCTAAATTATAGGTCCAGGCGTGATAGGGGCAGGTAAAGCGATGGGTATTGCCTAGTCCGACCGGCATGATTTGTGCGCCGCGATGACTGCACATGTTAAAGAACGCTTGAACCTCACCTGAGCTTGTGCGGCTGATCAGGACGGGTGTGCCTGCGGCCTCGAGCGCTTTATAGTCTCCGGGGTTCGGCAGTTCCGCAGTGGTCGCAAGCAACAAAGGCACTCGCTTAAAAATTTGGTTCATCTCTTGCTGCCACCGCTCCGGGCAGTAGTAGTTTGCAGCTGGAACCTTTAAAAACGCTTCAGTTTGCGCAATGGTGCCGGCTTCAGCATGTGCCAGGTTATTTTTAGCGACTGCGATAAGTTGCTCTTTTGACATGAAACGCTCCCTCAACCTCGTTCAGTTAGATTCCGGGGCCAGACTTGACCGATCCTCCATTAAACCGGCAAGCTTGACGGTTTTCAACCACCGAAAACACAAAGGAAAAATGAGCCATGATCGAAGAACTTTTCAGCTTAAAGGGCGAGACAGCCGTCGTGACAGGCGCTGGCCGCGGAATTGGTGAAGGGATTGCCAAGGTCTTGGCCGCGGCCGGTGCGCACGTTGTCTGTGCCGCGCGACGTCAAGAAGAAATTGAACGGGTCGCGAGCGAGATTAATGCTGCGGGCGGCAGTGCAGCGGCGCTCGCAACCGACGTTACAGATGAAGCTGCGGTTCAAGCCTTAGCAGATTTTGCCGTCGCAACGTTTGGGGGGCTGCATATGTGGGTTAATAATGCGGGTGGCTCCAGTGTGCAGCGATCGCTTCATAAGTTAGACCGAGCAGAATGGGATCGAACGCTCAACTTAAACTTAACGGCGGTCTGGCAGTGCACTCGGATTGCGGCTGCTGTCATGGCGGAAGGACGCATTTTAAACATTTCGTCGCTGGCGGCTGAAGATGTCATTGCGGGTTCCGGTCATTATTCTGCGGCAAAGGCCGGCGTGAATATGTTGACTCGAACGTTTGCGCAGGAGCTTGGCCCCAGAATTCGGGTGAACTGCATCATGCCCGGCGCGGTACCCACCGAGATTATGATGAAAGCACTGCGGCTAGAAAACGACGATCTACCCAATCTCGAAAAGATGTTAAAGCTGCCTGCGGGAAGGCTTGGCACACCCACTGATCTAGGCGCGGCTGCATTGTTCTTACTCGCGCCGGCATCGGCTTGGGTGACGGGTCAGAATATTCGGGTTTCAGGCGGGCCCTAAGGCCGCGGGAAGACCGGTTCGGGTGGTTTGAAACAGCGAGCTGTTAGGCTGTAAAAAAGCGCAGCCGGTCTGCTTGTTCAGAGACGATTCAGGTTTAGGACAGGGAAAAAGCAAGGCGCAAGAGACGCTCGCGCGCAAGAACCGCGCGGCTCGACGCTTGCGCGCTCTTTTTGATTTTCGGGAAAAATCGCGCCTTTCAAATAATGTTAAGGTCTGATTTTATAATGGGTGCGAAGACAGGACGCGCCCTATCGTGTTGTCGGAGATAACAGACCTTTGAACTGAGGTGTGAGTCTAAAAATTGAAATCTCAGGAGGGATTAAATGCAGAGTAAAAAAGTTGTTTTATTAAACCGGCCCGTTGGCGCGCTGAAAGAAACCGATATGGGCGTCTTCGATGAAACGCTCGCGCCGCTTGAGCCGGGTGAAGTGTTACTCGAGATTGAGCATTTATCGGTCGATGCGTTTATTCGCACGACCTTTGATGAGGGGGCGTTTCATGGCACGGCCGGGCTGGGTCAGGCCGTCATGGCGCTCGGTACGGCCCGTGTTGTCGATAGCCGGTTTGACGGCCTGAATCAGGGTGATGCGATCTTTGGTCCCGTGGGCGCGCAAACGCATGCCAAGCTGCCCGGTGCGATGTTGCAGAAGTTAGATGAGAGTGCGTTGCCCGCTCGATGTTCTTTAGGCGTTTTGGGCCTGGCAACGGGTATGACGGCGTATGCCGGTATGGCCAAAGTGGCGCAGATCAAGCAAGGCGACACGGTCGTTGTGTCAGCCGCTGCTGGGGCGGTAGGGTCTTGCGCCTGCCAAGTTGCAAAGAACCTTGGCGCTCGGGTCATCGGTATCGCTGGCGGGTCTGCCAAAGCCGATTATTTGTTAAACGAAATCGGCTGTGATGCAGCGGTTGATTATAAAGCGGATGATTTGGCGGGCCAGCTCAGCGCCGCGGCGCCGGACGGGATCGATGTGTTTTTTGATAATGTCGGTGGTGAAATATTGGACATCGTGCTGCTGCAGATCAATGAGCGTGCGCGTGTGGTAATTTGCGGCGCGGTGTCTCAATACGAGCGTACGGGGGATGTTCGAGGCCCGTCGAATTACCTGAAAATTCCTGAGAAGAATGCCAGCATGCTGGGGTTTACGGTCATGCGGTTTGCAGAAGACTACGCAGAGATCCAAGCGGCTATCACCGAATGGGTTCTGGCTGGGAAGCTGAAATTACCCGAACAGATTGAGGACGGTATCGAGCAGTTCCCCAAAGCCTTGACCATGCTGTTCTCAGGTGGGCACATGGGTAAGTTGATGGTTGCGCCCTAATACAACAGGCAAGGTTGCCCAGCGGTCTGTGCAAGGCAACCTGCTTACTGGCGTTAGTCTAAGTCGAGATTGATCAGGACCTTACACTGGTTGGTGGGTTGCTTAAGCGCCTCAAAGACAGCTGGCACCTGCTCCAGTGAAACAACTTCTGTGATCATGGCGTCGGCGACAATTCGACCCTGCATCATCATCTCGATCGTGAACTCAAAATCTTCTTTGTCGTAGCCAACGGCCCATTGAATGGTGAGCTCTTTGCCGAAAGCCATGAGCGGCACAATCGTGTCGGGGTTATCACAAACCCCGATGCCCATAATGAGACCCCGCTTTGGCGCGCGCTGGATACATTCTTGCATGAGACCGACTGCGCCGACGCATTCAAATTGTACTGCTGGCGCGGCACCGGTGAGGTCTGAAAATTGCGCGGCAACATCGCCTTTCGGGTCAACAAAGTCCGTAAACCCAAAGGTTTCGGCCATTTTGAGTCGCGCCTCAGACATTTCGCTGATGACAATTCTTGCGGCACCAAAAAACCGACACCAAATCGCGCAGGTCAGTCCAATCGGGCCCGCCCCAATGATCAGGACGGTTTTGCCCGCTATGTTGCCCGCCATTTTAACCGAATGAAGGCCGACCGCTAAGGGCTCAACCAACGCACCATCGCGATTGCTCAGGGCATCGGGTAGCTTGACCACGAGATCGTAGCCGACTTTGACATACTCGCTGTAGGCGCCTGATATTTTGCCAAGGCCGATCGTTTTATCGTCAATGAAGGGTAGGGATGTGATCCGGTCCCCGATCGTGAACTCACCGCCCTCTAAAGCGTTACCAATCTCGACGATTTCGCCCGTAAATTCGTGGCCGAATATAGTTTCTGGTGGGGCCATGAAGGGTCCTTCACGCGAGGCATGGATATCGGTGCCGCAGATACCGCAATGACTGACCTTGACGAGCATTTCACGGTCCGAAATGGTGGGCTGTGGGACAGTTTCTATGGTGAGGGCATCGCCCGGCTTGTGGAATACGGCAGCTTTCATAACTTGGTCTCCTGAAAATCAATAATGGGGTCTAGGTTAACCCGCGGGCCATCGAATAGGTCAGCGGCTCGGAAATATTTATGATCATTAAAGTTTGCAATCTTCATTAACGGACAAAAAACCCCTCAAAGTGCGGGCGATGGTTGCTTTGATCCATTCGATTCGGTTCGTGGGTCAAATAGTACCGTAAAGGGTTTTGGTGGATGCAGCAGCGTACTCGGTAAAAATTCGAGTGGGCCTGCGCCCTCCGGCAACCTGAAATGGGTTAACCGCTGCAGAACGACCTGAAAGCCCGTGATCAACTCCTGCCGGGCCAATGGTGCGCCCAAACAATGATGTACCCCTTGTCCAAACGCAATTTGTGCTTTGAGATTCTTTCGGGTGACATCAAATCGATCTGGGCTCGGAAACTGGTTGGCATCTCGGTTGGCAGAGGCAAATTTAATCATCATTGCGGCGCCCGCTGGAATTCGGACGCCGTGCACCTCGGTATCGGCCTTACAAATACGCCACATTTGCGCGGTGGGTGTTGATAACCTGAGCATTTCCTCAACCATGTTGGGGATCAGGCTTGGGTCTTCTTGAACCAGCTGAACCTGCTCGGGATGGGTGGCCAGCAAATGCATCCCTTCGGCAAAGGTGCTGGTGGTCGTTTCGTTGCCCGCAACCAAAAGTTGAGAGATAACCGACAGGCATTCTTCAAGATTCATCGGGTGCTGACCGTCAACCGATGCGTTCACGATATCGGATAAGACATCATCGGTTGGCTCGATTTGTCTCGCTTTAATTTTGTCTGCAAAATAATGCTGAAAATCGACGGTCAGTTGGGCGGCGTGCAGTGCACCCTCGCGGGTTTTTCCTGCAGAGAATCGATAGACGCTGGCATCAGACCATTGCTTAAACAAGTCCAGATCGGTGAGCGGCACACCCAGAATAAAGGCAATCATTCGAACTGGCATGGGCACTGCAAAGGCGGTCATCCAGTCGCACTGGCCTTCATTGATTAGGTCATCGATAAGTTCATTGGCGAGATTTTGTATGTAAGGTTGCAGTTTGGCCACGTGATGGGCCGAGAAGGGTTTTTGACAAAGGGATCGATAACGCCGCTGTAAGGGTGGATCCAATTTCAGCATGGTCTCCACCCGTCGATAGCCCTTTTTCAAAATGGCATCAAGTTCAGGGTCTTCTTCTTGTTCAATGCCTGCTTGGAATTGAGCAAATTCGTTCGAAAATAATGTTTCGTTTTTGGCGATTGCGACCACGTTGTCATAATCTGAAACGAAATAGATCCCGGTGACGGGGCAGTGGTAAACGGGTGCTTGTTCTCTGAGTTGTTGATTAAAGGCATGCGGACAGGCAAGGATTTCAGGCGCAAGTGGGTTCACGTTCGTAAAGAGCGGTGACGTCATCGATTGTCCCTCCTGAAAAAAGTATTTAACCCAGTGCCAATTGCCTTGCAGGCAGCCCGTGTCAGCGGGATTTGTCCCGTGCTGTAAAGGCGCCTATCGACGAGGCAAAAACCAGTATAAAACACATTTTTGCGAAGGCACGCTAAGAGATTTTTTGTCATCTGCTCAGAGACCCGGGACGTTATTGGAATGTCCATCGCTGTGCTTTGTTGTAGGACAGGATTGCACGACGTCTCCTGGGTCGGTCTGGCTGTTCTGTTGATCGTCTTGGTCCTTAGCGAGCATCAATCAAGGCACTAAAGGCCGAGCACCGATTTCGCAATAATGTTCTTTTGAACCTCTCGCGCACCACCAAATATCGACGAGGCGCGCTCATTCAAATAACCCGCGGTAATGGTCTGATCCGATGGTCTACCAACGGTCGGTAGGTCGGCGAGCATGAGGCGATTGTTATGGGGGAGGCTGTAGTTCGCTATGGCTTGCATCTTGAGGGCTGAGATGGCCTGCTTTAGAGCACTTGCCTTGATTTTCATCAGCGATGAGGCCGCGCCAGGGTTCTTGCCGGCCGCAACCTTGGCCTGCAGCGTGGTTTCCATTTGTGCCATTGCTAACAACTCGATATCCGTTTCTGCAGCCCGTTTTTTTAACCCGTGTTCACCTGGCAGATCGCGTAACAACAATTCAAGTGTTGCCATTTCGACTCGAAGCCCTGTGGCAACCGCGCTGCCGCCGCGCTCGAATTCCAATAAGTATTTTGCAACGTTCCAGCCCTCGTTTTCTGGACCGATCAAGTTTGCGACCGGGACCTGCACATTGTCGAAGAATACCTGGTTGACCTCGTGATCACCGGCTAACGTGTAGATGGGCTTAAACGTAACGCCAGGTGTCGCCATATCAATCAGCAGAAAGCTGATGCCGGCTTGTGGTTTAACCTGCGAGTTGGTGCGGACGAGACAAAAAATGTGGGTTGCATATTGTGCATGGGTGGTCCACATCTTCGTTCCGTTAACAACGTAATGATCACCGTCTCTTTCCGCGCGTGTTTTGAGACTCGCGAGATCAGACCCTGACCCTGGCTCGGAATAGCCTTGACACCAGTAGTGATCTGCCGAAAGCATTTTGGGCAGGTAGTAATCCTGCTGCGCTTTCGTACCATATTTAAAAATAACGGGTGCGAGCATCTTCAGCCCTAAAGGAATCAGGCTCGGCGCGCCGAATTTTTCACATTCAGTGTTAAAGATATAGCGTTGGTTAGAAGTCCATCCTGGCCCGCCAAACTCGGAAGGCCAGGCGACTCCTGCCCAGCCACGTTTATGAAGGATGGCCTGCCATGCCATTGCTGCCTCATTGTTGCCGAGTGATGTCGTCGTGTTGTTTTCTAGCGCAATGATTTCAGGCGTAAGCTCGGCTTTTAGCAGTGCGCGGACTTCCGTTTGAAAAAGGCGTTCTGCGGCTGTCAATGTCAGTTCCAAAATGGCGCTCCTTAAAACGAGTACAAGTTGTGCGTGTCGCGTGCGCTGTTACTGGGCGTCCGCAGTTTTATGGTGGGCCTTAAGTGGTGAACCCAATCACGGGGTTGAATAATGGTGGGCGCCTGCCTCGCATGAACTGTGGATTGCGCCCAAAATGGCATGCTCGGTGCAGTTGCATTACCATCGGGGATATTGCCTGAAGCGGTTTGATAGGCTGCTAGCGCTTGAATCATAGGGTCATCACGTTCGGGCTTTCCCCTAAATAGAAAGGTCTGTCGGGTCTTGCCTTACCGTCTGCGTGTTCCGGGGTACCGCAGCTTTTGAGCGCGCCAGAATATTCTTGACCACAACAAAGCCTCTTTTCCAATGGGGCACGGCGCAAAACGTTTTTTTGCTTAAGCATCACAGGGACATCTAAACGCGCGGTTCAAAGAGCAGATTGAGATCTTTTGGCGGATGGAGCAACAGGCTCGGTAGAAACTCAAGTTCGCCTTCGCCTTCGGGCAACCTAAAATGGGTTAACCGTTTCAGAATGACTTGGAACCCGATGATTAATTCTTGCCGGGCGAGTGGCGCGCCCAAGCAATGATGGACCCCCTGTCCGAATGCAATTTGGGTTTTAAGATTGTCTCGAGTGACATCAAACCGGTCCGGGTCTGGGAACTGAGTGGCGTCCCGATTTGCAGAGGCAAACTTAATCATCATGGCGGCGCCAGCGGGAATCTTGACCCCATGCACTTCTGTTTCTTCTTTACAGATACGCCACATCTGAGCCGTTGGCGTCGATAGCCTGAGCATCTCCTCTACCATGTTGGGAATGAGGCTCGGGTCGTCTTGCACCCGTTCCACCTGATCGGGATTCGTCGCGAGCAAATGCATGCCTTCGGCAAACGTGCTGGTGGTTGTTTCGTTACCCGCAACGAGCAGTTGTGAGATGACGGAAAGACATTCCTCTACATCCATGGGGTGCTCACCGTCCGCTGACGCATTGACGATATCCGAAAGCACGTCATCGGTTGGGGTGATTTTTCGCGCTTTAATTTTGTCGGCAAAATAGTGTTGGAAATCGACCGTGAGTTGCGCGGCATGCAGTGCCCCCTCTGGCGTTTGGCCTGCTGAGAAAGCGTATACGTTGGCGTCAGACCATTCTTTAAATAAGGCCATATCGGTCAAAGGCACACCGAGAATATAGGCAATCATTCGAACGGGCATGGGGACGGCGAAAGCGTCCATCCAATTGCAGCGACCATCCTCGATGATGTCGTCAATCAGTTCGTTAGCCAGGTTTTCGATGTAGGGTTGTAGTTTTGCGACACTGCTGGCAGAGAACGGCTTCTGGCACAGCGAACGATACCGTCTTTGTCTGGGCGGATCCGCCGTGAGCATGGTATCGACTCGGCGATACCCTTTTTTCAAAATCGCCTCTAGTCCAGGTATCACGGGCTGCTCATTACCCGTTCGAATCATGGAAAATTCATTTGAGAAGCGTTTCTCATTTTTCGCGATATCGACCACGTTGTCATAGTCTGAAACGAAGTAGATGTCGGTAATCGGGCAGTGGTAAACCGGCGCCTGCTCTCTGAGTTGCTGATTGAACGCGTAGGGGCACGCCAGGACGTCAGGGGCTAGGGGGTTAATCGTGTTGAGTGGTTTTAGGGTCATGCTGTGTTGCTCTTAAAATGGGTTTTAAACCAAACGCCGATCTTCATGAAAGGGATAAGCATCGGTAGTATTTTTAGGGTTTTTTCGACAGGCCAATCCGCGAGCGCTGCGTCAAGGCGGCTGTACATCGCATGAAACAGCTTTGCAGCGCGTTCGGAAGACTGATCAATTTCATCCATGCTCATGGAAAACATCAGGAGTGTGATCACAAGATTGATCTCATACTCTTGAAGCATTTTTTTATAGCTGTAGTCCTTAACGCCATTTGCAACCAAACGGTCGTGATAGCGCTTCAACAGGTCATGCTCGTGGTTTTGGCGCTGTTCAATAGAGATGCTTTGCGTCAACCAGCGCGCGATGTCCGTCATAGGCTGGCCAGTTCCGGCCGTCTGCCAGTCGATAATAATGGGCTTTGAGCAAGCAACGCTTGAGTCAGGCATAAAAAAAATGTTATCGGATCGCAAGTCGCCGTGGACGAGCGTGAACGGTTCTGGCGGCGGCGGTGTCATTTTAAAAAGCGGTGGTAGCAGCGGCTGCAGTTTTTTGAGATTGGGATAGGCGTCAAAGCGCCCAGTCTTTGCGGCGCTTGCGATACTCTCGTTGAGCAGTCTGAGGCTCTCTTCAATCGGTTGAACATGGGTAAGCGGGGCGGTCCAGGTCAGTTGTTCAAGGATTGGGTTGTTCCACCACTGCGCGTGCAGGTCAGCAAAAGCCAACATGACCTGCTCTGACTCTGCGAGGGTATTGCCAACAACCTGATCGGTTGGCACCGCGGGCGCCAAATCCTGCATTAGCATGACAAAGTGATTGGTTTCGGCTTGGGCTTCTTGGTAGTAGATTTCAGGTACGGCAACCCCGGCTTGCTCGGCACAATCTCGATAAAATCCAAGCTCTCGGCCATAGTAATTCATTCGACCAGCAAGCAGTCGGGTCGCCTCAAAATGGCTCGAAAATTTGATCACCATGCTGCTCGGCGCAGTGTTCGGCAGGTGATTGTGATGTAGTTGCAATCGCGCTAAATCCCCCATAAAACCGGATCCGACGCCAATGGTTTCAGCCTCAAAGTGCGTGATGTGAATGCCGGGCAGGCTTGCTTGTAGGGCGCTTGTCAGCCAGCTTGCGTCTAGCTCAGAAAGGGTTGTTGGAAAGTTAGGCTTGTTGTGCATTATCCGGTCTGCCAGATTCAGCCCTCAATGCCGCGGGCAAGTGTTCAAAATTATTAAGGGTCAAAATTTCAGGTGTCGAAGTCAAAGCAACTTCTGTTATAGCGCCGTTGTGCATCAGATACTGATATCCAAATTTCGGTCGAGTCTTTAGCAGCGCCGCAAGCCCATGCGCAATGGCGCTGCCGTGGCTCACAAAAATTATATTTTGGTTGGGATAACGCGCAACGGCTTGTTCAAGTGTTTGGTTAACGCGAGCGTACACGGCATCGGGGCTTTCCCCGCCATGGCCTTCAAACGTATCATCTTTAATAGAGTGCATCGCGTAACCAAAGTCATGCATTTGCTGATAAGTAATCCCTTCCCAATCCCCAAGATCGCATTCGATGAGCCCAGGGTCAATTTCAATGTCAAGATTCAGTGTAAGGTTCACCAGCTCCGCGGTGTGACGGGCTCGCTCAAGGGGACTTGAGAGGATCCGGTGGTAGCGGGTCGGCCAGGATTTAAGACATTGACCCACCGCCTGAGCCTGGGCGATGCCTTTCTCATTTAAAGGTGATTCGGTTACGCCATAGGCTAATTGCTGTTCATTGGCAATCGTCTCGCCATGCCGAATAAATAAAAGGTGCTGCGCACTCAACTTTGGTGACCTTCCCAAAAGGGCGCACGTAGTTTTCGCTTATTGATCTTACCCATAGTATTGCGTCCCAGGTCTTCTACAAAGTCGACACTTCGAGGACATTTGTAATGTGACAGGCGATCGCGGCAGAAGGCAATGACCTCATCGGCTTGGGCATGCTCGGCGTCGTCTTTAAGAATCACCATGGCTTTAAGCTCTTCTCCCATGACGGGATGCGGAATACCGATACAGGCGACATCCAATATCTGAGGGTGATCAATCAGGACCTGTTCTGCCTCAGCGGGGTAGATATTGACCCCGCCCGAGACAATCATGTCGCTGAAGCGGTCGGTGATGTAGACGTATCCGTCTGCGTCCATATAAGCGATTTCGCCGAGAGTAAAAACGCCTGGCGCGATATGGGCCGCTGCGGATTTCTCAGGATCATTGTGATAAACCACACCACGGCCTGTGGCGTCCTCAAAATAGAGTTTGCCTTCCGTGTTGGGCGGCAGTGGTTTGCCATCGTCATCGAGAATTTGCGCTGTGAACGGTGGCACGCTCCTGCCAACCGAGCCAGGATGCTCGAGCCACTCTGCGGAGGTGATCATGCAAGTGGTTCCGACTTCGCTGGCACCATAAGCATCGATAAACAGGGGCCCCCACCATTCAATCATGGCACGTTTGATATCAACCGGGCACTTAGCGCCAGTATGGCTCACTTGAACCATGCTTGATGTATCGTATTTTGCTTTGGTGGCCTCATCGAGCGCCAGTAGTCTTACGAAATGGGTTGGCACCATAATCGTTGAGGCGGTTTTGTATTCGGCAATCGTTTTGAGGGTATTTTCTGGATCAAACTTGGTCAGGATGACCGATGGCGCGCCCGCTGCAAGTAATCGCGCGCCGCTGAGCGGACCTGTATGGTACATCGGTCCAACAACCAGATGCGGCCCGAGGGCGGCCAATGGGTTGAGTTTTAAGTTTTGAAGGTGCGCCTCAACGGTGTCCCCGCCAGCAAACATGGTGGGCGGCAAGTGGGTCCCTTTCGGACGCCCTGTGGTGCCTGAGGTGTAAAGCAGATTGGGCCTTGGCGGAATACTGGTGTCCGGTTCCTCCGGAGAGCTTGCGGCGAGCCATTCGGACCAGCTCTTAAGGCCAGGAATCTCGCATCGCCAGCCTATGACTTGGTCTATGCCTGCAAGGGCGGCAGCTTCTAGGCCGCGTTCAGCGGTTTCGGGGCCTAGGAAAACCATTCTGGCGCCAGAGTCTGACAAGATATAGGCGACTTCTTCCGCGGTCAGGTGAAAGTTAATGGGTACAACGGAAGCACCGCCAATGAGTCCGCCAAGATTGGCGAGCGCCGTCTCAACGCCATTTTCGGCAAACACGGCAATGCGCAGGTCAGGGCCAGTGTCGGCGAGTCTGATCGCATTGGCCGCACGATTCAATACGTTGTCCACATCAAGCCAGGTTAAGGCTTGTCGGGGGTCTCTGAGCGCGATCTCTTCCGGGCGCTCCGCGGCGATGGTTTTAGCAAAACTTGTCATATTAGGCCATTGCCTCCTGCACTAAACGAATATTGACAGGAATCGCGCTCATGCGCGGCATCCCGGTAATTGAATCAAAGGTTCGATCATCATCAACGAGTCGATTGGTGCTCGAGCCTTGGGTTCTAACTTCGCCGCCATTGTCGGGCAGATCGCCCCAAGCATGGGCCATGGAAATTACCCCTGGCTTGATATCGGCGGCGCCTTCCACAACGCCAATGAGGGCGCCGGCAGCGGAGGTCACTTCGATCAACTGACCGCTCGTCAGTCCTGCCGCTGACAAATCCGATGGGTGCATATAAGCAGGATTGGTTGTGCCTTTCTGCTTCAACGCGTCGAGTTGTTGACCTGAGGAATTGTAAACGTGTTTAAGGCGCCGGCTGATTAACAAGTGCGAGTAGGTCGCGCCGTCATCGACATTGCCTTGTTGCTGCCAGTCAGTCTCGGCTGCAACGGTTTGTAACTGCTCGGCGATATCCGTTGGCAATAATTGGAACCGGTCGGTTTGGCCGGCTCTGGATGGCTCAACTTTAACCTGCACGGACTCAAAAATATGGCCCTGTCCGATCTCAGCAATGTCTTTAAGCGGGATTTGGGCGTCCGGCATGAGCAGCGCGAGTACATCGAATTTACTCGGGCGCGTGGTTGGGTCAAGTGTGCCACCTGGCAACGTCAGTGGGACGCCCGTGCGGTGAGAGAGCTCCCAATAGACTTCCCATTCTTCGAGGCTCTCTGGGTTTTTGGGTAGAACAGCCCGAGTGTAATGACAGTAAGGCTCGTCATACCAAGTGTCGGTTAGCATGGTCACATCGTCTCGCTCAAGGCTGAGTGTTGGTGCAATGATGTAATCCGCCAATTTCGCTGTGGCCGAACGGTACAGGTCAACACAAACCAAAAGCTCGAGCTTTTGCATTGCGCGAACCGTTTTGTCTTGATCCGGAAAAGCAACGACGGGGTTGCCACCCAGACAGATCAGCGCTTTGATTTGACCCTCGCCTTCCAGCAAGATCTCATCGCTGAGCGTCGCGGTTGGCATCTCGCCTAAAATTTCACCCAAGCCTCTAACCCGTGACCAGGGTCCTTTGCCGTAGGCGTGCTCTGGGCCGATGACTTCGGCGTAACGCGGACGAGCAGGCTGTAAAACGCCTGGGTTTGCCACGCGTTCACCCACTCGGTTGACCCGACCACACAGGGTGTTCAGAACGCCAATCAGATGCATCGTGAGGATTGAGCGGGGCGACATGTTGGGTCCAGTGCCGCTGACGGCGACGCCCCGTTTTGCTTCACCGAAAATCTGCGCCGCTTGAATGATGTCGGCCGCTGGAACCCCGCAGCGCTTGGCAGCGTAGTCCGGCGTAAAGGGTTCAACCAGGGCCGTGAATTCGGCAAAGTTGTCGACGTGCTCAGCGCAGAAGGCGGCATCATGCAGATTCTCTTTCACGATATAGCGAATCATCGCTGAGAGTAAGGTTGGGTCTTCAGCGGGCGTAACCTGTAGGTGCAAGGTCGCTCTGTTTGCAACCTCACTCTGACGAGGGTCCGCCACGATGACTTTCATGCCGCGTTTCATTTCGTCTCGGATTCGGGCATAGGGGCTAAACGGTGGCGGGCCGCCAAACTGGGTATACATCGAAACCACCGGGTTGTTGCCGATCATCATGCAGACATCGGCGCCGGTAAAAGCATGCGTGCCGCCCGACCAAGTGCCAAATTGTGATTGCGCGATTTTTCGACTGGGCTGATCGATGGTGACTGAGGTGTAATAACTTGGCGAGCCAACGCTCTGATGCCAGGCCTTCGCTACATGGATTGCTGCAGAATTTTGGTAGCCGAAGGATCCGACATAGGTCGCGACACTTCGAGGACCATATTGCGCAATAAGCTGCTGGATTTTTTCGGCGATTTCATCCATTGCTGTGTGAACTGAGATGGGCTCGAAATCACCGCTTGCTTGTCGCTTGAGTGTTTCGCGAACGCCCTTCGGCGTTGTGTGTTGCTCTGGTAGTTGACGGCCTTTGATGCAGGTATAGCCGCCATAGACCGGGTCTGAGGCATCGCCGCGTACTGTAATGGGTTTGCCATCTTCGACATCGACTTCAATGGCGCAGTAGGCATGACAAAATCGACAAAAAGTCTTGTGCGTGGTTTTGCTCATAATGGCGTCTCCTGGACAGACTTGGCTGCGAATGCTTCAGTATTCCGTGGAACGAAGCAAAATGTAAGGTGTTCGACCGTTCCCCAAGAGTAGCGAACATCACTAAAAACAGTCAATGCTGATTTTTTTATTATTTTTGTGAGGCGAGCTTTAATAGCGGAAATTCCCAGGGATTTTGCACTGTAATTCGCTCGTGTTGGTCTCAATGGCCCTAAGCGTTAGGCAAAAAAAAGCAGGCCTGAGCCTGCTTTTTGATCGCGCCAGACGTTAATGATTCCAAACAAGCTCAAGCGCGTAAGTGCGCGGGGCGCCCCAGCCCTGGAAACCCGTTGTTGGTCCTCCTAAGAACAACGCATGTTCCTTGAACGCCTCATCGGTTAGGTTCTTACCAAAGGCTGTAATGGACCATTGATCGCCCCCGCTGGTTTCAAAACTGTAACTGATGCGAGCATCGACTTGGGAATAGCCACCCTCGTAGAGTCTTTGGTCAGCACCGCCGCCGGTATTAACCAGTAAAAAGTCGCCGACAGTCTTGTACCCAACATTTGCGCCAAATAGTCCGCCGCCCATTTCTTGATCAAACGCCAGGCTGATCGATAAGCTATCTTCGGGCTGGCGCGAGTCAGAGCCGCCGCCAAGGTTTCGCAGCGTGCCAGATGGGTCAAGTTCCCCCACGACAGCAGTGACGCATCCATCCACGAGTTCGCATGCGAGTGTGAAGGCACTGTTTTCGACGTCGATCGTACCGTAGTTGAAGATCAGACGGAGATTATCGTTCATGAACCACTGACCTTCGATCTCGACGCCCTTAGATTCGCTTTCGCCACCATTATTAATGTAAGTCGTGGTGCCTGGAATGGAACCGGGTGGGAGGGTGATGATTGAAGAAAACTGCGCGCCTTCTCGGTTTAAGACGTAGTAGGCGAGATTGACTCTGAGACGGTTATCCAAGAAGTCATTCTTAACCCCAATTTCGAATTGATCAGCGGTTTCTGGGTCATAGCCTGCTCGGTCTGGGCCCGAGGCATTTCGAATGCTAAAGCCGCCACTTCTAAACCCCTCTGAGTAGCTTGCGTAGGCCAAGGACTGATCGGAAATTCGATAACTCGCAGAGGCTGTAATAATCGTTTCAGACCATGATTTTTCTGGTGTCTCATAAGACGCGCCAGGGATGCTCGCTAAGCCTCTAAAATCATGCTCATTGTAGCCGGCAGCCGATACGTCGTCGTAAACCGGATTGGCAACGCGTCCATCTGCGGGATTGAAACTGAAGTCGGTGTAGCTGTTATAAGCCGATTTACTTTCGTCGATTGATCGAGCGCCCAGCGTGACTTCGAAATCATCGGTTGCCCGATAACTAATCGAGCCGAACCAGGCTTTGGAGTCCACCGTCTCGCCCGCGAGTTGGGTACTACGCGCATTCGGGAACTGACAAAAGGTTTCTAATCCAGGGGTCGCATTACTTCTGAAACCAGCCGCAGCACACGGTACATTTGCGCCGAAGATCGCAACGTTGGGTAGTTGCAAGATGTTATTGGTGTCCTGTCTAAAGGCAAGGTCAGAGGCGAAGTCGTAATAGCCGACCATGGCGGAGACTTGTTCGTTGACATCAATATCAAGCCGCAATTCCTGAGATTGAATATCGTATTTTTGGTCACGCAAGGTGTGCAATTGCGCGAAGGGAATCGCCGCGCCATTGATATCGCCACCGTCGAAATCCTGGTTAACCACATCGCGGCCATTAGCCGAGCCGCCAACGTAGTGCAGCGTCATGGTGTCTGATATATCCCAGTCAATTTTTAAGCCGATTTGGTCTACCTCATAGCTTGTGGGTTCGATTTTATCAGCGCGGTTTACAAAGCGATTGTCCCCATCGAAACGGGGGTCTTGCGGCATGGTTTGCGAACGGTCGCCGATATGGTCATACGTTAAATTGATCTCGACACTATCGCTAGGTGCCCAGGCAAGGGCTGCAGTCTGCGAAGAAAAGTCAATGTCGCCGGCTGTTCGGTTTAAATTCACATTGTCATAGAAACCATCCCTTTCTCTTGAGATAGCCCCAAATTTGAAGGCCAAGGTATCGTCGATTAAGGGGATGTTGACTCGGGCTTTCATCGTCTTGCCGTTGTAGTTGCCCATCTCAGCACTGGCTTTGACACCAAAGTCATTGAATTGCGGCTTCACCCGGTTCACAACAATGTTGCCGCCAATCGTGTTCTTGCCAAAAAGCACGCCCTGTGGCCCGCGATTGATTTCGATGGACTCAACGTCGAAAACATCGATCAACTGCCCAGTGCTGGAACCCATTTGAATACCGTCGACAATCACTCCGACTTGTGGGCTTTGGGTTTTCTCAATATCAGCATAGCCGACGCCTCTAATATACAGGGCGCTTGCCCCCGGGCCTGCCGTATTCATGCCGATGTAGACGTTAGGCACAAGGCCATCAAAGTCGCGCAAGGTGTTGGGTTTGATTTGTTCAATGGCTTCTTCGCCGAAAGCGGTAACCGACAAAGGTACATCCTGCACGGATTCATCTTTCCGCCGAGAGGTCACAACAACCTCTTCCATACTTCGACTGGATTCCTCGGCAAGGGTAAGGGGCGCAACCGTTGATGCACCCATGACAGCGATTAAAGCTAGGTTTCGAGTTATGTTCATAAAGTCCCCATTTCTTTATTTAAGAATCTACGCCAAGCCGGTTGTTAACTTTGTTTTCGGCCTGCCTAAGACGCTGTTGCAACAGCGGAAATAGCGCATCTGGCGATCGCGCCCTTTTTGTTAAAAAAAGAAGCGTTCGTCGATTGTCGATGTCGTTTAGCCTGTCTGTCAAGCGCAATTTAACAGGGAAGCAGGGGCGGCAATCTCAGATTGAAAGATAGTTTTCGGCGGTCAAAATAACTTCGTTGAGGCCTGATGAGGAAGTGCTCGATATGGGTGGGCTAACCCGCGCCGATCTTGCGCAATCGCGTGGGATTGCCTAATCGAGTCGGGGGGCTAGGCCATCTGAGAGGCAAAGGTATTGAGGTCAAAGTAATCCCGCCAAGCTTTTATTTTGCCGTTCTCGATCTCAAAGGTACCCATGACTGGCACAGACACATCCTTACCCTGACTCATTTTGAAGTTATCGACGCGCTCAGTTAAAACAACCGCGCCATTGGCGGCAATATTGAGCGTGATCCAGTCGACGGCATCGGCTTGCATGCCGCGTATGAAGGCCTCGGCCGCTGCCTTGCCTTCTAATTTTTCCATCGGGATGTTGTGGTAAACCACGTCATCAGCCAGTAATCCAATGACGGTGTCCCAATCCATTTGGTTCCAGCCTTCGATAAACGCTTCTACAGTTTCAATGGGTGTCATGAGCGGCTCCTTAAGGTTTATTCAGTCATCATCATCGTGTTGGATATTTTTATCGACGCGGCAGCCACCAGTCGGCAATGGCTAAAGGGTAACGTTTGCTCGCCTCAATCATCGCGTCACTATGGTGTGGCTCAAGGGGCGCATCAATGGTTTTGGCAAGCGGGTTAGCGCCTTCAACCGGGTCTAGGTATTCGAGGCTGATCGATTCAATGACGGCGCTAAAGTCGACGCCCTCATGATGATCAGAATTTTGATGATCATAAAAGGCCCACTTGTCTCTAAAGCTGAGCAGGCAATAATAGAAGTTGGGTTTTTGACCCTTGAAATATTCGTACCGAACCACCCCGTCTTCGACGGATAAAGTACTTTCAACCATAAACGCCATGATGCGTTCAAACTCGGCCTCGCAGCCAGGCTTGATGGTGATATGGGCAAGTAGGGTGGTCATGGCGTTGTCTCCTGAGGGCGAGGATGAAGGTTTAGGGCGTGGGCTTGGGCCTTAGGGCAGCTTGCCATTGTGTTGACCGCCCGACACATCAATCAATTGGCCATTAATAAAGCCGGACGTTTCATCATCGGCTAACCAAAGCGCGGTTTGAGCAATGTCGTCGATGGTGCCCATGCGACCCGCGGGGATATGGGGAATAAAACGCGCCTCGGAATCGCCTGCGGTAAACATGGCATCAGTCATATCCGTCTGAATTAAACCGGCCGCAATGCTGTTGAAACGAATCTTTTTCGGCCCATATTCCAAGGCGGCCACTTTGATCGCATAGTCGATACCGGCTCTGGCTGCAGCATAGACGCTCAATGCTGGCCCTGGTAGTCGCGCGGTTAGGGAGGAGATGGTGATAATCGAGCCGCCGTCGGTCATGGCCTCTGCGGCGTAGCGAAAGCATAGCAGGGCGCCGATAAAGCTCACGTCTAATGTGGGTTGAATCTGTTCTGGGGTGAGCATTGCGATCGGGCTTGCGGCGAGTCCGCCCGCGCTGTTGATTGCGATATCAACCCGCCCTGTCTGCGCTTTTGCTGCGGAAAATAACGCTTCAATTGAGGCGGCGTCGCTCATGTCGCAGGCGATTGCCAGGCCATCAATTTCTTTGGCTAAAGCTTGAAGCGGTTCCAGTCGTCGACCCGAAACCACGACCTTTGCGCCGTTTTGAGCGAGGCGCCTAGCAATGGCGACGCCAAAATTGTGTTGACCAGAGGCGCCGATGACGACAGCTGTTTTTCCTTGCAGACTCATAAACGCTCCTAATGGGATCAAGGTGTTAAATGTTAAAAAATGAAGGTTGTCTATTACTTCGTTTATCTTTGTTCGTGCGCGAGTTTATCGTCGGAGCAAGGGTTGTTTCTCAATGGTTTTAAAAAGTGCCAACGGGTTTTATCGCCCCTGTAAAGCGGCAACCACCGGCGCAAAACTCTCCATATTCGTTTCACCCACAGTGATGTAGGAAATGCCATATTGTTCCCGTCGGGCTTCGAGTTCATCACAGATTTCCGTTACGGACCCGAACAAGGCATGAGGGTGCTTTCGCATCTCTTCTGGGGTTGAGCCAAAATTCTGGGCAAAGCCCTCAACGATCGGTTGGGCATTGTCCGTGACGAAGGTAAAGTAAGCGCCAATTTCAAGCTCAAGTTGATCGAACCGCTCGCCGGCCCCTTCCTTGACCCATTGGATCTTTCTGAGCGTCTCAGAGGCCGTCGAGGTACTGATGCCATCGGGCCCAATAACGCCTTTACGATTATTAAAGTTTAGGCTGACAATGTTGGCTTCTCGACCGGCCAGACGAAGCACCCTGGGTGAGCCGCCGCCGATCATGATCGGAGGATGTGGCTGGCTTACCGGTTTCGGCAAGCCTTCAAACTCCTGCCAAGCGATGTCTTCATTGTGGATGTCAACGAGGCTATTTTGGCTGTAGGCCTTGGCGGCCTGGACGACCCGCTCCAAGCGATCAATGCGCCGGCCGGGTGAATCCATCGTGAGTCCGATCGCCTGGTACTCATCAGCGAGCCAGCCCGCGCCTAAACCGAGCTCAAGGCGGCCATTGGAGAGCAAATCAATCGTCATTGCTTCTTTAATCAGGACAACCGGGAGGTGGTAGTCGATACAAAAAACGCGGCAACCAATTTTAATGTCTTTGGTAACCGCCGCCGCATAAGCCATGGCAGGCACGGCGGCTAAACTCTGCACAGGATGATTGGTGCGTTCGAGTGCTGGGCCGGGTCCGATAATATGGTCGGCTAGATGAAAGGCGCTATAGCCTAATGACTCGGCTCTTTGAGCTTGATCAGCCCAGGCTTTGCCAGATTCAGCATGAAAGCTTTGTACGCCAAAACGGAAAGGCTTGCTCATAGGTTAGTTACCTTGACAGTAAGCAATGCCGCGCCGCAGAAGGTCGTAGTACTCCGGTTTATCCCAGGAGCCGAGCTCGATATTGGGGTAAAACGGGACCATCGGCTGCATGTCGTAATGGCCTCGACAATGGCCCAAGTTTAAATAAAGAACTTCGCCATCGCCCAGTGGTCTCAGGTAATAAATGGGTCTCGGGGCGTTGTCCGGCCAATCGGTATTGACAAAGCCAGTCGCCTCACCTGTGAACTCGGTATGCAGCAACATGTCGTGATCTGCCAGTTGCTTGCAAAGATATAACTCATCATCGGTTTCGAATTCACGAATACCGGCAACAAGGGGGTGATCTGGATTCGAGATCTTAACGGTAAAGGGCTGAATCGGAGGATGTGCCATGAACTGCGAGCCGAGCGTTTCCATGAAAACTGGCGCAACCTCAGGACAGGCCACGCCGTTCTCGGTGAATTCAAGGATGGAGTTGGTCCCATGCAGCGCGAACCATTTGCCGCCGTTTTCCACAAAGCTTTTTAGCGCAACTTGCTCGGCTTCGGTGGGGATGAGATTACAGGTATAAGAAATCAGGAAATCGCTTGCTGCGATGGCCTCACTGTCACTGTAATCACTGGCAACTGTCGTGCGGACTGATGGGTGCTCGGCCAAAAGCTTAAGCAGCTCTAGTCGGGCATAATCAATATCATGATAGTCGCCTGCGGCAACCAGATAGGCCTTAATGGCTGTTTCTGACATGGGATAACTCCGATTGGTCTAGTATTGAATCCGCTTGGTCATGCCGCCATCAATGACGACATTGGTCCCGGTCGTAAAACCGCCGAGTGGGCTGATCAGGAGCGCGGCTTGTGCTGCGATCTCTTCAGCTGTGCCCATGCGGCCAAGCGGAATAGTTGCCAATGTGGCGTCATAAAAAGCCGTCATGCCCTGCTTTATCTTGTCCCATGAACCGCCTTCAATAAAAACAGGTCCTGGGCTAATGGCATTAACCCGAACGCCTTTCGCGCCAAGTTCCTGAGACAGCGCGCCAGAATAGTTCAGCAAACCGGCCTTCATTGCGTTGTATGGGCCAGCATTCATGAAGTGCTCCAAAGCGGCGGTTGTCGAGATCATAACAACGCTGGCATTGGATGATTTCTCGAAAAACGGCTTGCAGGCTTCAACGCCGTGTACGGCCGACAAAATATTGTAGTTAAATTGAGAGATCCAGCCTGCATCACCTGGCGCATTCCCGCCAGAAACGTTAGAGACAAAGGCGTCGATTCCACCGAGTTCTTCCCCAACAGAATTAATCCAAGCCGCAAAGGCATCCCCGTCTGCAACATCGAGCGCCTGACCGGTCACTTTGACCCCCTTGGCAGATAGCGAGGCCACGGCGCTGCTAACATCGTCAGCGTTACGAGCGCAGATCGCAATGTTGCAGCCTTCTTCGGCCAGCGTTTCAGCGATGGCACGTCCAATACCTTTCGTACCGCCTGTGATGATGACGTTGTGTCCGGTGAGTTTTAAATCCATTCTGAGCTCCTAGGTTGATGTTACGTTTTAAATTTTTTTTGCAGGTTTACAGTTTTTAGTCAGTCGATTACGGGTTGACCATAACGCCGCCATCAACCGCCAAGCCATGGGCAGTAATAAAGGCGGCTTCCTCAGTAAGCAGGAAATTGATCGCGTTGGCAATATCTTCTGGTTGTCCTAGCCGGCCAATTGCAGATTTCTGGGTCCAAAATTCGGTGAAGCCTGGGTCTGCTGCAATGGCGGGTCCCGTAATACCGGTTACAATGGCGCCGGGTAAAATATAGTTGGCAGTGATCCCAAAGGCGCCAAGCTCTAGCGCCAGGGTTTTGGTTAGACCTGCGACAGCGTGCTTTGAGGTGGTGTAGGCCCCCATGCCAGGGCCTGCCAGGCGAGACATGATTGACCCAATGTTCACAATGCGTCCGCGGCTGCTGTTCTTTAAATGAGGGATAGCCGCTCGAGAAAGTTTAAACACCGCCTTTAAATTAACGTCCAAGATTCGATCCCAGACATCATCGGCCATGTTTTCCACCTCGCTGCCCCCGACCATGCCGGCATTGTTGATCAAAAAATCGAGGTGACCGAAGTGATCGATGGCGCAGGCAACGATGCCTGCCGGACTGCCTTCAGCGGCAACATCCGCTTGGTAATATCGCAGATGCTCCGCCGTCCAGCTGGGCTCGGGTTGAACATCGACAACGAGTACTTTGGCGCCTTCTGTCATTAGTTTCGCTGCGGTGGCGCGACCAATGCCGCTATTGCCGCCAGTAACAATGGCGGAAAGTCCTAAATGAGATGATGTCATAATAAAAACGCTCGCGGCCAGAAGATCGCCTGATTCAGGGGTCTAAGCCTAGGCAAGGCAAAAGAGTCAGTCAAGACTGTTTTTATGAAAACGTTCAAGACTGTTTTTATGAAAACACTCAAGGCTGTCTTTTTAAAGCCGCTCAGGGCTGTTTATGAAATCGCTCAGGGCTGTTTTTAAACGCTCAGGGCTGTTTTTTTAAAGCCGCTCAGGGCTGTTTATGAAAACGCTCAGGGCTGTTCCCAGTGAATTCTGGGGTAGATTAAACTGAGTATTGGATCGCTTTGAACGCGGATTGCGCGGGACTTTGCAGATTCTAGGGTGCGGCGTGTTTTCTGGATTGCTCGTTTAGGCACCGGCCGTATTGCTGGCCCAGGCAATTGCGTTGTTCAGCAACTGTTGATAGTGCTCATTTTGCCAAGCTTCTGCGTCATCGCCGCCTTGAAGATAACAGATGCGGCTGTTGTCGTATTGTTTGGTCCAACCCACAAGGTTGCTGCCGGAAGGATGCGTCCAGCCGTCGTTGCAGTGCATCAAACCCCGCTCAACAACCGCCGCTGCGGAATAAAAGTGTTCTTGCTGAAAGGTGTAGTTGCTTGTCAGCAAGGGGGTGATGTTGGGCTCATCTACTTCGTAGAGGTAAAGCTCATCCGTCATTTCAAAGTAGGGCGGTAGGCCATCCGTTACTGGATGAGTTGGGTCGACGACCGAGATCTCATGACGCACATTGTGCCGGTAGCCGCTGTCTTGAACCTTGATTGCGTCGATCTCGCGTGCGGTATAGAGAAACTGGCCGCCGATAATACGGCGATACTCCGGCCAGCTCGGCCATCCCGCGATGGCGTGATGCAAAAAAACCATGCCTTTGCCTTCTTCCAGTAAGGCTAGAAACTGCGTTTTAAAATCCGGGGAAGGTTCCGGGTAGATTGGGCCGCCGGATTCAAAATTGATGCCGGGCATGTCATAAAAGACCAAGCAATCGTAAGGGCGCATCAGCTCTGGATCCAGAATGCTGGCCGCTAAAGGTTGCTCTACATGTGTGTACTGTCCGTCGAGTCGATCGAGCATCTCAAAGAAGGGCCCTTTCTCGAAAGGGTGCCCCTTGGTGATCACGAGAAAATGAGGATCCGACATGGCAGAGTGACTGAACGAATGCTTTCCAGTAGTATCCTGATGAATCAACAGCGAGTAAAGAGGCCTTGCCGTCTTGAACGAAAAGCAAAAACGGGTCGCCAAGGACGGGAAGTCTTGGCAAAAAACCAAAAGTGAACAAACCAAAACGGCCATCTTAAATGCGGCATTGGATTGCTTCCTTGTGATCGGATTTAACAACACAACCACTGAGAAAATTGCAAAACAGGCCAAGGTTTCGCGGGGTGCGATGTTACATCATTTCCCTCAGCGCTTAGACTTGATTCGTGCATCGGTGCAGCATTTGCATCGCAAGCGCCTTGAAGCCTTTGAGGAGACGCTGTCAAAACTGAATGAAAATGCTGATTTCACGTTGGTCGGCGAGGGAATCGATGCCTTCTGGGATCAGTTACAGTCTCCGTTGTTTGCAGTGTATTGTGAGCTGTTAGTGGCCTCTCGAACGGATGCGGACCTTAAAGGCATGCTTGCGCCGGCGATCCGGGATTTTCAAACAGCTTGGCGGAAAAAATCGGAGGGCATTTTCCCGGATCTTGCGCAATCAGAGCAATATGGATTGGCAACGGCGCTCACTCGGTATTTGCTCGAAGGGATTGCCTTTAATGCTCAGGCCTCTGAAGATCAGGTTCTAAATGCGCAATCAAAAATCATGATTGAGTGGCTGAAGTCGACAGTGCAAGACCTGTTTCAGGACGTCCAAATCAGTAAAAGCGCGCTGACTGCTGGGGATCATCAGCCAAAACAATCTACGCCAAGTGAGCAGGGTGACGGTCAGAGGATCGAAAACCCTCGGTTGGTGTAACGCAGGCCTGGCGCGCAATGTGCACGCTAAGCCTGTAAAGACTTTAATTCGAGACAGATCGGATTTAAAAAAGGAGAAATTTGTGAAAATAATCATTTCAGGCACGGTGGATCTTGATCCGGCACAAATGGATGCGGCGATGGCCGCAGCAAAACCCCTGATTGTCGGCGCGCTCACCCAAGACGGCATCTTGGACTATGACTGGTGCCCGGATCCGCTAACCCCAGGCCGCATACGGGTTTTTGAACGCTGGGCTACAACGGAGGCGCTTGAGAATCATTTTAATAATCATTGGTACAGCGATATGCGTGAAACCCTGGGTCAATTCGGTATTCGCGGCGCGGAGGTGTTGAAATATCAAATCGATTTGGCAGAACCGGTTTACGATGAAACGGGAACGGCCAGAGCCGATTTTTTTACCGACAAAGCGGATTGAGTCGGGCGCGCGAACTCGATTAAAAAGCAGGCGGGCTGGGGCGTATTGAAATAAACCGTCAGCCTTGACTGTTTAGGAAGGCTCCCTCATCATGCGATGCAATCGCGTCTCGCTTAGGTCCGCGGATGACAGGCACAGGACACAGAGATGTGGCGCTAAGCAAGGTGTGCTGAGGGCGCAAGTTCGCAAGACAGCGTCGATCAGACATCGCGTTGAGTCGCGTAGAAATAGGCCGCCAAGCGCGGTTGGGATGAACAGACAATAATTTTGTGCCTAGTTTGCCTGGAGATAGGCGGCGCAACGCAACAAAATTCAAAGAAGCGGTCCCTGAGGTAACCATCACCGTTTTGACCGTATCGTAATGCCGGGGGAAGCACGCGATCAATCACCAGCCTTTGCTGATCTGTTACTGGGTCTTCAAGGGTTTAATTGCATCAGAAACGGATAATGACTGTGGCCAAAAATATAACGAATAAAACCTTGATTGACTTGCATTCGTGCATGGTTCGAATTCGGCGCTTTGAAGAAGAAGCCGGTAAGTTGATGGAAGACGGCAAGATTCCAGGCGCGCTCCACTTGTATGTTGGGCAAGAGGCGGTTGCCGCTGGGGTGATGGCGCATCTGAGTAACAAAGATCAAATTACCAGTACACACCGCGGGCACGGACATGTCATTGCAAAGGGTGGTCAGTTTGCGCCGATGTTTGCAGAGCTTTATGGCAAATCGACCGGCTATTGCAAAGGCAAGGGCGGGAGTATGCACATCTCGAATATGGCGCTCGGTATTTTAGGCGCCAATGGGATCGTAGGCGGTGGGCCACCCATTGCGATGGGCGCGGCTTTTTCGAACAAGTTCCGAAAAACCAAACAGGTCGCGGTAACCTTCTTTGGCGATGGTGCCTCGAACGAAGGGAGTTTTCACGAAGCGGCGAATATGGCAGCGTTGTATCAATTGCCCTGCGTTTTTGTGTGTGAAAATAATGGTTTTGGGGAATATACACGACAAACCAATCATCAAGCGGTTACCGATGTTGCGGACCGAGCAGCCGGTTACGGTATGCCCGGTGTTGTGGTTGATGGCATGGATGTGATGGCCGTTTATGAGGCAGCAGAAGCGGCCATCAAACGCGCGCGTGCTGGTGACGGCCCAACATTGCTCGAGTGCAAAACCTATCGCTATTACGATCATGTTGGGGTTCGGGGAATGGGATTAACCTATCGAACCGATGAAGAGGTCGATGCCTGGAAGCAACGAGATGCGATTAATAGCTTTGAGACGTTGCTCGTAAAACAAGGGGTTCTGACAGCCAAGAAAATCGAAAACGTTTACGCGCGCGCAAACGATGAGATTAAGGAAGGCGTCGCATTCGCAGAGTCATCGCCCTTCCCAACCGCAGAAGATTTGCTAGAAGACGTTTATTTTGTAGGAGCTGGATCATGAGTGAAGCATTAAAAGATGGGCCTAGAATGCTGCCCTATGTCTCAGCGATTACGGAAGGGGTGCGGCAAGTTCTTGAGGAACAAGATAATGCCTTTGTGGCGGGCGAAGACGTTGGCCAAGCCGGTAGTGTCTTTGGCTACTACCAAGGATTACTGGCTGAATTTGGCGATCGTCGTATTGTTGATACGCCGATCAGTGAAAAAGGCATCATTGGTCTGGGTGTCGGCGCAGCAGCGACCGGATGCCGACCGATTATTGATATTATGTTCATGGATTTCCTTGGCGAATGTATGGATGAAGTCGCGAACCAAATGGCGAAGATGCGATTTATGTTTGGCGGCGGCGCGACGTTACCGGTCACTGTTCTAACGATGGCGGGCGCAGGGATGAACCTGGCCGCGCAGCATTCTCAAAGCTGGGAGGCTTTTCTTGCCCATTTGCCGGGTGTCAAAGTGTTGATGCCGTCGAATGCCTATGATGCGAAAGGCATGATTATTGCGGCTGCTCGGGATGATAATCCGGTCTTCGTTGTCATGAATAAAATGAGTCTGGCAATGCAAGCCGAGGTGCCGGCGGAAATGTACGAGGTGCCGATTGGGAAGGCGGCCGTGGTGCGCGAGGGATCGGCCTTTTCCATTTTCGCGATGGGCCGCATGGTACATGAGGCCTTGGCCGCGGCTAAGACGCTTGAGAGCCTTGGCGTTGATTGCGAAGTGGTCGATGTTCGGAGCATCCAGCCATTCGATAGCGAAACGGCCGTGGCATCCATTAAGAAAACCCATCGTGCGCTGGTTGTTCATGAGGCCGTCAGGTTTGGCGGGTTTGGCGGCGAGATTGTGGCGCAGTTGCAAGAGGAGGCGTTCGATTATTTAGATGCCCCTATCGCAAGAGTTGGGGCACCGTTTTCGCCGGTCCCCTACAGTCCCGCTTTAGAGCAGCTGTATATTCCGAATGCCGAACGCATCGTTGCCGAAGTGAAAAAGGTATTGGGAATTTAAAGGCATGCGAGCGGTTGGGCTGGTCGCCAATCCTGCCTCCGGAAAGGATATTAGGCGTCTGGCAGGAAAAGCCTCGGTGTTCGATAACCGTGAAAAGCTCGCGATTGTAAGGCGGGCCGTAATCGGCGCGATTGCCGCCGGCGCGAGGCGCTTTGTCTACATGAGTGACTCGCACGGCATTGTTAAACAGGCCATAGCGGAAACCACAATTCCGCGTGGGGTCCGATTTGAAGCGCTGCCCAGCTCCGGTACAGCCTCGGCGATGGATACCATTGTTGCGGCAGAGCAAATGGCCCAAAAGGATTGCGCCGTCGTCCTGGTATTGGGCGGGGATGGCACCAATCGAGCATTTGTTCGGGGCTGGCGCGATGCAACCTTGGTTTCGTTATCGACCGGAACGAACAATGTGTTTCCGGTTATGGCGGAAGCGACCGTTGCGGGCATGGCGCTGGGTCTAATTGCTGCTGGTAAAGTTGCCAGCCGATTGGTCGCGACTCAGGCAAAGGTCATTGACGTTGTTATTGAAGCGGAAGAACAAGATATCGCGCTGATAGATGCGGTCATTACGCGGGATGCGTTCATCGGCGCCAAGGCGCTTTTGGATCCGAGCCAACTCAAAGAGGCGCTGTTATGCCGTGCTGAGCCCGCAGCGGTGGGTATAACCAGTCTGGGTGGGTTGGTAAGGCCGGTCTCGGATAAGGATGACTTTGGATTACATCTGACCTTTACAAAAGGTGGGCGACAGTTACTGGCGCCGATGGGCCCTGGAATGTTTGCAAAAGTCGAGATTGGAAAAACCCGCTTGGTGAAGTTTGACCAAGCGGTTAAGGCCCAAGGGCCGTCTGTGATTGCACTCGACGGTGAACGGGAACGGGTGATTGCACCGGGTCAACGCATTGAAATGCGGATTTCCAGGCGCGGGCCCTGGGTGGTTGATTTGGCCGCGACGCTGCAGCGAGCGGCTAAACAAAAAATATTTTTAAGAACGATGTAGGGGAAGCAAGTGCCCAGAGAAATTTATTTAGTGAAAGTTGGGATGACCATGACCGAGGGCATGGTGTCGGAGTGGTTTATTGCCGATGGCGCCAAAGTGAAAAAAGGCGAGATGCTGTATTCCTTGGAAACAGAAAAAGTAAATCTCGATGTCGATGCGGAAATGGATGGTTACGTCAAACACACAGCTGAGGCAGGCGTCATGCTGGCGCCCGGTGATGTGGTGGGCTATATCTTCGCCGATGACGAGCCGATTCCTGCTGATTTTGCTGGGGTTGCAAGCCCTGCTGCAGCCCTCGTTGTTGACGCGCCAAAAGCTGCGGCGCCAGCTGCTGTTGTCAGTGCAACACCCGAGCCGGTTGCGGTCGTCAGTGGTGATGGTCGGTTGAAATCCTCACCTGCGGCCCGTCGTTTGGCATCAGAGATAGGGGTGGCTATAGCCGGCTTAGCAGGCTCAGGGCCTGGCGGAAGAATTGTTGAGGCCGATGTGAGGCAGGCTTCCTTACAGCCTGGCGTAAGCACCGGCGCAGCGCGCCAAGAGAACGTTGAGACGAAGGTTAATGCATCCCCCCTTGCGCGGCGTTTAGCAACAGAGCGGGGCATTGATCTGAGTCAAATTAGAGGATCCGGCCCACAAGGTCGGATTGTTCAGGGTGATCTGGATCAAGCGCCTTTAACCACTGGCCGCGCCGCACCTGTTCAGGCGGGTCCAATAGCAGGATCCACCGTGCCCGTTCGGGGCATGCGTAAAACGATCGCTCAGCGAATGCATCAAAGCTTACAGACCTCAGCCCAGCTGTCGATGGATATGACGGCTCAGATGGATGATGCCGTGCGCTTGCGAGGCCAATTGATTAAGGAATGGGACGGCGAAGCACGACCAACTTATACGGATTTGGTCATCAAGGCCGTTGCAAAGGCGCTCGGTCAGCATCCGATGATGAACAGCCGCTTTGATGACACTGAAATCACGCTTCTTCGTGAGATTCATATGGGCCTTGCTGTATCGGTTCCAGAAGGCCTGCTCGTACCCGTAATCCGAAATGTCCATGAGCTGAACTTAAAGCAAATTGCTCAGGAAAGTGCTCGGCTCGCCGCCGCCGCCCGAGCGGGGACCTTAGGTCTTGATGATTATGCTGGCGGCACCTTCACGATTTCGGCTTTGGGGATGTTTGGGGTGAATTCCTTTACGCCGATTATTAATCAGCCCCAAACGGGCATTCTGGGCGTGAATCAGTTGTTTGATGGTTTAACTTGGGATGGTGACAAGCCGATTAAAACGAAGCAGATGAATCTGTCTTTGACCTGGGATCACCGGACGGTTGACGGCGCACCCGCTGCCGAGTTTTTGGCAAGCGTGGTTGAATTCCTTTCTGAGCCCTATAGGTTGCTGCTATGAACGAATTCGATGTGGTAGTGATTGGTGGTGGCCCGGGTGGTTATGCTGCTGGGATCCGTGCGGCGCAATTGGGATTAAGCGTGGCTTTGGTTGAACGCGAGGCCCTCGGCGGGACTTGCTTGAATTGGGGCTGCATTCCAACGAAATCGTTATTGCATTCCGCTGAGTTGTACACCCAAATGTGTTCGGCGTCGGATTTTGGAATCAACGCCAAGTCGGTTGGTTTTGACCTGTCAAAGATTGTCCAAAAATCGAGACAAGCAGCTGATCAGCTGAGCCAGGGCATTGCGCAGCTGATGAAAAAAAACAAAATTCAGGTCTTCACCGGGGACGCAAGCATCGTCTCAGTAGGGCAGGTTCAGGTTGGTGATCAAGTGCTTGTGACCGATAGCATATTGATTGCGACGGGGGCTGAACAAAAAAGCCTAGGCCCGATTGCCATCGATGGTCAGCAGATCTGGGGCGCACGCGAAGCGATGACGCCTGCGGCTTTACCCGCTCGATTACTCATTGTCGGCGCGGGTGCCATTGGGGTCGAATTTGCCAGCTTTTACCGAGCGTTGGGATCAGACGTCACGTTACTGGAAGTGGCGCCAAGTATTTTACCCGCCGAGGACTCTGATATTTCGGCCCTGGCGGCTGAGGCGCTCTCCCAGCGAGGCATCAACGTTCAAGTCGGTCAGGCATTAGAGGGACTGACATCGCTCGCGGGTCGCGTGCAGGCAACGATCAAAGGGGAGCCCCTCGAGTTTGATGCGGCCATCTTGTCGGTTGGTGTCGCAGGTCGAGTGCAAGGGCTCGGTTTGGACGCGCTAGGGGTTGCAATGGATCGAGGTTTTATCGTGGTTGATGAGCGCCAGCAAACCTCGATTCCTGGGATCTATGCCATTGGCGATGTTGCTGGCGCGCCGTGCTTGGCGCATAAAGCGACACACGAGGCGATGATCGCAGCAGAAACGATTGCCGGGCATTCCGTGCAAGGCCTGCAGCGGGATCGAATCCCGGGCTGTACCTATAGCTTTCCACAGATTGCGAGTATCGGCTTACGAGAACAAGATGCGGGTGACCGCGCTTTGAGAATTGGTCGGTTTCCGCTTTACGCGAATGGGAAGGCCGTGGTCTCAGGCCATACAGAAGGCATGATTAAGACGATATTTGATGCGGAGACGGGTGCATTATTGGGCGCGCATTTAATCGGAGACTCGGTCACCGAATTGATACAAGGGTTCGCAGTCGCCATTGGGCTTGAAACGACCGAGCAGGAATTACTGGATACGATCTTTCCGCATCCGACAGTTTCTGAAGCGATGCAAGAATCCGTCATGTTAGCGTTTGATCGGCCGCTGCATCTCTGAGCTTGCCCGCTTGGCTTTGAGGCGCAAGCAGGCAGAATCGAGCGTGATTCGGTCCGGTTTGCCAGACTAGCCCAGGTTCATGCTCTGAGATAAAACGGCGTAGCCGTGGGTTGCGGCGAGACGCTTGCCAACGACCGCCTGATAGTCCTCAGAGTGATACCAAGTCTTCGCCGCGTCTGTGGACTCAAACTTGATGATGACAGTTTGCGCGCCAGGCGCCTCGCCTTCCATCGTTTCAGCGGCGACATCCAGCGCCACCAGTTCGGCGCCATATTTCGCAAGGGTCGGTCCTGCGCCCGCGCTGTATTCCGCATAGAGTGCCGCGTCGTTAACTTGATATTGCGCTATAAAATAAGCAGCCATGTCCTTCTCCTGTTTGATTTATGAAGCTTCTCGTTCGGTATGTCGGGCGCGATAGGGCGGTGCAAGCTGCCCGCGTTCATCCCGAATATCGAATTCTTGGCTCAGGTCCTCAACCCATTGAATGGATCCTGACCGCGCCATAATATCGCTTGCGAGTGCGAGTGCTGGCACCGTTCGGCCCACGCCCAATGGCGTTTGCGAATCGCTGAGATCCGTACCGTTTTGTTCGGCATGGGCCGCTATGAACTCCGTTGCGACTGATCCCGGGTACAAGACAACCGCCGCCACGCCTTTGGGCTCAAGTTCCTGCGCCATATCTTTGGTTAAACGATCAAGACCCGCCTTACCGGCGCCGTAGGAGGATGAGAAATGGTAAGACTGCCCGCCCGGGGAC